>Ga0137403_10002652_pt1 | contig 21759 bp, 25 predicted proteins | sample CZOMad2_1_16fung_FD_122057 | JGI IMG/M metagenome (GOLD analysis project Ga0137403, IMG submission 122057) | Vadose zone soil fungal communities from Angelo Coast Range Reserve, California, USA - CZOMad2_1_16fungal (Hybrid Assembly) | ecosystem: Environmental > Terrestrial > Soil > Vadose zone...
CGGCGCTTGAAGATAAGCTTGACCTGACTATAGAACTATGCCATTTTGCGTGCTATCTTTTGTCTCGGCTTCATGGAGTTCTTCTGATTCGTGAAACAAAAAGTAAGGCCGTGAAACCTATCGTCGCTGCAGCTCCGGAAACTCGCCGCCGAATTCCCTCACTCGAGGGCGCGAGCGATCCTTTCAGCTTCGTGACCGATGAACTGCAACTTGTCGAGGAGAATTTGCTTCGCGCCATCCGCTCGCGCGAACAAACACTCACTGATATTGCGGCCCACTTGATTTGCGGCGGCGGCAAAAGAGTTCGGCCCATGGTGACTCTTTTGGCTTTTCTTGCTTTCGGTGGAAAAAGAACACAGGACATCGTCGATATCGCGACCGCAATAGAGCTCATTCACACCGCAACATTGCTCCACGACGACATCATTGACCGGGCGGACACCCGGCGCGGCAAAGAGTCTGCCTACAGGAAATTCGGACTCAAAAACACGTTAGTCGCTGGCGATTTTCTTTTCATCAAAGCGTTTGAGTTCGCGGGAAAATTCGATGAGACCGTTGTCGAATGGACGGCGGATGCCTGCGCGCTTCTAACTGAGGGGGAAACACTTCAAGGTTACTTCAATCGTAATCGTGCCGTCACTCTGGAGGACTATGTCGAAATCGCAAAACGCAAAACCGCCTCCCTATTTGAAACGGGCGCCAAAGTGGGAGCTTATCTGGCCGGCGCCAATTCCGCATCGGTGGAAGAAACCCATCGCTACGGCCTCAACATGGGTATCGCCTTTCAAATGGTTGATGATATTCTCGATGTTGTAGGCCAGATCGAGCTCCTCGGAAAGCCGACTGGCATGGATTTGCGAGACGGTAATCCTTCGCTGCCAATCATCTTAGCGCTTAAAGCAGAGCAGACCGCGGTTTGTGAAGCCTTTCAGAGCGCGCAACCCACAGAAGCAGTCGTTGCCGCGGCCCTTAATGCCATCAAATCGGGGCCCATTATCCAAGAGGCCAAATCCATATCTCGGGGATATGCTGAAGAAGCGCTCAAGTCAATCAGGAAGTTTCCTCCTTCCCTCTACCGCAACGGGCTCAAGACGCTTGTCCAATTGATTATCGATCGAGACTTTTGAGTCTTTACAACACGGCAATTATCCTCTGCATTCGCGTGTTGTTTCAATTTGAACACCGGTGATGTCATCCCTCGACAATCCACGCGATCGCGCGATTCAAGCAATGTTCGACAGGATCGCCGGGCGCTATGATATCCTGAATCGCATTATCAGTTTTCGCCTGGACAAAACGTGGAGAAGCAAAGCTATAAGAGAGGTTCTAAGAAGCGGCGATCAGTTCATCTTGGATCTAGGCGCCGGGACGGGTGATCTCACTTTCACCGCAGCCAAGAAGATCAAGGGTGGTGGCCGAATCGTTGGACTGGATTTTTCCCTGGAGATGTTAAAGCTAGCACGGTCAAAGCAAAGCAGCGCGAAAAATGGTGAGAAGACGTGTTTTATCCAGGGCAGCGCAACATTTTCTCCGTTCAAGGACTGCGCCTTCGATGGGGTCATGACCGCGTTTGTATTGCGCAATGTGTCCGACCTTTCTCTGTTCTTTGCTCACGCGTTCAGAGTCCTGAAGAACGGTGGGAGATTCGTGTCTTTGGATATGTTTCCACCAAGGAAGACCTGGTTTTCAGCGTTTTACTCGCTGTACTTCTACCGCTTAGTCCCATGGATCGGCGGACTCCTGGCCCACGATCGCGTCGCGTACAGATATCTGGCCGAATCGGTCGAGAATTTTCATCCGCCGGAAAGAGTCGCGGAGCTTCTCGAACAAGCGGGCTTCAAGCAAGTAACTATTCGAAAGTTTCTCAACGGGGCAGTTTGTATGCACGTGGCCGAAAAAACCAACGCATAGCCACGTACATCGTAAGATCATGCGGACTTTTTCCAGCAGTTTTCTCCTGTTTTTCTATCAGATCGCATTGGGAGGTCTCTTCGGACTGTCAGCCACGCCCTTTCACGAACTCGAAAGAGCGTTCTACAAATCAACGGCCGGTGTCTTGTTTGTAATAGCTGTACTGGGGTTCTGGGGAAAGAGCCACCTGTATTGGCAGAACATCGCCGCCGAAAATAGCTTTGCGACTGTCGCCGAGATTTTATTTCACGGCTTGTTTGTGATTTCTTTCGGCGCCTATATGATCTCTCTCTGGGGTGAAAACCAGGCATTCAGGGCGCGGAGTTTTGCATCTTGCGTGCTCTGCGGCACGACCGGACTCATTTTCAGCGCTCACGGCTTTTACCAAGCTCCTTTCTGGTCCCTCGAAACTTTCGTTTACCCCATTGCCTTCTTTTTGTCCGCTCTACTCCTTGGAACGGTCACCGTGGGTATGCTACTCGGACATTGGTACCTCATTGATACGGGTCAGAGCCTCGATCCATTTATCCGCATATACAAATTTTTCGTCGTCGCATTGGTCGTGCAAACGATCTTTCTGCTCATATCGCTGATCGTACTTTATAACTTCGGTGTTTCCGAAACCGTTATCGGCCTAGAACGTTTGTGGACGGATCATCATACGCTCTTCCTCACACGACTCATCTCAGGCCAAGTCGCTCCCTTGATCTTGTCCTGGATGATCTGGCGAACACTGGTGATCCCGCACACCATGGCCGCGACGGGTCTGTTTTACATCGCCCTACTAGGCGTCTTCGTTGGAGAAATTTTAGGAAAGCAGATCTTGGCGCTGACCTCGCTACCGTTCTAACCGTAGCAACTAGTCAGCCGATCGAGGATACGTCTTAATCTTCGTAATCCGTAAGCCGCCCGAAGTCCATCCGAGATCATAGCCAATCCGTTCCCCTTCCCGGAGATCGAGGGGCGTCTTTGCCTCACCGGAAAGAATGACCAGATCATATGAGAAACGAACTTCTCGCCCGCTCTCCGTCCGCACCACTCCCATATTGTTAGATGGGAAGAGCTTAACTATCACACCGTGGTGGTAGTAATCCTCTCCGAGGGGCGGTGTCGGATTATCTTGACTATCACTGATGATCATAGCTGAACATTCCGGGAAAACACTAACGCATCAATGGCTTTTGTCTCGCTATTCGCCCCTGCAGTTCCATCAAGCCATCCAGAACCGCCTCGGGTCGCGGAGGACATCCAGGGACGTACACGTCGACGGGAATGATACGATCAATTCCCTGAACCGTCGCATAGTTATCGTAAAAGCCACCGCTCGCGGCACAAGCACCAAACGCCATCACCCACTTGGGCTCAGACATTTGCTCGTACACACGCTTCAAGACCGGGGAAAGTTTGTGATTTACCGTCCCTATAACCATCAATAGGTCAGCCTGTCTCGGGCTGAAGCGCGGCAATAGCGCGCCGAAACGGTCGATATCGTACGGAGACATGGATAGAGACATGTATTCCATCGCGCAGCAAGCGGTCGCAAAAGGGTACGGAAACAGTGAATACTTCCGCGCCCAACCAACAGCCTTGTCCAAACGAGTCAGCACAACAGAATCCGCCAGGAGTTTCTCTGGACCCATTTTTGATTCAACTGAGTAGTTCTCAGGTTGCATGACTTCCCGCCCCGCGCGGTTAGAACTTACGATACTACTTCCCCCTCAGCTAAACAATAATCGGCCGGCTGCTGTCAAACATCAGCAGCAGCCGCAGGCACGCAACAAAGTCAAAGCTTTACCACGTTTATGGCCTGCGGCCCCTTTTCTCCCTGCGCGATTTCAAATTCTACCGATTGACCTTCATTCAAGGTTTTGAATCCGTCCCCTTGGATCGCTGTGTAGTGAACAAAAACATCACCACCGCCCTCTTTCTCGATAAAACCATATCCCTTGGAGTTGTTAAACCATTTTACTTTTCCAGTTGCCATTGCTTAGAACCTCCCTGTCCACGTTGCTTCAACTCCGATGCAAACTCGAATCCCGCAGTCGTCCTCCCCGCGAACCCTAGTGACGCACTCTCTCCCCCGCGCAATTCCGGTGACAGTCCGGAAATCGACCTAAGATTCAAGTTTTTGAATTCGATGCAAGTCTGGACGATCCTTTCTGTAGGGACGGACATTAGATAAAGCTGAGTATTGTTGTCAAGACAAAATTTTCTGTCGCTCCATAAGCATTCTGCGGTACTTTTCGTTAACGGACCCGCGTGTGGCGGGAATAGAGATGCCACCTCGCACAGCTATATATCTCTATGCCGCGACTATCGCGGTCGCCGATCGAGAAGTCTCATTATTGATGCCAATGAGTCCGGCGAGCATTGGTAAGCGGTGGTCCCTCTCGTATGCTCTCGCAATGCCCTTCAAAGCCTCAAATTGGCCGACTTATCAAAAACGCCTGGGGTTGATATTTCAGTCAGCCTGGGTGCCTAGAGAAATTTGCCTATTCTTTAAGCAACCCCTAACCGATTGAATCCAATAGTAAAATTCACTCAGAACTGGTCATTTACTGAACGAAAGCAATCTTATATTGACTTCGTGTGTTTTTTTCATTATAAATGGCTTAGTTAGCGTTTGGGTGATCGGGTAATAACTTGCTCTCAGAGAGGTTCTTTTGCGTTAGTGGTGCGTGACCTAAAAGGCGACCGGATGGCCATTTACACTGAAATCACGAAAAAGGATGCGACGAAGATCGTCGAAGAGTTCACTCTGGGTGATCTCGTATCCTGTTCTGGAATCAAGAACGGTTCGGTCAATACGCACTACCTACTGGAAACCAAACGTGGGCGATTTTTCGCTAAGATCGACGAAGTCAAAAGCGAACTTGAAGTAAAACAGGAGTTGGATCTGCTGTTTCACCTCAGGAAACAGGGTTTCCCTTGTCTGCAGCCGCTAAAAACGAAAACGGGAAGGTATTATATTGAGTTTCGGGGTAAATGCCTCACTATTAGTCGCCATCTGGACGGAATCGAACTCCCAATCGAGTCTCTTACCGGGAGCCACTTAGGAATTCTCGGCCACACATTGGCCAACCTACATCTAATCGGAAGAAGCTACAAAAAGGGCATCGATAATCGCTTTGGATTCAGCAGAATCGTGGCAATTTATCGGGAGGTACGTCGGCAGCTCCCGTCTCATTTGAGAAACATTGTTCGGGTCTTAGATGATGAGTTCTCCTACCTCGAGAATTACCTCGACAATAACCTGCCCAAAGGAATTATTCATGGAGATTTTTTCCCGGATAATGTGAAGTTCAAAGGCAGCCGGTTGGTGGGGGTGATGGACTTTGAAGCCGCATGCCGGGGTAAGCTCATCTACGACCTAGCCACCGCGGTCAATGCCCTCTGTTTCGTTGACCAGCGTTACCGCATTGATCGTTTCGAAGCATTGATTTCCGGCTATGAAAGTCTTCGACCTCTCTCTCTTCCGGAGTGGGACTCGTTTCCCAATGAGCTACGTTTTTCCGCCTTGCGGTTCACGGTCACGCGAATTAAGGACTTCTATCTCAGAAAAACAGATGACAGCCAGCGGGTCTACAAAGACTTCAAGGAGTTTTACGATCGGCTGTTGGTGCTTAGGCGGGAAAAAAGCGGCGGCATGGAAGACATACTACTTGCTATGGCAACAGGGTATGATTACCGCAAATACCAGAAATCGAAGCCTTCCAAATAACTGTCTATTCGACCAAGGTTAGGTATTTTACGACCCTGCATTATCGGTTCCGCTTAAGCCACCACTCAGGATGCTTATTTTCTTTTGAGCATCGCGACGGATAAGACGAATAAGGGACCATAATATCAGTAGGACCCCGCAAAGAAACAAGGTTCGTCCGCCCATCAAAACCACATAAAAGAAGTTGAGTTTCACCCTCGCCGCGTTGTATTTTTCCCTGTCCTCGTTGATGCGGCGAAGCACTTCTTCGTTTTTCTGATGATCGAGCTCCTGAAAGCTCCTGTAGGATTCCTCTAAGCCAGTTTGTTCAGTTCGGTGTAACAGGTTCTGATATTTAGTTGTCTCAACTGCGCCCACTACCCAGTTTCCAATTCCTAGAACAAAACAGACAATCCCCGACATGAGTAGATAACTCGAATAGATGTCGCGTGCCTTCATTTCACTACTCGTGTAGCAGAATTCCCGGTTAGGGTCAATTTTGCCTAGCTTGACACACCGCGGCTACTGCGGTACGGTCACGTTCAGTAGTATCTGGACACCTTATCCAGAGTGGTGGAGGGAGCGGCCCTTCGAAGCCACAGCAACCGGTTCCCGAAAAAGGAACGCTGGTGCTAATTCTGCCTCCCCGTAACTCGGGGGGGAAAAGATAAGGTGAGGTTAAGCCTCTTCTTATCTTTGAGCTAGGAAGAGGTTTTTTTTTGCGGAAGTGAACTTTGAATACTCGCCTTACAACAGACCAAATCGAGCGCTACAGCAGGCAGATTATGATCCCCGATCTCGGCGGTAAGGGACAGATCCGGCTCCGGCAAGCTCGAGTTCTAATAATAGGGGCTGGTGGCCTGGGCTCACCGGCTGCCCTCTACTTAGGAGCTGCAGGCGTCGGGACTCTCGGCCTAGTTGATCCTGATCGGGTGGAATTATCGAATCTACAGCGCCAAATCCTCCACACCACGCTTGACCTCAGCCACCAGAAGGTAGAATCAGCCAAGGATAAAATCAGCAAACTCAACCCTGATGTGGAAGTCTTCATCTATCCCGTTCGGCTTGAAGAAGACAACGCCGCCACCATCTTTTCCGGTTATGATTTTATCGTTGACGGCAGTGACAATTTTCCCACCAAATTTTTGGTTAACGATATCGCCGTGAGTATGGACATTGCTTTTTCTCACGCTGGAATCGTCCGGCTGCAAGGACAAACGATGACAGTCGTGCCTCGGAAAAGTGCCTGCTATCGTTGTCTCTTCAGAGAGCCACCTCCTGCCGAAGAAATATTGAATTGCCAGCAAGCCGGTATACTCGGAGCCGTTGCAGGGACCGTGGGTTCGATCCAGGCAACCGAAGCGATCAAGTATCTTGCCGGCTTTGAGGAAGGATTGCTGACAGATCGATTGCTGACGTACGACGCAAAATCCATGACGTTTCATATGGTAGACGTAAACCGAGACGTTCATTGCGCCGCCTGTGGTGTAGAACGAGTCGCAGGGTCGAGTCTTTCTTCAAGCACCTAAAACTCAAACAACGAGAGGGATAACCATGAGCTTTGTCAGAGGACTTCAGTGCAGAGAATGTGGACAGGAGTATCCAAAAGAGCCGCTTCACGTGTGCGAAACTTGCTTCGGCCCTCTGGAAATTGTCTATGACTATGACGCCATAAAAAAATCCATCAGCCGTGAAAAAATCGCGGCCCGTGACAAAAATCTGTGGCGCTATCGCGAATTACTTCCCATCGATGGAGAACCGCAGGCGGGTCTCTATTCGGGTTTTACCCCTCTCGTCCGTGCCCGGAGGCTCGGCGAAGCATTGGGCGTCAAAGAACTCTACATCAAAGACGATTCAGTGAATCACCCCACCTTTTCATACAAAGATCGCGTTGTTGCCGTGGCGATATCAAAAGCCATCGAGTTCGGATTCGACACCGTGTCCTGCGCGTCGACTGGAAATCTCGCCAATGCAGTCGCGGCGCACGCGGCGAGAGCTGGATTGAACTGCTATGTTTTTATCCCCGACGGCCTGGAACAAGGGAAGATCATTGGTTCCGCCATTTACGGACCAAAAACCGTCGCGATCAAAGGCAACTACGATGACGTCAATCGACTCTGCAGTGAGATCGGCGACAAATACGGCTGGGCCTTTGTCAACGTCAATTTGAGACCCTACTACTCCGAAGGCGCCAAGACCCATGGCTTCGAGGTGGCGGAGCAGCTCGGTTGGAAGCTGCCCCGACACATCGTCGTTGCATCCGCCGGTGGGACGATCCTGCCCAAGCTCTCGAAGTCTTTCAAAGAACTCGTCAAAGTCGGTCTCGTCGAAGACACCCGCTACAAGATCTATTCTGCTCAAGCCGCCGGCTGCGCCCCGATTATCAACGCGCTACAGAAAGGAACTGATTTGATCAGTCCGGTAAAGCCAAACACAATCGCGAGCTCCATCGCAATTGGAAATCCGGCTGATGGCTATTATGTCCTTCAAGCTGTGCGGGAATCGGGCGGATGGGGCGAAAGCGTAACCGACGAGGAAATTCTTGAAGCTATCCACCTCTTGGCTCAAACCGAGGGAATATTTACCGAGCCTGCCGGGGGGACCGAAGTGGCTGTAACCAAGAAGCTTATCCAAAACGGCAAAATTCCCCGGGAGGAGTCTATCGTCATCAGCATCACCGGCAACGGCTACAAAACTCTGGAAGCTGTCGCCGGCAGCGTCGAAAAGCCATTGACGATCACGGCAACTCTGGAAAACTTCGATGCACTCTACCAACAGCTTAATCCGATGGTGACAGCAAAAGCCGCAAGCGGTTAAAATTCACTGGTCTATCGAGTGACGGTGTCAGCATCGCTCCATTTCTTGCAAGGATCGTGGCAAGAGTCTATCTTAGCTAGAAAGTTATCAGCTAATGTTTTTTGTATACATCCGAAGGAGGTAGTTTTATGCCAGTGCGAGTTCGTGTCCCGACCCCGCTGAGAAAATTCACTCAGGGCATCGATGAGGTTAGCGCGCAAGGCGCCAATGTTAAGGCACTCGTGGAAGATCTCGAGAAGAATTTTCCCGGCATCAAGGAACGGATCTGCGATGAAACCGGAAAGATCCGCCGTTTCGTCAACGTTTACGTCAACGGCGATGACATCCGTTTTTTGCAGAACCTGGAAACCGCGCTAAAAGAGGGCGATAATATTTCTATCGTCCCGGCCATTGCCGGGGGCTGCTAATTTCTTACAGAGAGCGACGATGGCACGAGCCACACCTAATCTCCGATTGGTTTCGGTCCCGTCGGCGGAGCCGAAGAGAGCCGAATCCATCCTAGATCTGATCGGCGATACCCCTTTACTGGAACTCCGAAAGCTTCCGGCAGGGCTACCGGCCAGCGTGCGAATTTTTGCTAAATTGGAGGGATTCAATCCGGGGGGATCGGTTAAGGATCGACCGGCGCTGCGGATGGTCCAAGAGGGCATCCGTGCGGGAAGGCTTAGACCGGACAAGACAATTTTAGACTCCAGCTCGGGAAACACCGGGATCGCGCTTGCCCTGATCGGTCGCGTGCTCGGTTACCCGGTGGAGTTAGTTGTTCCGGAAAACGTGAGCAGGGAACGGAAGCAAATCATCCATGCTTACGGCGCAAAGATCGTCTATAGTGATCCTTTGGAAGGCTCCGATGGCGCCATTCGGCTATGCAGAAAAATCCTCCAAGAAAATCCCGATCGCTATTTCAAGCCGGATCAGTACTTTAATCCGATGAATCCTCAGGCTCACTATGAAACCACGGGTCCAGAGATCTATCGGCAAACACAGCAAAACATTACCCATTTCGTTGCGGGGATCGGCACCGGCGGAACCATCATGGGCACAGGCCGATATCTCAAGGAAAGGAATCCAAGCATTAAAATCATCGCCGTGGAACCCGACGATGCGCTCCATGGCCTCGAAGGCCTCAAGCACATGGCGAGTTCAATTGTCCCAGGCATTTACCACGAAGAGGAATTGGACGACAAGATCTCTGTTGCCACCGAAGACGCCTACGCGATGGTTTATCGTTTAAGCCAAGAAGAGGGAATTTTAATTGGCCAGTCGTCGGGCGCAGCCATGTTTGCGACTTTGAAGCTCGCACGTAAGCTTCACGACGCCACGCTAGTTACGGTATTCCCCGATTTCGGCGATAAATATCTCAGCACAAATCTCTGGGTCGGTTGGCGTGATCGGATGGCGGTGGGAAATCTAACATTCTCCATTTAGACCCGATGAAGACCCCTGGTGCAGATCAGGGCAAACCTATTGAACAGTCGCCGAAATAGATAAAACCAAGGCCCCGCCTTCGTGCGGGGGTCCTCCGAGTAGGAAATTTCCCCCATTATTCATGCGTACAGTGGTATCCACGACCGGTTTATCTCCGTGCTGCAAGCGCACTTTTAAGGCGAGCTGTTTGTTCCGAAATTCCTGAGGCGTTACAGTTAGAGAACGTCCACCCGGAATCTCAAATACGGCGTTTCCTTGCCAAGCCACATTCTGTGTTTCCTCTTTCAGCAGTCGGTAAGAGCGATATTTCATCACCTTCAGCTGATTTTTCATCGTATTGAGTTTGGGGTCGATTTCATCGCTTTGATTGTTGGCCAAGATTGTCCCGATCTTGACGCGGACCGTCTGGGAATTATTTTCCGCGGCGTTTACCGAATAAGCCCCTGCGAGGCAAATCAGACAACTAAAAAGAAGGGCTCGTTTCAGTATTCTCCCCAGAAGACTCATCTTCACCTTCTTGATTTTGATATAACCAAATCACAGTTGTTTTTGTTTCGTCCTCACGCAGCAACGCAACGTTCCGTCCGTGAGCGTCAATAGATTCGACGGCCGCAAAGTTGTTGCGTTGCGACCCTAGCTTCCAAAATGAATCCAACGCGAACACACCGAGTAGAACAACGATTACTGCCGGGACAGTCCATGCAAGTCCCGGCGCGGCAAATGTAGACCGCGCCCATTCCATGATTTCTTCATGCCAACTCCGCTTTTTTGTAATCCGTTCTCGGACCCCAGCCCAGAAAGGCTCGAAGGCGATCCGCGGTACGTTGGACACCAAAAGGCTCTTCAGTGAGGACTGCAGTTTTTCCAATTGACGTCGCTCTCCGTCACACGATGCGCAGCTTTCAAGGTGCAAGCGAATGATTTCCGCGTCAGATGTGCCTAACTGGCCGTCTAGCCATCCGCTCAGCGACTCTCTTATTAGCTTGCAGTCTCTCATAAAAACGCGCCTAACTTTTCCTGCAGCTTTTTTCTTGCGTAGTGAAGTCGGCTCATGACGGTTCCTTCAGAGCAGCCCAAAATCTCACCGATATCCTTATAGGAAAGACCCTCTACTGTTCTTAGTATGATGACGGCCTTGTGTTCGGGAGTCAAATCGTTTATCGAGGCCACCAGTTTTTCTCTCAGCTCTCGATCGTGAACATCTGAAAATGGGTCCCTGGCAACTTCGTTTTGCTCCTCAAAGAGTCCATCCATCGTCTCCCGAAATTCCAGCGGGTTCCTTTTCTGCCGTCGCTGCGAATCAATCGCCATATTTACCGCGATTCGGTAAAGCCAGGTATAGAAGGAAGACCCGCCTTGAAAGCTCTTAATTTTTCTATAGGCTCGAAAAAAAGTCTCTTGCGCCACCTCTAGAGCATCCTCCCGGTTGCGAAGCAATCCGACGATCACAACATAAATTTTTTGGTGGTATCTTGAGACAAGTTCCTGGAAGGCACCTATCTCTCCAGCTTGACACTTCTGGACCAGCTCCCAGTCGCTTGACTCCACAATAGCCCTACTTTTTAGACGTCTCCCGGCGAAGTTTTATTCAGCATTTATCGAGTTAACCAGCCGAGTTATTACAAGAAACTTGAATTTTTCACGCATTTGTTTACAATCAGATTGATTTCCTTACACTTTTAGTCGCCAACCTCTCGATCAAACAGAGGACTCATTTATGATTGTTCGTTGTCCGAGTTGCAAGACCACTTACAAAGTCGCCGACGAGCTTGTGAAAGATACGAAGCCGGCGTTCCGTTGTTCCAGGTGCAAGCATACCTTCGAGCTTGAGTCGGCCGAGACACCGGAGAGGTCTGTTGACAGTGCACAGGCGGCCGCGAGCCTTTTCTCCAAGACCCAGCAAGAACGGGAATTGAGCTTTACTTTCGCTCCAAAGAAACAAGAAGACGGAGAAAACCGCAAGGAATTTATCCATTCGCTGAGACAAGATTTCGAATTTCCAGCCAGAAGAGCTGAAGACCAGTCTATGGGCAACGTCGAATCAACGGTCGATGAACCATTGACTTCTCCTGAACCCGACCCTGGCATCGGAGCCGACAAGGTCCTTGAGTCTCCCAAAGGTATTCCACCTCAGCCGTCGCCGTCCCAACCACTTCCACTGGCTCGGGAAACAACAGATAACGTTCTGTCTCTTGACCCCTACCGTGATCAGCCCGCTTCCACTGTGCCTTTTCTGAGTCTTTTTGGACTCCTCGTTATGTTGTTTGGGTTCGCGACAGCTTTTCATTTGGCCCACCCGAACGTCTCGGAGGGGATCGTAAGGTCGATTCCTTTGGTCGGACCGTCCCTGCTTAAAAACAATCATCTTAAAAATGGCGTTGCGCTCCAATCCCTGCGTGCGAGTCATCAGACAATCCAAGGGAACCGGGAAGTCTTGGTGATCGCCGGGGTCGCCCAGAATCAGAACCCGGCCGTTATTCGTGAAGTCCGCGTTGCCGGACAACTTTACAATCTAGAGGGAAAAGAAATAGAGCAGCAGATAATCTGGCTCGGCAATGCCATTTCGCCCAGAATTATCCGCGGTATGACGGTGCAGGACATTTCCGATCTTCAACGACTCAAACCTCTGAAAACTTTTGAAATACCGCCGGGAGACTCGATTCCGTTCACCATTGTCTTCCTGAAATCAACCAAAGAAATAAAAGACTTCAGCTGCGAAGTACTGACAGCCGAGGGCGAAGCTTAGACGCATCACTCTTTAGGGCTGTTCTTGCCGGGGTTCTGTTTTGGCGTGATATCGATCTCATCCGACTCTTTGACAGCCTTGCGAAACTTTCTAATGGCGGCGCCAAAACTTTCACCCAGGTCGGGCAACCGACGGTTGAATAGCACCACGACAATAACGAGAACTGCCAGCAACTCACCCATTCCCAGACCGAACATGCATCCCCCTTTTTAACAATCCTAATTGACCCGGCCTTTCATTTGCAACCCCATTATTTGCTAAGCACGTGGGTCGTGCAGTAGTATACTTGTGTGGCTTCCCTGAATAGTCCTCTGCTACGCTTCTTTGCCGCTTCCCTGACCCTCCATCTTTTGTTGCTGCTCCTGTGGGGAAAGCCTTCGACGCGTGCCAGACCTCAAGAATCCATCGCCGTTTCTCTGCTCCCTCCTCCACCACCAGAGGAAAGCAGAGGCAAACCGGCGCCCGCACCGAGTGAAGCTCCGCGCCGGCCATTGAAAGCACCGCCGGCCAAGATCGCCAAGCAAAACTCACCGCTCCTCCGAGAGAAGACCGCTATCCCGAAAGAGAAAGCCGTCGCCCCCCAAGAACTGCCCGCACAAAAAGAGCCCACACGTGAAGCAGCTCGTCCTCCTGCGCGAGAACAGATTCCGGATAAAGCCATTATCGCCGAGCGGCCTCTGCCGACTCTCAAAGAATTACTTCCGCCGGTGGGTTGGTCAGCCGAGGGGAGAGTTGGCGGCGCTAACGGGCCCATCGGGCTCGATACAAAAGATCCGCAGTACGTAACCTATTTTAACAGCATCAAGCGGGCCATCGAAGTAGTGTGGCAGTACCCAGAGCTCGCGCTCAGATATGGACTGCAGGGAAGACTTCTATTGGAGTTCTCCATACTTGGTAACGGGGACATCGAGAGCGCGAAGATCATTCGCTCCTCGGGGTCCAACTTGCTCGATGAGGAAGCCCTGCGCGCCGTTAAAGCTGCTGCCCCATTCGGCCCTATACCGCCGTGGCTTGGCAGGAACCGAATCGATATCGTTGCCAGCTTTGAGTACTTGGACAACCGTTTAAATTACCGTTTCATGCGTTAAACTGGCGGCAAGCCGTCCTGCAATCGAACGCGAGACTCGGCGAATTATTCGGCCCCACCCTGCCCAGGGTCCCATCTTAAAATCGGTTTTCTAGCTGCTCTGGCTTCATCGAGACGCTTGACCGGCGTTGAGTGAGGCGCGTTTTTGACGACGTCGGGATTCTCTTTGGCTTCCTGAGCGATGGCGAGCATCGCTTCCACAAACGCGTCCAACGTTTCCGGAGTCTCGGTTTCGGTGGGTTCAATCATCAACGCGCCGGAAACAACCAAAGGGAAATAAATCGTCGGCGGATGGAAGCCATAATCCAAGAGACGCTTGGCTATGTCGAGAGTATTGACTCCATATTTGTGCTGTAGCCGATCCGTAAAAATGCATTCGTGCATGCACGGCTCACCATAGGCGATCTGATAGCCCGTTTCCAATTTCTTGCGAATATAGTTCGCGTTGAGCAGCGCCATCCGGCTCGACTCCTCAAGACCCGCCCCGCCTAGAGAGATAATGTACGTGTATGCGCGGACCAGGATACCGAAATTACCAAAGAAGGAGCGCACCCGTCCAATCGACTTAGGACAATCCTCAAGCAACTCGAATTTGTCATTTTGCTTGACTATCCGCGGCACGGGCAGATATTCAGATAGCCCTTCTTTGACCGCTACGGGTCCTGCGCCCGGACCGCCTCCGCCATGCGGTGTGGAGAACGTTTTATGAAGATTCATGTGGAGAACGTCAACGCCCATGTGACCGGGTTTCGCGATACCCATCAACGCATTCAAGTTCGCACCGTCGAGATAAACCAAGCCTCCCTTCTGATGGACGACTGCAGCGATAGCCTCGATGTCCTTTTCGAAAAGCCCCAGGGTGTTAGGATTGGTAATCATTATGGCGGCGACATCCTCGTCCATCACTTTTGCAACCGTCGCCGTGTCGATTACGCCTCGCGCTGTAGACGAAATTTGAACGACGTCGTAGCCACAAAGAGTCGAGCTTGCAGGGTTGGTGCCGTGGGCTGTGTCTGGGACGATGATCTTCTTGCGGGGATTTCCTTTCTCGGTTAGACCGGCGCGAATCAGCATCAAGCCAGTGAGTTCGCCCTGAGCGCCCGCGGATGGCTGCAAGCTAATGCAGTCCATCCCACTAATTTCGATGAGGATTCGTTCGAGATCATAGAGTAGCTCCATAGCCCCTTGCAGAATCTCGACGGGAGCCAACGGATGAATTTGGGCAAAACCGGGAAGTCGCGCTACCACCTCATTGACCTTCGGATTGTATTTCATGGTGCAGGAACCCAGCGGATAGAACTGGCTCTCGATAGCGAAATTTCGGTGCGAGAGACGGGTAAAATGGCGCAACACCTCCAACTCTCCCAATTCGGGGAATCCAGGGAGATCCTCGCGCAGGAACTCCCCGGGAATCGTCGTCTGGCCTTTTTCACTCTCCGCTGGCCAATAAAAACCGCTCCTCCCGGGTGATCCGCTTTCGAAAAGCAATCTCGGGACACTCGCTTCAGACTGAGGTTTAATTGCCGATGACTCCGACAAGACGTTCGATCTCCTCTCGCTCATTCATTTCCGTTACACAGATGAGCAAGCAGTCATCGAGTTCGGGATACCATTGGCCCAAGGGAACTCCTGGGGCAATTCGCGCCGCGGCGCAACGTGGCAAAAGACTTTCCAAGTTTCTCGCACGCAGAACAAATTCGTTAAAGAAAGCGCCGGAGAAACAAGATTCGAGATGGGGTCGGCTAGCGAGACGATCCCGCGCATCGTGAGCGCGCGATACATTGACCTCTGCGAGCCGACGCATGCCGCTCTTTCCCAAGAGCGACATGAAGACGGTCGATGCCAGCGTACATAAGGTTTGACTAGTACAGATATTTGACGTCGCCTTCTCGCGGCGGATATGCTGCTCGCGGGTGGCAAGAGTCAATACGAACCCGCGACGCCCTTCAGTATCAACAGTCTCTCCCACTAAACGGCCCGGCACGCTACGCACAAACTTTTTCTGAGAGGCGAAGAAACCAAACCCCGGCCCGCCCAAGGTCATAGGAACCCCCAAACTTTGTCCCTCGCCTACAGCTATATCCGCGCCCCATGCCCCCGGGGGCTTTAGGAGGGCTAACGCCAACGGTTCCGGTGTTACGGTAATGAGCTGCGCGCCGTTCCTGGCGCAAGCGGCTTGAATCGGAGCCAGATCTTCGATGACACCGAAGAAATTGGGATAGCCGACGATGACGCACATCGACTGGTGGTCAAATTTACGCGTCAACTCCGCCACATCAGTCGCTCCGCTGGCGTCAAACGGAATCTCTTCAAGCTGCATGTCATCCAAATTTTTCAAGTAGGTCGTTATAACCGCACGATAGTGGGGATGCAGCGCTCTGGACATCAAGACTCGCCGTCGACTGGCGGGTTGGATACGACGCGACATGAGGACCGCTTCCGCCGCCGCGGACGCCCCGTCATAAACTCCGGCGTTGGATATTTCCATTCCGGTGAGTTGACAGATTAACGTCTGATATTCGAACAGAGCCTGTAGGGTACCCTGGCTGACTTCCGGCTGGTAAGGCGTGTAGGAAGTGGCAAACTCCGAGCGGGAGATGACGGCGTCCACCGCGCTGGGTATGAAATGGTGATAGATCCCGCCCCCCAGAAAAAAACTCCAGTCCGACGCCGTCGCGTTGCTTGACGCCAACGCGGCCAAGCGTCTGCGCACCGCTAACTCGGTCAAACCTCCAGGCAGGTCGATCTTTGCCCGATTGCGGAGCGTTTCCGGGATGTGCTGATACAGCTCCTCGATGGAATCGATTCCAATAGTGCGGAGCATCTGCTCCTGATCGGAAGGGGTGTGCGGCGTGTAACGCATTCCGTAAGTTATTCCTCCTCCTCCTCGTCTTCCGTTTCGTCTTCTTCTTCCTCCTCGTCATCGTCTTCCTTTTGCTGCTCGACGTATTCGGCGTATTCCTCTGCCGTCATGAGATCCTTGAGGTCCTCTTCATCCGTCATTTCAACCCGAATCATCCACCCGTCGCCGTAAGGATCGTCGTTGATAGTCTCCGGGTTGTCGGGCAGCACATCGTTCACCTCAAGAACGGTTCCACCGACTGGCGCATAGACGTCGGAGACAGCCTTGACCGACTCGACCGCTCCGAACGGATCATCCTTAACCACTTTTTCTCCAACCTCCGGCAGCTCCACGTAAACAATATCACCCAGTTCTTCTTGGGCGAACTCTGTGATACCAATAGTAGCGGTATTGCCTTCAACCAGCACCCACTCATGTTCTTTGGAATATTTAAGGCCTTCGGGAAACTCCATCGCTAACCTCCTTACGCATTGCTCAATGGTTGTGTCGTTACCGCCGGTAGAACGGCAAAGGAACTATTTTGGCGCGCGTTTTTCGCCCACGAATTTCCACTTCAATGGTGTTGTCCAGTGCAGCTTCATCGATGGCCACATAGGCGAGGGCAATGGCCTTACCGAGGGTGGGAGATTTCGTGCCACTTGTCACGCGACCGACGGATCTTCCATTCTTGAACAGAGTATATTCACTGCGCGCAATCCCCGGATCCAAGAGCTCTAGTCCGACGAGCTTGCGCCGGATCCCTTCTTGTTTCTGCTTGAGCAAGACTTCACGCCCCACGAATGGCCCTTTGGCCAACTTCGTCACCCACTCCAAACCCGCTTCCAGCGGCGTTGTTGTATCGTCCAGCTCGTGGCCGTACAAAGGGTAAGCCTTTTCCAGCCGCAGCGTGTCACGGGCACCAAGCCCCGCAGATTCAAGCCCCATCGGCACCCCACTCTCAAGTAACGCATTCCACAATCTCTCGGCCTCAACCGAGTCGCAATACAGCTCGAAGCCATCTTCCCCTGTGTAGCCCGTGCGCGCCACGAGGCAACGGATCGACGACACTTCTCCGAAGGAGAAAAAAAAGGGCTTAATCTCACTGAGCCGCAATGAGGTCAATGGCTGCAAAATCTTTTCAGCCAACGGGCCTTGCAGGGCCAATTGAGCATAGCGAGAGCTGGCGTTTTCTAACTCGACGTTGCCTTCTGCATGTTCCTCAATCCAAGCGAAATCTTTGTCACTGTTCGACGCATTGACACAGATTAAAAAATGGTTGGGCTCAATCTTGTAAAAGATAACGTCATCTACAATCCCGCCCTTTTCGTTCATCAGGAGATTGTACTGGGCCTGCTGCAGTTTGATCCGCGAGACATCATTGGCTGATATTTTTTGACATAACTCTAACGCACCGGGACCACGAATCACGATTTCGCCCATGTGACTCACGTCAAAAAGCCCCGCGCGCGTGCGAACCGCCACATGCTCGTCAATGACACCGCTATATTGAACCGGCATCTCCCAGCCGGCGAACTCCACCATTTTTGCGCCCGCACGTCGATGCGCGCCGTAGAGTGGAGTCCTTTTCATTCCTTGCGCCACGCCGTTCTCAAATCCCGACGACCGGTCGATTTACCTTTCGCGCTGGAGGGAGTCCTTGGCTGCTTTTAACGTATTGTAGAGAAGCATGCAGATCGTCATCGGACCGACGCCACCGGGAACCGGCGTAATCCATGCGGCTCGCTCCTTGGCCGTTTCAAACTCAACATCGCCGGCTAACTTTCCGCTCGGCAACCGATTCACTCCTACGTCGATCACCACCGCACCCGGCTTGACCCAGTCGCCCCGAACCAAACCCGCCTTGCCTATGGCAACCACGAGTATATCGGCACGCGCCACCTCGTCCCGTAGACTTGCCGTCCGGGAGTGACAAATCGTTACCGTTGCGTGCCGTTCGAGCAGCATTAACGCCACCGGTTTGCCCACGATATTGCTGCGGCCGACGACCACGGCGTTTTTGCCTTTGGGATCGCAACCGATTGATTCCAAGAGCTTCATGATTCCCATCGGAGTGCACGGCCTGAAACCGTCAGCACCCAGCACCAGCATGCCCTGGCTGACGGGGTGGAAACCATCTACGTCTTTATGCGGCGAAACCGCTTCGAGAATCTTTTCTGAACGGATATGCGCGGGCAAAGGAAGCTGGACCAGGATGCCATGGACATTTTTGTCCTTATTGAGACTGTGAACCAGCGCTAACAGCTCCCGCTCGGATACCGTCGCGGGAAGCAAATGCTCGTAAGATTTGATCCCTACTTCTTTGCACGCTTTTTCCTTGTTCTTCACGTAAATGTGAGACCCCGGGTCATCGCCAACCAGCACCACTCCGAGTCCGGGTACCAACCCCCAACGTCGCTCAAGTCCCTCCACCTCTTCTTTGATATGTTTCTGCACCTCTTTAGCAACAGCTTTACCGTCTATGATCGATGCCATGATTTACTCCGTAACAAGACTGAAAAACCTATACCGAAAAAGAAAAATTTGTAAAGACGGGACGTTTTCTATTGGCATGACATGGAGCCATCCAAAGGTCAACCCCCAAAAGTCTGTTGAGCAGCGTCGTTAAATCAATGAACGCAATCAACAAATTCCTCTAACTAAGACTTTAGAATCTTGCAATAAAAAAACAAGTTTGCAGCAGTGTTGACATGAATTATTCACAACGAGGCTTGGCGCGGAAATGACCGAGCATAGGACATATCTTTCTCCGCTCGGTTTTGATAAGAAAATGGCAAATTTCAATAGCCACGGATGGAACAGGAAGCGCCATGGACAAGCCAAGAACACTGGAAGAAATCAAGAATGATATTCGTAGCCGAGTGGGCCATCGAGCACCGTTCAATCATGCCGATAAACAAGAAGCCGAGGAAGTTCTTTCCAAGTTGAACAGCGTGGACGGTGAGGCTTGGGCAGCGGTATGGAACGAGTTGGGAGCGCGTTGGGAAGAAAAGGCCCGCAAGGCAGAAGCTGGCGGCAAGCGCGATGAAGCGAAGCAAGCTTATCTCAAATCATACGGCTATTATGGCATAGGCCGACACCCGTTCCCCAGCACCCCCGGTAAACAGCACGCCTATCTCAAAGCCCGCGAGATGCATCTCGCGGCATCGCGCTATTTCGATATCCCACTCGAGCGCATTGCCATTCCCTTCAATGGCAAAGAGGTCGTCGGCCATCTGCGCTTGCCGAAGAAAACTCCCGCGCCGCTCGTCATGCACTGGGGTGGCATCGACAATTGGAAAGAAGAGCGCCACACCTTTGCGGAACGATTCGTCAAAGAAGGATGGGGTTGTCTGGTGCTCGACAGTCCTGGGACGGGCGAGTGCCCCATGCTCGCATCTCCCGATGCCCATCAGGTCCATGTTGCCGCTCTCGACTATATGCTGAAGCGGCGCGAAATCGATCCGGACCGAATCGCGGTGGTCGGTGCCAGCTTCGGCGGGTATTGGGCCACCAAGTTGGCCCATGTTGAACCAAAACGTCTGTGCGCCGTGGTAAATTGGGGCGGCGGCATTCACTTTTTCTTTCAACCCAAATGGCAAGAGCGCTCGCGTAACGCCGATTCTTACTTATTTGATCTTATTGAGGCGCGGGCCAACCTATTCGGCAAGAAGACGATGGACGAATTGAATCAAGTGATGCCGGCGCTTTCTTTGTTGACTCAAGGCTGGTTGGATAAACCCAGTGCGCCCATGCTATTGGTCAACGGCAAAGAGGACAAACAAGTGCCGCTGGAGGATTTCTATCTCCTACTAGAACATGGCCGTCCCAAGACGACCCGCCTCTTCCCGGGTGGCCACATGGGAAATATTCCTTTCGTGTTTGAAACGGTCATCCCTTGGCTGCATCAAAAACTGGCTAGGTGAATATGAGCGTCTATCAATTGCAGAAACTCATTTACCACGTCAACCGCGATCCGTCTCATCGTGCACGCTTCCGACAGGATCCCGCCGAGTTCGTCAAAGGTTATGAACTCACTGAAGAGGAAAAAAGCGCAGCCCTTAACGTCGATGTGCGGAAACTTTACACTCTCGGGGTTCATTCTCTCCTGCTTCGACCCTTCACTTTGTTGCACAAAATTTCCAACGAAGATTACGCCAAGGCTCTGGCAGGATTGGAGTAAACTAAGCCGTTGTTTTTGCCTGCGCCGCGAGCCATGCCCCGGGCATGACCGCATGGACTGAAGCCGCTCCCAAGGAACAATCTGATAAATTTCTTGGCTGTTACCGAAGGCTGGGCGAGATGCTTGCCGCCTCTAAACCCGATGCCCTGGTCGCGATCACACTGGGCGAATTTCTTTCTTAATCATATGCCGGCCTTCTGCATCGGGCGCGCGGACCACTATGAGGGTCCAGTGGAAGAGTGGCCAAGAATTCCCAAAGCGCGCGTTCCCGGCGATGCAAAGTTGGGCGCTGAATTACTCAATGCTTGTCTCGATGGCGGCTTTGACCCGACGTTCTCCGACGAACTCCTCTTCGACCACGCCACTATGTTACCGTTGCATTTTCTCAATCCCAACATGGCTGTTCCAGTGGTACCCGTCATCATCAACAGCCTTACGACACCGATGCCGACGCCGAAGCGATGCTTCGCCTTTGGGCAGTTTCTCGGAAGAGAGTTGGAGGGATCCGAAAAACGCGTGGCCCTCATTGCTACCGGGGGCCTGTCCCATTGGCCGGGAGAGGCCAAGCATGGAAAGATCAACATTCCCTTCGACAGGAAATTTCTCGACACGTTGATCTCCGGCGACCGAGCCAAGTTGACTGCGTACTCCCATGAAGAGATCAATGTTGAAGCCGGTTCCGGAGGCCACGAAATTAGAACATGGATGGCTCTCGCAGGTGCGCTGCCCGAATGGAGGGCGGAACTGCTTGCCTATGAGCCGGTCGCGCCCTGGGCGACGGGTTGCGCTTTGGTTGCCTTCCACCGTTCATAAGACGAAAACGCGTCCCCAGCAAGAAGTCCGGGGGTCTATCCCGAAACCGTCGGGGCGTTTGCGGCGAAGGTGATCCCACACTTCAGGAATCGAAACTGCGATGCCACAGCAAAATCGTTTGACCGGCGCATTCCTTATCCCATGGACGACCAAATTCAAAAAAGCAAAAGGCCGCTAGCGCCAGCGGCCTTTAGTTGTTTCTCTAGTTTTCGAAGGTCCGATTTACGACGTCACT
>Ga0137403_10002654_pt1 | contig 21758 bp, 30 predicted proteins | sample CZOMad2_1_16fung_FD_122057 | JGI IMG/M metagenome (GOLD analysis project Ga0137403, IMG submission 122057) | Vadose zone soil fungal communities from Angelo Coast Range Reserve, California, USA - CZOMad2_1_16fungal (Hybrid Assembly) | ecosystem: Environmental > Terrestrial > Soil > Vadose zone...
CGCGTTGGTCAGCGGCATCATCGTGATTGCCACAAACAGCGCGTACCAGCAGGCGGTTCCGGTTGCGGCACGCAAGACATGCAGGCCGATCTTGTCGGTTCGCAGCGATGCCGGGCCGCCGCGGATTGCCACCGGAATGATGACCACGAAGCAGATCAGGTTCTGGAACAGCACGACTACCGCCGTCGACGTGAGTTGACCTGCAGCTTTGCCCAGAGCGCCCACCAGCGCGACGCAGAAGAACGACAGTGTGGTGAGGACGGCACCTACGGCCAAGTTCTCGGGTTTGTGGCCGGTGCCGGTAGTGGACATGTGCGCCCCCCTCTCGCGTCTACCGGCTGGCAAACAGATCATAAATGTCAGCAGCGACACCAGCTCATGGTACACCGAAAACGACAATTCCGATTCCCATGTTCTCTGGCAACAATAAGCAGTACAATTGCCGTCATCGATCTCGCGTTCGGTTAGGGCCGTGAAAAAGGCGTATCCGACCGCGTTGCTGATTCCATTTGCCTTGCCATACCACAGTCGGCGGAATGGCAGCACATTGGAGATCAGATCGACGCCGCGTTTATCGGATCGTGGCCGGACTTCGTAAACGGCGACGGTCACTCCTTCTCAACGGACACTTCGGTCGCTTTGATTATGGCGAAAACGCCGTCGCCTTCTTTGAGGTTCATTCGCTCGACTGAACCAGTTGTGATAATCGACGTTACGTTTCCAGCCGCAGTTCGGATGAAAAGTTCTGACACGACTTTGTCAGAAATGATTTTCTCAATCGTGCCGGGTAGGCGGTTTCGGATGCTCGTGCTCATGGTAGATTCTTTCCCACAGGAAGCGCGTTTGTCACCTTTCTTTGCGCGGGCGCACTTCGTAAACGTGGTGTGAGCTGGTCATCGCTCATCCATTAAGGTGAGTGAATGAGCCCGATGATGTTACCATCTCCGTCTCTTACAGATGCTATCAGCTTTCCCCCACCGACATCTTTGACCTCTTGCTCTACTTGTGCGCCAGTGTCGAGCAGCAATTGCAGACTTTTCTTGATGTCATCAACATGATAGTAGGCCGTCATTCCTGCCTTGTGGCCCTTGGGATCTAAACCTATTTCTTGGTCTCCAACCCTAAAGCCAACATAATACGCCGTGTCCGCATAAGGCGCGACACCCAATAGCTTGCTGAAGAGCGCCTTTGCGCGAGCCATGTCTTTGACGGGATAGATGACTGTTCTGATACCTTGATTCATGATAAACTTCTAACATTGATTGATTGTCTTTGAGCGCGACTGCCCGCCTAACTATAATTCAGGGTGAGACATCCACGTAAAGGCTAAAATTTCTTTGCCAAGAACTATTGCAAGTGAGCAAAAAGCAAAACGATGTAGAGAACGAACGCCGCGATACCGAACACAACGAGCGTCTTGTGATACGATTCGCGCCGAGTGAATGCGCCGAGCAGTAGCGTTACACCGAAGATGGCATGGAATGTAAGATTCGTTGGGTCAGGCAAGGTGCCATCCAGAACGACAGTTTTACAGATGCTGACGACAATCATGGCGACGGCGAGCGAGAAAAACCAGCCGCGATGCGCGTAGAAATTCTCTTTTAGATCAATAACTTCCTCACCGAACAAATCTGGGAAAACCAACCCCGCCATCATGTAAATAAGGATCGTTTGCAGCAGGACAATCGCAAATTGCACAAAGGTCCAACCGTGACGGTGGCGCATGCCAAACATTGACCACCAGTTCTGGAAACAAACGAGCAGGACTAACACAGCCCAGCCGATCACCGGCCAATAAAGTTGCACCCGCGCCCGAGAAAGAACCAATCCGCGAAAGCCTTTTAAGATCTGGGTGACGGCCAGGCCGAGAATGACCGAAAGAAGAACTGAAAGATAGCTAAACTCGTCCATGTCGATCTTATGTTGCGCCGCTCCATCGTTAACAAATCTGCCCCCACGATGTCGATGTTGGCGTGCCGTTTGCGCGGTGGCGCAGCCGCCATCAGGCTTCACCGCGTGGCGGCTTTTGTTCGCCGGGCTATTGCTCTTTGAAATCGCCGGTGTGGTCGTGTGTCTCGATTACGTTGCCAGCTTCATCGAATACGCGAATCACGGCATCATTGCCTTAGAGCTCGTGTCAGCGGAACATTGAGAAATGAAGGCACGACTGGTCAAGTTTGGCGAGATCGAGGTCGAGGGAAAGCGCTACGCGCATGATGTAGTGATCGACGGCGACAAAGTGCGGAAACGGAAAAAACGACCTTCCAAACAATTCCGCGAAAAGTTCGGCCACACGCCGCTTTCGGCCGGAGAAAAAATTCCTTGGGGAGGCAAGCGGCTCATTATCGGGACCGGCGCCCATGGCGCACTTCCGGTAATGGACGAGGTCCTAGCGGAGGCGAAACGGCGCGGTATCGAGGTCATTGCGAAGCCTACATTGGAAGCTTGTCACCTGTTGGACGAAGTGAAGAAGGGCCAGGCATACGCCATATTGCATTGCACGTGCTGACCGGGACTTGGGCGACCGAATCGGTCTGAACGAATGGCAACACGCGTAAAATCAAATCGATCCCACCGCGATGATCTTTACGCGGGCGGACTGCGTAGACGTGTTGTGAGCCGGTCATCGAGTCCCCAGCGGTTGGCTCCAGCAATTGTTTGCTTAGACGTTCTTCATTGAAATAAACTAGCCATGTCTTGAACTATCGTGTCGCGCTGCTGTCGTAGAGCTCCGAACGGTTTGTCGACAACCTGCATCACAGGTTTTCGCTCAGCGGCGCGCAGCAGCACTTGTGAATCATCCGATAGATACGTGTGCCACGGTTCGTCGAGTAAGTGCACAGTCTGTTGCAGGTTACTATCGTATTTCATGATGTCCGCTTTAAGTTGCTCGAGAGCCTTTGGACTGATTAGTCGCAGAATCCGAGCTTGATTGTATGCGTTCCATGTCCACCACCATCCGACACTATTGAAATCCGCGTAAAGCGTGTATATCCGCTGGTGCAGTTCTTCCCGTCGCTTCCGATAATCTTCTTGCGAGGCACTCGACAGCGAATCCTTCTCGAAAGACTCGAATTCTGTCTTGAGCTTGTTCAGCATCACGTTAACGGAGTTCGACGTGGTCATAATTTCGATGGCTTGCTTGACCCGCGTTTCTGCAAGTACCGCTTGCTTATTAGCTCGACCAGCTACCCATGGGATGAGCAGTGAACCCAATAACGCACCGACAATGGAGAGCGTGAGCGGATGTCTGAAGAACCGATCAACTCTAGTTGTCGCTGCCGATTGATTGGATAATTCCATGATCAGTCGTTAGTGCGATAGAACCAAGCGGCACCCGCAGCCATCTGGAGAAGTTGACTGGTGAAGAAAGCGCCAAATACTCGCGACCAAATCAGGTACATTCATCGCGTTCGCTCTTTCGATGCGCGAGAATTGTGCCGAATTATTCGGCACTTAGGAAGCGAATGATTCGGAGCGGTAACAAGCGCTCACCACTCTTTGAAATCGCCCTTTTGCTCATGCGTCTCAATCACGTTGCCAGCATCATCGTAAACGCGAATCACAGCAGTGTGTGAACGGCTGAAGAATTTCGCATAGCCGACTGCGTTCGTGGTTGCGTTTGGCTCGCCATACCACAGTCGGCGGAATGGCAGCGTATCGGAAATCAGATCAAAGCCGCGTTTATCTCTACGCGGGCGGACTTCGTAAACGTGTTGTGAGCTGGTCATCCGTTCACGGCCCCTCCCCTCACTCGCGCGCAAACGCGCGCAACCAGATCGAAGTCGCGAGCAGCCACGCGAAGAGCAGCGCTACAAAAGAGCGGTTGACAAAGCCAAACAGCGTTCCCCGGTGCGGCACAAGAAACAAGAGAATAAAAGCGACGACGACGAGTGCGCCCAGCGTTACGGCGGTGAGCCGATGTGAACGCCAGCGAGAATCGCTGAAAAAGCTCACGGACAAAAGCACCACCGAGAGAATGAGGCTCCTAACATTTGCCAGAAAACTTAATTCGTGGATCTCACCCGTGGGGTAGATCGCCGATATCAAACTGCCAACGACAGCGATCAAGGGTAAACCTGAGCCGAGCCACGCTGCGACCGATTGGGGACCGTTGCGCTGAAGGAATACGAAGCGGCGATTTGCTGAGGTTGTTCGCGATGGTTTCCCAATACTTCACGCTTGTGGCCCACGCTTAAAGTTACCCGAAGAAAAAAACAAATGACAAAATGAAAAACGAAAACGCAGCTAAATTCCGCGAATGGCTCGCCAAGGAAAAGATCGACCAAAGCTTCGTGATCGAAATGCTTCACAGTCTTTCAATGGCCGATGCGTCCATGAAGAAACTCGAAGATTTGCCAGCCGAAGTGATGGATCGCTTGTGGAAATCGCGGCAACGAATCGTCGTCGTAGCACCCCTATACGCCAACATGGAGAAGTTACCGTTACCGGCACGAACCCGGTATTGGTCGCTGTTTGCGCAAGTTATTTTCCCCCCTCAGAGATTTTTTCACCCCACGGAACATTGATAACTATCGAATCCCGGACTGACAATTTTTGTCTGCGAATCGCGACGTCTGAAATAGAGTGAGACAATAACAGCCCCGAACCGGTGACAATGTCAATCCATTCTCTTATATCCGGACTGATAGTCGCCTGCACGTCCAGCTAGGTTACGAATCGCTCACCACTGTTTGAAATCGCCACCATGGTCGTGCGTTTCGATCAAGTTGCCCGCTTCATCGTAAACGCGAATCACTGCATCGTGTGACCGGCTTACTTCGCGCCCGATTCGCTCATCGACGTGGACGCTTCCAAGGCTCGTCGCGGACACACGGACAGAGACCGGTTTCGCGTGAGTCTCGTTTGCGCTTTCGTCTGGTCATGTCTGCTGTGTTGGGTGTTCTCAGAAGATACCGCACGATGCGAAACTGCGCCACTACCGAACTTCGGGGGGGCGCCGCGCTTATCTTTGCGCGGTCGAATTTCGTAAACGTGTTGGGAGCGATTTTAAGCTTCGCTTCCACAGTCCGTCGAATAAAAGCGCGGTAGCCCTGGCGCAAGAGTGCCGGTTAATCAATGCTCAGATCGCAACTCGCGACGTTCTGGACCGAATTGAAAACCCCTCACAAACGGCCACTGTTCCCGTGGCAGATCGCCCTCGTGCAGCCATCGGTCTTCCGCTGCGCCATGCCCCGCCCGCGCGGGTTTGATTTCAATTCTCGTTGTGCAAGAAAGCCCGACGCCGCTGCCATGGACTAAAAAAATCACCGCAATGACAGTGGTAAAAATCAAACCGCACCGTAACGGCTGGAAAGTTTTTGAAGCGCCCGGCGTTGAACCTGTGTTCCGACACAAAGATCAGGCAATCAATTACGCAGAGGAACGCGGGGGCTTTCGCTCAGGTGAGATTCGCATTTTGGATTCGAGCGGCAATGTCGAGCGCGTTATTCCGTTCGACGACGCGAATCGAAAGCTGTGATGCCGTGATTTCCGTTTTCGGTGAAGTGGCAACGTAATCAAGACGCACGAACAAGCAGGCGGTTTCAACGAGTGGTGAAGTCTTGACCCAATGCTTGCGCGTTACGCTGTTTTGCCAAACGCGCTATCTGTTAAGATTCGGCAGTTCTATTGATTGTTAGCGACCATTTGCGGCACTGGTTTGCTCAGCTCAAGCTGGGCGGCTCACCTTCTGCAAGCCCGCAGTAAGCGCTTCAATTTGCTTTTGCTGGTGCGCGGCGGTGCAGTGTTATGAGGGACGATTTTGTCGCCGGTAGTGTTCCAAGGCATCACCACGCGATAAGAAAATTCGCGGACTCCGCCGGGCTGGTCTAGCCGGGCTTCGTCGATGGCGGTTACGAGCTCTTGTGGCAGTCGATCGGGAAGCGCGTCAAGCAGTTGGCTGAGCGGAGCCCGACGCGGCACGCGGTGGAGAGCACGGCCGATGATCTCGGCTGGCCCCGCCGCCATCATGGATGCGTGTCCAGTCTTGCGTCCCAACCGCGTGACCCAGATTATTCCGATCGCCAAGTTCCAGGTTACAGACCAAGCAATGCGTAACATTGACCGGCGAGATTTGCCTCGAAGAGAAGTGCTTTTAGCTTACCAGCGGCATTCGGTTCGTGCAGCAAACTGCGAAGCGCTCTCTCTTCCTTTGACGTGGTACCGGCAACCTCGATTCCACCTAGCGCAAACCACTCGGCTGCTTTCAGCGTATTCCAATCGTCGTTCGAGCACAGTCCGGACGCAGCGGAGATATGAAGCAGCGTCAGACAAAATAAGACGGAGCGAAATTTCACTGGGCGCCATTTTGGCAGAACGCGATCATATTGCACGGGCCTTCTGCCTCTCGCGCGCGCACACGTACGCGTGAACACGTCGGAGCATCGTTGTTCTGCCCGCTTTAAGACCGGACTCAGACACGCAACACGGCAGTGCCTAATATTCGGCAAACCCGTCGTCAGGATAACAATACAACCAACGCTCGCCTGGTTGGGCAGACGCGATCACCGGATGTCCACTTGCACGCGCGTGTTTGGTTACGTGACGGTTCGGCGAGATGTCGCAGCAGAGTGTGACGCCACATGTCTGGCACGTGCGCAGGTGAACCCAGTACGCACCGATCTTTACGCATTCCTCACGTTCGCGGCGCTGCGGCTGCTTGATTGACTTGATCGCGTCGAGATGAGAACAGCCTCGGTTAGACATGGTTCTATTCGCGCAGCACTTGATGAACAGAAGCCACGGCAATCGATCCTTCCCTAACTGCTGAGGCGACGCGCTCCACGTTGCCTGCTTGTCAAGCCAACTCAGCGCGAATCGCCGACTCGTGGTTCCAGAAAACCAGCCAAGCTTCCCTCCGATCATACAACGAATTCCGTGTGTCGCTTTGAAGTTTTTTCTGGCATCACGTCGCACTTCCCGATAAACATCCATCTCCATGATGGCCCTCTTGTCGGGTCAAGTTGACGTTAGCCAGCGAGTTAGGCCGAAAAATGCGTCTTTAAAGTTGCAATCATTGGGCCGAATCTTTTAGCTATGGAGGTGCCAAATTTTACGAATCGTTGCGTCGCGGGATTTTTGATGTCTTCATTGTTCGCAGTGGACGGGCTTCAGGCATCCGATAAATGGGTGCGGCTCAATAACACTCACGGATGGAGCATCAGTTACCCGGCCTCGTGGGAAGCCTATGTCATGCAAGCGCCCGATTCCGGGCCAGAACTATCTATTCGAGACGGCGACAATGTAAATTTCGACGGTCCTCAAGACTGTTATAAGCAAAAGGAACGATGCGGCCTTTTCCAAATCTATTCCGTCAAGGCAAATCCGCAGCTTGATTTAAAGAAATATGTCGATCAGGAGACTCAGGACCCAAAAGTTATCTCAAAAGAAGCAGGCCAACTCGATGAAATGCCAGCGTACTTTATTAACGTTCCTGACGATCAGCATTTAATTATCCTTAAATACAAAAGCTTCATGTTTCACATATCGTACGGTCCCACTGATCACAAGCCGACCGACAAAACACTCGAAGAAATTTTTAACAGAATGATGTCGAGCCTGAAATTCAAAAAGTGACGGATTGCCTCCCTCCCACGAGGTAGCCGAGCAAGTAGGCGTTTCGTGGGTCGAGTCGTTCGGGAGTGGGCCGGCACGCTTGAAGAACTGGTTAGCCAATAAGTAATATGAACACCACAATCGCCTTCTCACTCGTCGCAATATGTCTGGTTTGGATGCCCTATGTGCGTTCCGCAAGTTTTGATTGCGCAAAAGCCAAAACAAAGATTGAGAAGCAAATTTGCAGCAACACGAAACTCTCTGAGTTAGACGACAAATTGACCGCTCTTTACAACAAGGTCTTGGCACAAAGTCCGGTTCCAGAAGACACCAAGGAGCTGCAGCGCGAGTGGGTTCAGGGATCGAGAAACGTGTGTAAAGATGCGGCGTGTCTGGAGCGCGTTTATGCCAGCCGAATCTCTGATTTGGAAAAGGAACTCAACAATTTGCCGTTTAAACCATCTTTAGAAAAGCCGCTACTTGTTTTTTCACCCGTGCCAGCTGAAGAGCGGGATGCTGCTGCTGGGGTTGGAGGTGCGATCGTTAAAAAAGAACCGTTGGAATTAATCGGTCGCATTAGCGCTAACCACGATGTGGCCGGAGGTAAATACGACATTAATTCAGCTAAGAGATACTACACAATTCGCTACGTATGGGATTTGACCGATGCGCAAAAAGACATGCTGGACAAGATTCAAGAGGTTAACCAGTATGTGCTCTTGAAAGGAGTGTTGCTGACGTATAAAGATGGCTCCAAGAATATCGATGCCGATTCGACGGTACAAATTTTTGGGCAAACCCCCTAACTCATCGCTCTGCCTGACTTGCTGTGCTAGCGCGCTGCTTACAGGTAAATCCCGCCGTTAGGTGCCACAATGAAAACTTTGGCGATGCTTTTGATCGTGTTTTTCAATTCAGCTCTTCCCTTAAACTCTGCGCCCGCTCAACACTCCAATGAGTCCGTTAAAAGGGGGTTTTCAGTGCTTGGCGTATGGAGATACCAAGGTGGAGAAGAGAAGCCGATGGAAATACGCTTCTTGCCGGACCATAAGGCCGTGTTTAAAGGCGGATATGAATTTTACAGCCCAGCAAAGTGGTATTTTAACCCTACTACCGCAGAGTTGAGGTTGCTTGTGTCAAAAATGAAAGAACACGATTTTAAGCTATTCGATCAATGGACTTACACTGGATTAAAGACTAATCCCAAAGAGAAGACCATTTCCTATACGCTTCATGAGGCAAGAATATGTTTCATGGGTTACTTTTTCGAGAAACAAGAAAAATAACCGCAAGTATGTACACAACAAGACGCAGCAACGCGAGAAACATGGATGATGCAGGAATTTTCCACTCGCGGGCGTGCGCACGTACTGTGCTCGGCAGCTTTACTGATTGTGCCCGTCGACGATCATCCCATGGCTTCCTCCCCTCGGAGAAAAGGCCATGCGGCGTTGCCACCCTCAGAAGTAAGAGCGGGTGCCTGAACGCGATTTACGGCTTGTAGGGGATTCCGTTGCTGCGATCGCTGCCAGAGATTCAATTAGCCGCGGCGGAGAGTCACTCAAGGCGCTACTAAGCTCCAAGGGCCCGACAGAGTTGGGCCAAAGGCGGCGCTGAGGTAAACGTTGTTGTTGAGATACCAGATTGCTGTCTGGCGGGTGCTTGCTCTGTAGAGCAGATAGTCCGGTTTCCCGTCGCTCGCGTGCTCGTGCGTCTCGATCACGTGGCCCGCTTCATCGTAAACGCGGATCACGGCGTGATGTGAACGGCTGTAAAACTTCGCGTACTCGATTGCGTCTGTGGGTTCGCAGTACCAGAGTCCACCAAACGGCAACGCATCGGAGATGAGATCAAAGTCGCGTTTATCCTTGCGCGGGCGGATTTCGTAAAGGTGGGAGCTTTTCATGGTTTATTCGGCGCAGCGTTGAGAGAGTTTTTTGCTTTCCTTTTCGCCCAAAACGTTGCATGACAAACCAGACGATGCGGACGATTTACACAGACAATTACGAATCCTGCATCGAGGAATACGATAACTGACGATGGACGGCGTACAAAATCACCGGATCGTGATCCTATGTGAAGCGTAAGAATCTCAGCAAAAAAATCAGGCGACTGGAAGCTCGCCTGCAGAAGGGTACGAAGAAGCTCGCCAAGCTGAGACGGAAACTTGAAGCAGTAGCGGCATCCAGCGCGGCTAAGAAAAAAAGGAAATCGGCCGCCATAGAAGGACGAAGTGTTGCCAAAAAAGTGAAGAGAAAACTCAACCTCACGCCGGAACGTCGTGCGCAATTAGCGGCTGCGATGAAAGCCCGATGGGCTGCCAAGAGAGCGGCTGCTGGCGCGAATACGCAAAGCCCCTCGCCCGAACCAGAGTTTACACTGGGACCTGCGAATTTTCGATTCCAGTGAAAAACACCCAACGGCCATCGCGGACACCGGGAAGACCGACGAAATATTTTTCAGTTGTGGTACTAAAGGATTGTTACCTTTTTTGAGTGTCTACTCTTCGTGTGACCCATTCGATGCTGCCACACATGTCGGTTGTCGGTCTCCGAGGTAGTTACTCGGTCGAGAGCCGAACTTACGCTCGAAAGCGCGCTGAAAAGAATCTGGGCTGGAGAAGCCGACCGACGGGCGACTGTATGAAGCGTCTTCTGTCGCTTCGCGAGCCGACGGCGCGCTTCGTTCAGACGGAGATTCTGCACAAAGTCGCTCGAAGGTTCCTCAAAAACACTTTTGAATACTTTGCTGAAATGGTTGGGACACATGCATGCTCGCCGCGCCAGCACTTCTACTGAAAGGTCGGAATGGAGGTTCCGGATCACCCAGGCAACTAGGTCGGAGAAGCGGTCAATCGGATGATTGTCGACGGGTACGGCATCCGATGCGAGTTCGTCTTGATCGTCCTTGGTAAGGCGAAGAGTTAACCCTTCTTCTACTGATCGTGCGACATATGAACCGTAGTCTTCCTGAATCATAGCTAGGGATAAGTTCACACTACCACTAAGTCCGGTAGTCGTATAGTATGGGCCGTCTCGAACAAACGGCTTCCTATGATCGATTCGTAGACGAGGGAACCGCCGTGCCAGGTCGCGGGCAGAACGCCAATGCGTTGTGACCTCACGCCCATTGAGCAAACCGGTTGGAACTACTCCATAAATGCCGGTACAGATAGCTCCAATTCTCCGCGTATCGTTCACGCGCCTCAAGATCCAGGTGGCCACCTTATCACTAACCTCCGGACGCTGGATCCCTCTTCCTCCCGCTATGACGATTGTATCAAGAATCGGCGCTGCACTTAAAGTCGCTTGCGCTTCAAACACGAGGCCGTCCTCAGCGCGGAACCGATCGGAAAAAATGCCGATAGTACGGACCTCATAACATGGAATGCGATTGCCATAGCCGTCGTCCAAAGCAGCCGCTAGGAAGGCGTCGGCAGGGCCTACGAGATGCAACGCGGTAACTTCGTCGAACCCAACAAGACCAACGCGTATCGTCGGAAAATGGAAGCGCGGTCGTAAAGACGCTTCACTTGCAGAGCCAGAATCTCGCGTTGTCCGTGATAACACTAGGACATCGAACCGACAAAACCGGACGATGTCGCTGATTTACATCCCTGCAACATCAGAAAGTCTTAAATTGTCGGATTTATGTCCGTCTAAGCTTTTAATGGACTTTTTGTCCCGAGCAGTTGTATGATTTGTTTCTCCACGATCCAGGGATGCGAATAAGCCACGACTCGCAAAGAGACCAGCTGACCGGCGCAACGGTGATTCTACGAATGGCATCCTCAAACGCCGAGAGAACCTCCGGAAATACTGAGACAACGGCGCTAGCCGACATGACGCCAGAAGTATATGAAGAACTGCGCCGACTAGCCGCGAATTATCTTCGTGGGGAACGGTCAGAGCACACCTTGCAGCGCACGGCGTTAGTGCACGAGGCCTATTTACGCCTTGCCGATCAACACGGGGAGGTTGATTGGCAAAACCGTGCTCACTTCCTTGGCATCTTCGCGCGGATTATGCGCCAGACGCTCACGAACTATGCTGTCGCCCGGCAGCGAAAGAAGCGCGGCGGTAAAGATCCAATAGAACAGGCTCTTGAATTTTACGACCAACAAAAAATCGACGTAAGTGCTCTGGACGCCGCGCTGCGTGACCTTGAGAGGCTGGATCCGCGGCAAGGGCAGATCGTCGAACTACGCTTCTTCGGCGGTTTGACGGTGGTAGAGATCGCTTCGACGATGGGAATCTCTCCCGCGACCGTAAAGAGGGAGTGGGCCACTGCGAAATTGTGGCTGCGTAAACAATTATCCGACCGATAGGGAAGTTGCATGGTAAACAGAAAAGCTAGGTCAACCGCGACGCGCTCTGCATCGGATCCAGCGCGCTGGCAGCGCCTCAAACATCTCCTCGCAGATGCCTTGGAGCAGACCTCAATCGAGGAACGCACAACGATGCTGAGACGATCGTGCGCTGACGACGCCACCCTACTCCGGGAGGCAGAGGATCTGCTCGCCTGCGATACCACGGTCTTCGAACAATTGGCAGAGCTTGCCAGGACACGCCTCAATCAAAACGAACAAGACCGGATTGGCGAACGGATCGGCGCCTACGCCATCATCAGAGAATTGGGTCGCGGAGGCATGGGCGCGGTCTATCTCGGGGAGCGAGCGGATGGGCAATTTCAGAAGCTGGTCGCGATCAAAATACTTAAGCGTGGAACAGATACCGACGAAGTGCTGCGCCGTTTCCGAATCGAGCGGCAAATTTTAGCCAACCTTGAGCACCCAAACATTACGCGGCTCCTCGACGCTGGCACTACAACAGATGGCTTACCGTACTTCGTAATGGAGTTCATCGCAGGGACGCCAATTACGCGGTTCGTTCAGCGCGAAGACGTCGATCTACGAGGCCGGCTTAAGCTCTTTCTCAAGGTCTGTTCTGCAGTCGATCTCGCGCATCGACATCAGATTATCCATCGAGACATCAAGCCTGGTAACGTGCTCGTCAACGATAGCGGTGAGCCCAAATTGCTCGACTTCGGAATCGCGAAACTACTTAGCGCCGATTCCGAGGGTGGTATTACCACAATCGTGAGCGAGCGCAGGCTCACGCCGATGTACGCAGCCCCAGAGCAGAGTGGGGGCGAACCTTCCACAGTCGCCGCGGATGTGTACTCGCTCGGTGCACTTCTCTACGAACTACTAGCTAGCAAGCTGCTACATGGTAGTTCGAACGGCAGACTTTTGCGGGACGACGCATTTGAGCATTTAATCGAGCCACCGCTACCCAGCGACGTTGTTACTGACCCGGAAACAAAACAAAAACTGCGGGGTCAACTCGATCAAATCATCGCGCGAGCAATGCAGCGCGATCCGGCACAGAGGTATTCATCCGTAGCAGGGATGTCTGAGGACATAGAACGATGTCTCAACGGAGCAGCGCTTCTGTCGGAGAATTTTTCGACGGCTACGTGTCGCTGGGAAAGCGGGGCCGGGAACTCAAGAGGAGGAGCCAGTTCCCGTCGTCGCTGGTACATCGCCGCCACGGTTCTCGGAGTGATTGTTCTCACGGCTGCAGTGCTTTCACGTGGACCGGGCGTTCGTTGGCTCCAGAACCAGAGGATTGGAAAACCGACTCCCGCGACCTCGCTTGGAACTGCGACCGAAGCTGTCCGCTCAATCGCGGTGCTGCCTTTCGAACCGCTCGGCCAGGATACGAATGGCGAGTTGTTAGGACTAGGCATGGCCGACGCGATCATCGGTCGCATGAGCAACCTGAAGCAGCTCCTCGTTCTGCCAACAAGCGCCGTATTGAAATACAAAGGCCCTGCCAGTGACCCACTCGCCGCTGGGCGCGCGTTACACGTCGACGCGATCTTAACTGGAACAGTTCAGCGGTCCGACGATAGAGTACGCGTCACCGTACAACTTGTGGGTTCCGGCAGCGGTCGGACGCTGTGGTCGGAGAAGTTCGATCAAACATTTACCGACATCTTTGGTATTCAGGACTCGATTTCTGACAAGGTCGCCCGATCTCTTGTTCGAGATTTTTCTAAGGAAGAGCAGAAGCAGTTGTCGAAACATTACACGAGTGATACCGCCGCGTACGACTCGTATCTAACGGGGCTGTACTTCTGGAATACGCGATCAAAGGATGGACTGGAGAAAGCAATCGATTATTTTCAGCGCGCGGTCGAACGGGATCCGAGTTACGCACTCGCCTATGCGGTAATGGCGGACTGCTACTACTTGCAGCTGTATTATGGCTATAGCTCTGCCCCAGATCGAATCCGCAATGCCAAGGCAGCAGCCGAACGTGCGCTACTTCTCGACGATTCTGTCGCAGAGGGCCACGTCGCCGCAGCCATGGTTCAGTTTTATGAAAAAGGCGATCAAGTAGTCACGGAGTCAGCTCATCAAGGGGCCATGAATTCGCTTCGACGCGCCCTCGCGTTGAATCCCAATCTGGCTATCGCTCACTTGCGTTATGCCTTGGCACTATGTGCATTCGGCCACTTAGATGACGCCGTGCAAGAAATGAAGCGCGCCCAAGAGCTCGATCCGCTTTCGCCTACGAACAACATAGTTTTGGGCATCACCCTCACTTTTGCCCGGCAGTTTCGTGAATCTCTCGAATATTGTTACAAGGCGGCGGAGTTAGGTCCTAACTCTGCTCCAATCCAGGAAAACCTGGCACTCGCCTATGCCTTAAATGGAATGTATCAACAAGCGATTGAACATTATCAAAAGGAAGCTGAATTCAATCCCGAAAAGAAAGGTGATGTTCTCGCCCTAATCGCAACTGTTTTGGCTTCTACAGGCCGTAAGTCAGAGGCGGATTTGATGATGCCCGAAGTTCTGCAATTGGCGGCCAGCGGCAAAGCTGATCCTTACAACATCGCTGTGTTATATGGTGCGCGCGGTGAGGCGAATGCGGCGTTCAAGTGGTTTGAGAAGGTATTACGAAGACCCTCCGAGGTGCGAACGAACGGAAATGACTCGAGAATGATCAGGTATGACCCCATGTTAGATCCGCTGCGGTCGGATGGTAGATTTGCGGCGTTATTGCGGCAACACGACAGAGCCTCGCTTCTCGACAATCGCTGAGAAGGTAAATCAGAGCGCGAAAAACTTGGCCGTAAATAGCGTAATCTTTTACACTCTGCTGAGGCAGATCGCCCGCTCGACTTCAGACGGCGAACAAGCTGATTTTGATCTACAGCTCGCCGGTCGTATTTGGGCTCGTCACCATTACGTGCTACCGCTCAGAGCGAGTCCGGTCGCGCACTAGTAAAGCTACAAACGGTCGCGTTTCGGGAATTTTCAGACTTTTTTGAGCCCTTTCGTGGCTGGTTATTGCATTACAGTATGTGGGCAACCTTTCATTCAAGCGCGCTGATTGGCCTATGTCGATTTGGCGACTGCTGCCCGACGGTCGGTCGCGCCTATGAAGATCGCGACGGTGTTCGAAGAGGTAAAGCCTTTGTCGATTGCCATTCTTGGCTTCGATGGCGTGTCCCTATTGGATCTTACCGGCCCATTCGAAGCTTTCGCCGTGGCTCGGACGCACGCCGCCGACGGAACAGACCGCTCGTGTTATGATGCAAGGATCATCGGCGTGACCGGTAAAACATTTGCCTCCGAGTCAGGTCCTGTTTTCAAAACAGACGATACACTTCTCAGGGTCCGCCATGTAGATTCAATTATTGTGCCCGGCGGGGTAGCAGTGCGTGCAGGTGAGACATACCGAAAGATTTCAGAGTGGCTTACTACCCATGCGCATCGCATCAGGCGGATAATCTCCGTTTGCACGGGCATTTATCCTCTTGCGAAAAGTGGTTTGCTTGATGGACGCAGGATAACGACTCACTGGAGATTTGTGCAGGATGTCGCGCGACGATTCCCGAAACTGCACGTCGATCCTATTTCACCTTTCATCAAGGACGGGCCGTTCTACACCTGTGGCGGTGGAACGGCTGCGATCGAAATGGCGTTGGCGTTGATCGAGGAAGACTATGGTTCTTCGGTCGCTCTCTCAGTTGCTCGCGAGTTAGTTGCCCGTCTCAGACCAGGTGGAGATAATGAAAATTCTGTCGATCCATTACAGTTCGACTGCGGACCGATGGATCGACTCGCCGATCTGCCCGCCTGGATCGGCTCACATCTAAGCGACAACCTCTCCGTGGAGGTGCTCGCGAACAGAGTCTGCTTGTGTCCCCGTCATTTTAGTCGCCTCTTCAAACGTTTTTTCCATGTTGCACCAGCGGCCTTTGTCGAACGGCTAAGGCTCGATGAGGCACAACGTCGTTTGATCCTTCCTCGAAACAACGTCGAGAATGTAGCACGCGATGTCGGGTTCAAGAACGCCGATTCGTTCCGACGCGCTTTCGAGCGTCGCCACGGCATAAGCCCCCTCAGTTATAAGAGGAATTATAAGACTCAGAGCAGTAGCCATTACAACGCTTCTCTTTTTGCGGCGTGATCGGTTTCGATGGTGAGTTGGTGGCACGTGTGGGATTGCGTTAAGCACGGATAACTTGCCCGTCGTTCTTTCGTGTCGTTCGAAGCGACAAATGCCAACGAGCAAGGCGGGTCGGTCTGCGACCCTAACGGCTGAGCTTAACGCGAGGAACCAGTCATGGTAAATTCGATAGGAATTCTAACCTTCGAGACTGTTCCAGGTTTAAATCGCCACTTTCGAAACGCCCTGACCGCGGATTTATCCAAGGTTGAGTCTCCAGTGCTTTGCTCCATTGAAGCTTCGGTTACACGGCCGCTCGCCTGATCAACTGACACAACGCAAACTCCACTGCCCGTAACGCTGTCCGAACGTACCTTGAGCGGATACTTGGGGAGGGGTGCGAAAGTCGCAAGGGCTTTCGCCGAAGAAAACGAAATCGTGGTTGCGCTAGCTCCGACCTCTGGTGCCTTGGCTGGCGACGTTTTCCGGCGGTTCGGTTGCTGAGGCGGAGGCGTTGTTTCTTCGGCAGGCTCCGCTTTAGTTTCTAGTGACGGCGGAGTAGGGGTAGGTTGCTTTTCGGGTGTCGATGTAGCGGCCAGCTTTTGCGAAGGTTTGGCTGTTGTCCCTGCTTCGTCGATCCGCTTTTGCAGGGACGCGGCCTCGTTCTGCTTCTCCTCTAACTCGGTCTGCAATTCCGTTTTCTCTTTCTGCGATTGCGCGAGTTCTGCTCCGGCCTTTGCGGCTCTGTTTTCTGCCTCCGCGATTTTCGCTTCTTCGCCCGCGACGGCCGTCTCGCGGGCCTTGAGCTCCGTTTCCTGAGTCACGCGTCGATGCTCAGCCGCATCGCGGGCCGCATTCGCGCTCGCTACCTCGGTCCGCAGAGCATCCACTTTGTAACTACCGAGTAGCCCGAAAATCGCCGCGATCATCAAGCATAGAAAGGCAAGTACCACGACGATTTTCGACGTGGCGGCAGAGATTGTGGATTTCGGGCGCAGCATACGCCAACTTCGAAATTAGGGGAGGAAAGGCAATTCGCAATCGCCTCTTTATTAATTTAGCTATTTTCCACCCGACGATTAAATGTCGCAATCGGAATGTGTAACCCTGTGCAATGACACTACGGCGGTTTTCTGTCGTTTCCATTGCTCTTATGCGTGTGAGACTTTTCGGATAGTTTCGGACACTGGAACTGCGTAATTCTGCGCGATTAATGCAAAGCACCCATTTCCAGAGAGCGCAGTTAACGCGCTGATTGCCGCAAGCTTGTGCAGGAATTGCGCAAAGTCGCGAAATACTGAAAGCGGATTCCAATCCCGTTAAGGGTCGCCAACCGCTTTTTCACAGGTAAAGTTGAGCTGCGCGTGAATCTCGTCACCTGTCACTTGTCACTCGTTACTCTTCTTCACTCGTCACTCGTCTCCCTTTCTGCTGCCGAACCGCTGGCCAAAGGAATCCAGGACAACTCATTCTTTGTTGAAGAAGCGTACAACCAGGAGCCGGGCGTGGTTCAGCACATCCTGAACGTGCCGGTTTTCTTCACGGGCGACGGAAAGGAGAGCACCCCGAGCTTCACGCAAGAATGGCCCGTTTTTAGTCAGACCCATCAGTTCTCCTACACGCTTCCGCACACGTTCGCCGAGGAGGAGACCGGTCTCGAAGATATCCGGCTCAATTACCGGCTGCAAGCGCTAATGGAAAGCGAGCGGGACCCTGCATTCGCGCCACGCTTTTCTCTAGTCATTCCAACCGGCGACGCTGACAAGGGTTTTGGACACGATCGACTTGGTTACGAAGTTAATTTACCATTCAGCAAAATTGTCAGCAACCGGTGGAGTGTTCACTTTAATGCGGGCGGCTCTGTTTTCCCTGATGTAAACGATCGCGATCTCGTAAACTACAGCCTTGGCGGGAGCGCCATCTACGCCGTTAGCAGCAATTTCAACCTCATGCTCGAATCAGTCGCTTTCTGGGAAGAAGACGTCGATTCTGAACGAAAAGTCGATCGCACCGTGACAGCGCTTCTTTCTCCCGGTGCGCGCTACGCCTTCAACTTTCCAAACGACGCCCAACTGGTTGTCGGCATTGCTGTGCCGATCGGCCTTACCTTTGATTCGCCCGATTACGGCCTCTTCTTTTACTGCTCCTTCGAGCACCCGTTTGTGCGGACCGAAACTCGCCGAACAAAATGACAAGAAAGCGATCTCAGACAGTTCTGAACGAGTGTCGCTGATCAACTATCAGCGATGATTTCCCAATATTTCACGCGCGGCGGATCGATTGGTCGAGCAATGAGATGTTTCAACGCTTCCTTTACTTTACTCGCTGCTGTAGTGGCGGTGAACAGTATGGCCGCGCAAACTGCCATCCCGCTCGTCGATATTAAATCGGTTGATCCGACTATCGTCATCGAGTTGCGTTACGCTGGCGCAAATAATCTCGCTGGGCGGGCATTATACCCGCCGGGGACTCCGGCTTTGGTGCGTCCCGAAGTGGCGTCGCGCTTAGTCGCAGCACAGGCATTTCTGCGGCGTTACCAGTACCAACTAAAAATCTGGGATGCGTATCGCCCTAAATCCGTGCAAATGCAGCTGTGGCAGGCCGCGAATTACAATGACTATATCGCCGATCCTCATGCTGGCGCTGGCTCACTGCACAGCTGGGGGATTGCCGTCGATGCCACGCTGATCGATACGTCGAACCGCCCCGTCCTGATGCCCACCGACTTTGATGATTTCACGCCGGCCGCAATGTGGCATTACCTGGGCCCTGACCCAGCGATTCGCTCGCATCTGCATTTGCTCCAGATCGCAATGCGAGATGCCGGTTTTTACGGACTGCACACTGAGTGGTGGCATTTCGTGATCGCAGGTTGGCAAAAATATTTGCCACCCGAGGAGTTGAAGCGTGCCCTACAAGCGTTCGGAATGCGGTGGCAAAGCAAATCATGATTGAGCTTTTCTTCCAAATTTCCGGCAGCCCGAGTAATCCACGCATTGATCCGCGAGGAGGTAAGCTCCGTTTGATGGTAGGACCGACCGGCAGGCCGTCTTTTTACTCAGCGAGTCTGTCGGTCAACCAACCGAAAGATCGACAAATGGAACGCCAGAATCAGCCAACTCCGATTGTGGGCCGAAACTAGTAGCGATCGGTCATGCCGTAGGCGCGCTGATTGTGGTCGCGTTCGTAAGCGCGAATTGCTCGTCGCGTTTGAGGTCCCATGATCCCATCGATGGCACCATGATAGTACCCAGCGCGAGCAAGTCCGCGCTGCACCTCCACAACTGTGTTTCCATAGCCATATCCGGAATCGTTATAACCGTAATAGCCGTACGGATAGTACCCAAAGTAGGGATACGGATAGAAGAACGGGAAACCAAACGTGTCGACAAAGATGAACGTTCGGTTGTTGTGGAAACGGGGGAAGCGATCACTAAAGAACCGATGCCTGCCCGTCATGGTGCTCGGCGAAAAGTGCGGTGCTGACCGCGTCATCGCGGGCCGCGACATCATTGGTGAGCCATGCATGGCTGCGGATGCAACGGTTCCAGTCAAGCTCAGCGCTGCGAGGCCGATTAAGCAAAACATGCGTTTTGTTTTCATACATAATTAAGGTTTCTACTAATTGGACACCGCGGGGCGGCTTGGAGTTGTTGATGAAAACGACTGCAAGAGTAACGCGGTTGTTACTCCTGCGGGAACAGTGATGCAATCGGCTACGCAAAGTTTCGCAGTCGCTCACATGCCGCTGTGATTCGCGTTTACGATGATGCCGGCAACGTGATCGAGACGCACGAGCACGCTAACGAGTTCCGCGAGCTTTGAGGATTTTAGTCACAAAGTCAGCGGGGGGAATTCTCTTGCGTTCGCGCGGAAACAGCGCAACACGGCTGCATGAAACAAATTAACATTGAAGGCGAGCGCATTGAAGTAGAAGAGGACTGGAACTGCTGCTTGCAACCGGAGGAAGTCGATGAAATCCGGATGCTCAAAGAGTTAGAGATCGACACAAGGCTTTGTTCTGCCATTACGATCGCTAAGACGCGCGACGGCCGATTTTTCGCACTCTGGAGTGAGAGACATCCCGAGATGGTCCCTATCGAAGAGCTGCACGGTTGCTCGCCAGGATGGATATTCAGGCAATTCATTAAACTCGAAAAAAGGATGCCCTCAGAACACTTCGCCGAGGAAATTTCACGGCGGGACGCTTACTCAATCATCGCGTTTCTATGGTTGCCGAAAGAATTTCACCCAGAGGCTGGCGTCTAAGGCGCTGTTGCTCAACATGAACGCTAGAGCTGCCCACGCGTTTATCCGCCGGCATGGCATCGTCTTCAAATGCGCCACGGAACAGTTCCTCCAAAGCCACGGCGGAATCGTCGATCAGCAGTGGCGCCGTGAGCTCGCGCCAAGAGACAAGTGAGCGCGCTCGAAAAAGCGGAATGACAGTGCTCCCGATAGTTTTCCGTATGGGAGCCTATCGGGTTGACCGCCTAGCTCAGCAGCTCGCAAAAGCGATCCGTAGGGGTGTCAGCGTGACATTGATTTTGAAAGCGAAGCAGAATCGGAAGGCCAACTCACCAAAGACGCGGCAGCAGCGTTTCAGGAACTCCCCCAAAAACAGGTGCATATCTATTACTGGCCATTAGCAAAGCGTGGTCGAAATCCCGCGGGCCGCCCGGGAAAACTGCACGTCAAATGTGCTGTCATTGACGACACTGCGCTCATCGGTAGCGCGAACCTCACGGATGACGCATTTAATCGCAATATGGAGTTAGGTGTCCTGATTCGCGAACGCGCGACGGTCCACGCAATCGAGCACCATTTTGACGAATTGATTCGTCAAGGATGTTTCGTGCAACTGCCAGCCGGAAGCACGAAACTGCACTATTGCGACGGGCATTAGTTACTGCAGAAGTGGTTGCAAATTTCGTCGTTGGATTGCGTCTCGTGAAAGCATTCGGAGTTGAACGTTGAGCGTTGGACGTTTTCTGCTTTAGTTGAGCGTCCGCAAACTCCTCACTTGAGCGACGTCGACGCGCTTGAACATTTAGGCCATTTAGTTGCCGCCCTGAACCTCTGAACCGCTGTCGCCTGGGTCTGTTGTTCAGAGGCGACATTGAGTAATTTTTCCAAAGCCTCTTACATCCAGCAACGAACCGTAAGCAGTTGCCCGCACGTAAGCCTTTGCCTTTAGGCCCTCACACAGCTTAAGCCTGTGCGCTTACTCGTAGGCACACGCAGATGCCAGGATATGACGAACGTCTAACCCAAAAAAGGCTTCTGTTATCACATTCGCGCGCTCCCACCATTCACACAGCCTTAAGTCTCGTCCGGTCACTTCGTAACCCCGAAATATGGAACTCTAACACGAACGCGACCAAGACCGAAAGGGCGTTACAATACAATGTATTCGGCGCGTGATGCTTACCGTTGCTAACACCCGTGACCAAGTTGCTTCCGATGGGTCTGTTAGTTAGGCGTGTGTGTTAGGGTCAGCGCGCTCGCGGCTTTGGGCGTGACCACCTTTCGCGGGGGTGTACGGGTCAATTTTAGGCGAATGCCTAATCTGAAAAAGGCTTCTCTTATTGCGTTAGCAGGCTTTAAACAGTAACGACAGCCTTAACTCTCGTTCGGTCACTTCGTAACCCTGAACATGGTGCCCTAACACCATTGAGATCAATGCCGAAAGGCATTAACGATACAACGGCGTCGATCCCTGACGCTTACGTT
>Ga0137403_10002655_pt1 | contig 21757 bp, 21 predicted proteins | sample CZOMad2_1_16fung_FD_122057 | JGI IMG/M metagenome (GOLD analysis project Ga0137403, IMG submission 122057) | Vadose zone soil fungal communities from Angelo Coast Range Reserve, California, USA - CZOMad2_1_16fungal (Hybrid Assembly) | ecosystem: Environmental > Terrestrial > Soil > Vadose zone...
GAGTCGAAGGGTACGGCGTTCGGGCCACGGTCCGGGAGGGCGAGGAAGGTGTTGCCAGATGCGTAGGCGATACCTGAGCCAAGGCCGCCCAGCAGGTTGGCTGGCGCGCCGTTCTCGAGCGTGTTGTGCAGCCCGGACAGATCAGCGAAAGACCCTGCTTTGGATTCAGTCAGGGAACCAACCGCGAGTAGTTTCACCTGGGCTGTTGATTGGGGTGGGGTGAAGAGGCCGAGGGCGAGCGTCAGGGCGATGGCAACCAGAACTTTTCTCACTGACAAGATTTCCTCCTGGGAGTTTTCACTTCTGTAATATGCCCATGATCTGAGAGGCGATAGTGAGGGCAGGTTAATGTCTGGTGAATATCTGGTTAAATTGTCCTGACAATTGTTCGATTGCGAAAAGCGCGTGTGAGGAAGGGTTAGTACCGAAAAAAGCAGGTCCTCGACTTTGCTCGGGATGACAGTCTGCTTTAGGTTTCGGCCTCATACCCAACCGGATTGGAACCTGGCTTCTGGCAAGACCGACCATACCCAAGGGGTGGACGGCGTCAATGGGGATTTCGCGGGTAGGTGAATAAATCTCTTCAATATGACTTATAAGGTTTTTTAATTAGCCGCAGGATGGGCCTCACGATATCCTGATACTTGCGAACCAGCCGTACGATCCCCCACTGTAGGTCAGATCGATAGTCAAATTTAAGGAGATTCATGTCGAACGAACTGCGCAACTTCCTGGCACTCTCGTATGACGAACTGGAACAGCTGAATCTGAAGGCCAAAGAGCAGCGCAAGAACCGCGTCGCCCTGCACAAGATCCAAGAGGATCGGCTGAAGTATCTGACCGATGAAAAGCGCATCAAGGCGGTGACCGTGCTTTTCAGCGATCTCGAAGGCCGGCTGCACATGCTGGACTACGACAAGAAGTTCCTCATCAAGAGCTGGGACAACCTGACTTTTGACGGGTCGTCGATTCGCGGATTTACGGCGCAGCGGGAAAGCGATTTGCGGTTGGGCATCGACTGGGCGGCGTTTTATTGGGGACCTGCAGACTACTTCGGAGCCGGCAAGGTGCTGGTGTTCGGCGATGTGATCGACAAGGGTGGCACACCGTACGCCGCTGACATTCGCGGCATTCTCAAGCTGTATGCCGAGAAACAGTTCAAGGACGAAGGCTACACCCTGAACGCAGCCAACGAAATTGAGGGCTTCCTGTTCAACGGAGTGGACGCGGAGCGGCGCTACAACGAGACCGGCAAATTTGAATACGTAAATACGGGCGGATACTATCACTCGCTGCCCGGCGACCTGCTGCGCACATTCATTGATACCACCGCGGAAGTGCAGCGCGCCATGGGCTTCCAGAACGAGAAAGACCATCCGGAAGTGGCGCCTTCGCAGTTTGAAATCAATTACGGGTATGGAGAAGTTGTCGCCGCCGCCGACCAGATCCAGATCTACAAACTGGTTTGCCGGCAGGTGGCGACCCACATGGGTCTGACTGCGAGCTTTCTGCCGAAACCTGTGGTGGGCGTTAATGGCAGCGGCATGCACACCAATGTGTCCATCAGCAAGGGCGGAAAGAACCTGTTCTGGGACCCGAAGGGCGAGGAAAAGCTCAGCAAGCTGGGCTGGTCGTTTTTGGACCGCATCCTTACACACGGAAACGATATCTGTCTCCTGTTGAATCCGAGTGTGAACGCTTACCGGCGGCTGGATCCGCACTTCGAAGCGCCGAACCAGATCAAGGCTTCGGCGGTGGATCGCGGTTCTATGATTCGTATTCCGATCGGCAACGAGAAGAGCATGCGCGTGGAAGTTCGGTCGGTAGCGCCGGACGCGAATCCGTACATGGTTATGCTCTCGATCTTCAAGACCGGAATTGACGGGGACACGGCGAAAATCAAAAACCTTCGCCAGGCCGAGCGTTACCTGCCGGATAACATCTACGACGCGCTGGCGAATTTTGAGAAGGCGGACTGGACGACCAAGCTTTTGGGCGAGGACGTGAAGGGACGCTATGCAGACTTGAAAAAAGCCGCGGCGGATCGCTGTCCGCGTCTGCTGGGCACGTTTGTGAAGGCGCCCGAAGTGCAGTACCACCACGACGTATACAACCAGTTCCTCTGGAACATGTTCTAGGGTCCAAAGTGGGACACGAAACGAGCCACGTTCGGCAATGAGCGTGGCTTTTTTCATGGGCAATGGTCCCACGGGGCAGGCGGTTTACAAATGTTTACCGACGATGACGATGTCTCTACATTGTGGCCTATGCTTCATTCATAAACTACACTTGCCTCAGATTATCGGCGTGAATCCTAGACCCGCTGGAAGGACAATGACAGTGAACCGACCGATGGTGCTGGCTATCGGGACATTGCTACTGCTCTCCGCCTCCACTCTGCTCGCCCAGCATGGCGGACATGGGGGTGGCGGCCGCCGCGGATCTCCCGGGGCCGGGAGCGCTGACACCAGTGATGCGGGTTTGGCGGACTTCAATCGCGCGCTGGCGGTGCAGGCTACCACGGATCAGATATCCCATTTCCCTCAGTTGACCAAAAGCACGGAGGCTGCAAGGAAGTTGGCGCAGGATTGTTCCGGGCTGAGCGGCAAAGCCGACAGCGCGACCGAGTTCTCCCGCAGGACGGCAGCCTTGAAGGAAGCGGTGGAAGAAGCGCAGGGAAGTAACCAGGATTTTGTGAAGAGCTTTACGAAATCACAAAAGGCGGGATTGAAGGAGCTGACCAAGAAGTTGGAGAAGGCTGATTCGGAAGTCGGCAAACTTTGGAAGGACCTGGAAAGGCAGCTTGGAGGAGCGAAGGCTGTCACTGAGGCCATCGCCCTTACCGCCGATAAACTGGAAAAGGCGCTGGAGGAATTTCAGAGCCAGCAGATCGAATTGGGCAAAGAAATGGGGATTACTGCGGCGACGTGAGAGACGCGTTGGGCCTAGATTTCAGAAGGGATCCTGGAGAACGACTCCACCCGTCGGTGCTAGGGCTCTATTTTCCGCGCCAGGGTTTGCATTACTTTGATGGTTTCGTCCCATCGAGCATCAGGGTCCGGTTCGGGCCAGGCCGCGGTCTGTACGATCACCACGTGCCGTTTCGGATTGACATAGATGGTCTGGCCGTAGATGCCAAGCGCGGCGAACCCCCCGTCGTCATTATTGAGCAGCCACCATTGATATCCGTAACCAAAATTCTGATGATCATCAGGCCCGTTTGGCTGAGGCTGCAGAACCTTCCCCTGAGGTTGGGTTGACGCCTTGATCCATGATTCCGGCACGACTTGCAGAACGCCCAAAGTGCCTCCGTACATTGCCATCAGGCCAAATCGTCCGTAGTCGCGCAAGCGGATATTCAGAGCGGAGCCGGCGCATGTCTGGGGCTGGTTTTTGCTGCGAAACAGGAACGCGTCACCTTCCGGGCCGATCTTGCTCCACAACTTTTCTTCCGCATAGTGATTAAGAGTCTGGCCGGTTGCCGCTTCGAGCGTCATCCCCAGAACCTGGGTGTTAATCGTCTGATACTCAAACTTCGTCCCCGGCTTGATCTTCGCCTTGATGGACAGAGCCAAATCATGAAAAGAAGGCTCGCCATGCAGCAGAGCCGAGACGTACCGGATGATGTCCGCATGAGTATTGGTGTACTGTTCGTCGAACTGAACTCCGGAAGCCATCTCCAGCAGGCTCTTGATTGTGGTGTCGCGATATCCACTGCTGTCTTTCAGCCAGGGCAGGTACTTCACGACGGGGTCATCCACACTCTTGATCTTGCCTTCTGCGATGGCGGCACCCACCAGCACCGAAGTGAACGACTTGGACACCGAATTCGAGAGGAACCGCGATTCCCGGTCCGCCCCGTGGAAATACTTCTCGAGCAGGATTTGGTTGTCGTGCAGGACCAAAAATCCCACCACATAGTTGCTGACAAAATACTCATCCAGCGTGTGCTGCTGGTTCGCGTAGGTGTAGCCCGCTGAGAACGGGGCTGCGGGCTCGCGAAGAGCAAAGACGGGTCCACTGCGGCGAATCCAGTCCTGTTGGATGTTCAACTGGTCGATGTGATGGAAGTAATAAAGATTGTAGGGTGGGACATAGAAGCTGTAGGGACCCACGGCCCGGAGGGCTGGATCCATCTTGTTGACGTCGATCGGGCCGGGGTAGACCTCGTTTGGGTTGGCCTGGGCGGTGGCTGGCGCCGCGGGGGTTAAAATTGCCGCGAACAGCAGGGTGAAGAAGATGATCGGCTTCACTGTTGTGACACCTGCGCTTTTCTTTGTGACTGTTTTCGATAAGCTCTATGCGGCGCGCGGGCGAGTCCCCTTCGACTTCGCTCAGGGCAGGTCCGCGGCCACACATTCCAAATCACCCGGGGTTTAGAACAGCGCTGTCGGCCTTCGCTTCCAGGTCTTTCCTTTTTCTTTGGCGATGTTTTCCATGTCGCTTACGTAGGCGCCTGCCTGGGTCAGGACGTGATGCAGGTCGTTGCCGACGCTGATGAAGGTGAATCCCTTTTCGAGGAACTCGCCCACGCGAGCGGTGCCGAACAGGAAGAGTCCAAGGATAAGATTATTTTTGCGCGCATTGTCGACTAGTTTCTGGGTGGCCGCGCCTAGTTCCGGTGAGGTGTACATATGGGGAAACTCGTACTTCTCGTAGAGGCCCATCGACATGCACAGGTCGTTCTGGCCGAGAAACAGGATGTCGACGCCAGGGACAGCAGCGATTTCCGCGATATTGTCGATGCATGAGGCGGTTTCGACCTGCAGCGCCACGATGCCATTGTTGTTGTAGTTTCCTGCGTATCCCAGCAGGCCTGCCTTGTTCATGCTGCGCTGCGGGAAGTAGACAGAGCGGGTCCCTGTAGTCGGGTATTTGGTACAGCTCACGGCCTGACGCGCTTCTTCGGCGGTGTTGATGTAGGGGACGAGAACGCCGTCGGCGCCCATGTCGAGGGCTTGTTGAATGCCGGGGCGGTCGTCGTATCCGCCCACGCGGACCATGGATTTTGCGCCACCGTTCGAAATTCCGGAAAGCATCGCGGAAAGTTTTTCATAGCCCATGGGGCCGTGCTGGGTGTCGACGAGCAACCAATCATAGCCGCTGTAGGCCAGCTGCTCGGCGACGGTCGGGCTGTGCGCGTTCAGGAACAGACCCATCTTGGGTGATCCTTCGCGCAGTTGCTTCTTGAAGTCGGCACCACTAAGGGTGGCTTCGGGCATAGCTGAATCCTCCTGAGAGTCGAGTGAAAGTTTCCTAGTGTAACCCACCGGGCGGGAATATTTCTCGGAGGAACTATGACCTTTGGACATGGGTTGACCGGGTGGCGCAGGCGCCCTCGCCCGCGTGCTGCGCGCGTCGAGACGGATTGTCTGTTTTCCTAGAGCTGACTTCCTTGGATTTCGTTTGCTTCGGGATAGTCGGGCACTATGCTCGGTACAATCTGGGCCGGGTTCTCGACGTTGCAAAGGCCTAAAGTCGAAGGAAGCAGGCGCGGGGCGCGCTCGCCACACGATCATGCGACGCGGTCGGTCGGGCGTCGCCTGACCGGACGGCCGAGGGCGGCCGTCCCCACGCGGTCCGTGGGCGGGTTCACAAGTCTCTAGTGCCGGTCGTGATCGTGGTCGTGATCATGATCATCGTGATGGCTGTGGCGCCAGTTCCAGTATTGTTTTTTGTCGTCCCTGTCCAATCTGCGAAAGTCGCGGTCGTTACGATGATTTTCGACCACCCACTGACGGTAGTAGACAGTTTCGTGATTGTCCCAGCGATGATAGTCGTTGTAATAGGGATCGTAGACACGATAGGTTCGGGTTGCACAGCCAGTGGTCAGCGCCGGCGCGAGGAATGCGACGGCCAGTAGCAGCGAACTGAGATACCGGGATGCACCATGCATAACGGCGTACCTCCTGGGCCATGTTCGTTCGTACTTTCGAGACTTTGGTGCGGCTGCAGACCTTCGAGTTGCCTGGCCGACCTCCATCCAGCTCGCTCAGAACAGGGGGATCCGTTGGCCCACCCACGGAATGTTGTTGCCGCGTACCTTCCTCATTCGGGACGAGTTACGATCTGGTCGGTCTTCCGCCACCTTGCCCCGGATCGGGTCGCCCGCGTATGATGCAGCGTTTATGACTGCCAAAATATCTCCCCGTCCATTGGGCCTGCGCGAGAAGGCGCAACTGATGTCGGCCTCGGAAATTGAGCGTACCCTGGTTCGACTGGTCCACGAAATCATCGAGAAAAACAACGGCGCCGCGGAACTCGGACTGGTCGGCATCCGGCGCCGGGGTGTGCCACTGGCCCAGCGCTTGGGGCAAATGATTGCGCGCATTGAGAAAACGCCTGTTCCCGTTGGCACTCTGGACATCACTTTGTACCGCGACGATCTGTCCACGCTCGGGCCAAAACCGGTGGTGCAGAAAACAGAGATCGGTTTTCCGATTACCGGCAAGAACGTCATTCTGGTTGACGACGTTCTGTATACCGGCCGCACCATTCGCGCCGCCATGGATGCGCTGTTCCGCGAAGGACGTCCCAAACAAGTGCAACTCTGCGTGCTGATTGATCGCGGCCACCGCGAATTGCCGATTGAAGCGGGATTTATTGGGCGCAAGGTACAAACCTCGGACCGGGAAATTATCGAAGTGAAATTGCGCGAAGTGGATGATATGGAGAAAGTCCTGCTGGTGGAACGGCAAGATTGATCCATGAGGGAATGGGGCATCGCGCCCCGAGTTCTGAACATCCACGGCTGGGTATTCAGAAGGCCGTCGTTCACGCGTCAGTCACGCACGCGTTTGCGAGTCACACGTCAGTCACCCTGGCATACCATGAAACAAAGTGCTCGCGGCTCCCTGCTGGGCATTGAACATCTCGGCGCACCGGAGATTCTGGGGCTGCTCAAGCTGGCCCGGCGGATGAATCCGCTCAAGCCGCGCCCACTGTTGCGCGGCAAACGCGTGCTGCTGTTGTTTTACGAAGCCTCCACGCGCACCCGCAGTTCGTTTGAAATCGCGGCCAAGTCGCTGGGCGCGATGACTACGCTGGTGCTCTCCAGCGGTTCAAGCATCGAAAAAGGCGAATCGCTGCTCGACACCGGCTACACGCTGCGGGCGGTGGGCGCGGACGTAATCGTGATTCGCCATCCCCAGGCCGGTGCGGCGGCGCTGATGGCGCGCTATCTGGATATACCGGTGATCAACGCCGGGGATGGAATGCATGAGCATCCCTCGCAGGCGCTGCTGGATGCCTACACTATTCTGCGCCACAAAAAGACGCTGAAGGGATTACAGGTAGCTATTGTCGGCGACATTTATCACAGCCGGGTGGCGCGGTCTGCGATTCATTTGCTCAGCAAGTTTGGGGCGCGCCTTACGTTATGCGGCCCAGCCGAGTTTTTGCCCGAAACCGCTTTCACTCTGGCGCCCGGACTGCATATCACGCGTACGGTGGAAGACGCGGTCCACGGCGCCGACGTGATCATGACGCTGCGGGTGCAGAAGGAGCGCCTCGCGGGCACGAAAATCAGTTTGCAAGATTATGTTTCCCGGTACCAGATGACCATGGCGCGACTGAAGCTGGCGAAAAAAGATGCCATGCTTATGCACCCCGGGCCGATCATTCGCGGGCTGGAGTTGACCTGGGAAGTGGCGGATTGTCCGCAATCGGCGATAGTTGAAGAGGTGCGGAACGGAGTGCCGGTGCGCATGGCGATCCTGGCCAAGGCGTTGGGGAGGTCAAGATGAGAAGCTCATTTCACCACAGAGACACAGAGGCACAGAGCAGTTCTTTTTCTGTGGCTTCGCGTCTCTGTGGTGATGATTGTTAGTCGGGAAGGCGATTTGAATCCAAGAAAAGAAAATTACAGTCTGTTGATTAAGGGCGGGCGGCTCATCGATCCGGCTGCGAAGATCGATGCCACCATGGACGTTCTGCTGCGCGATGGTCAGGTGGCCGAGATCGCGCCACCGGGCAAAACTCGCGGTACGGCGCACGAAAAATTCGACGCGCGCGGGCTGGTGGTTGCCCCCGGCTTCATCGACCTGCACGTCCACTTGCGCGAGCCGGGGCAGGGTTACAAAGAAACCATCGCTACCGGGACGGGCGCCGCCGCTGCCGGCGGATTCACCTCGGTCTGTTGCATGCCCAATACGCAGCCCGTTGTGGACTCGCCGGAGTGGGTCACGTGGCTGCAGCAACCCGAGCGCGGTGCGGTCGTAAATGTCTTTCCGATCGCCGCTGCGACCCATGCCAGCAAAGGGGCGGTGCTGACCGATTTCCGGGCGTTGCAGCGAGCCGGTGCGGTGGGCGTCAGCGACGACGGGAAGCCCATCCTCAACGACGGCGTCATGCGTGAAACCCTCCGACTATCTTCGGAAATCAATCTGCCGGTCATTCAGCATGCGGAAGATACGCGCCTGACCGATCGCTGCTCGATGAACGACGGTCCAACTGCGTTTCGTCTGGGCCTGCGCGGCATGAAGGCGGCTGCGGAGGCTTCGGTGGTGGAGCGTGATGTGCAACTGGCGCAGCAGTTCACGGGCGCGCGTTTGCACGTGGCCCATCTTTCGACCGCGGACGCGCTGAAGGCAGTGCGCCGGGGAAAGCGCAGCAAGTCGCACGTGACTTGCGAAGTTACACCCCACCACTTCGCGCTGACTGATGCGGATATCGGCGAGTACGATACCAACTTCAAGATGAATCCGCCACTGCGGTCGGATTCGGACCGCGAGGCCATCCTGGTGGCGCTGGCCGACGGTACCGTGGATGCGATCGCCACCGACCACGCCCCCCACGCGGCGCACGAAAAGGTCATCGAGTTTGAGCGCGCGGCTTTCGGGATTACCGGCCTCGAGACCGCGCTCGGCCTGGCCATCACTCACCTTCACCGCGGACACAAGATGCCGCTCAGCCGGATTGTCGAACTCTTCACTTCTGGGCCGGCGCGTGTTTTTAGCCTGAGGGGGCGCGGGACGCTGATTCGCGGCAGTCATGCCGATGTCACGATCTTCGATGCGCAAAAGCGTTGGACTTTTGATGCCGCCAAGTCACACTCGCGCTCGCAGAACACGCCATTCGGCGGAGCACAATTTACGGGAAAAGTTGTCGCGACAATTGTGGGTGGGCGGGTTGTGTACCGAACTGAGTAATGAGGCGCGAGCGTCCCGCTCGTGCAGGGGCCGTTCATGACTTAACATAGTTCGGGATGGCGCCGCACGAGCGAGGAAGCTCGAGGCCTACACGATCCCCATTCTCTTTCCTGCGCGACTCAGAACCTCCAACGCTTGTTGCAGTTCTTCGGTGGTGTGTGTGGCCGTCATGATCGTCCGAATGCGGGCCTTCCCTTCCGGTACGGTCGGAAACGCAATACCTGTACCCATCACACCTTCTTTGAATAGCTCGCGGGAAAAATCCATGGTGAGCTTGCCGTCGCCGATGATGATGGGAGTAATGGGCGTTTCGCTGGCGGGCGTGTTCTTGCCTCCAATGTTGAAGCCGAGGAGGCCCAATTCCTTCTTCCAGAAGCGCGTGTTCTCCCACAGTTTCTCAATACGTTCGGGTTCGTTTTCGAGAACATCGAAGGCGGCGATGCAAGTGGCTGCGACCGAGGGCGGGTGCGAAGTCGAGAACAGGAACGGCCGGGCACGGTGATAGAGAAAGTCGATGAGATCGCGGGTGCCGCAGACGTAACCGCCGAGGGCGCCGATTGCTTTCGATAAAGTCCCGACCTGGATGTCCACGCGGCCGTGCATTTTGAAGTGATCGATGGTGCCGCGGCCATTGCGGCCCAATACGCCGGAGGCGTGAGCGTCGTCGACCATCATGATGGCGCCGTACTTTTCCGCCAGATCGCAGAGCGCGGGGAGCGGGCCGATGTCGCCGTCCATGGAGAAGACTCCGTCGGTGATCAGCAATCTCTTTCCAGGTTGATCTTTGATGCTGGCCAGCCGCTCTTCGGCCTGGGCGATGTTTTTGTGCTCGAAGACCAGAATCTTGGCGCGTGACAGGCGGGCGCCGTCGATGATCGAGGCATGGTTCAACTGGTCGGAGATGATGAAGTCCTCTTTGCCCAACACGGCCGATACGGTGCCGGCGTTGGCCGCGAATCCCGATTGAAACACCACGCAAGCTTCCACATTCTTGAAACGGGCGATTTTCTCTTCCAGCTCGATGTGAATTTTCATGGTGCCGGCGATGGTGCGGACCGCGCCTGATCCCACACCGTATTTGCGGGTGGCTTCGAGGGCGGCCTCGCGCAGCTTGGGATGCGTGGTCAGGCCGAGGTAATTATTCGAAGCCAGATTGATGACTTTCTTGCCGTCGAAGATGCAGACTGCGGCTTGTTCATCATCGAGGACGCGCAGGCGGAAGTATGTGCCCTTGGTCTTGAGATCGTTGAGTTGGTCGGTCAGGTACGAGAGTGGGTTGGAGCGGGCGGTGGTGGTTGCCATCTTTCGAGTCTCCGATTGCGATGAATGCCGCTACCAGTTTAATACCGGAAAACCAGTTTGCAGTTCACGCTTCTCAATTCTCAGACAGGCGGGCGAGAGTTTCGAGATTGGGCACTTCGAGGGCTGGTTGTCCCAAGGCGGCTTTGGCCGCGCCAGATCCTGGGCGGCTTGAGGGACGGTTTACCCAGACGGTTGCGATTCCCAACGACCGGGCTGGAATTACGTCGTGATAAACGCTCTGGGCGACGTGCAACCATTGGCCGGGAGCCACTCCGGTGCGTTGTTGCGCCAGCTGGAACATCTGCAACGACGGTTTGTATGCACGAGCCTGCTGCGCCGTGATTAGGTAGTCGAAGGCTACCTGGAGACGGCGTGCCGTGGGAGCGAAGAGGTCGTCATCCACATTGGAGATGGCCGCGAGTTGATAACGCTTCTTGAGCTGGGCCAGGGCCGCAATCGTATCCGGGAAGGGCGGCCAGTCAGGCAGCGAGTCGGGCAGCGAACGTACCTCGGATTCGGTGGGATGGAATGCAAGAAGTTTGCCGAATCCCCGCACCACGGATTGGAGAACCTCGCGATAAGGATGGAATGGTCCCTGCTCGGCAGCAGATTCGAGTTCGGAGTAGACGCGCAGAATTTCGGAGTCCTCGATGGTCTTGCCATGGGCGGCGAGGATGGGACGCAACGCGGAAAAGATTCCCGTCTCCCAGTTAATCAGCGTGCCGTAGCAGTCGAAGGTCACGAGACGGTATTGCGCAAAGTTCAACATAGCTTGCCAGCACAAAAGCGAACCCAGGGCTTGTGCCCTGGGCTGCATTCTTGCAACGACTAACGACTAACGACTAACGACCAACGACCAACGACTACTTCACTTCTATCGGTTGCTCCAGCTTGAAGCTGAGCGCTGACTCGGCGGGCAGGACGATGTCTTTATTGCCGGTGAAAGCCGCGCCGCCGGCGCCGGCGCCGCCGCCGGCCAGTGCGCCGATCCCTGCACCCTTACCGCCTCCCGCCAGTCCGCCAATCAAGGCTCCCAGCGCGGCGCCGCCTCCTGCCAGGACGGCCGTGCGCTTGCCTTTGCCGGTTGCGGTGCGAACCACTGAAGATGTGGAAATTGACTGTTCCGAACCGCCGACAGTGATCGAAGTCAAGCGCAACTGCAGTGAAGCTCCGCCCTTGAAACGGCCAAGGGGTTTTGCGTCAACCACAGTCCCGGACGCTGTCACGCCCGCGGGGATCGCGGTTTTGCCATCGACCGAAACCGGGCTGGCTAAAGTGGCGGTAAAGGTCTGACCCGGTGAGCTGATCTTGGAGCCAACCGATTGTCCGAGGCGAACCGTCAAGATGGTACCTGCGGGAACCACCAGAAGCTTCGGCTCGGGTTTCATGCTCGACATTGCCGTGTTCGACATGGCCGAACCTGAACTCCCACTGGACTGGGAGTTAGCCATGTTCCCACTGTTGCTGTTGTCGCTTGATGTGGACGAAGAGCTTGAATCCGCCGGAGCGGCCGGTTTGTTACAGCCGAGCAGGGCGAAAGACAAATAAAGACCAAGGGTGAGTGCTGTCAAACGGATTCGCATGATTCCCTCCATGTCGGGATGGTCAATCGGAAAATCAGGTTGCGCGCAAATACTCTTACCAGGATGCTGACGAGGGCCGCAGAACAAATTGGCCTAAATTTTATCCTTATGCGCGGCGGATGTCATGGCGGCGTCGCTCTTTTCTTTCGTGGGCTCCAGTTCTGAGCTTTCGAAGCCGGCCAGAATCGAGCTGGTATCCGGCTCTGCGCCCTTGTCGGAAACCGGGCCCGGCGGTCCGGAAGCGAGTTGCTCCTCTTCTTCGTCCGAAGTCTTCGCCGCCAGGAACTTCGCGCTATTCAGCAGAGGGCGGCCCAGCGACGGATTGTAACCGGTCCAGCCGCCTTCCGATTCTCCGCCGCGCTCGAACTGTGCCCGCATGGCCTCCATTTTTGAATCGAGGTCATCGAGATAGTGCAGCATGAGCGCTTCCGGAAACATGGGCAGCTTGGGAGAGCCAAAGTCGTACTGTCCGTGATGGCTGATGATCAGGTGCTCGATCAGCGTCTTGTGCGAATCAGGGAAATCAGGCATCTGCTTCAGCTTGGCCTGGAGCATTTCCAGTTCGATGATCATATGCCCCAGCAACTGGCCGCGCGTGGTGTAGGAGAACGAACGGTTGTAAGTAAGTTCGTGGATCTTCCCGATATCGTGAAAAAACGCGCCGGTGAGCAGCAGGTCGCGATTAATGTGCGGGTAATTGCGGCACATCAGGTCGCAAGAATTGAACAACGAGACTACGTGCTCCAGCAAACCTCCGATGAAAGCGTGATGCAAGGTCTTGGCGGCAGGAGCGTTGCGGTAGGCTTCCGCAATCTCAGGGTCGGCCATGAACGCCTCAACCAGGGCCTTGAGGTGAGGGTCCTTGAAAGTTGCGATGTAGCCCGCCAGTGTCCGCCACAGCTCGCCAATGTCTTTTGTTGTCTTGGGAAGATAGTCGGCGAAATCGACTTCCGATTCTCCCAGGCGGCGCATCTTGTGGATGGTGAACTGGAAGCGGTTTTTGTACTTGTTGATCAGGCCTTTGACTTTGACGAAGTCGTCCTGGTCGCAAGTGTCGATGGCGTCCTCGACGTTGTCCCACATCTTCGCTTCGAGGTGGCCGCTGCGATCGCCGAGGGTCAGGGCGAGGTAAGGCTCACCACTTTTCTTCGGCTTGACCTGGCGGGAGACCACCACGAAGCTGGACGTGACGATCTTATTCTCGTATTGGACACACTCGGAAACGAAAAATTCTTTCATAGCTAACGGCCTAACATTCGCCTCGCGAGATTGCCGGAAATGTCCGCAGGTGTGTTGCACCGGCTCTGACAGCGTTCCACTGGGACCATTCCCGATCGCATCTGGCCCTGCTTGAGACTAGAAGATGCCCAGCTTTTTCCTCTTTTTCTTCAGTTCCTTGGCGCCGGCTTCTTTGGCGGTAGTTTCGACGGGTGCGGTCTGGTTGGGACTGGCGCCGGTATCTACATAGCCATCTGCGATCTTGATGTAGGCGTCCTCACGCAGCTTTTGCAAGTACGCTCGCAGCGCGGGCTGCATCTTCTGCACGGTGATCGCTTCCTGAACTCTGCCCTCGATTTCACTGAGCGGCGGCACGCCCGCCTGCTGGTGTTCGGTGACCTTGAGGATGACAAAACCCTGTTTGGTGCGGATGACCTCGGAGACGGCGCCTGGTTTCATGGCGAACGTCTTGTCTTCAAGTTCTTTAGCCAGCGTGCCGCGCTTGAAGTAGCCGAGATCGCCACTCTGGGCGGCGGTGGGTCCGTCGGAGTTCTTTTTGGCGATTTCTTCGAAAGCGGCTCCCTTGCGAATCTGGGCCAGCAGGTCTTCCGCTTTGCTCCGTGCCGCAGCCAGCTCTTGTTCTTCATCGGCCGGGGGAGCCTTGTCCTTCTTTTCTGTAGTCAGAAGTTCACTGAGCCGGATCTGTTCGGGTTGCTCCATCTGGCTCTTGTGTTCATCGTAGAACTGCTGCAATTCCTCGTGGCTGACGTTTACCCTGGAACCGACCTCTCTCGAAATCACTTGTTGAGTGATGATCTGGTTTTTCAGGTTCTGCTTAAAATCCTCGTAGGAAATGCCCTGGCTGGTGGCGGCCTTCTCCAGGTCTTCCATGGAGTCCATATGCATTTCCTTGCGCATTTGGTCGAGCCGCTTGATCACTTCGGTGTCGGCCGTGATGCCGAGGTCTTTGCCCTTTTCAAGCAGCAGTTGCTGGTCGATCAAGTCGCGCAGCACGTCCTTGTCGCGTTCTTCGACAATCTTGGCGGCATTCGTCGGGTCCTGCTGCTGCGCTTCCTGTTTCAGCGTTTCTTTGCTGCGCACATACTCGGCGCGCGTAATAATCTGATTATTAACGCGGGCGATAATCTCTTCAATCACCGTATCGGCTGGCAAAAGCCGAGGTAGAACGGCAACCCAGATCAACAACAGCCAGGGGAGTAGTTTTCGCATAGGAATGCGGTCGGCTGCCCTCAGTCCAGGTGACGACCTGCACAAATTGTACCTCTCGAGGTAGGTCTGAGGCCACTTGCTCAAAGACGACGCAAAGCGAAAGCGGCCACGGATCTCACGGATCAAGGTCTCTTGATTTTCTTCTGCCTTATCCTTGTGAAGATCCGTTGGCCTCCAATATCTCCTGTTATCATGATCGGTTTTCGAGTCATTTGTTCATCGAAGGAGACCCGCATGAGGCCACTGGCATCTTTCGTGCTTATCATTCTGTTCGGAGTCACGCCTGTACCCTCTAATGCCCAGAAGTCCAAGACCAAGAAAAGCAGCTCAGCGCCTGGACTCGCCCAGTTACAGAAAATGACCGCGCGCTTCGCCCCCACCACATTGCGGGTGGATACCTCGAAGCTGTCTTCCGCGGACCGGCAGGCGCTGGTAAAACTGATCGAGGCCGGGCGGATCATGGACGACATCTTCATGGCCCAGTATTGGAGCGGCGATCTAGCCCTCTACTCCCGGTTGCAGATGGACAAGACGGCCCTGGGTAAAGCGCGGCTGCAATATTTCTGGATCAACAAGGGTCCGTGGGACTTCCTGGATAATTTCAAGGCCTTCCTTCCTGGCGTCCCTGCGGAGAAGCTCAAGGGGGCAAATTTCTACCCGGAAGACATGACCAAGGCGGAATTCGAGACCTGGGTTGCGTCCTTGTCCGAAGATGAGCAGAAGCGGGCCAAGGGATTTTTTACCGTGATCCTCCGGAAAAACGAGTCTGGGGCAAAAACTCTGGTACCGATTCCCTACAACGACGAATACAAAGATGAACTCACCCGGGCCGCGAACCTGTTGAAAGAAGCAGCCACCCTGACCGACAACGCTTCGTTGAAGACCTTTCTCAATCTGCGCGCGGATGCGTTTCTCTCCAACGACTACTATGCCAGCGACATGGCGTGGATGGATTTGGACGCACCCATCGACATCACGATTGGGCCCTATGAAACCTATAACGACGAACTCTTCGGCTACAAAGCGGCGTTCGAAACCTTCCTGAACCTGCGGGACGATGAAGAGAGCGTGAAGTTTTCCGCGTTCAGCACGCACCTGCAGGAGATCGAAGACAACCTTCCGATGGATTCCCAGTACCGCAACTCCAAACTGGGCGCGGCCGCGCCGATCCGGGTCGTGAATGAAATTTTGTGTGCGGGCGACGGCAACCGAGGAGTGGCAACTGCCGCCTACAATCTGCCCAACGACGAACGCGTGGTAAACCAGAAGGGCAGCAAGCGGGTCATGCTGAAGAATGTGCAAGAGGCGAAGTTTCGCAGCACGCTGCTTCCCATTGCGCGCCGAGTGCTGCCTGCGGCCGCCCGGGACGTTAGTTTCGAGTCATTTTTCAATCACATCGTGGCCCACGAACTCATGCACGGCCTGGGACCACACCAGATCAAAGTGGACGGGCGGGACACAACTCCGCGCGCCGAACTGAAAGAACTTTACAGCGCCATTGAAGAAGCTAAAGCGGACATCACCGGCCTCTTTGCCTTGCAGTACGTGATGGATCACGCGCAGGAAATGAAGTTGGCGAGCGTCCTGCCCTCCGATGATGCGGCGCAGCGGCAGCTCTATACCACTTACATGGCTTCCATGTTTCGTGTCCTGCGCTTCGGGCTGAACGATGCTCATGGCAAGGGCATGGCCATCCAGTTCAACTACCTGATGGACAAAGGGGCGTTCTCGCAACGGGCAGACGGGACGTTCGCGCTGGACCTGGACAAATTCAAGCAGGGGGTACGTGATCTCGACCACGACCTGCTGACTGTCGAGGCCCAGGGTGACTACGCAGGTGCGAAAAAGCTGCAGGACGAAATGGGCGTGGTGCGTCCGGCTTTGCAGAAGTCACTCGACCGCCTGCAAGACATTCCCACCGACATCGAACCGATCTTCGTGACCGCAGATGAACTGGCGCCGGAGAAGGCGGAGCTTTCTGTGAAACCGGTGAAAAGGTCGCGCAAGAGATAGTCAAACGATCAGCTGGCCGAAGGAGCTTTGGTCCCGTCCCGGACCAGGGCCAATGCCGTAACGTCATTGTGGGTGGGGCGCTTGCGCATAAATTGCTGTACGCCGTCGATCACGGTGGCGCACAATTCCTTGGCCGTCTCGTTGCCGGCTTGTTGCAAGCCTGTTTTTACCCGCTCGAGTCCAAATTCCTCGCGCCGGCGCTTGCCTTCGAGCAGACCTCGGGAAACCAGTAGGAGAGCCGCCCCGGGGGGCAACGCAACCAGGGGGGCCTCGCAGGTCGCGTGGGAAAAAAGCCCCAACGGCAGACCGGTGGCGGGAAGTTCGGTAATGCCAGTCACATCGCGGAGCAGCCCGGGAGTGTGGCCGGCGTTGAAGTAGCAGACGGTGCCCAGGTCCTCGTTGTAGCAGCCGGCAAAGGCGGGACACGAGCGGACGCCTCCCTCAGCGGCGATAATCGCCCGGTTGAGCTCGAGGCAAAGTTCGGCCATGGCATCAGCCTCATTGACGTCTTCGGCGGCGAAGAGCTCGGGCGACCGGGACCGGAAGGTCTGCTGGGCGGCCGAGATTACCGCGCCGTTTTCCTCCAGGCGCCCTGCCATATCGAGCAGGCCGAAGATTACCCGGTTTGGTGTAACCCGCACGAAATCATGGAGGTCGCCACCCTGGCGTTCACCGAAGTAGGCGGCGGCCAACTGGGCGGCGTGCAGATCCGGAACCTCGGCCTGGACCGCCTCATGGGGTGCCGATCGGGCAGATTTTTCGTGGTTGAAGAGGAAGCGCATGGGCACAATTGATCGGCGAAGTTAGCACAGAAGCGGGCAGGGGGCAATAATCGTCCAGTGACCGTGTGGGGCGGACACTACTATCCGCCGCCTTTGATCCTGATCTTGACTTGTGAGTTGAGCATTGTCGGCTGTTTGACCTGTTTCAAATTTTAAAGTCAAATTCCAGGTCAAAAGCGGCGGACAGAAGTGTCCGCCCCACACCATCCATTAGGCCAAGTCGAATAGTAGGATCTCGGCGTCTGCGGTGCCCTTGACTACCAACTGCCGCTCGTCGCTTACGGCAGCGCCGTCGCCCTGGTTCAGGCTTTGACCGTTCAGTTCTACCGCACCTTTGGCAACCTGGAGCCAGGCGTAACGGCCCTTCTCCAGTTCGTGCTTAACCTCCTGCCCAGGTTGGAGCAGAGAAGCATATAGCTTCGCGTCCTGGTGGATGGTCACCGAACCATCCTTTCCATCCGGGCTTGCCATCAGGCGCAACTTGCCGCGCTTTTCCGCCTGAGGAAAGGCCTTCTGCTCGTAGCCGGGCTCGTGACCTCTGCGGTCGGGCAGAATCCAGATCTGCAGCAGATGGGCGGCATCTGTCTTCGAGGAGTTGGCTTCGCTGTGGCGCACGCCCGTGCCCGCGCTCATGCGCTGTCCGTCGCCGGGGCGAATGATGGAGCCGTTTCCCATGCTGTCTTTGTGCTCGAGAGCGCCGTCCAGGACGTAGGTAATGATCTCCATGTCGCGGTGCGGATGCATGGGGAAGCCTTGGCCGCCTTGCACCAAGTCTTCGTTGATGACGCGCAGGGAGCGGAATCCCATGAAACGCGAGTCGTGGTACTGGTCGAAGGAAAAAGTGTGATGAGTATTGAGCCAGCCGAAGTCGCCTCCGCCGCGCTCTTCACTGCGTCTGATTGTGATCATTTTGAGATTCTCGTTATAACGAATAGTTAGATGCCGAGCCCTCGGAAACGATTCATCAGGGTGTCCGCGCTCGAGATATGTCGTCCTCCCGCCGATGGTTTTAATTGGGGCGAACGCGAACCCGGTTGGCCTAGGCGGCGAAACTGGTGGAAGTTTGTGCTGGGACTGGGCTTGCTGGGATGTGGCGGGCTGCCGAATGCGCTTCCCGTCGGGTTTGTTAACCAGACCAACCATTCCGACGCAGAACTGTGGGTGGTTTGGAAGCCGGCCCAAGAGAGCTCCGATCCGACTGGGATGATCGCGTGTCCCGCACCGTGTAATGTCCGCTATGCCGCCGCGTGTTCGTTCTACAGCCGGGACCCTACCCGATACGCCGCGTCACGGAAGGAGCAGGGAGCAAGCTTCTCCTTTGTGCTCAAGCATGAGTCCGAGAACCAGATTCTGGCCGCTCTGGGTTACAGCTTGAGATGGAGATAGTTGTTCAGAGGGAGCACGAGCGTGCGCGTTCGCGCCTGCATTACTTCTTCTCGCTCTTTCTCGAGGAGTCTTCCAACTTCTTCGAACTTTCCCTCGAACTCTCGCTTGAGCTTTCTCTCGAACTCTCCGACTTTGAAGAGCTTTCGGATTTTGAGGAGCCCTCTTTCGATTTGGCATCCTTCTTGGAGGCCGAGTCTCCGTTCGAGGAAGATGAAGCCGAGCCGGTCGAGGACTTCTTCGCGTAGTCGGTGACGTACCATCCCGAGCCTTTGAACTGGACTGCAGGCGCGGAGATCACCTGCTCGATGGGGCCGCCGCACTTGGGGCATTTCTTGACATGGGGATCGGAAAATTTCTGGATGCGCTCGAAGCGGTGATGGCACTTCTTGCACTCGTATTCGTAAAGTGGCATGGACTTCCTGAGACTCTCCCGAAAGGCAGGTGAGGGTTATGCATTCAGCTATCAGAGCTCAACTTAAGAATTCAAACTGAAAACTGAGATCTCACAACTGACAGCTGCCTTCTTGATTCTAGGGTTTGTGCCCGGACTCGTCAATGAACCGGCGGTCGTACGCATAACATCCCCGTTACGGAAGGCATGCGTCGTAACCGATGTTAAACTCGCCTCATGAAGGCGGGCGAGGGCGCGAGTCCGAAAAGCACACTGCCACCGGGTCTTTACCTGGTGGCCACGCCCATCGGCAACCTGGAAGACATCACGCTGCGGGCGGTGCGCGTACTCAAGGAAGCCGACCAGATTGCTTGTGAAGACACCCGGCAGACGCAGAAGCTGCTGAATCACTATGGCATCTCGACCCGCACGGTCAGCTATCACGAACACAATGAACTGACCCGCGCTCCCGAACTGGTGCTCGATCTGGAGGGCGGGGCGCGCGTGGCCCTGGTGACGGACGCGGGCATGCCGGGGATCTCCGATCCCGGCTTCCGCCTGATTTCATTGGCGATCCGGCACCATATTCCTGTGGTGCCGATTCCGGGGGCGTCGGCATTTCTGGCGGCGCTGGTGGCGAGCGGACTGCCTACGGACTCGTTTCGCTTCAGCGGATTTCTTCCTCCGAAAAGCGGGCAACGGCGGCACATGCTGGAAAGCGTCAAGGCTTCGCCGCGCACGCAGGTTTTTTACGAGGCGCCGCATCGGGTGAAAGAAGCGGTGGAAGACGTGGTCGAGATTCTGGGGGCAGAACGGCAGCTGGTGATTGCGCGCGAGGTCACCAAGATTCATGAAGAGTTTCTGCGCGGCCGGGCCGGCGAAGTTCTGGAAGTATTGAAGGCCCGGGGAGACATCAAGGGCGAGATCACGCTGCTGATCGGCAAAGTCGAAGAGGGCCAGCAGAAAATGGCGGCGGGTGTGAGTGTACGACAGCGGCTTGAGCAGATCATGGGTGAGGAAAAGCTGGACGAGAAAGCGGCGCTCAAGAGAATTGCCAAGGAGATGGGAGTTTCGAAGAGCGAGGCGTACCGGGAGCTGCAAAGGAGCCGGTGATTCTCGATTTGCTGCCCACGCATGGCGTGACTTTCTTCCGGCTTCTTGTCGCCGATTCTATGGCAGCATATCGACAATTTCCTCGAAGCTGCAGAAGTTATCCGCGATGCCGGCCTCTATGGCTGGCGTCGCTCGGGACATCTGGATTCAAAACCCATCGCCTAAGGCACCATTCGCTTGACAAGGAACGCGCAGAGGAAGTACTAGCGACGTAGTTTTTAGTTGTAGGTTGCGCTCACCCTCAACCTCACTCCCTGCTCGGCCTTCTTACTCCTTGTCGGCCCATCCCCCTCGGCCTTCCTCCCCTATCCTGCACGGAGGACCTATGCTAAGAAGAATCGTTAAAAAGGACTACGAGTGGCGCAGGACTGGCTGCGTGGTGACGACGACACGCGGTTCCCAGACGATAGGCCGTTCGCATATCCTTCGATAAATGCTCTGCACGGACAGAAGCTCCTAATCGTTCGTCCCGGCTACCTCTGGGGTTCGCTTCACGGAGCTTACTTGGCTAAGACGTTGGGATTCGGTTCCGTGTCGTTAGGCGAGTTTGGTGTTGCGGGTGGCAACGGCCTTGTAGCGCTTGAGATGATTGCCGACCGCATTGAACATCATCTCGGCGTCAAGACCTCAGTATTCGGCTTCGATACGGGAAAGGGTTTACCCCGACTTCAGGACGTGCGGGATTGCCCAAACCTTTTCACTGAAGGGACGTATCCGATGGATATTGACAAACTGCGCCGACGTCTTCGACGAGCTCAGCTGATCCTTGGGATGGTGGATGAGACGGTTCCGCTTTTCGTATCGACGTATAAGCCGGCGCCAGTAGCGTTTGTTTCGGTCGACCTTGACCTCTACACCTCGACCAAGCAAGCATCCCGGCGATGCCGCGCATGCAAATGAGGGCAACGGGCTGGGCGGTTGAGTCGGATGCACGGACGGCAGATCCGGGAAGTGGAGTGTGTACGATGGTTGGCCTGCTAACGCTCGCAGGCTTGAGACTATTTTCCTGTCAACTCCCGCTTCACTGCATCGCTGACGATCTTTCCGTCCACACGAAGTCCCGCTGCGGAGAATCGCGCCATGGCATTCTTCATGACCGTGCCCATGTCCTTCATGGTAGGCGCACCCATTTCGGCGATGACCGCTTTTACCCCGGCCACGATCTGGTCTTCGCCGGCGGCCTTGGGCATGTAGGCTTCGATCAGGACGATTTCCGCGGCCTCTTTGTCGGCCATTTGCTGACGTCCGCCTTTAGTGAATTGCTCGACGGAATCCTTGCGCTGCTTGATCAGGGTGGTGAGGACCTGCTGCGACTCCTTGTCGTCGAGCGGCGCCATTTTCTCGACTTCGCGGTTCTTGAGCGCGGTCTTGACCATGCGGAGCGTGGACAGGCGGTGCTCGTCGCGCGCCTTCATCGCTGTAACGATGTCTTTTTGGATCTGCTCGCTGAGGCTCATGGAGGGATTATAGCTTCTGGCTGGGAGACCAAAATCAATAACCACGACCAAACCCACTAACCACGACGGACACGAAGGTCCACGAAGGAAAACTCTTGAACCTGTCATCCTGAGAGTTTGTGACTTTTTTGAT
>Ga0137403_10002656_pt1 | contig 21748 bp, 22 predicted proteins | sample CZOMad2_1_16fung_FD_122057 | JGI IMG/M metagenome (GOLD analysis project Ga0137403, IMG submission 122057) | Vadose zone soil fungal communities from Angelo Coast Range Reserve, California, USA - CZOMad2_1_16fungal (Hybrid Assembly) | ecosystem: Environmental > Terrestrial > Soil > Vadose zone...
TGAGGGTTGGTGCGATTCTGAATGTCCGGCCGGGCCTGGTTTCCACCCTGGCGCTGCTGCACCTGGGGAGGCCGGTCGTTGCGTTGCGCATTGTTATCGCGCCCGCGAAAATCGTTGTACCGCGAATTATTGTGGTCGATATTGCGATTCAACATTTTGTTGTTGACGTTGTTGTTGACATTATTGTTCCCGCGATTGTCTTGCGGGCCCCGGCGGTCGTTCCCGCGAAAGTTGTTCCCGCGATTCACCCGATTATTGTTCACCTGCACGTTGTTATACGTGACGTTTTTGTGGACGTAATTGTAGCGGTTGATATTCTCAACATTCACCCGCCGGTTGACCACCGTGCGGTTCACGTAAACATTGTTGTAGCGGTTGTTGATATACACATTATTGATGCGCACCACGCTCCGCGACCGTTCCATCCAGCGCCCGTTCCATCCGTCATGACGCTGCCATCCGGTGTAGTAAACCCCGCCGTAACCGGGACCACGGCCCCACCGGAAATCCAAATTCAGCCACGCTCCAATCGGAAATCCGACACCGAAGGAAATCGCCGGACCGTAGTAGGGCCGCCGGTAGTAACAAATCGCTGGGTCATACACCGGGACATAAATAAATTGTGGCTGCACCGGGTCAATGGCGATGTAGTCGTCATTGATCAAGACCTCTTGCTGCGGGGTGGTTTGCAGGTTCCCTACATTGCGTGCCAAATGGCGGAGTCGCTGCACCGAAGACGAAACATCGGTGGACTGGTTGACGTACGCCTGGCCCAACGACGTTGTCCAGTCGATCTTGTCAGCCATCATTGCGATGACCGTCGGGTAGTGCGCGACCGCCTTCACGCTCACATCCCAATTCTGGTCGTCCACGCCGGATTGTCCGTAACCCCGCACCCAGCGGGCCGCCTCCTCGACCTGATCCGGGAAGGTAGCCGCAATGAGTAGTTGCGCGAGCAACGGATCGGGATACAAAGCAACCGGCGAGAGCAAATTGTCGAGCTGCTCCGGTGAAAACGATTCGTAGGGAGCGTTTTGATCCTGACCTTGATCCTGATACTGCTCTTGGTCCTGACTTTGGTCTTGCTCCTGCAAAGACGTCGTTGCTGCCGGCGATCCGGAAGCTGCTTTGAGCTGCGCGATGCCGATCAACGAAAAGATGAGCAGAACGAACACGGTTCTACGCATGTGAGATATTCTCCTTCCCTGTGGGCTGGCCGGGAATCGGCCACAGGGCCAATTGCAAGGTCACTGACGTCTTACAGCTATTAAACACCGTGGAGCCGCTGGAGTTGTAGCAGCCAGGCAAGGGCAGGTATTGCAAGTCTAACAGTGGAAGTAGCGCTGGAAGTAAAAGATTACGAGGCGGCGCGCTCCCACCGTTTTCGTGTGCGTGGCAGACAAACGGCTTACACGAAAGGAAATCCTGAACCTCGGTACCGGTAGCGCGTTCGGGCGTTGGATGGCAAAGTAGCTGCATGCTGGAAGAGGGCGTTTGGGCAGAAATCAAGGCCGGCGGAGAGCACTTGCGATTGTTTTCCGAGCGCAACGCGCTCGGGGTGCAGGCATCCGTTTACAACGTGAATGCGAAGATCTGGATTGCGCCATCCGAACTGGTGGATGACATTGAGCAGGGCAAGGAGCGAGCAGCGGCGTATGCCATGGCGTACTTGAGAGATGTCGCCAAACTGGAACTACCAGCCTTAGTTTGGAAGCGATCGCGTTCCGCATAGGTGCCCCCAGTCCACTAGCCGGGACCTCCCAATGGGCCACGTGGAGGTTCTCGTAGGACCAGACAGCCGGAGACCGCATCGTGGATCGCTTGCTTGCGTTGCGTGAATGGAATCGAAAAGCAGTCGATCATAAAATAGTAGATCCCCAGAACAGGAATGTGCATAAAGAGGCGGCCGAAAAAGAACCGGGCGGTGGCGCGCCAGCGAGAGCTTTCGAGGATTGCGAAATACAGCCAGCTCATAAGGAGGAAGAAAGCTAGGCTGATGTAGATGAAAGTGTGGCCAAAGGCTTTGAGAATTTGGCTTGGCGGCTCGCCGGGGCGGAGTTCCAGAAACGCGGTGGAGATTTTCATGCCCACCGAAAGGAAAGAAATGAACACGGCTAGCGGCACGGCGAGCACCAGCAGGTCGATGACCCCGGCGAAGAGGCGGAGCGAGAGGCCAGCATAACTCGGGGTTGGGGATAATGTGCGCGAGGGAGATTGGTTCATTTGAGAGAAATACGGCGCCCGTATAGAGGAAGATGGCGAATGAATGTCGCCGTCTTAGTTCGAGAATAACTCGGAGTGTGTTCCGTGCCGCAAGAAAACATGGCACGAGGCTTGTGACACTTAACGTTTGGCGGTGTACACACGGACGTAGTCGACCAGCATTGTTTGCGGAAAATGGATGGTGGCATCGGGCGGGCCAGGCCAGTCGCCGCCCACGGCTACATTCAGGATCAGAAAGAACGGATGGTCGAAGACCCAGGAGCCTGCTGCGTCGGGATTTGGACTTGGTGAATTGACGGACGTGCTCGTAGTCGAATTTGGCGTGAACGTCGCATAAAGTGTGGAATCGAGGTAGAAGCGTACGGCGTCAGGATCCCACTCGACGGCATAGACATGGAAGCCGGCGGCGAAATCCTTTCCGCTTTCAAGGCTGGCGGCTGCCGTAAGATCGGTAGCCGTGGAACCTGAGCCCATCGGTCCGTGCAGCGAGCCGTGGATGACGCGCGGTTCCTTTCCGATGTTTTCCATGATGTCGATTTCGCCGCATTTGGGCCAGCCCGCGGAAGAGATGTTGTCGCCCAGCATCCAAAACGCAGGCCAGATTCCCTGCCCTGCGGGGATTTTGATGCGCGCTTCGAAGCGTCCGTAGGACTGGGAGAACAGGCCTTGCGTCTTGAGACGGGCGGAAGTGTATTCGCGGGGGAGATGATCCTCCCCTTCGTAATTCTCTCTACGCGCGGTGATGACTAAATCTCCGTTTTCGATTCGTGCGTTTTCAGCACGATTGGTGTACGACTCCAGTTCATGGTTGCCCCAGCCGCCTCCGCCCAGGTCGTAGGCCCACTTTTGGGGGTCGGGTAATGAACCGTTCGGGCCGTCGAATTCGTCGTGCCAGACAAGCGTGTAGTTTTTCGGCGAGACGGGTTGCTGGTCTGCGCTGAGGAGGATCAGTGGGACAGCGGAAAGCGCGAGCAAAAATCTAGGCAAGATTCAAAGCTCGTTTGAAGGAGCCTTTTTCGTTGTCGATTTTCTTTTGCAGCTGAAGGATGGCGTACAGTACGGCTTCCGGCCGCGGTGGGCAGCCGGGGACGTACACGTCGACCGGGATTACCTGATTGCAGCCCTGCACGATGGCGTAGTTGTTGAAGACACCGCCGGAGGTGGCGCAGGCTCCCATGGAAATGACCCACTTGGGCTCGGGCATTTGGTCGTAGAGTTGGCGAATAACCGGGGCCATTTTTTGGGACAGGCGTCCCGCTACGATCATCAGGTCGGCTTGCCGCGGCGAGGGGCGAAAAACTTCAGCGCCGAAGCGGGCCACGTCGAAACGCGCCGCTGCCATGGACATCATTTCAATCGCACAGCACGCCAGCCCGAACCCCAGAGGCCAGATGGAGCTCCGGCGGGCCCAGTTCACGGCTTTGTCCAGCGTGGTAAAGATGATGCCTTCGTCTTCGAGGAGCTTGCCGAAGTCGTCGGGCTTGGACAGCGTTACGTGCTTGCCGAGAGATGTGCTCATGATGCCTCGTCTGTGGCTATTTTCGCATAGGGAGCGCGAAGAGACAAACGGGCTGTTGGATGGTTTCTTGCTAGGATTTCGAAGCGGCGGAAAGGCCGTAAAGACCAGGGCTCAATGAACTTTTCGGGGATTCCCAATAACACAATTCTTGGGAAGGTTTTGCGCAGCCCACTGAGGCTGATTCCGTCGTCGGCCGTTGTGTCCATCTTGCAGGGGCCTCTACGAGGGAGGAAATGGATTGTGGGGTCCAGCACGCATGGATGCTGGGTGGGGAGTTTCGAATATGCGATGCAGCGACGGTTTGCGCGGGAGTTGGCAGCCGGCGATGTGGTGTACGACCTGGGAGCGAATGTCGGATTTTACAGTTTGTTGGCGAGTAGGTCGGTAGGCGATTCCGGGAGAGTGTATTGCTTTGAGCCGCTGGCACGGAATATCACCTACTTGAGAAAACATATTGCGTTGAACCGGCTGGAGAACTGTTTTGTCTTCGAGGCCGCGGTATCGGACGCGGATGGGACCGCACGTTTCGATCCTTTCGCCGACCCTTCGATGGGGCGATTGTCGGACCGCGGTGACGATATGGTGCGTACGGTTCGACTTGACTCTTTGCTCGAACGCACTGAGATTCTTCCGCCAAACTTGATGAAGATCGATATTGAGGGTGGTGAGTTCGCGGCTTTGAAAGGCGGAGCGCGAACGATCGAGAAGTATCGGCCTGCGATTGTGCTGGCTACCCACGGAGTGGAGGTGCATCAGGCTTGCGTGCAATTTTTGGCTGAGAGGAAATATCGGTTGGAGCCGTTGACAGGGGAATCCGTGGAGAACACTGCGGAGTGATTGCTCGCCCGTGACGGTGAGCCTTAGGTGGGCGCGGCCGCCTCATTTAGACGGCTAGGACTACCTTGCCGAATTGGGCGCCGGACTCCAGGTATGCGTGGGCGGCGGCGCCCTCGGCGAGCGGAAAGACGCGATCGACGATGGGTTTTAGTCGGCCCGCGGCTACTAGCTTCATTACTGTTCGGAGATCGTTTTTCGTTCCCATGTAGGAGCCCAAGAGCGAGAGTTGCCGGCTAAAGAGAAAACGGAGATCGACCTTCGCGTCGTAACCCGTAGTCGCCCCGCAGGTCACCAGGCGTCCTGAGGCAGCGAGGCTCGCCAAGCTGTCCTCCCACGTGGCGGTGCCCACATGTTCGAAGACCACGTCAACCCCGCGCTTGCCGGTGATGCGGCGGACTTCCTCGCGAATTTTTTGAGATTTGTGATTGATGAGGTGGTCGGCGCCCAGTTTGCGGGCCATAGCGAGTTTTTCGTCGGAGCCCGCGGTGGTGATGACTTGCGCGCCAAGAAATTTGGCGATCTGGATGGCGGCGCTGCCTACGCCGCTTCCGGCGCCGAGGATGAGGACGTCTTCCCCGGGTTGCAGTTCCGCGCGCGCTACGAGCATATGCCACGCGGTCTGGAAGACGAGCGGGACGGCGGCGGCTTCTTCGAACGACAGATTTTCGGGATAGGCGAGACAGTTTACTTCGGGGGCGCTAACGAACTCAGCGCAGCCACCGTCGATCATATAGCCGAGGTTAGTGAATTGGCGGCAGCGATTGTCGAGGCCGGCGAGGCAAGCGGCGCATTTGCCGCAGGTGACACCGGGGGCGAGGAGCACCTTTTGGCCTACGCGAACCGTTGTAACCTCTCCTCCGATTTGCGCAATTTCGCCGGCCACGTCGCTGCCGGGAATATGAGGAAGCGGAATAGGCACATTCGGAAGACCCTGGCGCACCCAGAGATCGAGACGGTTCAAGGCGCAGGCTCGGACGCGGACCAGAACTTCGTTGGGACGGATGGTTGGATCGGCGGCTTCAACATACTTCAGGACTTCCGGGCCGCCGTGTTGCTGAAATTGGACCGCTTTCACTTCGCGGATCCTGGTTTTCTGGAGCAGAAGAGACCGCTGAGAACTGTCGCGACGAGTAGCGCCCCCCACAGCCAGGGCAGGCTGACGAAAAATTTGCCGAAAGTTGGTGTCAGATACACGATCCCGTTGTGATCGCGGACCGCGTAGGAATGAGTGGCGGTGGCCGCCCAGGTGGAATAATGGTGCAGGCGCCAGGTCAGGATAGGCCACACGCAGACCACAATCAAAAAGAATAGCAGGATAAAGAAAAACAAAACTTCCGCGGCGGAAATGGCTCCCGCGGACCTGGATAAGAACCGGGCTGACCGCATGGGTGCCAGTTTAACGGGAGCGAAACCGAGTGTCCAGATGCGGCGATTTGACGCGGCCATAGGTGCGGGGTAACGTAACACTACACCGCAACTGGCGTAAAGCGCACGCGGAAGGCTTTATGGACTTGTTTGAAGAGATTGTGAGGATGCGGCGCGCTGGGCAGCGCGGAGCCCTCGCGACCATCGTGCATACGAACGGGTCAATTCCCAGCTACGAGAGTTCCCGGATGCTGGTGCGCGAGGATGGGTCGCTCGCGGGGACGATTGGCGGTGGTTGTGTGGAGGCCGAGGTGTGGGCTGCAGCCAAGGAAGTAATGCAGAACGAATCGCCACGGAAGATGGTCTTCAATCTCAACAATGAAGCGTCGTACGACAATGGATTGATTTGTGGCGGGACCGTGGAAATCTTCGTCGAGCCGATTTTGCCGCAGCCGATGCTGTATTTGTTTGGCGGCGGGCACGTGTCGATGGCCCTGGCGAAGGCCGCAGGCTCGGCGGGATTTGCCGTGAGCGTCGTCGATGACCGCGAGGCGTTCGCGAATTTGCAGCGATTTCCCATGGCCCAGGAAGTGTTCACGAGTTACGAGGATGCCTTTGCGAAGATTCAGCCAAATGCCTCGAGTTATCTGGTGATTGTGACACGCGGGCACAAGGAAGACATGCGGGTTCTGTCATGGGCAGTGCGCACTGCGGCGCGTTATGTCGGGATGATTGGGAGCAAACGCAAGGTTTTGTCGGTGTACAAGGCGCTGGAGCAGGAAGGCTATCGCCCGGAAGAGATGGAGCGCGTGTTTGCGCCCATGGGGCTGGATATCGGCGCGCTTTCGCCCGAAGAGATTGCGATTAGTATCGTCGCGGAACTAATCGCAGTGCGGCGGAATGCGCAAACCTCGGCACACAAGAAAGTGCGGCTGGAATCGCATCCCATCGCTGGCGCACGTTGAGCTGAATCATGTTGGCAGCAGTCATTCTGTCGGGCGGCGCATCGCAGCGGATGGGCTCGCCTAAGGCGCTGCTTCCCTACCAAGGCCGTCCTTTTCTTGAACATTTATTAGACGTGACCACACACGCGAAGATTCGGGCGCGGCGTGTCGTATTAGGAGCGCATGCGGAATTGATCGCGGACGCGGTCCGGCTGGTGGCAGATGAGGTGGTCATCAACGAAGAGTGGGAAAAAGGGCAATTGAGTTCAATTCAAGCGGGGTTGCGGAGTCTACCTGCGGGAACCGACGGGATGATTTTATGCTTGATCGACCACCCTTTGATTAGCGCGGTTTTGGTTGATGACTTGATCGGACGGTTTTACTCCGCCGGAACGGGAGCGCCAACGCCTCCCATTGTGTTGCCGGTGTATCAAGGAAAGCGCGGGCATCCGGTGATTTTTTCTTCTGCCGTTTATGAGGAGTTGTTGGCCGCACCGATGGATCAAGGAGCGCGATCGGTGGTTTGGGCGCACGCCGCTGAAATTGCCGAGGTGATCACCCCGGAACAAGGGTGCGTCTTGAATTTGAATGATCCGGAGACGGTGCAGCGCGTGTTGGGCCCGCCAGGTTAGCGGTTGGCGGTGGAAAGTTTTTCCGTTAGGGCTCGGATGGCGTCGGCGGCAAGTTGGGCACCGTGAAATGTGGCGGCAGGAAGTCCGCCAAGGCCGCTGGAGACGAAATCCGGCGTTAGCGCTCGGGCTTCCGCCACAGTGCGATTCATCAGTTGCTCGGTCAACAGTGACGCGCAGGCGATTGCCGTGGTACAACCGCGGCAGAGAAAGCGGGCTTCGACGATTTGGCCGTTTTCCAGCCGAACGGCTAGTTTCAGGATGTCGCCGCAGACGGGATTGCTGACTTCAACGGTGGCGTCGGCGTGGGGGAGTTCGCCGGCGTTGCGCGGGTTGCGGAAGTGGTCCAGCACTGCGTCGTTGAACATTTGCAGAAGTATCGCAATGAGAGCGACGAGGCGCAATAGTTCGATAAAGATGTGCGTCCTTATTTCTTGCATACCCGGCACACGGTCGAACATTATTTCTTGGCGAACTGGGCGCAGCAGGTGCTGCGCTCCCACAACATCCTGCTCAAAATGAAAAAAAGAGATTCGTGCTGCCGCTACTTTTTTGACGGAAGAAACTTTTTTTCGATCGAGGCGATCACTACGTAATTGGGATCGACCATTTCGGTTAGGTGGATCTTGCCTACTTTGGAGAGGAGTTCGTAGGCGTCTAGTTCGGACAGGCCGTAGTCGGCGTGAATCCAGGCAACGAGTTCGGTGAACGCGATACGTAGTGCGTCATCCACCGGTCGGTAGATTCCCGCGGCCATGATTTCTTTATCGTTCTCGAAGCGCGGCCAGCCAGTTTTCTTCCCTCTCACAACATCGACTTGCAGGCGGGACTTCATCGGGACTTCAATGGCGCTCCCGGCAATCTCACCGTCACCCATGGCGGCATGTCCATCTCCGAAATACAGAAGAGCGCCCGAAACGTTTACGGGGAGATAGAGGGTGTTGCCGGCGCGGGCTTCCGGCGCATCCATGTTGCCGCCGAACTCCGCGGGAACAATCGAACTGCGCGCCTCTCCGCCAGCAGGGGCTACGCCGATGCAACCTAGAAAGGGATGCAGTGGAATCTTCACTCTGTAATTGGAGTCGAGAGCTTGGAAGGTAGCAGTGTTTCCGGCGTGGTCGATGGGATAGAACCAGATTTTCTCCGGTAGCGGAGGATGCAGCATCGGCGTGTAGTTCGTCGCGTTCAACGCGCCAAAGCCCGGACCGACGGCGCCTAAGCCTTGGTCACCGTCGACCTGCAGATCGAGGATGCGCACGATCAAGGTGTCGCCGGGCTCGGCGCCGTCGATGAAGAACGGGCCGGTGAGCGGGTTGTCGCCCTTTGCGAGCGCGAGCGTATCGCCTGGCTTCTTGATGGCGTTGCCGAAGCAATCGAGCGAATTCGCTTCCAGGATGCTGCCGGTGTGGAGGTGCGCGACGGGTGGGGCTATGGCGTAAACGTATTTCACGTTGTCGATGGTGGCGTGGTAGCGGACTACTTCGGATTTAGATGGTGCGGAATCGGTCGACGGCGGATTCTGAGCGGCCACTGGTAACGCTGTGAAGAGGAATAGGAAAAGTCCGGCATACCGCATGATTAGATCCTCCTGAGTCGACCGGCACGTCAAGCCAAAAACAAATACCGCAGGGCTCCGCGGACTCCACCCTGCGCTACAGGTGTTGGGGGCGTTGATCGGGTGGAGACGGCGGCTACTTTAGCAAGATCACTCGGCATCTCAAAGTTTCTGCGCTTGATACGGTTTGATACCCTGATTTGGTGACGAAGGCCAAAGCTGCATCGCGATTGCGGATCGTCTCGCTCGCGCCAAGCGCTACTTCGATACTTTGCGCGATTGGCGCGAAGTCGTCGCTGGTTGGCGTGACCAAGTGGTGCGTCGACGTCGCACCGGTGGCAACATTGCCGCAGTTGGGTGATTGCTGGCGGATGGAGGCGGTGGACGAAATTCTGAGACTGCGGCCGACACTAGTGATCGGCTCGGTCCCGTACAAGCAGGAAACGGTGGCGAAGCTGCTGGAGCAGCCGCTCAATTTTCTGGCCATGAACCCGCGATCGCTGGCAGATGTGGAAGCGGACATTCGATTGCTCGGCCGAATTGCAGCGCGAGGGCCGGCCGCCGAGCGACTTGTGCGTGCGATGCGGACGTCATTTTCCGCGATACAGCAAAAGAGCAAGAGCGCGAAGCGCCGCGTACGCGTCTATTGCGAGGCATGGCCGAACCCGCGAATTAGCTCGCCGCCGTGGGTAGCGGAGTTGGTGGAGATCGCCGGTGGCCGGATGGTTGTCCCGGCCGGGGAAAAAGTCACCGATGAGCAGGTCGCCGAGGCGCGGCCAGATGTAATCGTTCTCGCCTGGGCTGCCACCGGAGCAAAGGCCGATCCTCGCAAGGCTTATGCGATCGCCGGCTGGCAAAATGTTTCGGCCATTCGGAACAAGCGCGTGTACGTCGTACGCGACGAACTATTGAATACACCAGGGCCGCCGCTGGTCGAAGGCGCCCGCGAACTTTTCCGCATCCTGCGCGGGATCAAAACTTCGGGAGCCGGGTCCTAATGCTGGTGGTCGCGGCGGTGATCGAGCGAAGCGACCGGCGATTGCTGATCGGGCAGCGGCGCAGAAGCGACACGTCGCCGCTGAAATGGGAATTTCCAGGAGGCAAGGTGCGGGAAGGTGAGACGCTGGAGGCGGCGTTAGCGCGCGAATTGCAAGAGGAGTTAGGGATCGAGTTGCTCCGGTGCAAAGAGATCGCGCGCGCGACACATCGTTACGCGAATACGACAGAGGAGCTCGAAATCCGATTTTTTGCGGCGGAAATTGGCGACGCCGAGATTGCACCAACAGTCTTCGAGCAGGTGGCTTGGGTTCTGCCGCGAGAGTTAGCGGGGTACGACTTTCTCTCGGCGAACGCGCGAATTGTCGCCGATTTGGCTACCGGCCGTATCAAGCCCAGGGAGTGCCTGGAGGGACGTTAAGGTCGGAGCAAGATCGACGACCTACTACCCCTCCCCCCACTTTTCTCGTAAGTGCGGATTCTAAAGGACTTTAAGTCCAATGATTTCGTAAGTGCGGATTCTGCAGGGTTTAGTGGCGCATTTTTTGGAAGTGCGGATTCTAAACGGCTTACGCACGAACCGAACGGCTTCGACGTCTTGAGAAAGAGCTAAGTTGCAAGTCTTGGACTGATGGACGTTCGCTTCGCAGGCCATCGAAAGCTGATACAATTGCGATTGGTATTCGACGTGAACGCGTTCCGCCTGCGATCTTTGGCCGCTACCGTGCTTTCTCTTTGGCTCGGCATCCTGGCGTGTGTGCTGGGTTGTGCGCGACCCATGTCCGCCTCCACCCTTTCAACGCATATACGAATATCGGAACTCAAGACAATCGGAAATGAAGATACCAAGGGCGAGATGGCTGATGCGGCGTCCTGCTTCCATCACAGCCGCGGAGCTTCCGAGAAGAACAAGCAAAATGCTCAAACCGTCTCCTGCTGCCCTTTGGACGCCACGCTGATCCAGAAGCAAGACCCCGTATCACCTTTACAGACTTATTCGCATGTCATTTTGTTGATGTTGTTGGCATTTCGCCCTGCGCTTCCGCTTTCTGCGATGAATCGGACAAGCGCGCCAACCACTGGGCACGCCGGTAGAGACGTTCTTCTACAAATTCACGTTCTCCGCATTTAGAAACAACAAACCGATCACAGGGCCCTTCCTGCGGATGTTTCATCCGCCGAACCACAACTCTTTCCATATGCAAAGGAGAACAATAGTGAAGAAGCTTAAAGTAGTGCTGCTGACGGCGGTGATCGCACTTGGTCTGGCAGGAGCAGCGTCGGCTGCGCAAGCGGGTTGCTGCGCATCTGATGACTGCTGTGCTTCCTGTATCGGGTGCAAAAAGTAGCTGACCGATGAAGGAGAGAGGCGCGGGCGGTCGCTTGCGCCTCTCGCTTTATTTCGTTCGTTGTTACAGGGATTGCAAATTTAGCGGGAATCAGTCGCGCTTTTTAGAGTGGGTACATCTTCGGACGTAAGTATCAATAGGGATAGTTTACCGCGAGAGTATCCACCTTGTCAACTGAAACGTCGCAACAAAGAAGCTCGTTCGGATTTCCATTCAGTCACGCGTCGACAGAAAACGATAGCGAGAGCGCGTGGGAGAAGCGCGGGACAGCGCCCTCAGCGGCTAAAGCCTCGTTTACTCGCATCGGTTGCGGCACGGCTGAAGCCGTGCCCTGACGAAAGGCATGACCTCACGAAAAGCGTGTCCTGATGAAAGCATGTCGTTTACGAAAACCGAGCTTAGTTACGAGATAACCGGGTTCAGTTTCTCCGGATTGATTCCGAGATCTTTGATGGCTTTGTCGACGACGCTCCGTTCGATCTTGCCGTCCTGGAGGAGTTCGTGGAGGGTGGCGAGAACAATGGAGCGGGCGTCGACTTCGAAGAAGTCACGCAGGGATTGGCGTCCTTCGCTGCGGCCAAAACCGTCGGTGCCGAGTGATGCGAGACGGCGTGGAAGCCACTTGCTGACCATGTTTGGCAGCGTTTTGAGATAGTCCGATGCCGCGACGAGCACACCTGGTGCGTCGCCGAGCGTCTTGGTGATGTAGGGAACACGGGGTTTCGCGCCGGGATGCAGGCGATTCCAGCGCTCGGCTTCGACGCCGTCCACATAGAGGGCCTTGTAGCTGGTGACGCTCCAGACGTCGGCGGCGACACCAAACTTTTCTTCGAGGATGTCCTGGGCTTGCAATGCTTCGCGCAAGATGGAGCCGCTGCCGAAGAGTTGGGCGCGCAGCTTGGACTTTTTGTTTTCTGACGCGCGGAAGCGGTACAGGCCTTTGAGGATGCCGTCTTTCACGTCACCCGGCATGGGGGGCATTGCATAGGGCTCGTTCATCAGCGTGATGTAATAGAAGATGTCTTCGCCATCTTTGTACATGCGGCGGATGCCATCTTGAATGATGACCGCGATCTCGTAGGCGAAAGCGGGGTCGTAGGCGCGCAGGTTGGGAACGGACAATGCTAGAACGTGACTGTTGCCGTCCTGGTGTTGTAAACCCTCGCCGGAAAGCGTGGTGCGGCCGGCGGTGCCTCCGAGCAAGAATCCGCGCGTGCGCATGTCCGCGGCGGCCCAGATGAAATCGGCGATGCGCTGGAAGCCGAACATCGAGTAGTAGATGAAGAATGGAATGGTGTTGATGCCGTGCGTGGCGTATGCGGAGCCTGCGGCAATGAACGAGGCCATGGAGCCGGCTTCGGTAATGCCCTCTTCCAGAATCTGGCCGTCGGTCGCTTCCTTGTAGTACATCAGCGTGCTGGCGTCGACAGGCTCATATTTCTGGCCGACGCTGGAATAGATGCCGGCGGTGCGGAATAGCGATTCCATGCCGAAGGTGCGGGCTTCGTCGGGAACGATGGGAACGATGAGCTTTCCGATCTCGGGATCTTTCAGCATCTTGCGGAGCATGCCGACATAGGCCATCGTGGTCGAGACTTCCCTGCCCTCGCTGCCGTCGAAAAATTCTCTAAAGAGTTCGTCGTGGTCGCAAACGAGAGGCTTCGAACGCACCTTGCGGGATGGGGTGTATCCGCCCAGCGCTTCGCGGCGGGCGCGCAGATATTGAATTTCCTGACTGTCTTCGGCGGGCCGATAGAACGGAACCTCGATGCAGTCTTGATCGTTGAGAGGGATGCCGAAGCGCGAGCGGAATATGCGGAGTTCCTCTTCGTTGAGTTTTTTCTGTTGGTGGGTGACGTTTTTGCCTTCGCCTGCCTCGCCCAGGCCGTAACCCTTGATGGTGCGCGCCAGAATCACGGTCGGGCCACCACGATGTTCGACGGCTGCTTTGTAGGCGGCGTAGACCTTGCGCGGATCGTGGCCGCCAAGGCGCAGGCGGCGTAGAGCTTCGTCGGGCAACGGCTCGACGAGCTTCAGCAATCGTGGGTCGCTGCCGAAGAAATGCTGTCGCACATAGTCGCCGGACTCGACGACGAGTTTCTGGTATTCGCCGTCAACGAGTTCGCCCATGCGCTTGACGAGCAGGCCTTCGGTGTCGCGCTCGAGGATGGGATCCCACTCGGTGCCCCACAAAACTTTGATGACGTTCCAGCGGGCGCCGCGAAAAGCGGATTCGAGTTCCTGAATGATTTGGCCGTTGCCGCGGACCGGGCCGTCGAGACGTTGGAGGTTACAGTTCACGACGAAAATTAGGTTGTCGAGCTTTTCGCGCGAGGCCAAGGTGATCGCCCCGAGCGATTCCGGCTCGTCGGTTTCGCCGTCGCCGAGGAAGGCCCAGACTTTGGCGTTGGTGACCGGTTTCATGCCGCGATTTTCGAGATAGCGGGCAAAGCGAGCTTGATAAATGGCCATCAGCGGGCTCAGGCCCATCGAGACCGTCGGATACTCCCAGAAATCGGGCATCAGCCACGGGTGCGGATAGGAAGACAATCCTCCGCCGGGCTTTAATTCGCGGCGGAAATTTTCCAGCTTTTGCGGAGAGAGACGGCCCTCGAGGAAGGCGCGGGCGTAGATTCCAGGAGCGGCGTGGCCCTGGAAATAAATGGTGTCGCCTTCGAATTGCTCGCTGCGGGCGCGGAAGAAATGATTGAACCCGACTTCATATAACGTGGCCGCCGATGCATAGGTCGAGATGTGACCACCGATGTTGTGTTCAACCCGATTGGCGCGCACGACCATGGCCAGCGCGTTCCAGCGGATCAGACTCTTGATGCGGCGCTCCAATTCCTGATCGCCCGGGAACAGCGGCTCGAGCCGCGCGGGGATGGTGTTGGCGTACGGAGTGTTCGCGGTGAATGGCAGGTCGATGCCAGAAACAGTGGCGTGGGCGCGCAGGCGCTCTAGAATTTCGGTGGCGACTTCGGAGCCGCTCGATTCCAGGACGGAGTCGAGGGACTCGAGCCACTCCTGCACCTCGAATTCGTCCATATTGTGAGGCTTTACATACGTTTCGTTATCCATGGCCTTCGTCTGGTCCTCTTCCATTGGCTGCACGACTTGCTGCGCGGCGAAGCGCGCGAACAACTTATAGCGCCTATAAGCACATAAGAATACACCGGAGCGCGGAAGTCTGCACGAGGGGATGCGCCAGCAGATTTCCGAATCGGCAAATTCACCTCGCGACGATCTGGAAAGGGCCGCCAGCTACAGCGTGCGGCCGCCGTCCACCACTAGGACCGTACCGGTCACGAATTTTGCGGTCGCGAGATAGAGAACGGCGGACACGATATCATCTGGTCGGCCGCTGCGGTGCAGCGGAGCTAGCCGCACGAAGTCGGATTCCCACTTCGGTGGGTCGCCCGGCATGGTAATCGTGCCCGGAGCGATCGCGTTCACGCGGACGTCCGGCGCGAGTTCTTTCGCCAGGCAGCGCGTGAGCATGATCATCCCCGCTTTGGAAATGGAGTGGGGGATGAAACCTGGCCAGCCCAGAATTCCGCCAATGTCGGCGAAATTGATGATCGTACCGTTCGTCTTTTTCAAGAGTGGTGCGGCGGCCTGCGAGCAAAAAAAAGGGGCTTTCAAATTCGTGTCCAGGGATCCGTTCCAGAGTCTCTCGGTGGTCGCGGCAAATTCGGTTTGGAGAAAGTTAGCCGCGCTGTTCACCAGGATGTCGAGTCGTCCGAAGTGCGATTCGACCTGTTCGAAAAGCTCGCGGATTCCGGAAACGTTGGAAAGATCGGCTTGCAGAGCGACGCTCCGCTGACCCAGCTTTTCGATCTCGGCGACGACCTCGCGCGCTTCCGGTGCCGAGGAACGGTAGTGAACGACCACGTCGGCACCCTGCCGGGCCAAGCCGAGCGCGAGGGTGCGTCCCAGGCGTTTCCCCGAGCCGGTGACCAGCGCTATGTGGTTCCGTAGTGGTCCAGACATAAAATGAAACCCTAACACAAATTTTGCGTACTACTTGTAGCCGGAGGTGTGCCAGACCCGGAGATTCCACAGGTTCGGTGCGCCGCGGGCCAGTGTAGAGTTGGCGGCGTACGTCGTTGAAGTGCGATATTATGGTGCTCTCACCACGCAATGTCCGAGGTTACGTCCAACCTGTAGAAGACTTAATTTGCGGCCGGACCAAGGTACGCGTTCCGACCTTCATGGAGTAACCACATGGCGAACGCTAGCGTTGCAATCAGTTCCAGTCCATATCCCGCACGCGGGATTCCGTGGTACGTGTGGGCGTCCGCGGTAGCGGTGACCTGCACCTCGGTAGGATTGTATTGGGATATCTCGTGGCACATGTCGATCGGGCGGGATACCTTCTGGACGCCGGCCCATCTGGGAATTCATCTCGGCGCTATCGTCGCCGGGATCTCCAGCGTGTTTCTGATTCTTTCCACAAGCTTTGGGAAGAGGCGCGAGCTGCGGGCTACTTCGGTGAAGATGTGGGGATTCTACGGGCCGCTGGGAGCATTCGTTTCGCTGTGGGGCGGCCTGGCGATGCTCACGTCTGCGCCGTTCGATGATTGGTGGCACAACGCGTTTGGCTTGGACGTGCAGATCATGAGCCCACCGCACGTGGTGTTGATCCTGGGGATCTTTACTTTGGGGTTGGGCGGGTTGTTCTTGATCGTCTCGGAGATGAATCGGGCGAACGCGGACACGCGCGAGAAGTTGAACCGCGTTTTCTTGTACGCGGGATGCATGCTCACGATCCTGCTGCTGATGCTGATCTACGAATATACGGATTACACGCTGACGCACAGCGCGATTTTCTACCGCGTTCTGGCGCTGGCGATGCCGCCCGTTCTTGTTGGAATCGCACGAGCCTCGGGGTATCGGTGGGCGGCAACCAAAGTGGCGGGGATTTACTTTGTATTGTGGCTGTTGGCGTTGTGGCTGGTGCCGCTGGTTCCGGCGCAGGCGAAGTTGGGGCCGGTGTACACGCCGATCTCCCACCTGGTGCCACTGGAGTTCCCGGTATTTCTATTTGCTGGCGCCGCAGCGCTGGACTTTTTGCTGGATCGCATGACGGGGCGCAACAAATGGCTGCAGGCGGCCGTTGCCGGCGTCGGATTCCTGTTGGTGATGTTGGCAGTGGAGTGGCCGGTGGGGACTTTTTTGATTTCGCGGTTGGCGGAGAATCGCGTTTTCGGGACGGATTATTACCCGTATATGCAGCGGCCCAGCGACTACCACTTTAACCATGAGATCTGGGTCTACGAGAAGACCCGTGCGGGCTTCTGGCTGGGAATGGTGTTTGCGTTCTTGGCGGCGATTCTCACCACCCGCATAGGGCTGGCCTGGGGCGATTGGATGCGACGCGTGCGACGGTGATGAAGAAATACTCGTTCGCGATTCTGTTTGGCTTGTGCCTGATGCTCTGCCCGGGCGCATGGTCACACGTCGGAAGCCCGGACGTGTACTACGAGGCTATGGCTGGGCCATACAAACTCTTCGTGACAGTGCGCACGCCGCCGATGGTTCCCGGAATCGCGCAGATCGAGGTGCGGTGCCTGGAAGGAACCGTAAACGATATTGAAATCGTTCCATTGCGGGTCATTGGCGAAGGATCGAAAACCACTCCGCCAGCCGATCGCATGGCGCGCACTGTGGGCGACTCGCACTTTTTCACCGGAAAATTGTGGCTGATGGAGTCGGGCTCGTGGCAGGTGCGGATGGATGTGTCCGGCACCGAGGGAAAGGCCCAGTTAGCCGTGCCGGTTCCGGCCTACGCGCAACGCACCCTGGGGATGCAAAAGACTACGGGACTGGTGCTGGCGGGGCTGATGATTTTCCTAACCGTGAGCCTCGTCTCCATTTTCGGCGCGGCCGCGCGCGAGAGCCAACTCGAGCCCGGCATCGAAATTCCTGCGGCGGGACGAAGTCGCGCGCGAATCGTAATGGCGGTCGCAGCGGTGGCCGTCGTCGGCATTCTGTTTTTGGGCGACATGTGGTGGACGTCGATTGCCACGATCGAGGCGAACACCAACGTTTACAAAGCGCCACCGGTCGAAGTTTCACTCTCTGGCGAAAACACACTGGTGTTAAAAATCGGCCCTTCTCCGTGGCACGAGCAGCGCAAGCAGATGCAACTCGACAACATCATCCCGGACCATGGTCACTTGATGCACTTGTTTCTGCTGCGCATGCCGGAGATGGATGACTTTTACCATTTACATCCGGAAGAATCCGCGATCGGGACGTTCACGGATAAAATCCCCGCAGTAGGAGGAGGGTCGTACGCGGTATTCGCGGATATTGTGCGGGAATCGGGCTTCCCCGACACAATGACGGCAAAGATCGATCTGCCCGCGAAAGACAAGGGCGCAACACTAACCGGCGACGACTCGAATACCGTGGCGCAGAAGATCTCCACCGTGCAGACCGACCGCACGACTGCCCCTCTCGGTTCCGGGGTCCATGTCGAGTGGCTGCTCGATACCACGACCCTGCGGGCGCAGAAACCAGAGCTGTTGCGATTTCGAGTGACCCGCAACGATGGCGGGGTAGCGAATGATCTTGAACCGTACATGGGCATGGCGGGTCATCTGGTTATTTTCCGGCGTGATCTCGCCGTCTTCGCGCACGTGCATCCGGCAGGTTCAATACCGATGGCTGCCCTGGGACTCCTCCAACAGTCGAACGCGTCCGGCGGACACTCAATGGCGGGCATGTCCGACGACGTGACCACCAACGAAATCACGTTTCCCTACGGATTTCCCCAAGCCGGAGATTACCGCCTGTTCCTGCAGGTCAAGCGCGCAGGACACGTTGAAACGGCCGTGTTCGTCGCCCACGTCAAGCCCTAGCAAACGCCGTTGCGGGGTGATCCCAACAACCAAGGGTGGTGGCCGCAGCCCGCAGGCGGACGCACTGGTAGCGCTGCATCCTGCTGACGTTTTCGGCGCTTGACGCTCGAGAGCGCCGCTGGATCGGAAGCTGCTAGAATCGGTCCCTGATCAGGAGACAAAACTATGCGATTGGATTTGCTGGCGATTGCCGCACATCCGGATGACGTTGAGCTGACCTGCGGCGGAACGCTCATCAAGATGGCGCAACGCGGCTACAAGACCGGCGTGCTCGATCTAACCGCGGGCGAGATGGGAACCCGCGGGACACCGGAAACGCGGGCTAAGGAATCGGCGCGCGCCGCAAAGCTGATGGGCGTGAGCTGGCGCGAGGTACTAGACGTGCCCGATTCCGACGTGCAGCCCAGCCGGCAACATAAATTGCGCCTGGCCGAGGTGATTCGCCGAGTGCGTCCTCGCACTGTGATTATTCCCTACTGGGAAGCGCGACACCCCGACCACTATCATGCATCGACGCTGGGATATGAAGGATGCTTCCTGGCCGGCCTGAAGAAAGCGCCAATTCCCGGAGATCCGTACCGGCCGTTTAAGGTTCTGTATTCGATGTCGTTTGTCGCGGACGTGCGGCCGACGTTTGTCGTGGACATTACCGCCCAGTACGAGAGGCGCCGGAAAGCCATCCTGGCATATGGCTCGCAATTCCGGCCGGCCAAGAGCGAGAAGAAGGGCAGGGTCTATCTAGCGCTGGACGAACTCGAAGAGGAGATGAACCAGTTGTCGCGCCACTACGGCCGAATGATTAACGTCAAGTACGGTGAGCCATTTTTTGTGAAGGAACTGATGAAGGTGGACGACGTCGTGGAGATGCAGGTTCGCTCTATCTAATTGATACCAATAGTCTTACGAGTAACGAGCAGGGGTGCCGTGTTAGATGCGCTCTTCCTCTTGGGCGGGAGAAAAACCAGGTAAGGTCGGGCCTTCCGGAGTGCGGCCTGCGCGGACACGAATTAGGGCCTCACCCTCGGAACCGGACTTCCGCAAGACAACTATGGTGCTGAGGGCCTCGGTGTACACACGGGTCACCAGGTAGGTGTCGCCGGTGCCATCTTTCTTCCAAAGCTGTCCAATCTGAATTTTTGAGACCGGCATGGGCAAACCTTGACTTTAGAGTGGCTAAGGCGGGGTGTCAACTCCTAACGATTAAGGCTCGGCTATTCGATATGTGGGCCGTGCGGATTGTGGAACTTTTTTGCCCGATCACCGGAATTTGAGTCGAGATAGGAAACCCCTGTGCTCCACAGTACATCGTAGTGTTTGAGGGATAAGTGAGCCCGTCCGGTATTTGGGGTGTATACTACCCGGCAGGCGGAGGTAAGAACCATGCAAGCGATTCTCCGGCAGGCAACCCGATTCACAATTTTAGGTGTACTGGCAGCAGGCACGGCCCTCGCGCAAAGCCCCCCCCCGACATCCGATCCCGCCAAAGTAGCGCCGCCATCGGAACAGCAGCAGAAAGCCCAGGAAAAGCCTGTCCAACAGCAAGACTCCGTTAGCCCGAAGAATACCAAGGAGGATGTGGACGCGATCGGCAATCGCAGCGTCGGCAAAGGCATCAATTTTTATTCGCTGGAAAAAGAGATCGCTCTCGGCAAGGGACTCGCGCAGGAAGTGGAGCGCTCGTCGAAGCTGATCGATGATCCAGTCGTCACCGAATATGTGAATCGCGTGGGACAGAATTTGGTGCGCAATTCTGATGCGCGCGTGCCGTTCACAATCAAGGTGATTGACTCGGATGAGGTGAACGCGTTCGCGTTGCCCGGCGGGTTCTTCTACGTAAACAGCGGGCTGATTCTGCGCGCTCAGGAAGAGTCGGAGCTTGCGGGCGTGATGGCCCACGAAATTTCGCACGTAACCGCGCGTCATGGAACCAAGAACGCGACCAAGGGCGAAATGATGCAAATCGCCACGATTCCCCTAATGCTTCTGGGTCCCGCGGGATGGGCCGGGTACGGACTCTACGAGGGTCTGCAAATCGCGATTCCGCTGACGTACCTCAAGTTCAGCCGCGACTCAGAACGCGAAGCGGACTTCCTGGGCCTGCAATACATGTACAAAGCCGGGTACGACCCGAACGCGTTCGTGACCTTCTTCGAGCGCATACAGGCGGACGAAAAGCGGCGTCCCGGAACGATTCCGAAGGTATTCTCGACGCACCCGCCGACTCCCGACCGCATTGAATCGGCCCAAAAAGAGATCGCACGCATTTTGCCGAACAAGCCGGAATACATCGTGACTACGTCCGAGTTCGACGGCGTGAAAGCACGGCTACGCAACATCATGTTCGCACGCAAGGTGCAAGACAACGCGCCCGGAAAGCCAAGCCTGCGCACCCGTACGGAACAGCAGCAAAAAGGCACACAGCAGGGGCAAGATCCGAACGCGGGCGACGATGATCGGCCAACGTTGAAGCGCCGGCCCGATTCCCAGTAATAACCGACAACAGCGGAGCAAGAAAAAGGCGGCCCTGAGTGGCCGCCTTTTTCATGGGCTGCAATTCCTAATTCCCTGCCTCCGTGGCCCGAACATACACACGCTTTAGTACGAAGAAGTGCGGGACCGGCGATCGTCGGGCGCGGCTGCGATACCCAAACGGCGCAGTTCGTCGGCGTAATATTTGCGGTACAGGACGTCCCACTCTTCGCTGCCTTCCAGGATTTCCTTCTTCTGTGAGGTGATCTTCTTGCGGACCTCGGCGTCGGCTTTTTCTTCGTCGCGCAGCGTGGCGGTAAGAATCTGCACGACCTGTTGGCGGATCGTGTCGCGGTCTTCGACGAATTCGACTTCGTCGCTGGAAACCAGCACTTCGGTAATTTGGTGCGAGAGGCGAATTATTTTTTCGCGGGTGAGTCGCATTTCGGTATTTGCCTTTGACTACCGCAAGACCAGCTTGCGATCGCGGGCGAGTTGTCCTTTAACCTTTTTATACATCTCCTGGTAGGAGACTCCGGTGCGACGCATTTCGTCTTGATGCTGGGTCAGAATCTCGCGTACTTCATCGTTCAGGCGATCTTCGACGGTCAACTCTTCCATCATTTTCTGGCGCACGCGCAGAATAACGGCGTCCGGAGCTTTGGTTTCAATCTGATTCTCTTCCACCAACCGCTTGACGACTTCTGACGCCATATGACCAACGTAATCCCGCGCGATGAGCATTCCGACCGTGTCCCTTCCGCAAATCCAAAGGAGTCAGTTTACTGGCAGCGTGGATGGAGCGCAAGGTAAGCTCAAACTATTCGAATTGGACCAGTTATTTTAACCCGCCAACCGGAAGACCATTGCTGGTGTCGTTGACGCTTTGCGTCCCATCCTGTACGATGAATTGGTTAGGGCGCTTAGCTCAGCGGTTAGAGCGTTCGGTTTACACCCGAAAGGTCGAAGGTTCAAATCCTTCAGTGCCCACCA
>Ga0137403_10002657_pt1 | contig 21737 bp, 21 predicted proteins | sample CZOMad2_1_16fung_FD_122057 | JGI IMG/M metagenome (GOLD analysis project Ga0137403, IMG submission 122057) | Vadose zone soil fungal communities from Angelo Coast Range Reserve, California, USA - CZOMad2_1_16fungal (Hybrid Assembly) | ecosystem: Environmental > Terrestrial > Soil > Vadose zone...
TTGGATAGTGGTTCGCCGGTCGCGGTTGCCTCCCATGGAAACGAAATCCGGAACGCCAAATGCCTTGTCACTCGGCCCTTTTCAGCCAAACGCCGGTAAAGCGACCACCAGTCGTACTCTGGCTGTGATTTGCCGGCGGGATAAAATCTATGGAATTCGGAAGCCTTTGGAAATGACAGCCGCGGTCAGGAGCCGAGAGTAGAACGAATCGCGGCGACGATCCTGTCCGCGACCCGGTTCATCTGGTCTTTCGATTCCGCTTCGACCATCACGCGCGCCAGCGCTTCGGTCCCGGAGTAGCGCACCACCACCCGGCCGTTGCCGTCCAGTTCACCTTCCGCCGCTGTAATGGCTTCTTGGACGGCTGGAATCTGGGCAAAAGGCTTCTTTTCGCGGACGCGCACATTGCGGATCGTCTGCGGAAATATTTTCAGATCGCCAGCCAGGTCGGCCAGCGACTTCCCGGAGCGGACCATGATCTCCATAATCCGGAGTGCGGTCAGCAGGCCGTCACCCGTGGTGGCGTCTCCGTCGCGGAAAAGAATGTGGCCGGACTGTTCGCCACCCAGCGTGGCGCCCACCCGCTGCATTTCCTCAAGAACGTACTTATCCCCCACATTCGCGCGCAGCATGTGAAGGCCGGAACCCGTGAGCGCCAGTTCCAGTCCCATGTTTGACATCGTGGTAGCGACCACCGTTGCATTCGCCAGCGAACCGCCCGACTGCATTTCACGCGCGGCGATGAGCAGCACGCTGTCGCCGTTCACCACCTGGCCCTGGCCGTCACAGAACAAAGCCCGGTCAGCGTCACCATCGAACGTCACTCCGAGATCAAACTTTCCCCTGTTCTCCATCACGAAACGAGCGACCGTCTCGGGATGAAGCGCCCCGCACTGTTCGTTGATGTTCTGCCCGTCAGGTGCGGAATGGAGATAGGTGGCGGGGACTCGCAGGGCACGAAATAGTTCCGGGGCTTCGACGGCGGCAGCGCCATTGGCACAATCCACTGCCAGGCGCAGGCGGCTCAGATCGGTTGTGATGTTCGAAGCCAGCCAGCGAACATACTCCTGGCGAAGGCCGGCGTCGCCGGGAAGGCTTGAGAGAGGAGGAATGGAATCCGGCTGCGGCCTCGCTTGCGAGCCCTGCAACAAGGCAAAGATTTCCTTTTCGATGGCAAGTTCGTGCGCATCGGGAAGTTTGTAGCCGTCCCCGGAGAAAACTTTGATCCCGTTGTCCGTCCAGGGATTGTGCGAAGCAGAGATAACGACCCCCGCGTCAAAGTGCTGCGAGCGCGCAAGGTAGGCAACGCCCGGAGTCGTAATCACGCCCGCGCTCTGCACTACGACTCCGACCGACGCGAGCCCCTGCCATACTCGATCGGCAATCCAGCGGCTCGATTCGCGAGTGTCCTGGCCAATGACGACGCGCGGTTTGGCGTTCCCCCGAATGAGATCGTGGCCCAGCGCACGACCAATCAAGTAGGTGCTTTCACGAGTCAGGGGGAATTCCCCCGCCACGCCGCGGATTCCGTCGGTCCCGAAAAGTTGGCGCGTCTGGGTCATGGGTGAGCAGTTAGCACTTGGTTGTCAGCTCTGTGGGGGTTTGGCTAATGGCTAAGTGCCAAGTGCTAGCGGCTGGGCTTCTCTCCCTCCGAGTGTTCCATAATAACCGTCACCCGGATGGGCGTGGGGTGTAGAACATAAACCAGAGGTTCAGGCACATATGCCTGTGACATGAAGGTGCTGCGTTCCATGGTTCCGCTGGCGTCGACCGGATCCGTAGTGGCTGCTTCGACCTTCTCGACCCGGGCGCGGGGGCCCGCAATCATGACTCTCGGCGGGTCTGCTATGGTCTGGGCAACGCGCATGCCTGAGGCAAAATTTCCCGTCACTCGCGGACGCACCTCGACGCTGCGGGTCATCCGGTGATCGAAAGCGAGCTGAAACTGAGTCGGGTCGACTTGGACGACTTCCAGACCGTGCGGCACATTCACGTTTGAGGTTAATTCGAAGGTCCGCGTTCCCGGAACAACCTTTGATAGGTCCACGTGCGCGGTTATATCGGTGGAACGTAGGCGATTGACCAGGCGTTCGGGTCCCCGTACACGAATCTGCGCTTCTGTAAAGCTGGCCGAGTCAATCTCGAGGTTGTCGGGAACATTCTTGAATTCGATCGGAATCTTGATCACCACTTCCACGACCGGAGAGCGTGCAACCGCCAGCCATAGACCGGCCGCCAGCAACAGAGAAATCAGCTTGAGGCCGAAATTCTGCACGAAGACGCGTTTCAAGAGGCTCACCATGACTCAGTCGTCGCCTCCGGGACGCAGGCTCGAATCGTGCCGGCGAGCAGGCTGGGAACTGGGTGGCTCATCTTCGATCATGGTCTCTTCCACCGGCGTCGGCAGCGTGTGCGCCGGAGCATAGCGGCGAAGAAGTTGACTGAGTCGTTCGCGGAGCCGTTCGACCGTCAGATCCCGCTCGACGTTTCCCTTCACAGCCAGGCTGATCGCACCCGTCTCTTCCGACACGATGACCGCGACGGCATCAGTCTCCTCCGTGACGCCGATGCCCGCGCGATGCCGAGTTCCCATCTGTGTAGAGAGCACCGGATTCATGGACAACGGCAAGAAGCAGGCAGCGGCCGCGATGCGGTCGCGCTGCACAATTACAGCGCCGTCGTGCAACGGAGCGCTCGGCCGAAACAGTGTCGCCAGCAGATCATAGGAGAGCCGCGCATCCAGCGGCACGCCGCTTTCGATGTAAGTGCGCAGCCCAATCTCGCGCTCGATGACGATCAGCGCGCCCGTCTGGTTCTGTGCGAACAGATTAGCCGCAAGAACGATGTCGTCATAAACATCGCCCGCCGAATTCGAAGATCGCCCAAATGAGATACGAGTTCCCAGATTCGCAAGCGCATGGCGGATCTCCGATTGGAAGACGACGATCAGCGCGAACACGACGTAAGGCAGAAGCGTGCTCAGAAGCCAATTCAACGTGCGTAGTTCACCGAGTCGCGCGAAGTAAAAGGCGAGCGCCAGCACCGCGAGGCCAACCAGCATGGGAGCGGCGCGTGTGCCGCGAATCAGCGCGAGCAGCTGGTAAATCAGGATCGCGACCAGCAGGATGTCCACGATCGAGACCAGCGAAATGTGCGGCCAGACCCGGAGCTGCGTCACGCGATCCTCACGTTAGTAATGGTTTTGCCTCATTCTAATGCAGGGCCGTCCGATTCCGGCGCGGCTTCAACGGAATTGACGCGGGCCCGGACTTGTCCACGGGCCAGCCGGGCGGAGATCTCGTCGCCCGGTTTCAGGCGTTCGGCGTCCTTCACCAGCTGACCATTCACATCGAACACCAGGGCATAGCCGCGATTGAGAATAGCGACAGGAGAAAGCGCCTCGAGCGCGGCAGTGCGCCGATCAAGAGTCGCACGACCAGCCAACAGCCGGGCGTGAGCCGCGGAGGCTAGGCTCGCGGTCTGGGAATCGAGGCGCTGGCGGATGGCAGACAGCCGTTGACGCGCGTCATAGTGGCGGATGGTGGCGGAAGCAATCTCCCACCGGCGATGACACCGCTCCAGAAGCTGGCGCTCCGCTCTTTCCAGGCCAAAGCTGACTTCGTCCAGCCTCTGCTGGCGCCGGTTAATGCCGTCCATCATTCGAGCGAAACCGCCCTGCTGCGTTCTCTCGCTCAACTCCTGCCGAGCCATGAGCAGACGGTAACGGATCGCGCGATCCAACCGGCGGTACAAATCTTCAGCCTGGCCTTCGATTTCCTGACGCGAACGAATGACGAGTTCGGCGGCAGCCGAAGGAGTAGGCGCACGCAAGTCGGCGACGAAATCCACAATCGTGAAGTCTGTCTCGTGACCGATCGCAGAAATGACCGGAATCTTCGAAGCGGCGACCGCGCGGGCAAGTCCCTCGTGATTAAAGGCAGCCAGGTCTTCGGCGGAGCCTCCGCCACGCGCGATGATGATGACTTCGACTTCGCGCAAGCGGTTGAAATGATGCAGGCCGGCCATGACCTCGATGGGAGCCGATTCTCCTTGCACCTGCGCCGGATAGATCAACACACTGGCCGAATGATGGCGGCGGGCAAGAATGTTCAGAATGTCCCTCACCGCCGCACCCTGCGGAGAAGTGATGATCCCGATCAGGAGCGGCAGCGGGGAGATCGGCTTCTTTCGCCCAGGGTCGAACAGGCCCTCAGCGTCGAGCCGAGCCTTCAATTGGTCAAACGCCAGTTGCAGAGCCCCAGCGCCCTGCGGCTCCATGAACTCAGCGGAGACCTGCAGCTCGCCGCGGTCTTCGTAAACGGTGATCCGGCCGCGAACCGTGACGTGCAGTCCGTTCTCCGGGCGAAATCGCAACAGCTTCGCCGACGAACGAAACATCACGACCCGAATCTGCGCGCTCTCCTCTTTCAACGTGAAATAGAGATGTCCAGAATCGGGATTGCGGAGGTTCGAAATTTCGCCTTCCACCCAGCAGTCCGAGTACTCGCGCTCGAGATGTGTGCGGACGGCAGCAACCAGCGCGCGCACCGTCCAAATACGGCGCTCAGGCGGGCGAAAATGGAAGCCGAGCTGGTCGGTGTCCTCCATGAGGCTTAAGTTTACCTTGCCGGAGAGCCGGGCCTATTGCCGAAAGCGCCCCACCAGGTACATGACAACGGACAGGACAATGCTGAGCAGGATGGATGTAGCAAGCGGGAAATAGAAGATGGTGTTCTTGCCCTTATAAACGATATCGCCAGGGAGCCGTCCCAGCGGCAGCCCGGCGCGACCCAACAGCATCACAACTCCGCCGATCACAATCAGCGAAATGCCAAGAATCACGATAATCCGGCCGACTTCCGACATACTTTCAGTCTAAACCCGCGCCGAGATGTGTGGGCCTATTGCTAGACTGACCTCGTGGGAACGATTTTGGAAACCGAGCGCCTGGTGCTGCGCGAGTTCGCCCCGGACGACGCAGACGCCCTCGCGCTGGTCCTCTCCGATCTCGAAACCATGAAGTATTATCCCGCTCCGATCGATCAGAAAGGAATTCAACAATGGATTGAGCGTAACTTGCGACGCTACGCAGAGGATGGAGTCGGACTATGGGCAATGGTGCTGAAAGCAACGGGCGAGATGATCGGCGACTGCGGCATCATTCGCCAAAATGTCGAAGGCGAGTATCTGTATGAGATCGGATATCACCTCCGTCGCGATCACTGGGGACTGGGCCTCGCCACCGAAGCAGCCATAGCATGCCGCGAATGGGGTTTCGCAAACTTGAAAATCGACCGCCTGATCTCGCTCATTCGCCCCGAGAATGTGGCATCTTGTCGCGTCGCCGAACGAAACGGAATGACAGTCTGGAAAGAGGTAGACTGGCGAGGGCTACGTCACTACGTATATGCGGTGAAGAGAACGGCAATGTAGCGCCGGCATCTTGCCGGCTGTCCCGAGGGCGTCTCGCCCTCGGCGCGTACACTAGGCGGTCGTCGGCCTCTGAGACGCGGCGGGCGAGGACGCCCGCCGGACAGCCGCCGGGACGGCGGCGCTACTTTCGAGCGTTTTAGGAATTGGGAGGCTTCATGTCACTGTTTGGACTCGTTGAATACGATCAAGCCAGCCCCGAGGTGCGCGCCATCTACGACGACATCATGGCGACGCGCAAGACTGACTGGGTCAATAATTTCTGGAAGGCCATCGCACACGATCCCGTAATGCTCAAGCGGACGTGGGAGGACATCAAGCAGATCATGGCTCCGGGGGCGCTCGATCCTCTCACTAAAGAGATGATCTACGTGGCGGTATCGGTTACGAATCAGTGCGAGTATTGCATTGCATCGCACACCGCGTCCGCGCAAAAGAAAGGAATGACGGACGCGCAGTTTAAGGAACTGATGTCGGTCGTCGGCATGGCGAATGAAACGAATCGGCTGGTGGCCGGGTATCAGGTTGAAGTGGACGAACGATTCAAGCCACAGCTCGAAAAATAGACTCCTCCTCGAGTTCTATAATCATCTATTACCGGGGAGGGCAGCATGGCCGAGATGACGATCGCTCCCGTTGCGACCCACGGATTTTTTATTGATGGGAAGTGGCTGGAAGAAGGCGATCTCGTCGAGATTCGCGCTCCTTACGACGGAGCCGTGGTGGGACGGGTCTATCGAGGGCGCCGTGAGCATGCAGAGGCTGCCATCGCGGCTGCGGTCAAGGCTTTTGGAACCACTCGGCGTTTGCCTGCTTTCGAGCGACAGCGCGTTCTGCGTCAGATCGCGACCGGCATGTCGGAGCGCAAAGAGGAATTCTCGCGCACCCTGGCGCTGGAGGCGGGCAAGCCGATCAAGACCGCCCGCATTGAAGTCGAGCGCGCCATCTTCACGTTCAACATAGCTGCTGAAGAGACGGTTCGCGGGTATGGAGAATATTTGCCGCTGGACTGGCAGCAGTCCACTGCCGGACGGTGGGGTATCGTCAAGCGTTTTCCGTTGGGACCTATCGCAGGGATCTCGCCGTTTAATTTTCCGCTGAATCTGGTGGCCCATAAGGTTGCTCCGGCGATGGCGGCCGGATGTTCGATGGTGCTGAAACCTGCGCCGCAGACACCGCTGAGTGCCTTGCTGCTGGCGGAAGTGGTGCAGCAGGCTGGCTGGCCCGATGGTGGACTCAACGTGCTGCTGCTTTCGAATGAAGATTCGGAGTTGCTTGTCACGGATGAGCGCATCAAGCTCATCAGCTTTACCGGGAGCGCGGCAGTTGGATGGGCGATCAAGAACAAGGCTGGGAAAAAGAAAGTTGTGCTTGAGCTGGGCGGGAATTCCGCGGTGATCGTGCATAGCGATTACGATCTGAACTATGCCGCGGAGCGCTGCGTCACCGGTGGCTTTGCCTATGCGGGACAGTCGTGCATTTCGGTACAGCGCATCCTGGTGGAGAATTCCGTTTATGGCAAGTTCACCGACCTGCTGCTGGCGGGAGTGAAAAAGCTCAAGGTGGGCGACCCGCTGGATGAATCGAGCGATCTCGGTCCGTTGATCCGCGAGAGTGATGCGATTCGCGCCGCGGATTGGATTCAGGAGGCGGTTCGCGGTGGGGCGCGTTTGCTGTGCGGGGGCAAGCGAGAAGGGTCTTCGTTGGAACCGACCGTGCTCACGGGTACGCGGCCGTATATGAGAGTGAATTGTCAGGAGATTTTTGCGCCCGTGGTCACGGTCGAACCCTACAATGATTTCGCCTCGGCTCTGAGAGAGGCCAACAATTCTCCGTATGGCCTTCAGGCCGGACTCTTCACACGCGACGCCAAGCTCATCTTCCACGCGTACGAAGAATTGGAAGTCGGTGGGCTGATCGCGGGCGATGTGCCGACTTTCCGCGTCGAGCACATGCCCTATGGCGGCGTGAAGGATTCCGGACTGGGACGCGAAGGCCTGCGCGATGCGATCCAGGAAATGACCGAACCGAAACTTCTGGTCATGAACCTGCGTTGAAGAGTTCTGCAATTTCCTGAATTGAGGGAAGCTCGCAGTGCGTTTATTCAACTGAATTGAAGAATACGGCGGCTTCGTTCTCGCGAATCCAGTTCCCGGAATTGAAAAAAGAAAAGCTGAAAAGCAAGGTATTCCACAAAGCGGTTCAACTGTTATAATCACCCGTTTTAGTGATCACGGTCACGCGCAAGTGTAACGCATTCATAAGAACGCAGAGAGCCGGGAGCGGCGCAGCCGGTTTCTCGAGCGGAAGACGCGACATTCAATGCAGATTTTTCCACGCAGCACCAATGCAATCTCCCGGGCTTCGCTGTTCGTCCCGGTGTTTGCCCTGGCCGGACTGTTCTGGGTGCTGGCACAGCTCCAGCGCTCACCCTACATCACCTACGCGGGAGTGAGAAAGTCGCAGCCGGTGCCCTTCAGCCACCAGCACCACGTGACCGGGCTTGGCATCGACTGCCGCTACTGCCACACTTCGGTGGAGCAGTCGAGTTTCGCGGGCATTCCGCCCACCAAGACATGCATGAACTGCCACTCGCAGATTTGGACGAACGCTGCGATGCTTGAGCCGGTTCGCGCCAGCTACCGAACTGGCGACTCGCTGCAGTGGACGCGCGTCAACCAGTTGCCCGATTTCGTTTATTTCAACCACAGCATTCACGTCACCAAGGGCGTTGGCTGCAACGACTGCCACGGGCCCGTGGACCAGATGCCGCTCATGTACCAGCAGGCATCGCTGCAGATGGAGTGGTGCCTCAACTGCCACCGTGCGCCGGAAAAATTTCTGCGTCCGCGCGAGCAGGTATTCAACATGCGCTACCAACAACCCACCACATCGTTGCCGGTACAGATCGACGGCACCAACTATACCGACCAGGACTCGCTCGGTTTAGCATTGGTGAAGAAATACCAGCTGCGTACCGTGCAGGACATCACGAGCTGTAACACTTGTCATCGCTGAGATCTTCGATTTGCGATTGAGTTGGGGCACTAGTCACGAAGATGGAAAACGGTAAATCAAAACGCGAAGACGTCTGTCCCAGCAAGAAACTCAACCGGGCCGATGTCGAGCGGCAATTAACGGAGACGAAGGGGCCAGAGTACTGGCGCAGCCTGGAAGAACTCGCGGGGTCGCCCGAATTCCAGGACATGCTGCACCGCGAATTTCCCAAGGGCGCTTCGGAGTGGGTCGATTCCGTCTCCCGCCGCGGGTTCCTCCGGTTGATGGGCGCTTCCCTCGCCATGGCCGGCATGACCGGGTGCACCAAGCTGCCCGTGCAGGAAATCGTCCCGTACGTCCGCCAGCCAGAGCAGCTCATTCCGGGCGTCGCGATGTATTACGCCACCGCGTTCACGCTCAGCGGATATGCGAATCCGCTTCTGGTCGAAAGCCATCTGGGCCGTCCGACCAAGATTGAAGGCAACAACCTGCATCCGGCGAGCCTCAGCGGCACCGACGTATTCGCGCAGGCCTCGATCCTGGGGATGTACGATCCCGACCGCTCCCAGGCCATTACTCACCTCGGTGATGTGGACTCCTGGGCGGCGTTCGCGAAGGAGATCAAGGGCGCTCTCGCCGCGCAGAAGACATTAGGTGGCGCGGGCATTCGCATTCTCACGCAGACCATCTCTTCGCCCACAATGAAAGACCAGATGCACGCCTTCCTGGCGATGTATCCCAAGGCGAAGTGGCATGTTTACGAACCGGCGAACCGCGACAATGTTCTTGAAGGCGCCAAGCTGGCGTTTGGCCAGCCCGTCGAGACGCGCTACGACTTTTCCAAAGCTGACGTCATCGTCTCGCTCGATGCCGATTTTTTGTATGCCGGCTTCCCCGGCAACACGCGCTACATCCGCGACTTCGCCAGCAGGCGCAATCCTGACGCGGAAATGAGCCGGTTGTACGTTGTCGAAAGTACGCCGAGTTCGACGGGCGTGAAGGCGGATCATCGGCTGCCGCTGCGGGCCGTCGAGATTGAGAAGTTCGCATTTGCGCTTGCGAACGATCTCGGTGCTGGACCCACTGAGAATGTTGCATCAGTAGAGTGGGCGAAGTTCTTCGATGCCGTCGTCAAAGACCTCGGCGCGCATAAGGAGCGATGCGTTGTGGTTGCTGGCGACCATCAACCTCCTGTTGTCCACGAACTCGCTCATGCAATAAATGTGCAACTCGGCAATGTCGGCAAGACGGTCGTCTACACCGACCCGGTGAACGCTAACCCTGTCAACCAAACGGAATCTCTCCGCGACCTGGTCTCCGACATGCGCGCGGGCAATGTGGATCTGCTCGTTATCATGGGCGGCAACCCGGTTTACGATGCGCCCGCAGATCTTGGCTTTGGCGACTGCGTTAAAAATTCCAAGGTCGGCTTACGCGTTTACCACGGTCTCTACGAGAACGAGACGGCGGAACTCTGCCACTGGAACGTCAACGAGGCGCACTATCTCGAAGCCTGGAGCGACGCCCGCGCCTACGACGGTATGGTGAGTCTGGTTCAGCCGCTGATCGCGCCGCTCTATGCCGGTAAGAGCGCTCACGAAATGCTGTCGGCTCTGATTGGCGTGTCCGATGCCTCGGGCTACGATATCGTTCGCGGCTACTGGCAGAAGCAGAACGCTGGTCCGGAGTTCGAAGCATGGTGGCGCAAAACACTAAACGATGGATTCGTCGAGGGCTCGGCTTACACGCCGAAAGTGGTTTCGCTGAAGCCCCTGTCGCTCCCCGCCGCACCTATCGTTGACGCGAACAGTGACGCGAACAGTCTGGAGATCAATCTGCGTCGCGATCCCTCGGTCTACGATGGCCAATTCGCCAACAATGGATGGCTCCAGGAATTGCCGAAGCCCATGTCGAAACTGACCTGGGACAACGCAGTCCTGATGGGTCCGAGGATGGCCGATCGCGAAGGCATTAAGACCATGGACGTGGTCACGCTCGAGTTGGGCGGACGAAAGATCACCGGCCCAGTCTGGATCCAGGCTGGCCATCCCGATCATTCTGTTACCGTGCATCTCGGCTACGGCCGCCGCAAAGCGGGACGCGCCGGCACCGGCGCGGGATTCGACGCCTACGCGCTGCGCACGACGAATGCGCTCTGGTTCGCGACCGGCGGCAAACTCACCAAGACGGGAGACCACTATCAGCTTGCTTCCACCCAGGGCTACCAGACCATGGATACTGGCGACGGCGCGACTCGTCCGCTGGTCAGAGAAGCGACGCTCGAGGAATACCGCAAAGAACCCAAGTTTGCCAAGGAGGACGAGCCGCCACCAACTCTTACGCTCTATCCTGGCTTTGACTATAAGAAGTCACCAGACGCCTGGGGAATGACCATTGATCTCAACGCCTGTGTGGGCTGCAACAACTGCATCGTCGCCTGCCAGTCGGAGAACAATATCGCCGTGGTCGGCAAAGAGCAAGTGGTGAAGGGGCGCCACATGCACTGGATTCGGGTCGATGCCTACTACCAGGGCGACCGCGACAGTCCCAAGGCCCATTTCCAGCCTGTGCCCTGCATGCAGTGCGAGAATGCGCCCTGCGAGCTGGTATGTCCCGTGGGCGCGACCGTGCACAGCAGCGAAGGCCTGAACGACATGGTCTACAACCGCTGTGTCGGCACGCGCTACTGCTCGAACAACTGTCCGTACAAGGTGCGCCGCTTCAACTTTCTGCTGTTCCAAGACTGGGAGACTCCCCAGTACAAATTGATGCGCAATCCCGACGTTAGCGTGCGGAGCCGGGGCGTGATGGAAAAGTGCACTTACTGCGTGCAGCGCATCACCGAACGCCGCATTAACGCTGAAACCGCGGCGGTTCGCGAGAATCGCGATTTCAAAATCGAAGACGGCTCGTTGCAGACTGCCTGCCAGCAGTCCTGTCCAGCTGACGCGATCGTCTTCGGCAACATCAACGATCCCACCAGCCGGGTGGCGAAGCTCAAGGCGCTCGACCGTAACTACGGGTTGCTGGCCGACCTGAATACCAGACCCCGCACCACCTACCTGGCGGAGATTCGCAACCCCAACCCTGAGCTGGAAGCGTAAGCGGAGCGCAGGTCAAGAGAATGGCAGACCGTCTGGACGAAGTCGAAGTTGCGAACAAGCGGGCGCCCGTCATCGAGCCTGGGTATACGTTCGGCTCGATTACCGACAAGATCAGCTCCATCGTGCTGACGCGTCCGACCTCGCTCGGGTGGGTGGTCGGTTTCGGAGCCGGCTTCCTCGTGACCATGATGTTGCTGTTCGCGCTCGGCTACTTGTTTATAAAAGGAACGGGCATTTGGGGCATCAACATCCCCATCGGCTGGGGCTTCGCGATCGTCAACTTCGTGTGGTGGATCGGTATCGGGCATGCGGGCACGCTCATCTCCGCCATCCTTCTGTTGCTGCGGCAGTCCTGGCGCAACTCCATCAACCGGTTCGCCGAGGCCATGGCGCTGTTTGCGGTGGCTTCCGCAGGCATCTTTCCGCTGGTGCACACCGGTCGTCCGTGGCTCGCCTACTGGATGGTCCCCTACCCGAACACCATGAACTACTGGCCGCAGTTCCGCAGTCCGCTCGTGTGGGACGTGTTTGCGGTCTCGACCTATTTCACGATCTCGCTCCTGTTCTGGTTCATTGGACTCATCCCCGATTTGGCCACGCTGCGGGACCGCGCCGAAAACAAGTACGCGCGGATGAGCTACGGCCTGCTCGCCATGGGATGGCGCGGCTCCGCCCGCCATTGGGCCCGATACGAGTCGGCTTACTTATTGCTGGCCGGTCTCGCCACTCCGCTCGTGCTCTCCGTCCACACGGTGGTTAGCTTCGATTTCGCCGTCGGCATCGTCCCCGGCTGGCACACCACGATCTTCCCGCCCTACTTTGTCGCGGGCGCCATTTACTCCGGCTTCGCCATGGTGTTGATGCTCGCGATCCCAATCCGCAAGATCTATAACCTTGAGGACTTCATCACCGATCGCCACCTCCAGAATTCTGCCAAGGTCATGCTCGCCACCGGCTGGATCGTGGCCTACGGCTACGCGATCGAAGCCTTCTCGGGCTGGTACGGCGGCAACCGCTACGACCAGGCTCTGCTTTGGAATCGCCTGCACGGCCCGTACGCTAGCGTGTACTGGATGTTGCTGATCTGCAACATTTTCATCCCACAGGTGCTGTGGATTCGCAAGATGCGCACCAACCCGGTGTGGCTCTTCCTGATCTCGTTCGTCATCCTGGTGGGCATGTGGCTGGAGCGATTCGTCATCGTCGTGCTCAGCTTGTCGCGCGACTTCGTTACGTCGTCGTGGGGAATGTACTACCCAACGCGTTGGGACTGGATGACCTACTTCGGCACCATCGGCATGTTCCTGACCGCAATGTTCCTATTCGTTCGGATCCTGCCGATGATCTCCATCTTCGAAATGCGCACGCTCCTGCCGGAGGCGGAGGTGAAGGCCGAATGAAGCGCGTTCCAACTTACGGAATCATGGCTGAGTTCGCCTCGGCCCAGGACCTAGTCGTGGCGGCCCGGCACACGCATGAGGCCGGCTATCGGAAAATCGACGCCTTCAGTCCGTTCCCGGTGGAAGAACTGGCAGATGCGATCGGATTCCACAAGAACAGCGTGCCGCTGGTAACGCTGATCGGCGCCATCGTCGGAGGCCTCACGGGCTACCTGATGCAGTATTGGATGGCGGTGGTCAGTTATCCGGTCAACGTAGGCGGCCGTCCCTATCACTCCTGGCCGTCGTTCATCATCGTGACGTTCGAGATGACGATTCTGTTCGGCGGCGTCTCAGCGGTATTCGGCATGCTCGCGCTGAATGGTCTGCCCATGCCTTACCACCCGGTCTTCAACGTGCCGCGCTTTGCGCTCGCGAGCAAGGACCGTTTTTTCCTGATCGTCTTTGCCACCGATCCCAAATACGACGCGAACGGCACGCGCCAGTTCCTGGAAGGACTGCACGCCCGCTCCATTTCGGAGGTCCCCGGTTAAGATCATGGCGAACGTCCGAAAATTCGCGCCGCTGGTGTTGCTGGCCATGATAGCCAGCGTCGGCTGCCGTCTCGATATGCACGTGCAGCCACGCTACAACCCGTTGGCGAAGAGCGATTTCTTTCCCGACCAGCGGGCGGCGCGCCCGCTGGCCCAAGGCACCGTAGCGCGCGGGGACGAGCGCGCCGACTCCTACTTCTATACCGGCAAGATTGGAAACAGCGACGGCGACTTCATGCCGTTCCCCGTCACCCGGGAAGTGCTCCAGCGTGGACGCGAACGTTATAACGTCTACTGCTCGCCCTGCCACTCGCGCGTGGGTGACGGAAACGGCATCATCCCGTCGCGGGGCTTTGCCCGCAAACCGCCTTCGTATCACATCGAGCGGCTGCAAAAGGCCCCGATCGGCTACTTTTTCGACGTAACGACGAACGGATTCGGCATCATGCTGGATTATTCCGCGCAGATCTCTGTGCGCGATCGCTGGTGTATTGCGGCCTACATTCGGGCGTTGCAGTTGAGCCAAAACGCCACTGCCGCTGATCTCCCCAAGGGGCAGAGCGTCCCTTCGCAGGTTCCGGAGTTCACGGAACCGGGCACGGGTGCGACTTTGCCGCGGACTTTGCCGCAAAGTATGCCGAGTCCGGTGAAAGCGGGGAAAGGGGAGACGGAATGAGCACGATACCCACAACTCAGCTCGATCTCACGCCGTCTCCGATCATCAAGGTCATCGGGAGGCGATCGCTCATCATCGGGGCCGCCGCGAGCGTGATCGCGCTTTACCTGGCCTTTACGAACCCTACCGTCTTCTTCCGCGGATACCTGCTCTCGTACATGGATTGGTTGGGCGTATGCCTTGGGTCTATGGCCATCGTCATGGTCCGTCACATGACTGGCGGCGGATGGGGCACGGTGATCCGGCGCATCCTCGGGGCCTCCATGCGCACGTTGCCGCTGCTGATCCTGCTGTTCATTCCTCTCCTCTTTGCCGTGCCGAGGCTTTATCCGTGGGCGATGCCACTCGATTCCATCAAGGATCCTGCCATTCGCGAGCACCTGGAAAAACACTCGTATATCCTGCGGGATTACCTGAACTACCGCGGCTTCGTGATCCGCGCCGTGATCTACTTTGCGATCTGGTTCGTGCTGCAGTACCTGCTCAGCAAGTTTTCCTTCGAGCACGACCGTCCGCCTTTCGCCGACACCAGCGCGCGCTTCAAGATGGTAAGCGCCCCAGGCATCATCCTCTACACGCTCACCATCTCGTTCGCCGCGATCGACTGGGTCATGTCGCTCAACCCGAGTTGGGTCTCGACCATCTATGGCCTGCTGTTCGTGGCGGGCGAGTTGGTGTCGGCCCTCTGCTTTGCCATTCTGATCGAACGCATTCTCTACAACTATCGGCCCATGTCGGTTCTGTTGCGGCCCAGTTACGTGCACGACCACGGCAAATTCCTGCTCACGTTCATCATGGTGTGGGCTTACTTCTCATTTTCGCAGTGGCTCATCATCTGGGCGGGTAACTTGCCGGAAGAGATTACCTGGTACTTCCGTCGTCTGCACGGGGGATGGCAGTTCGTCGGCCTGTTTCTGATTGTCTTTCATTTCTTCGTCCCGTTTTTCCTTCTGCTGTCTCGCTCGTTCAAGCGCGACATTACCCGCCTGGTTTGGCTGGCCTCCTGGATGCTCGTCGCGCGCTACATCGACCTGTTCTGGCACATCGAGCCCAGCTTCTCCGAGACTTTCACCGTCACTCTGGCAGACCTCGCGATCCCCTTCGCCATGGGCGGAATCTGGATCGCGTACTTCTGCCACAACCTGAGTTCGCGGCCGCTGGTTCCCGCTTACGACGCGACCGCGCAGGACGTATTGGAGCCGGCGCATGAGTGAGGACCCCATGACGAATCAGCCGACGCCGAATCAGCCCAAGATCAATCACGACGGCTTCGAGCAGGAGGATCTGAGTTCCAGGAGTGCGCTTTATTTTTTGGCAGGTCTGGTGCTGGTCGGCCTCGTCGTTTATCTCATCGTGTTCGGCATGTACCGCTTCCTCGACAGTTACGAAAGAGCGCACCAGCCTCCCTTGAGCCCGATGGCGACGCCGCAGGCCGACACCCGCACCGTCACGCATGAGGACACACAAACTTTCCCGCAACCGCGCCTCGAAGAAAATGAGCGCACGCAGCTTCGCCAGTTCATCGAGGATCAGGACCGGAAGCTCGCCACCTACGACTGGTTGGATAAGGACAGAGGTACTGTGCGGATTCCGATCGACCGCGCCATGGAGTTGATCGAGCAGCGCGGCTTGCCGATTCATGCGGAAGTCGCATCTTCGGCACAGAGCTCCGCGGCGAAGAACTCCGAGACGAAGACTTCCGCGCCAGTAAGGAAGCAAACCCCCAAAGCAGCGAAGACTAAAGCCGCCGCTTCGGGCAAATGATTTTGGGCAAATGACCGCTCTGGCCGGAGCCGGGCAACCGGAGTGCCAGGGGAGGACGTCTGCAGTGTGCAGCACAAGGCAGTTCGTGAACTCGATGGTAGCGGGCTTTCTCGGTATGGCGTTCCTCACGGGAGCCGCCTCGGGCCAGGGCATGGGCAGCGGCATTATGTCGCCTCCACCCAACGTGCGTCCGCCGGGATTGAAGAACGTCGGCATTCAGCAGAACCTGAACCAGCAGATTCCGCCGGACCTCGTATTTACCGACGATCTGGGCCGCAAGGTGAAGTTGGGCGATTACTTCGGCCAGAAACCGCTGATCCTCAACTTCGTTTACTACGGCTGCCCGATGCTGTGCGGCGAAGAGCTTGCCGGCCTGGAAAGCACTCTGCGCGTGCTGAAGTTCGATGTAGGTAAGGAATTCGAAGTCATCACCATCAGCTTCGATCCCAAAAACACTCCTGAGACGGCGGCGAAGAAAAAAGAGCAGTTTCTGCGGCGCTACAACCGCCCCGGCGCCGAGCGGGGATGGCATTTCCTTGTCGGCCAGCCGGACGCGATCGACGCCGTCACGAAGGCGGCCGGATTTCAATACGAATACGACCCGAAGACCGAACAATTCGCTCACTCGACCGCAATCCTGGTGCTGACGCCGCAAGGCAAGATTGCCCAGTACTACTACGGTATCGAGTATCCGCCCAAGGATCTGCGGCTTGCCCTGGTAGAGGCATCGCAGAACCGGATCGGCAACCTGGTTGACGAGTTGCTGCTGTACTGCTATCACTACGATCCCGAGAAGGGTAAGTACAGCGCCACCGTCATGCGAGTGCTGCGATTGATGGGCGTGGCCACCATGCTGTGCCTCGGGGCGCTTTTATTTGTGATGATTCGCCGCAGGCCAGGCGACTTTCAGGGAGCGGAACGGGTCAGGTAATCATGTTTGGACACTTGCCACTTTGGCCGGAGAACGCTTCCACGAACGCGGGAAACGTGGATGCCCTCTACATTTTTCTGCTGCTGGTCTCTGGCATCATGACGGCGTTGATCTTCGCCGTGCTGACGGCTTTCGCCATCAGGTTCCGCAAACGCAGGGGGCAGCGCGCCGTACAAATCGAAGGTTCCACCCATCTGGAAATCACCTGGTCCATCATCCCCTTCTGCGTGATGCTGGTGTTTTTCGTTTGGGGCGCGGTTATTTTCTTCCGGGAACGGACACCTCCACAGGATGCCACCGAGGTTTACACCGTTGCCAAGCAATGGATGTGGAAGTTCGAGCACAAGGGAGGGCAGCGCGAAATCAACGAACTCCATGTGCCGGTCGGCCGCGACGTCAAGATGATAATGACCTCGCAGGACGTGATCCACAGCTTTTTCGTGCCCGCCTTCCGCCTCAAGCAGGACGTGGTCCCGGGCCGCTATACGACCCTCTGGTTCCGCGCCACGAAAGCCGGCACCTACCACCTGTTCTGTTCCCAGTACTGCGGAACTCAGCACTCCGGAATGATCGGCTGGATAACGGTTATGGAACCGCGCGACTACGAAGCCTGGATGAGCGGCGGCGCCAGCAACCAGCCGCTGGCCGTGACCGGCGAGAAACTGTTCACCGAACTGGGCTGTGTCACCTGCCATCGCTCCGACACTCAGGGCCGGGGCCCGAACCTGGCCGGCGTCTTCGGCAAGCCTGTGCTCCTCGAAGATGGCCGCACCGTGACCGCCGACGAGAATTACGTCCGCGAGTCGATCCTGGAACCGGGCGCCAAAATCGTCCAAAGCTTCAAACCCGTCATGCCGACCTTCCAGGGGCAGGTCAGTGACGAGCAACTGAATGCGTTGGTCGATTACGTGAAATCGCTCGCTGGGCCGCAGTCGGGACGGCCCGCCAATGCCAATGGCATGGCAGTGGCTACTCCTCAACCTTAGTACGAGAAGTGCTGGAAAAGTGCAGGTGATAAGAAAATGGCAACAGCCGTAGTAACGGATTCCGGAGAACGCGAGAACTACCTGAATGCGGGTCATGGGCCCAAGTCGTGGCTCCTGACTGTGGACCACAAGCGCATCGCGCTCCTCTTCTTGATCTCGATTACCTTCTTCTTCTTTATTGGTGGCTTCTTCGCGCTGCTTATCCGCCTGGAGTTGCTGACCCCGGCGGGCGACCTTGTCCAGTCCGACACCTACAACAAACTGTTCACCATGCACGGCCAGGTCATGGTCTTTTTCTTCCTTATCCCTGCCGTGCCCGCCGTGCTCGGCAACTTCCTCATCCCCATCATGATCGGGGCCAAGGATCTAGCCTTCCCGCGCATCAACCTGCTCAGCTGGTATCTTTTCATCATCGGCGGCCTTCTGATGATCTACACGATCCTCAATGGCGGCGTCGACACCGGTTGGACCTTCTACACGCCTTTCAGCAGCGAGTGGTCCAAAACCAACGTTATCTCCGCCATCGTCGGAATCTTCTTCGCGGGCTTCTCCTCGATCCTTACCGGACTGAACTTCATCGTGACCATCCACCGCATGCGCGCTCCCGGAATGACCTGGAACCGCCTGCCGCTGTTTGTCTGGGCCCATTACGCCACCAGCATCATTCAGGTGCTGGGTACGCCCGTCATAGCGATCACGCTTGTGCTGGTAGCGCTCGAGCGTCTGCTCCACCTGGGCGTTTTCAATCCTTCGCTAGGCGGAGACCCACTCCTGTTCCAGCATCTGTTCTGGTTTTACTCCCACCCGGCCGTATACATCATGATTCTGCCCGGCATGGGCATCGTCAGCGAAATCGTTTGCTGCTTTTCACGCAAGCGCATTTTTGGCTACAAGGCGATGGCGATGGCCCTGCTCGGCATCGCTGTGGTCGGGTTCCTGGTCTGGGCGCACCATATGTTCGTGGCCGGCATCTCGGTCTACGCCGCGCTAATCTTCTCGCTGCTGAGTTATCTCGTAGCCGTGCCCTCGGCTATCAAAGTGTTTAACTGGACCGCCACGATATACAAGGGGTCCGTCACCTACCAGACCCCGATGCTCTACGCCTTCGGCTTCGTCGGCTTGTTTACCATCGGGGGATTGACCGGCCTGTTCCTGGCCTCCTTGGGCGTCGACGTACACGTGCACGACACTTATTTCATCATTGCGCACTTCCACTACATCATGGTCGGAGGCATGGTGATGGCGTACCTCGGTGGGATGCACTTCTGGTGGCCCAAAATTTCCGGCCGCATGTATCCCGAGGGCTGGGGTAAACTCGCCGCACTCATCGTCTTCATCGGATTTAACCTGACATTCTTTCCCCAGTTCATCCTGGGCTACATGGGAATGCCGCGGCGCTATCACTCGTATCCGCCCGAATTCCAGATCCTGAACGTGCTTTCGACCGCGGGCGCGACCATTCTCGCCGTCGGCTATCTGCTGCCCATGGTCTACTTCATGTGGTCCATGCGCTACGGCAAGCCGGCCCCGCCGAACCCATGGAACGCCGCGGGCTTGGAGTGGCAGACCCACTCGCCACCCCCGACCTTCAACTTCGACGAGGAGCCGGTCGTGACCTGGGAAGCCTATAACTACGACGAGATGGGCGAGATTCCGGAGAAGGAGGAGGTCCCCGTTGCACACTAGTCGAGCGGTGGTCGGCGAACCCGCACACAAGAACCCGGCACTCCTGCACCATTTCGTGACGGAGGAGCAGCAGAAAAATGCCGCGAGCCTGGGCATGTGGGTGTTCCTCGCCCAGGAAGTCATGTTCTTCGGCGGCATGTTCTGCGCTTACCTGGTTTACCGCTACAAGTATTTTGCGGATTTTGGCTCCGCCAGTCAGCAGTTGGACATTAGACTCGGCGCGATTAACACGGTGGTACTCATCTGCTCCAGCTTGACCGTGGTTCTCGCGGTTCGTGCCGCCCAGCTTGGCAAACGCATGGCCCTCGTGTTCTGGCTGCTCGCTACCATCTTTCTAGGTCTCGTCTTTCTGGGCATCAAGGCCGACGAGTATGCCGAGAAATTCGAGAAGCATCACGTGCCCGGAGCCAGCTTCAGCTATCACGAACTGCTTCCCGGTCAGGAGAAACTCCCTGCGGCGGAACGCCAGTATGCTAACCCCCGTCACGCCGAGATGTATTTCTCCCTCTACTTTGCGATGACCGGCATGCACGCCTTGCACATGGTTATCGGCGTCGGCTTGTTCGGATTCCTTGCCTACATGGCGTGGCGCGGCAAATACACTCCCGATTACTACACGCCCCTTGAAAATGGAGGATTGTACTGGCACTTCGTCGATATTGTCTGGATTTACTTATTCCCGTTGCTTTACCTGATCGACCGTCATAGGTGAGATAAGCCATGTCTGATCACAATTCCGCTTCCGAACATACTTCCGAACATATTTCCTCGGTCGGTTCTTCCGTCGCGATCTGGCTGGCCTTGCTCGCGGGCACCGGTATCACCGTGGCTGCCGCCTTCATCGACCTTGGTCCGTTCAACACCATCGTCGCCCTCACCGTCGCGACCATCAAGGCCACCCTGGTCGTCCTCTTCTTCATGCATGTGAAGTACACGCATGAGAAACTGACCGGCCTGGTTGTGGTGAGCGCGATCTTCTGGCTGTTCGTCCTGCTCGCCCTCAGCATGGCGGATTACACCACGCGCCTCTGGCGCTGACGTCGCCGGCCACTCGACGGAGTGCCCACCCGGGGCCCGGGAGATGGCCAGAAGGCAGGTTGCAAAAGCCCCAGCCCGGGATATAATTCAGGTCAATGGCAATGGCAACCGGGCCGGAAGTCGCAAAAGCGCCGGGGATGGTGCCTGACGAGCTGAAACAAGAGCCGCGCTCGAAGGGCATAATTACCCCCCGCAAGAAAAAGCCGAAAGAACTTGCAGTCATCACCGAGTGCTGTACGGGCTGCGCGGGATCACCGGCCTGCGTAGAGTATTGCCCGGTGGAAGATTGCATGTTTTGGATACCGGATGACGATCATCCACCTTACGGCCGCATCGAGGTAGACCCCCTGCAATGCATCGGATGCAAGAAGTGCCTCAGTAAGGGTCCAGAGGGCGCCTTCCTCGACGGATGCCCGTGGGACGCGATAGTCATGGTGGACATTGCGGAAGTGGAAAAAGAAGTCGGGCCCATGAGCTACTAGCCGTTGGGGTTTGTGTGGGGACGGGGCTTCGCCCCGTCCAGGCGGGGCAGAGCCCCGCCTCCACAAGGCCCCCTCAACAACTCACCAGCCCCTACCTGCTCGCTCTCTCCTGGATTGCCCGTTCGGCCTCAATCGCTTGCTGACGCAGCCGCTCCGGAACTTCGGGCAACTCTCTTTGGTAGGGACGGATCGCGGGCAGGTCCTCCAGTTGGCCAATCAGATATAAGGCGCGAAGGGCTTCCCAGACTTGTTCTTCCGCGGGTTCGACGGTCGCAATCGCAGTTCCTGGAACTACACTGGCCCCGGTCGCCGTCGAAAGGGTGCGCACGCGGCCGGTAATCGGCGAACGCAATTCGCGGGTCTGCTGGACATTACCCTCCTGCAGCTTCGCGATGAGTCCACCCTGGTGGATCGCGGTACCGACCCCCGCGGTATCCATGACCCGGCCGGCGGTGGGAGCGGTGATCGTGACCGGTTGCAATAAAGAAACAATCTGCGGTCTCCCCGAGCTGTCGCCGAAGCTGACCAGGGACAAGGCAGCGTTGCCGCGGACAATCATCGAGGGGTCTTCCAACATTTTCAAAAGCGCCTCGTGGAAACCGGGGCCTGCCGTATCCTGTCCCATCACCCAGGCATCCGTGCTACGCACCTCTTCACGCGGATTTGAGGCGAGCCGCACTAGATCGGGATACCAGCGTGCCGCGCTCGGG
>Ga0137403_10002658_pt1 | contig 21733 bp, 18 predicted proteins | sample CZOMad2_1_16fung_FD_122057 | JGI IMG/M metagenome (GOLD analysis project Ga0137403, IMG submission 122057) | Vadose zone soil fungal communities from Angelo Coast Range Reserve, California, USA - CZOMad2_1_16fungal (Hybrid Assembly) | ecosystem: Environmental > Terrestrial > Soil > Vadose zone...
GGGTGACAAACAAGCACTTCAACGGTGAGGGAACCATCCGGCTGCTCTTTGCATAGGATCTGGACGGAATCCCACATCTCCTCCTCTTTTCCCGCGCGCATCCGTTGCCCGACACGCACCGATAGCGTGTCCGTGCCGACCTCAAACCGCCCTTGGCTCCCTGCATCACAACGCACCTGGAACTTCCGCCTGTCAGGCGGCGCCATTAGATCCACACGGGGCTCCTTAACCTCTTGCAATATGGGTCTTCGGGCCGCTTTTTGATATGGTACGAAGCGCAAGAACAGGCGGTACGCTGGTACCTACACGAAGGGCTTTGGCAATCGTAGATCAAGCGGGTACATCTGCAGCTGGTGCCAGGTGGACCGTGGACAGCTGATGATAATTCCCGATCCTCACTCCCACCAGGATGTTCGGCGATTCGACTTCCCGCCCCAGGCTGAAATCGTAGGCAGGGTGACCGGCGTAGCGATGAGAATTGTAAGCGAGAAAGTGCCGGACGCAGGGGAGTGATCAACCTGAAAATCTCCCTGAAATCCGCTCCGCGATAATGGCGTGCATTTCGGTGCCGAACGCAGCTCCGACGCGAAATCCGGGTGCAATCAGGAGGAAGTGGTGAGAAACACGGAGGAAAGGTTCTACTGAACAGTAGAAAATGGCTGACCCTAATCTGAGCATCCAATAATAAGTTTCCGCGAGAGGGTTAACTTTCCACTGGATCTGTGCCATAGTGGGGCACATGGGATGACCCCCAGGCCGCAATTGGGGGTGGTTCCTCAGATTCACTAACCGTCCTGTCTCAGCCGTAGGCGAGCAGGAGCAGCGGGAAGGTGACATGACAAGCCTCGAACGTAGTTTCTTAGCGCAGGATTTCCTCCAAAAGCTTCTGACTTCACGCGAACGCATGATGATTGCGGCGTTGGTATTGGGTTTCTCCCAATCGGACGTGGCGAGAGCCTGGCACGTCTCCAGCCCTGCAGTTAGCAAGATGGGGCAGCGCATTCGTGTGAAAGCAGAGCTCTATTGGCGGTAGCGTGCGAGCTCTAGTGCCAATTCCCTCCGAATCTGGTCACAACTATTTCGAACGCCGTCAAGGCGTAAATAAGGAGGAAGGTAAAATGGCAACTCAGACTGCAGTAGAACTGGTTCCCTTGATTAAGGTCGATACCGCACTGAATTCACTCCGTTCTTCCGGCTATAGCTTGGAGGCGGCGGTCGGTGAACCGATTGACAATGCGCTAGAGGCCCGGGCGAACGAGATCCGTTTGAAGCTCATCGAGGCAACGGAAAAGGTCCAAAGGGGAAAAAAAGAAGACACGATGAATGTCGTTGCCAAGATCGGCATTGGTGACGATGGCGGGGGGATGCCTGCGGACGTCTTGCAGCGCTGCCTGGTACTCGGTGAATCCACACGCTACGGGAGCCGCGATGGGATGGGACGATTCGGCGTCGGGGGCACCCTAGGAGCTATTAGCCAATGCAAAAGGATAGAGGTATACAGCCGCACCAAATCCACTGGTCCGTATCTCTACTCCCACATCGACCTTGATGAGATCGCCAGCAAAGAGCAGGAATACATGGGTTCTCCAGAGGAACGTGAGCTCCCTTCGGAATTCGCGGACCTGGTCAATGCGAAGCGTTCCGGAACCGTTGTGGTCTGGTCGAAGTGCGACAAGCTTTCAGTGACGCCCCGCGCAAACGCGCGGAAGGCCGCGAAGGCAAAGGATGTTCGCAGCGTCGAGCGTGTGAAGACGGACCTAATTAAGTGGATTGCGCGCACGTATCGATACTTTCTCGCGAACGGAAGGACGATTGTGGTGAACGACACCGTCGTTGCTCCGCATGACCCCCTTTACTTGCTGGACTCCCGGTATCCCGAGGATCCAAAGGCAACACTTGAGGTTACGCACGAACTGGAATGGCCCATCGCATCCAATCCGGAGACAACGGCGCCGATTCGTATCCGTCTGACCTTATTGCCAGAAGCATGGCGTCCGGTAGAAGGCTCCGGGCGTGAAACCACATTTAATCGGGAACGACGAATCGTCGAGAATGAGCCTTTGTCGATAGTTCGTGCGGACCGTGAAATTTTCTTCGATCTGATTCCGCGGTTTTATCCAGACGGGGTCCGGGAAATCGCGCGCTGGGTGGGTATAGAAATCGCGTTCGATCCTCGGTTGGATGAGGCGTTTCAGGTACGAAACGTAAAGCGAGGCGTTGAGCCGGTTGAGGAACTACGTCATGAGCTTCGCAATTTGATCCAGAAACCCATGGGGACACTTGTGGAGCGCGTGCGGAAGTTCTGGCGAGCTACGGAAAACGCAAACAAGAAAACACGCGGTGTCCACAACGCAGCCGAAGAGATCGCGGCCGGTGCAGAACAAACATCGGTCAAGACTCGTGCCGGCCGCGAGGTAACGCCTGAGGATCGGGATGCAAAGATCGATGAGCTCGCGGAGAAGGCTGCGGAGGCGAGTGCGCGGTCCCAAGGAAACGAGCCCGATCCGGTGGAAACCAAAAAAACAGCAGACGAAGTGCGTCGTCGTATGAAGGCAATGCCATTCTCCATCATTGACGACCAGTGGCCGGGCAATGAATTTTTCTCGACCGAACATTTAGGTGAGAATACGATTGTCACCTACAACAATAAGCATCCGTTCTTCGCCCGAGTTTACTGCAAGGTTCTTGCGGCGGCGGGCGCCCTTTCCGAACCGAACGCTGAAACCGCCATGTCCGTCCCACAGCTGGCGGCCGTTGCCAGAGCCGTGCACACCGGGCTCGACTTGATGATCGTCGCCTACGCGAAGGCCGAAGCCATGGATGACAGCGAGGAGAACCAGGAGCTGTATTCCGTCCTCCGTACGCAGTGGGGCCTTTTCCTCTCGCAAATGGTCCAACGGATTCCGGATGGTGATGCCTGAGAGAGGTCAGAGAGCGCTTTCGATGACGCCGGTGGTGCGCTGCGGCAGAGAGAGCTCCTCTGTCGCGGCGCTCTAGATTTCTCCGAAACGGCGGGACGCGACCTCATGATTGTGCCTGTGCGAAGACCTAGGCTTTGGACAACGGAAAGCCAAGTATCGTGATTTCTTGGCTCTCTTTAAGAAGTTATTCTACCGAGAGACTGCTTTGTGGACTGCGTCGCCGAAGTTGATGAGCATTTTCTCGTCTGTTCGGAAGGATGGACTGTCCTTGTCGGTCAAATACAGGCACCAAAGTCCTCGATAACCAGCCTTTTTGGCGGCCTTTTCTAACTTCGGGAAGTCGTTCTCTTGGCAGCACTCAGCAAACAGGAAAATATCGGCAACGCCATATTTTTTAAGCGACTTTGGGTAAGACTTGTCGATGTCGGTTAGTTTTGACTTGCAACTGACAATCGCGCGCGCGGATGAAGCTTTAACAAATTTGAATACCATGACAGGATCTTCAGTGCCATTCCACTTGGCCACATGCCCTTTTTTGTGAACGATGACGTCGCATTCAGGTGAGCATGAATCTCGTGCGTCGTCGACTAGGTGCCCCCAAGCGACTTCGAGGTTTGTGGCGGACAGTCTTTCTCTCAGAAAATAAATGACACCCGCGGAGAGCCGCAGGCCTCGCACAAAGCCTAGAATTTGTCCTTCATAATGACCGTCAAGGTGTCTAGTCAGGGGTGGGTGATCGCGAAGGAGTTTCAACTCGCCCATTAGTGCAATTAGTAGATGGATCCCAAGCGCCTGCTTGAAGTTTGCGTTCGAAACCGAGCTTGCTTTTTGTTTGCTAGACATAGGTTCTATGACTTGTGGAGAATAGTTGAAATCACGCGCTTCACCGGAACATCGAACTTTTTGGCCAGGCCAGATAGCAACTTCTTGCCTTTTCCCGTGAATACCACGCGTCCGAGAGCACCTCTCAATTCAATCCTTCTAATTTCACTTTTCGGGATGTAAGTGTGAAAGAGCTTTACAATCGCCGGTTTCGTGAGACCGCCGCGAACAGCAAATTCCGCGACATATTCCCTTTTTGACTTACTCGCTTTCACGCGCCGTAGTGCTTTCTTGACGTCCAGATTGCTGCCGCTACGTCTGAGTTGAATTACCGCGCGGATATCAGAAGTGTCGATTTCTCCGGAAGCGAGGGCCCGTGCCAACGCATGTTGCTCTCGGGGCGCAATCATCGCCAAATGAACAGCCGAATCGACACTGTCGAGTCGGCGGTTTCGAAACAGTGCTCTCACAGGTGGCGAGAGTCGCGTCACCGACGAAAATTGCCTGAGCATTTTGGATGACAATCCAATTCGATCGGCAACGGCTCCATAACCACCCAGTCTAGAGACGGCGATGTCGAGCCATTTGGCAATCTCGGTCAGGGGGAGAGGCCTATTCTTGTTGCGGGTGCTAGAAATCAGAACGGCGAGAGCTTCGTCAAGCACCGGGTCATCTTTGTCACCGCCGGTCTTGCGATGTGTTGTCATGCGACAAATCCCTGCTCACGAAGCCAATCACTGAGAATTTTTTCAGCTAATTCTTCGGGCTCGACGGCCATTGACTTTGTTGCTCGAATGAGTGCGGCACGCAACTTGTCAGGTAGGCTGATGATAATGTTTTGGTCTACGTGGGGTTTCATGGCTTCTTTGAGAATCCGCTTCGCCGAAGCTGTCTTTTTCTCTTCGCCATACATCACGATTCGGCGCTTTTGATGCGAAGTGGGATGATATTTAACAATTAAGTCTAATAACTCCTCGGCTTTCTTCAAATTGTCCTGAGCGGCACGAATCGAGCGTTTGACGTCAGCGGGTGACACCTTCTTTTCTTTGAGCAAGGTTTTCATTTTGGGCGTTGCGCGGGCTTCGATCAGGATGAATTCTCTGACCTTTCGCTCTGACAGCCCAGTTTCTTTGTGAACGGCGTTTACATCCTTCCCGAGATTCTCGTAGAGGTAAGTGACCGCTTCGGCGGTGTCCGCGTATTCGAGCTCCACCCGTTGCATATTTTCGACAAGAGACCGAACCACTGACTCTGTTTTCGACAAGTTGCCCGCGAAAACCGCTCGAATGTGAGGAAGTCTCAGGCGCTCATGGGCGAGAAACCTTCTTTGTCCAGAAACGAGTAGATAGGGCGCTTTGCCATATGAGCCGCTGAGTACGACTGGTTGCAGCAGCCCGTGTTTCTTAATGCTTGCCGCCAATTCGTCGAGATCTGCTGTCGCATCGGACTGGCGTACGTTATCGCGGCTTATATGGATATCCCGCAGCGGAATTTCGTAAATCGTGTCGAGCGAGTTTTCTCTATTTTTCGGATGTGACATAAGCACCTGTTAGGCTGAATCGGTTGATGAGGCGTGACCGCTTTGTCCCGGAGAAGTCGTCCCAAGTTCCTCGGCCGGAGTTAGTTTGAAGATTTTGCGGCTAAAAATGTCGCTGAGATTTCGGTTGGAAAAATCCATATCCAGTTCGTGCGTAATGAAAGTGTGCAGCCTGAGAGACTCGCGAGGATCGACGCTCTTAGGCGACCCGGGTGTAAAGCGGCCTAAGTGCCAGAGAACGGCGTCGTAGACTAAGTTCACTACGGTTGCCGGTAAGCCGCGTCGGGTTGCCAAATCGCGCCAATGTTCCGCAGCAGTTCGATGGTGCGCCCACTCGTCCCAGGGTTTCCCGAAGTCAGCGGGTTTGTGAGTATCGGATAGAATCGTTGCGGCGTAGATGACGTCCCTGTCTTCGGGGAGGGGATTGTCCCGGGAGTCTGTCAAAGAAGGGTACATTCGCATTTTTCGGTCGATGCCTATGCAGCACTCGACAGTATTGGCGAGGATGCCGGCGACTGCACTTTGCCAGAGAGGATGATTGCGACCTGTAGATGATGCAGGGGCGGTGAAGAACTCGATGGGCGCTACCGTCTCGAGGTATTCGACGACAACGGTGCGGATCGGCTCAGATCGGATCTGCAAGATGCACAACTGTTCGAATTCCTCGATGCGTGCCTGGAGTTCCGGGGTCCAGACACCAGATTGGAGAAGGGCAGATTTCGTGCGCTGAAGCGTGGGTGGGGGTAGCTCCATAGTGTTGATACTCCATGACAGTGCACGGAGTAGCATATATAATCCGCCAGACTTTGTCCTAAGAAATAGCATGTCTGCATTGATGGAGTTACGCGTGGATCAAACGGAGTCCATACGGCCGCTGTTCAGAGGTTTAGGTCTTCCAGACACTGAGCTTGCGCTCAAGGCCGTTCTTGGAACCATTAAAGACGGCGTGGTCCCTCGGCGATACGCGGGCGAGACCCGATTTTCCCCGTACAACGCGGGCGTGCTCGTTCCCATCTTGCATGCCTACGGCGAACCATACGCTTCTGTGGTCGGACAAATCTTTGCGCAGATGGATGAGAGGTTGCAAACGCACTTCCCGGATGCGGACGGTAGGAGTTTAAACGAATGGGCGAACATGCCGGTGATTGGAACAACCAGAGTTCTGCAGGCCTATGTCGCTCTTGGGCGGACCTCGGCACCCCATTTCCAGCACGCATTCCGGTGGGTGCTTAAGAATCAGAATACCGATGGAGGCTTTGGCCTCAATGAGGGCGACTTTTCACGGATGTTTTCGACCTCGGTGGTTGCCGAATTGCTCGCGTCAATCGGTGGTCATCAAGGCGAGTTGCAGAAGATTGCGCGCTTTGTCATGGACACATACGATGGAACGACGGGCTGCTGGGGCGTCCACGCGGGGAAAAAGCCCGAATCAGGTATGGCTTGCCGCTCGCCGAATGCGCTCGCGGTACAGACCTGGCGTTGTTTGACTGGCGCCGGGGTGCTTGACGACGCACGAGCCGGAGAATTTGAAAGCACCGTAGGAATCGTCACGCGAAAACTAGCGGAGGATATCGACAATAGCGTTCAGCCGGAGAGTGGAAGCATTGATTTGCGGACCATTCAATCGGTTCCATTGTTTCATTTCGTTCTCGTTGAAGTTTTGACTGCGTTGCTTGCCTCCGGGGTAGAACCCTGGAACTACGCTTGTTTTAGGGGCCTCAGACGACTCACGTCACTGCAAGGCGCCGGCGGTCAGTTTCGTTACGGTGCTGGCGCCGACGAACTTATTTGGGCCAGCGTTGAAGCATTGCGGCTCCTCCAGAGAGTTGAAAAAGAGTTTGCGGGAGGCCTCGAAGAATTTGGCAGAGAAGCGGGAGAGAAGATGGCTCCGCCCGGCGTGGAAGCTGGCGCTAACCGCTCGCGAGATGAAAACCAGTTCAAGGCAGATGCTCGGGAATTCTGCAATCAAGAGTTGATTCCGAAGCTGAAGCTTAAAATGCATTCCTATGATCGTGCAGGGGTTTTCCTCGCGGCAGAAATGGGACTACTCAGGCGAAAGCAGGTACGAGTGGTGCTTGAGTACAGTTCGGCCATGCTTACGGAGGAGATTGTTGTTAAGTGGGTTGGGATTGCGGAGAAAGAGCGCGCATCGCTCCTGGTAGTTTTGGCGAGTCAAGCGGCTGATATTAAGACTTGGCGTGCCGTTTGGGAGCACAACAAACAGAGTTCGTTTCCGATAGAGCTTTGGGTGGTCTGAGATGACTTTCAATCCCGACATGGACCAACTGCGGTATCTAACAACGACCACGGCTTCGCTGTTTGGGCTTTATAGCATTGTTGTTGGACTGCTGATCCAATTTGAACGAGAAAAGCAATTTCTGGGAACGTGGTTTCGCGTGGCCGTTTGCGTGCCTATCCTCTTGCTGGGAGTTTCATTTGTTGCTGGCCTGAAGACGGTCTACGTCAGCTGGCTGTGGAATGCGGTGCCGTGGTCAGGGGCGTGGGTGTTGTTCGGAATGGCCATCGCGGACGTCATCGCGGTATGCTGGATCGCCATTGCGCTCCTCTTACTGATCTTCAAAGTGGGTCGATCCTAGTTTGCGTCGAAGCAGCGACGTTTTCAGTAAGGCACCAAAGGCGATTTGAAATTCCGAATTCCACCGCGTGGATCTTCAACATCCCCTTGGTAACGCGGAATCAAATGGACATGCAAGTGGGAGATCGTCTGGCCGGCCGCTTCGCCTGAGTTGATCCCGACGTTGTATCCATCGGGATGGTATCTCTGATCCAACTCTTTTTTGGCAAGCCGCAGTATTGCCAGAAAATCGAGTGCTTCGCCTTCGCGCAATTCGAAGATGGTGTGGATGTGCCTCTTGGGAATGAGAAGCGCGTGTCCGTCGTTTACGGGAAACTGGTCGAAGACCGCGAGGAAGTTGGCATTTTCCGCGAAGACCGTGCGACTGCGATCGGCTAAGACTTCACAGAAGAGGCAATTTCCCCCTTCCCGTTCAAATCCTGCGAGGCGTTTCAGCTGTGTAAGCAGTTGCATGGCTCGTCCGCTAAATTCTAGTTCGGTCCCGAATTGTACATCCTTTAGGGTAAGAAACCGTTCCGGAATTTCCTTTCCATAAGATTCGGTCCTATAAGTGGCAGACCAAACAGGGCTCCTGGTCGTCCTCATCGTTCAAGACGGTTCCAAAGATCTGATAAAGCTTCTGGCCAGGAGCGGACTTTCTCTGCGTGGCCATAGCCCGTTCATGCTTACGCTGGATTTCTTGGAGGCGTTCTGGGCGGGCGAGTTCCTCTAAACTCTCCGTTTGGCTCCAGGTGTAACGAATTCCATTGGCCTCATCTATCTTCTCGTATTCCTTGGCTTTCTCATAGAGATCCGGATGTCTCTCTAAGAGTCCCGCCCACTCGGCCTTGCGCTGGAAAAAACAGAAATAGCAGCCGGACCGAGTTCGCCATTCGTAGTATTTCGGGAGGCCAAGACCACACTCGTCCAGAATACGCTTGACGTCGGCTTCCGCGATGCCGGCCTCTTTGAATGGAAATACCGCCGTGATGTTGGGCTTCGTCGATATATAGCCTTCGCGGTCCTCATCCGCTCGAATGCCGATGTAGCTTCGGACGGGATCGTCCTTTACATATTCTTCAAAGGGCCTCAGCTTAAGCATTTTGGTGCACCAGCGCATTCGCGATGAAGGCAGGTACCCGCCGTAGACCTGGAGCCAATGATCAAAACCGCGCTGGGCGTTAAGACGAACTATGGGTTTTCCCAAATACGCCTGAAGTCGATCCAGATACTCGTAGGTTTCTGGAAGCTCTTTGTTGGTGTCGCAGAAAACGTACTCCATCTCTGGGACCCGGTCGCGCATGTAGATAGCGAGCGCCGTACTGTCTTTGCCGCCGGATAAGCTGAGAATGTGTCGAACGCGATTATCCACGACCAACTCCCGCTGCGAGTTTTGGCTTCGCATCCTTGCTTTCCTCGAGTTCAGCTAGAAAACGCCGGGCAACGGTGGCGAGAGCCGCGAGCGATAACTCGGCGTTCGAGCCAAGGTTGAGGTGATCGAGAGACTCTTCCAGCCGAATTACGGCCTGCGCAAGTACGTCTTGATCTTCGGCATCTACAGCGACCACGGCTTCACGGTCCTTCGAATGGCGGTCGGTCACTCCAATGCGGAGAACATCGGCCGGGGCGCGGCCGGCGCGCTCTCGATTGGCCGACTCAAAGACGAGCGCTTCAATATGTCGGAATGCTCGAACAGACTCACTCAGTCCTACTTCATATCGGGCGCGGTCGGTGTCGGTCCAGCTCTGGGGTGCTTTGCCGGTCAAGAGCGTGGCAATCGCCTCAATCCACGTGGCGTCCCCGAGCTGGTCGTCCGCTAGATGATGAAGAAAGGCCCGCAAACGCGGCTCTACAGCGTGTTCTGTGATGGTCTGAGCGCGATAACGAATCAACTCTCGTGCAATAGCCTCCTTGGCATTGAAGGCCTGGCATAACAATTTTTGTAGCTCTGCGAGAAGGTCGTCGTAGAACCGCTGCAGGTCACCAAAAGCGTTCCGCAGAGTGCGGAAGAAAGAGGCCACTTCCTTTGTCTTTGCATTCGCGGCCGGAAAGGGTGGGGCACCACAGGCACGAGGGAGATCCTCAAATAAGAGAGCATCGGGTTCCTTAGCACTGAGCAAGGCCTGCCTTACCGCAAGAGTGATTGGGGATAGGGAATTTGTGGATTTTGTGTACGCCGGCAAGCGGTTAAGAAACCGATACAACGGGCGTACGATCGCCACGAGGTGCTTTTCCTTTTCTTCGAGCTTGGCATCGACGAGCTTTGCAAAGTGCCGAAACACATCACGACGGACTCCAACGATTCGATAGCGGCGAAGTTCAAATCTCTCAGGAGAACGCAAGAGTCTCTCAAATCCGTCAATGGCGAGTTCGGGAACAAACGCACCTTCCTCATAGAAAGCGAGTTCCGTATCGTAAGCGAGGACGGCGGCGCAAAACAGCACTGGAATGACCCCCATCTTCAAACCGTGAGGTGCCTTTTGCAGTTCCGAAAAGAGATCACTGACGGGGCGGCGATTCAACTCACAGGTAGAGAAAAAATGCGTGCAGGCCTGCCAGACCTCGCGAAGGTGAGCATCTTTTTGAGGTTCGCCGAAACCATACCCAGATTCATCTACGCGGTGAATCCCCGTACTCCGGAGAACGGAGAGATACATGCTCATCTCAGGCGGCGTTCCCTCAATGCCCAGGCGTTCCTCGCTGCCGCGAGTCATCATCGCTTCGATGAGATTTCGGCGCGCTTTGGCGGCCGCCGAGGAGAGCGACCGGCGATTGATCAGCTCATTTCTCAGTCGGGGCGTATGTGGGTATACGACATCGCAGACATCAGAGAGCAGATGGGTGAGCGAACGGCCATCTGCAATGTGTCTCGGCACACCGCGGTGAAACCAGGAGGTAACAGGTCTTGAGCTAGTGGTCGGGGAGAACAGGCTTTCAACCTCCCGCGCTACGTTGCGTTCCGCGACTGCGATCCGGGCACGGATCTCACGCCTAGCGACTAGGTCGCCTTTTAGTTCCGGCGTGTGCGTCTCGACCCAGCGCAAAAGTTCAAGTTCGTAGACCGCTTCGCGAAGCGGCGTGGTGTCGCGTGGGACAGCAACCAGAATCTCCATGTGTTCGCGGACCGGAGAATTGGCGGCGAGTTCGGTCAGCTGTTCCACTTCGGATTGTGAAGTGGGCAAGCAGTAAACGATGAGTCCATCGGCATCGGGAGGAAGTTCAAGGGACTTTGAGAAATCCGCGAGATCAGCAAATCGCAGGCTAAAGTATCGGAGGGTGCCTGTTTGAAAGGAATGCCGCTTGGCCACGAGGGGGCGCGGAATCCAAAGCGCCGACAGCTTCTTGGCAAGGCTGCTGCTCGGCGGGACGCGTTTCTTGGCTTCCGCGAGCTGTACGTCGATATCAATGTCGCTGCCCTGCCAGAGCCCAAACGCCTGATTGTGTTTCCGGTACACCAACATGGAGCGTTCTAGAAGCGCTTTGGTCGCTGTGTCGGCGTGTGCAGCCTGGGTGTTGAGTGCAAATCGAATGATTTCACGCGATGGCTTAAGTTCGCCCTGAGCGCCCACGGCCGAGAGGATCCCAACGGTCTTAATAATCTCGAGCTGTTCCGAGGACGCATCTGGATATCTGTCGAGCGCGGCTTGGATCTCTGCCCATCGTGCGGCACCTTCGCCGACACTCAACCCGTTACCGATCGCTGCGGCGACGTAGTCATAGAGTTGAGCCACGCGGTAGAAAGGCAAGTGAGCCTTGGTGACTTCTTGTTCCAGGAACTTGGAGAACGCATGGGGCTCTCTTGAGACAAGGAACGCGAACAACGAGCGCTGGTGTTGTCCCAGTTTCCGGCACAAACGAGCGAGAATGACAACCGTCAAGGGATGCAGCGGAGCAGAACGGGTCATGGCTGCTAGGAATGCAGCTCTTGTCATTCCCGCCGGAGCCAAACCTAAAGCCCAGGCAGTTTCCGCCAATTGCCCGGCCTGTCTTTCGAGGGCGGAGGTAAAGGGATGGCTGGAACGGCTCACTGCGTGAGCGACAAGATCTAAGAATTGGTCTGGTGGTTCCTGAAATGCGATGTCTTCAAATCGTCCTTGGACTTTGGTCCATTCGTTGCGTATCGCCGGGCGCAGGTTTGCAGCGTAGCGGTCAAAGGATTGGTGCAAAATTGTTAAGAAATAGAGTGCAGGCTCCCGGAATCGTGCCGTAGCCTCAGCAAGCTGCTGAAGGAGATAGACATCGCCCTGCTCAGGAGCGCGGGCGGCAAATTCGAGGAATTTTCCCAATTCGTCAACGATCAGAAGAATTCCGTTAAACCTGCCGGACTCCTGCAGGTTTGCCGCAAGCGACACGATGGCTTCAACGACAACCGAAGAAGCTATGTGTTTGCCCTTTTCTGCGGATGCGTGAAGTCGTTCGATGTCCAGAAAAGCCTTAGGTGGCCGTCCGCGCAAAGAGAGGCGCTTGATATCATGGCAGCAAGCACGAAGCAGGGCGCGACCCAGCGGCTCAGGGGAGCCGCTCACGAGGATCGGAGAAAATCCACCCGACGTCATGGGATTCTTTTTCTTACCCTCAAACAGTTCTTTGAACAGTGCTTGCTGTTGGTCGCGGAGGATTCCGCGGGCCAACCGCCCTGCAGGGTCTTGTGGCGCTCCTAGTAGATTTGCCAGGTAGAGTGCAAAGGCAGATTTGCCCGAGCCGTAGGGACCAGTGAGAGTCCAGGCCCGGTGGCTAGTCGCTGACGAGAGCGCTCGGGAAAGGCGTTCAATGACGTGCTGGGCTGTGCTCGTGACGATGTATCCGTCGATGGCAGCGGCGGCACCGGCGTCTCGTTCCAGGCTGACCGCCCTCGAAAACCGCGGGGCGACCTGAATGAAGTCGTTAAATCGCATTCGATCAAGCCCCTCTGAGCACGGTATTTTCGGCGTGCTCATAATGTTGTTCGAAAATCGTAAGAGGGTTCAAAGGCCGCTGCCGATAGACCTGCTTGAGACCCGCGGTTTCGGTGTAGAGCAGAGAACCGGCCGTTGTCCGTTCGAGGCGTTCTAAGCGCTCGACCAGGCTGTTTTCATCGAACTTGAAACTGGACCCTGGACTCGCGAATCCATAGGCGATATCGGCAAAAGCTAGGGTTTCTCGATTTGGTGCAACGCGTTGCCAGAAATCGAGTAAGGCATAGACGAAGACCTCATCGGAAAGCGTGTTCTGTTCACCGCGGCGGAAGTAGAAAAGGCCGGGAGCCTCATCCTCCTCGAGGAGCTGAAGTTCGACTAAGGGGCAATCGAGCGAATCTTCAAGAACAGAGTTTCTATGGTCGCGAGGCGTTGCGTACGTTCGCAGGAAGCAATCAATGTCACGGCCAAGCGAATTTTCACTGGGTACTTTCGACTCCCGGCGCACTAGTTCTTCGCCAAACAGGATTTCCAGCGACTCTCGCGTGAACTCATTCCCGGCGGGAAGGCTGAAAGCCCAACACCAAGTGGTGCATCTGCGCTCGTTGGTGGACAGGTTCCAATGAAGAGCCCACAAGGAATTCACATCCTCTAAATATGGGTCGAGGCCGCTTTGGCCAAGAAGCAACTGTCCAAGGGCGGTGGGCTTGAGTTTGGCACCGCGCGTCTTGGGCTCCTCTTCGAGAACTCGGGTGGCCAAGGCCCAATATCGGATCGAGCGGACCATATTCTTACCGACACCCAGAACGGACATAGCGTCCTCTGAAACGAATGTTTCGGGATTGTCGGCAACTGCGTCGATGGCTTTTTTCAGCCATCCGTATCGGAACACAAAAGTTTCGTGTCCGGAAAAGGCCAGAGCGTTTTCCGACGCGACGCGAGTTGGTTGTGCTTCCTTGCTCGGCTTCATTGTTTTACCGACAATCCAAGCGGTAGTTCGAGTTGTCCGTTCCGCAACTGAATTAGTAGTTGATCGACGGCATAGCGGACGACCGCAGCCTTCGACACATGCCGTTGCTGACATACACTCTTGAGGTTTCCCGCTTGTTCTTTGCTGAAATAAACGGTGAAAGGCTCCCCGCTTCTCTTTCGCTGGATTTTCGTGCGCGTCCTCATCGGAAACCTCGGGCGACTGGTATTTACGTGTAATAACATGCCATTACACAGGAGTCAAGAACGGATCGCCTGTTACTGTCCAATTGTTTCCGGGGGCTTCTCTTCTTTAGGTTTTCTTTTTCGGTTACCAACCCACTGTTCTTCAAGCCACATACAAAAGGTATCGACAATTTGTAGTGCATGTGTGAGTTCATCCCTACCCACTTTGATTTTGCTGCCAATGGCCAAACCTTCCTACAGTTCGTCCGTGAACAGGCTTTCTGGAAAGCGCTCTGCGTGCTTCTTATCGCGGTAGACGTAGGTCGTTGTTACTTCCACGTTGTGGACAAGGTCGTCGCGCGTCAGATTGATCTGTTCAAGATCGGTGAGCTTTGCCGGGGAGGTCTGCCAGTCGATGCCAAGCTCTTGCAAGAAAAAGAGCCGATACCGCTCAAACCAGTTCTTAGCTTTGATCGCTTCTAACCTCGCACGAACTTCTTTCGGATTGTGCCCATAAGCGCGCGCAATCTCCGCAACGTATTCTCTGAGGAATGCTTGCAGGGTGGCATGGGTCATCAGGAGGCACCAATTCCCAAGTAGTTCGACGACCTCGCTGGTCTCCAAGAATTCTTCAAGAAACGCAGGCTCGCTCACGTCTTGGTGTTCTGGGTCGCGCGTGTCCACAAAGGGTTCTTCGTGCGCTTCAATCTTTCGCATGGCTTCGCGGAAGGGTGCCGTGCCGTCATCGTACATCATATTGATGAGCCGCAGCCGTCGGTGAAAAAACCACAGGATGTCCATATGACGGGACCCCAGGTCATGAGAATACGCCAAGAAAGTGATCTTGGGTTGGTAGTAGGGGAACGGAGTCGCAGAGCTGACGCATGACTAGGCCGACGGCCTCACGCAGGGGCGGTGGGGATCAACCCACATGGCTACAGGCTGTACAAAGCCAGCGCTCGCTCGACCCGCACAAGATCAAAGTTGTGGGTACGAAGAATCTCGAGGTAGCCCAACTGATCGCCTAGGCACAACTTGTGGTCAGCTTGAAGCTTGTAGCCATGGCAGGTAGCGCAGATGCACTGAAGGTTTTCGCGGCGATCGGGATTCCCAGCTTTTAGTCGTCGGATCAGCCGTGCCGGCACAATGTGGTCCACATGCCGCCTGATTCCTGCCTGTTTGAAATCCACTCCGCATGTCTCAACCTCACACTTCCCACGCAGAGCTGGCGTCCGCAGACTCCCCCATCCTTTCCGCAAAGGGCGACGCCCCGGCCACTTCCGATCCACGCGGCTCCAGCGTACCGGCCTCTCTTGGGTACTGAAGCGGGACCCGCAGTAGAGGCATCGCCGGTGGCGATAGGAACTGTGGCCGCGGTACACCGTCTTGAGTACTTCTGTTCGTCTGTCTCCGCAATATGGACAACGCATTGAGCATCCCTCCTTCCGCCGGGTTGTTTTTACCGCATCCCAACGGGCAGAACATCTCGACCGAATCGTGGTTTTTGTTGGGAAGAAGTACCTACTGGTTAGAATTGCAGCGAACGATAGATTCAGAAGAAGGCGAAACGCAAAACTTTGCCAGCTGGATCAAGGTTCGGAGTACAGAACGGTGGGACAGGTACGGCGTCGAGTAGAAAAGACTATCTTGGGGGTCCGACCGATTCTAGATCGCGATTATCAATGGGATCTGTCACCCCGCCGCCGTTGAATATGGTTGGTGGGGTAGTGGGGATCGAAAGCAACAACCGGAATTTCAAGGACTTACTAGGAATGCGAAGGAATGCTAAGTCTTTGAAAAGGAACAATAAGGCATGCAAAGGAATTCTTACTGCCCCCTCAAAGCTCCCTCGCTTTTGCTTTGTGCTTGAAACTTTCACCCTTAACCTCTCATCTATCATCTGAAACAAATGTCGGCCTCGGGCCCAAGATTCGCGGCTCGGATGGCAAGCCGACACGCATTTTGATGGCAGATCACAATCCATAAGCGTCTTCCACGATTAATCAGGCTCGTAGCGCTCCTGTCTTGGGCGCACAAAACTCGAGGGCGGTGCAGGCCCGGCCGATATCACGATCCTACCCACAGATCGAGCTGTAATCAACGCAAGTAGCCACTAGCGCCAGACTGCTACGCGCAAACATCCGCGATCTCCGTCTCAGGATGGTTTCTCCAGGGTCTTTTTGAACTGTCACCTCGAAGAGAACCTGAAAACTGGGAGGCAAATTCTCAGATGCAGACTGGAGGTTCAATCTTCTGTAGAGTTCAACCAAACTCTTTTGTTGGTTAAGGAATCTGGCAACGCCCGTGGCACTTCTGCCATAGTTTGATGCAAGTGCGGTTATGGCATCCTTGCTATCGAGACTTGGGCAACGAGTCAGGACCGAGGCGAATGAAGCGCTAGTGGCCCGCGATGAAATGGAATAGACCTTTTAGTTCTGACCAGTTTGCAAGTACCCCAAGAATTGTGGCTAGTGTTGCGATGATGCTTAAGACAAGAACCTGAATCTGCAGGCGATACATTGCGGCCACACTCCGTCTGGACACGTAGTCCCTAAACATCTTCGCCACAAGATCCAGGTGTTTCCTTACACGGTCCAAGTGAAACTTAAGCGCATTGGGCAGAGCTTCGGCAAGATCAAAAGACTTGTCCTCGAGACGTGCTTTCGGTTGAGTAAGTTCCCGCAGTAGTTGAATCTCATGCGCAAGCCAAGGCCGCGCATCTTCGAGCTCGAGGGCAAAACGGGAAAGGAACATCACTTCTTTTTGTATTGTGTCATTGAGTTTCATTTCCTTCCGGAGCCCTCGTCCGAACGAACTGTTCTCCGCCAGCGAGCTGTAGACTCGTACGCGCAAGGTCTCAAGTTGCCTTCGAATCCTCGATATCGCCTCGAGAAGGCAGACATAAGGCAATGCCGCGTCCAGGCTCTCTTGCAACCTGAAGTGGCGGTGGGCCTCATCGTTCTCGCCCGCCGGCAACTCGGAATAAATCTCAATGAATCTGTAAGGGATCGCTGGACGTTCGTCACTGTCCTTCGACCACGAAAACATGAGGTCTTTGCCGACGAAGGTACCGACCAGAAACGGTCGCTCGTACAGCGCCAACGATTCCATCCACCGCGAAGCTGCCTGCAATCTCGTTTCTCCAATTTCACAGGAAGGCAATCCGATGACTGTGAAAAGGTCGATTACGGGAAAACGACCTCGGCTGCCTTCTGACCTGCTGAAAAAACCTGCTAGGTAGGGCCTGAGAATTCTCTCAACGCGGCTACGCAGCTCTTCTTCCCAGTCGAGGATGGCGTCCTGCATCGCCCATTCCGGTGGCGATTCCGAACGGCCCCAACCGTGCTCACGCCAGGGTGTCCATCGATGAAATCGGACGTCAGGCAGGTATTTCCGATCATGCAGTGCTTTGAGCCGCTTGGTGGCGGAGGCTGTTAGACGGACGTCAAAGGCAACAACGACCGCTGATGGAAGTATTTTGTGTGTTCCGACTTCGATCGTTGACACTTCTTCTGGCAAGTCCGGAATGGTCCGCGTCTGCAACGTCCCAAGCCATGATTTTTCTCGGCGCAGCAGGCCGATGCTCGACCAGCCCCCGCTAAATAGGTTGGGCACGTTTGTGCCTAACCTATCTATTTCGTCTCGACCATATCGTTGTGCTGGAAACAATTTCCTCAGCCCAGAAATGAGCCTGTCGTATTCCTCGGCCGGAAATAACTCCATCAACCGAAATCCCGAATAGGAAATGTCCACGCCCGCAGGTGCGCGCGTCTCTGCGTAAAGCTCGTCCGAGCGCTTCCTTTGATAATCGCGGATGGATTGCAACGTCTTGACGAACCCACCACGAAAGGCAGGCAGCTTCTCAGCCAAATCGAGATAGCGTTTCGTTAGACCCTCTCTCCATCGCTCTCCCAACAGCCTGAGATTGTTCCGCAACCGATTTTTCCCCCAGTTTTCGAAACGTAGGCAGATTCTACTTTACTAGTTCACGCCAACTACAGGCGCCAAGAAATTCAGGATGAATCCGCATTCGGTACCCATCCACTTTATGCCTTAGAATCCCGCCCTCGACCAAGTGGGACGCCCCACGACAGGTGAGGTTCTCAGGCGCCCCGGGCCGTGGGCTTTCGATCCACGATCACGCCGAACGCGCCACCTGATTACATGCTGGATGGGCGCTCGCCTCACCAACGAAATGCAACTGTTGCCTATTCGGTATCTTAAAGTGCGGTACATTAGTTCTTTGAAGTGAGGCTGTGTCGGCCCTAAAGGCCGAGCAAACCACAAAAGGACGCCCTCCGTGCCCAGCGTCGTCACCCGAATCCTGCTCTTTCTGAGTTCATACTTCCCATTGTCGCTCATTTTCTTCGTAATCCTTTTTTCCGAACACCACAAGGTTGCGATTTCGATTCTCGCTCTGGGGACGGGCGGCCTGCTATGGATGCTTTTGTATCTGAAAAATGCGAAGAGCCTTTCGCCTTTCCAGTTGAAGATAGCGGCATTCCACAAACGCGACACCGAGGCGATGGCTTACATCGTGACGTACATCATTCCCTTCCTTGCCATACCTTTGCACGGCTGGAAGGAAGGCATCGCGCTCTCCATATTTTTTATCGTGCTCGGAATCCTCTATGTGAACTCGAACATGATTCACATCAACCCCATGCTCAACCTGTTTGGGTATCGCCTCTATGAAATTACGACGGAAGACAACGGCGTTCACTCACTTCTCGCAAAACGTTCTATCCGGCATCTGGAAACCGTGAAGGTCGTAAAACTTGGCGACGAGATTCTGTTGGAGAAACCGAATGGCACGTAAGACAAAGTCGTCGAAGGAATTGAAAGAACTGTTCCTAAATATCTTGGGGATGAATCTAGAGGGATGCACTGTCACAGTGTGTCTAGGTTCACTTTCAAAGGATGAGGAAGCGCCGAAGGTAGAACAATTGCAACTCACCGACGATTTGACGAAGGAGTTTGCGAAGGCTGCCAAAGGAACGCTGGAAAAGTACTCCGAACTCGGTGCGAAAGACGGACTGGTACAGCGTCAATATGATGCAGGTAGTAAGCCCGATTCGCACGAAATCGAGTTCCTTGACCTAGCAGACCATGATTCGATTGAGGCGCAGGTGAACTCATTGGCATCGCTTGCAAAAATCCCGGTTTTCAAGATAGACGACAAATTCATAGCTGGAATCCGGTTCTACGCCATAGTGTTCCAGTGCGGGAAGAACTCTCCTCTATATTTCTTCCGCACGTATACGCCGAAGAAGGAACTGAGCAGGTCGCGCCAGTTTGCCGCGACCTTCTCTTCGGGCACATTCGACAGCATCAAGGACCCACTGTTTCTGTTCGACCACAAGGTAGATGCTCTCAGCCATGACGGAGCGATGTATATTTTTAATCAGCACAACTTCCAGAAGATATTCCAGTTCTTCGAACTTGTCGCAGAGACTGCTGCGAAAACTCTTGAAACAATCAAAACCCACGTCCCCATTGGTAACTTTGATGACTTTGAAAAAGCCTGCTCTGGGCATCTCCAGATGCAGGCCAAATTGAAGAATATCGCTAGCAAGCCCTATTTGAAAAAGATGAAGATGGCTAACATTAAGAAAGTCCTAAAACACTTCCCGAGCCTTGGGTTAAAGACTGTCGAAAAGAACGGAAAAGAAATGCTCGTCTTCGATCCGAAGAACAAATGGGCACTGCTTCGCCTGTTGGACGATGACTATCTGGATTCTGTACTTACCGGCGAGAAATACGAAGTCACCGGAAAACGACCGTACCAGCCGTAGAGTGGATGAGGAAGTCGAGGAAGTAGGAACCAGCATCGTACTTACGGAATTATGAGAAGTCGGAGATTCAAAGGGCATGAGCAAATGCATCTTGTGCGGTTCGACGGAAAACTTGACCGACGAGCACATTTTCCCCGATGCATTGGGCGGCTGTGTGGTATTGGCAAAGGGTACCTGCGCGACCTGTAATAGCACCGCATCGACTCAATTCGAGGCGGAATTCATAAATGGCCTTGCCCTAATTCGCCATTTGCTGGGTATCGAAAATCGTCAAGGCCAAGTACCGAATTTGCGAGCCAGCGTGGAAATCGAAGGCCAACCGCATGTAGCTACCATCAAGCCTAAGGGCAACATTGAAATACCGCCGATGAAGATTGAACGTAAAATCGACGCGGACAGGAAAGCGATTATCTACAGAACATTTAGGAAAGGGGACGCTGAAAAAATCATTGCGAAGGCCAAGAGCAAGGGGATTGAACTTGAAAACGCTCCGATTGCCGACCTAGCCCGTGAAGTCGATGCGATAGTGCACGTTAGCCTCGACTTCATTGGAACTCAAAGCGGATTGCGAACTGCTGCGAAGGCCGCATATGCTGCTCTTGCATTCAAGACTGGCGTCGCGTACGCGCTTTCGCCAACATTCGACACTGTGAGACAGTTTTGTCATCAAGGTGGTACACCCTCGCCCGCTCGACTCTTTCTCAATGATAACTTTCAGAACAGCTTCCACATTGGCTCCCACCAGCACGCAATTGTCTGCGCTGGAGATGCGAAAACGAAACGAGCACACGCTTTGGTCATCTACTTCGGCAACCTCTTCTACTACGTACGGTTGAGTGATAAATACGAAGGGGCGGACTTTAACTGGACGATGGCTTGCGATGCACAACGGGACGAAGAAGTGAAATTCATAGTCGGTGAGTACGACAACGAATTCCTCATGCTCGAAGACATCGCATCTGGAAAGACCCGTTGGGACGACATAAAAGCGTCTGGCGACTATCTAATGGGCAGTTTGACGAAAGCACTTGGGTTGAAATTTGAGTAAGGAGAGGCAAACTTTGAGGAGGCTACATTCTCGCTACTCAATCCCTCCAGGCCCTGAGGCCGCACTCTAATGGTCTTAGAGAACCCCCCGTCTTGAGCACTTGTGTTCGTCTGTCTCCGCAATATGGACAACACATTGAACATCCCTCCTTCCGCCGGGTTCCGTCAGGGCTTCACCTCTTAGCCCCCCGCTCAATTTGCTAGTTCCGGCCTAGCCGTTTGGCGGATGTAAACGCCGCGGCATCTACGGCATCTTGGTCGCGGAGGTTTTAGACATGTCTGCAGAACTCATTGAGCTTTCAAATGCTCTGGCGCTATCCACGGATCGTGCCGCTGCGAGCGCCGTGGCCGTCCACACCGAGACGCGCGGCTCTTCGAGCGGGGTAGTATGGCGCTCCGGTGTCGTGGTTACAGCCGAACACGCGCTGCGCCGCGATGAAGAGATTCATTTGACGCTTCCCGATGGCCGAGTCGTGGCCGCTACACTCGCAGGCCGCGATCCATCGACGGACATTGGGGTCTTGAGGTGTGCGGAGGCTGCCACTGCCGTAAGCGAATTTGGCGATGTTACCTCCCTCAAGCCGGGCTGTCTCACACTTGTGGTCGGTCGCACGAGAGCGAGCGGCCCCGTTGCCGGACTTGCAGTGGTCAGCCTAGTCGCGGCAGAACGCCACACTTGGGCGGGCGCTTCCATTGCGCCGTATGTCCGGCTCGATATCGACTTGCAGCCAACAGCCGTGGGCGGAGCGGTAATCGATGCGCACGGCCGCACGGTCGGCATTGCCTCTCCGCGTTTCGCACGATTCGGCGCCATCGCTATTCCCGCCCCCAACGTGAATCGCGTGGTGGATCTACTTCTCGAGAAGGGCCGTATCCCTCGTGGCTATCTGGGCGTCGGTCTCCAGCCAGTCCGTTTACCCGATGCTCTTCGGCAATCATTGCAGCGTGACGAAAAGAGCGCGGCAATCGTTCTCGAGGTCGAGCCG
>Ga0137403_10002660_pt1 | contig 21728 bp, 19 predicted proteins | sample CZOMad2_1_16fung_FD_122057 | JGI IMG/M metagenome (GOLD analysis project Ga0137403, IMG submission 122057) | Vadose zone soil fungal communities from Angelo Coast Range Reserve, California, USA - CZOMad2_1_16fungal (Hybrid Assembly) | ecosystem: Environmental > Terrestrial > Soil > Vadose zone...
TGCTCGACGGTCAGGACTTCGGCGACGTGTTTGGCGGCCAATTCGCCCGCGAACGGCGCAACACCCTTTCCAATCACTAGTGCGCTTACGGCGCTCGACGTGTCCTTAGCGATTTGCTGGGCCGCCGCGAGGGTCTCGAAACTTGCGTTGTTCCACTTCCCTTGCCGCAGTTCGGTGATGACAAGAATCTTCATGGCTAGATCACCCGCGCTTCGAACTTCAATTTCTCGACAAGTTTCGTGGCAACTTCCTTTGGCGTGCCGGTCAGGAATTCGGTTTTCTTGGTTTTTGTTGGGACGTAGATCTTCTCGATCTTTTGCGTGGCCTCGACCGAAACGCCTAGCGACTCGCGCGTGGCCGCCGCGATTTCTTTTTTCTTCGCGGCCATGATGCCTTTCAGCGTCGCGTAGCGGACTTTGTTGATGCCGGACTGAATCGAGAGCACGGCGGGCAGAGGGCACTCGAGATGCTGAAACCAGCCGGCTTCCAGTTCGCGCTTGAGTTTCATTTTTCCATCGGCGACTTCGATGGCCATAATGATGGTCGCGTTCGGCAAATCCAGAAGCGCGGCCAGTAGCACGCCGGTTTGCCCGAATCCGTGATCGTCGCTCTGCAAGCCGGTCAAAACCAGATCGGCCTTTTCTTTCTGGATTGCCGCGGCCAGGCACTTCGCCGAACCCAGCGGATCGAGTTGCGCAAAGTTGTCGTCCAAAATGTGAATGCCGCGGTCGGCGCCTTTCGCAAGCGCTTCCTTGATGGTCTGCTTGACGCGCTCCGGGCCCATGGAAAGTGCGATCACTTCGCCGCCGTGCTTTTCCTTCAAGCGCAGGGCCTCTTCCAGCGCGTAGCTGTCGGGTTCGTTCATTTCGAAACCGATGTCGGATTCCTTGATCCAGTTTCCGGCAATCGCGAGGGGCGCGTCTTTCGCGGGAACCTGTTTGACGCACACGATGATTTTCACGAGATCTTTCCTTCTGCTGAAACTAAACCCTGTTTGCGGCACATACGGAAGGGGATGCTACTTGCCAGACCACCGCTTGAAAATCAGCGCGGCGTTGGTGCCGCCGAAACCAAACGAATTCGAGAGCGCGTACTCGACCGATGCTTTGCGCGCATGATTCGGGACGTAATCCAGATCGCATGCGGGATCGGGAGTTTCCAGATTGATGGTAGGCGGCAGAATCTGGTCGCGCAATGCCAACACGCTGATGCCTGCTTCCAGTCCGCCGGCGCCGCCGAGCAAATGTCCGGTCATGGACTTCGTCGAGCTGATCGGCACTTTTTTCGCGCGTTCGCCAAAGACGCGCTTCAATGCAATCGTTTCGAGCACATCGCCGATGGGCGTGGAAGTGCCATGCGCGTTGACGTAGCCGATGTCGTCCGCGGAGAGCTTGGCATCTTTGATCGCCGCGCGCATCACGCGGAAGGCGCCGTCGCCGTTTTCAGCGGGCTGGGTGATGTGATACGCGTCGCCGGACATGCCATAGCCGACAACCTCGGCGAGGATTGGCGCGTTGCGCTTCTGCGCGTGTTCGAGCGACTCAAGAATCAGAATTCCCGCGCCCTCGCCAACGACAAATCCATCGCGGCCGGCATCCCACGGGCGGCTGGCGCGAGCCGGATCGTCATTGCGCGTCGAAAGAGCTTTCATGGAGGCGAATCCGCCCACGCCCATCGGAGTTATCGTCGCTTCGGTACCGCCGCAGATCATCATCTCCGCGGCACCGCGTTCGATGATTTTGAAGGAATCGCCAATGGCATGCGCTGAAGCGGAGCAGGCCGTGGCAGTGGCGGAATTCGGCCCGCGCGCGCCGTAGCGAATGGAGACGTGGCCGGAAGCAAGATTGACGATCGCGGAAGGGATAAAGAAGGGGGAGATGCGGCCAGGCCCGCCTTGCATCAGCTTGATGTGCTCGCGCTCGATGATATCAAACCCGCCGATGCCGGAAGAAATGTAGACGCCCACTTCATCCAAGTCAGAGTCTTCCGGTTTCCAGCCGGACATGGTTACAGCAAAGTCTGCGCCGGCCAGGGCCACCTGGATGAAGCGGCCCATTTTTTTCAGTTCTTTTTTCTCAATCCACTGGAAGGGATCGAAGTTCTTGATCTCTCCGGCGATCTTGCAATCGAAGTGCGTGGTATCGAAATGCGTAATCGGCCCGACGCCGCTCTGCCCGGCGACGAGGTTCTTCCAGCTTTCCTCCGTGCCGATGCCCAGCGCGCAGACCAATCCAACGCCCGTAACGACTACCCGGCGAGTCAAGTCCTTGATGCTCCCTGTTGAGGTGTGAGTTCCGTGGCTTTACTTACCTTTGGCGTGTTTGTCGATGTATTCGACGGCGTCCTTGACGGTGGTCATTTTTTCGGCGTCCTCGTCGGGCACTTCGATGCCGAAGGCTTCTTCAAACGCCATGACCAATTCCACCTGGTCGAGCGAATCCGCTCCCAGATCGTCCACGAACGACGCCGTAGGCGTGACTTCCGCCTCATCCACGCCGAGCTGCTCGACGATAATCTGCTTCACGCGTTCTTCTACGCTGGCCATTCCCGTTCCTCCGCGATGTTTAGTCGCACTGTCTGTAGACTTCGGTCTGCTGGTCTCAGGCTTATATGCCTGCACTACGCGCGCGGAGTACAGCCGCGCCAAAATCGTTCGTTTGGGGCCCCTCAGAGCAACCTGCCCATTCTATTTAGCCTGCCGTCCAAGGTCAACTTTTGCGCCGCTTTGGAAGCGTCGAACCGAAGGCCTCTTCCAGCGCCATAGTCGTCTCGACCAGATCTAGAGAATCGCCTTCGACTTCCCCGAGGGCTGCAATCTGTTTCTCATCCATACCCAGTTCTTCGGCCAAGTTCTTTCGGGCTTCTTCCCAATCTGGTAAGTCTCTGAATTTTTTGATTTCTCCCATAACCACTCCTACGCCAAATACATGCCGCCGTTCACGTCCAGGACGTGGCCGGTGATGTAGCCGGCTTCGTCGCTGGCTAAAAAGACGATGGCGGCTGCCACGTCGCGAGCGGTGCCCATACGGCCCAACGGTATCCGCGTATTCAACTCTTCTTTCACCTTATCGGGCAGAACGTCGGTCATGGGAGTTTTGATGAAGCCGGGCGCGACGGCGTTCACGGTAATGTTGCGCGAGGCGATTTCCATGGCGATGGCTTTGGTCAATCCAATGAGGCCGGCTTTGGAGGCGACGTAGTTGGCCTGGCCGGCGTTGCCGGTCTGCGCGACGACGGAAGAAATGTTGATGATGCGGCCAGCGCGCGCCCGCATCATCGTGTGCATGGCTTGCTGAATGCACAGGTGGGCGCCCGTCAGGTTGGTGCGAATCACGGCGTCCCAGTCGTCCTGCTTCATGCGCAGGGCGAGGCCGTCCCGGGTGATGGCGGCGTTGTTCACGAGAATGTCGAGTCGGCCGAATTTTTCGAGGACTTGCTTGAAGCCCGCTTTTACCTGTTCGGGGTCCGCCACGTCCATCTTCACGGCGAGCGCCTGGCCACCCTCCAACGCGACAATCTCCTTCACCAATGCCGCGAGCTTTTCTTCATTTCGCGCAGCTACAGCGACCTTCGCGCCTGCCTCGGAAAGGGCTAGGGCGGTGTCGCGGCCGATGCCTTGGGAGGCTCCGGTTACCAGGGCTACTTTGTCTTTCAAGCTAAACATCTTTTGGTAACACAGCCACTCCTGGCTGTGTTTCTTCCTCTCGACAAATTAAAAGGCGCACAGGCAAGAGTGCCTGTTGCTACCTACGCGGCATCGGAGCGGGCGCCAGCGATTTTTTCGACGGTGGCGGCTAGACTCTTTTCGTCTTCGACGTTCAGAGTTGCTACGCTGCGTTCGATCTGGCGGAGCAAACCCGTCAAGACGCGGCCGGGGCCGACTTCCACGAACGTGTTGACGCCTTCGTCGATCAGCAGGCGGATGGATTCTTCCCAACGCACCGGCATGCTGACCTGGCGGATCAAGGCTTCGCGGGCTTCGGCGCCGGTTTCAATCGTGTCGGCATCCACATTGGTCACCAGTGGCACCTGCAAATTGGAAAACTCGACTTGGCGCAGATCTTTTTCAAAGCGTTCCTGCATGGGAGTCATCAGGGCGGAATGGAACGGGGCGGATACTGCCAGGATTACGGCGCGCTTGGCGCCGAGCTGCGAGGCGATCTCCACAGCGCGTTTCACCGCGCCTGCATGGCCAGAGATGACCGTCTGGTCCGGCGAATTCAAATTGGCGGCCGAGCAAATTTCGCCTTCCGCGGCGCGCTTGCAGGCGTCCGCGACGACCGCGTGCGACAATCCCATGATGGCGGCCATCGCGCCCACGCCAGCAGGAACGGCATCCTGCATGTACGTGCCGCGCTTACGAACGAGCTGCACGGCGTCGGCAAACTTCAGCGAACCTGCCGCGACCAGTGCGGAATACTCACCAAGGCTGTGGCCCGCTACGAAGTCCGGCGTCAAGCCGCGCTCGGCGAGCACGCGATAGACAGCCACAGAGCAGGTCAGGATCGCTGGCTGAGTGTTGGCCGTCAGCTTGAGCTCTTCTTCGGTGCCTTCGAAGCATATCTTCGAGATCGAGAATCCAAGCGCTTTGTCGGCTTCATCAAAGACAGCCTTGGCTGCCGGATATTTATCCGCCAGTTCCTTGCCCATGCCCGGGTATTGCGAAGCTTGCCCCGGAAAGACGAATGCAACTTTGCCCATCGTTATTCCTTGTCTCGCACCGTCACGCGAGGACCGCGGCGGAGGAGAGCTCCTGTTCAATTTTCTCGTTCATGCGCGCGCGGGCAAGTCCCGCAGCCACGCGAATGGCGTTTTTCACGGCGTTGGCGTTCGAACGCCCATGACCGATCACGCAAACGCCGCGGACGCCCAATAGCGGCGCGCCGCCGTACTCGGTATAATCAATCGTCTTCCTCAGCGTCTTGAAAGCTCCCTTCGAAAGCACTCCCCCCACCTGCGAAAGGAAAGAACTATTGATCGACTTCCGCAACAACCCAAAAATTTGAAACGCCAGGCCTTCGCAAATCTTCAGCGCGATGTTGCCGACAAAGCCGTCGCTGACGATGACATCCACGCTGCCCGAAAAAAGATCCCCGCCTTCCACATTTCCCACGAAGTGTACCGGACTCTTCTTCAGCCGCGTATAAACCTCGCGCGTCAGTTCATTGCCCTTGATCTCTTCTTCACCGACAGAGAGCAAGCCCACGCGCGGACGCTTGCTGCCAAACGTCGCGCGGTAATAGACTTCGCCCATCACTGCAAACTGCACTAGATGCTCCGGCTTCGAATCCACATTCGCGCCCACGTCCAAGAGCACGGAGACGCCGCCCTTGGCGTTGGGAAAAGGAGCTGCCAGCGCGACGCGATCCACCGATTCCAGCGTTCCGAGCAAAAACTTCGCGACGGTCATGACCGCGCCGGTGTTTCCCGCGCTGACCATGCCGTCGGCCTTGGCTTCGCGCACCAGACGCGCGGCCACGTGGACCGAGCTGTCCTTCTTCCGGCGAAAAGCCTGAGCCGGGTGATCCTGCATGGTGATCACGTCGCTGGCGGCCACAATCTCGATCGGCAGATTGGGCGCGGCCTGCCTTGCCAACTCCGCGCGGACGACTTGCGGCTGGCCGACGAGCAAAATCCGCACACCGAATTCCCGTGCAGCCAGAACGCTGCCTTCGACCTCGGGGCGGGGCGCGTGGTCTCCGCCCATGGCGTCAACGGCGATGGTGATCATGGGATGTTTGTCCGCAGGCTAAGCGAGAGAAACTTGAAATCCTTACGAAGCCGCTTCTTGAGCCGCTTTGCCCTTGTAATGGCCGCAATGCGGGCAGACCTGGTGCGGCTGCTTCATTTCGTGGCAATTCGGGCACTTGGCCAGGGAGGGCTTAGTCAAGAAGTCGTTCGCCCTCCGTGTGCTGGTCCTGCGCTTCGAATGCCGTCGTTTTGGGTTAGGCATAGCAATACACCTCGTTGCCGCCTCGATGGGCGGATTATATCGGGCTTGTGAGCCCTTGGAAAACTATTGTTTCTTGAGCCAGTCCTGCTTGAGGCGCGCGAGAGGGGCCATCCGGGGGTCCGTCGCGTGGGTCTCACAGCGGCACTCTTCATGGTTCAGGTTCGCGCCGCAATTCGGGCACAGCCCCCGGCAGTCGCTCTGGCAAATGACTTTTAAGGGCAATGCCAGGAGCACCTGCTCCTTGATTACGTCGGCCAGGAAGAGTCCTTCTCCAACGTAAAATCCAATTTCCGTGTCGTCGTCCTTCAGCTGGTCTTCCTTCGGCTTGGCGTCCTTGGGAAGCGGCGCGTAAAACAAGTCGAAGGTGCGGCTGACGTCTTCGACGACCGGTTCGAGGCAGCGCGCGCACACCAGTTCGATCTTCGTTTCGAGGTTACCCTCGATGCGAATCTGCGATTCCAGCAACTCTGCCGTGGCGGTCACTTCGAGCGGTTCAATCTGCTTGATCTCCGCTGAATGAAAATCGATGCTGCCCGGGGCATAAGTCTTCCGGATGCGCAGTTTGCGGACGGCTAATTCCTTAACGTCAAGGAACATGTCTTCAGCGCCTCCGGCGCGTACGCTCATGCTTTACCATTATTGAGTCGGCACAGCGCCAAGTCAAGGAAGTGCGGGAGGTTCCTTCCCGTTTTTGCACCGTGTTCGTCATCAGTCCGGTCTAGTACCCATTGCTGCAAGTAGGCGCGCGTGGTTGCCGGTCTTGGACTCACTTCCTGGACGGGCGAATCCTCTGCGCTCTGGCGGCAATTCTGTGCAGAGCGATGGTCAGCAGAGAAGCGGTGACCAGTAGTCTGCCCTCGTCGCTTCTCGAAGCTGAATATTGCGAGACCTGCAGGTCTGCGTCTCAACCGCATGCTGACACAAGGGGGGATTAATTCTCAATCTGTAACCAAGTGCTGAGAAGGCCGGCTGAGCCGGGAACTGAACTCAGGAGGTGGAAAGCAGGCCGGCTTAAGAGCTACCAGTAAGCTGCCTGGAATCAATGCATTAAAACGACACGAGGAGCCGTTGCTGGCATGGAAAATAAGTGCCAGTGTGCCGCCACTTTGGGCCAGCACTTGCAGCGTATGTATAGATATAGTTGTGCGATCCGGGGGTGTTACCACTCCAAGCCTCGCACCATCCGAGTTCGCAAGGGAAAAACATGGCCAGCTCGCATCCATTTAGGAACTCCCTCGGAACGTTTTGCCTGTGCGCGATTGTGCTCTTCAGCGCAGCCCCGGGAATTGCGCAAGACAATAACATTCGCAAACTGCTCAAGAAGGCACCGGTGGGGTATCCGTACATCCTGAAAAGTAAAGGCATCGGCGGAGTCGTAAAATTGAAAGTCTTCATTAAACCCGATGGTACGGTGAGAGACGCGGAAGTGGTTGGCGGCAACCCCATTCTGGCGGAAAGCGCGCAGAAATCGGTGATGCAATGGAAGTTCTCATCCGGCAGCTCGGAAACGGCACTGGAAGTTTCAGTGACTTTTGACCCACACTCTGATTCCGGAAGTTAGAGGCGCTTGTAAGTAGGTCCGCACCGCGGATCGATAATTTTGGACGCACGCCTTGAACCAAATTGACGAAATTACAAGCACGAAAAAAGGGAGGCTGAGAATCAGCCTCCCTTTTTCGCTAGCTACGAAACCGCTTCAGGCTAGAAATCATAACGTAACGCAAACTGCATCACGCGGTTGGCATTGGCTTGGGCAGTGATCTGTCCAAATGTGGCCGGGCTATTGATGTCGGCCGCTGGATCAGCAAAGTTTGTATGATTGAATGCATTGAAGGAATCCCATTGAAACGTCAGTTTGTGTGATTCCGTCCGTGGCAAAACGAATGTCTTCGAGAACCTAGTGTCAAAGTTCCAGAAGCCGGGCCCTCTGAGGTTGTTCCGGCTGCCCACTTGGCCGCCATTCGTGAAAGAGAATGCGCCCAGAGCTGCTGTCGGGTCCGAAAACATTTGAATCGAACCATTCGTATCGCTATGAATATGCGAGGAAAGGGCCAATCCCCCTCCGGTCAGCAGAGCCGGGCTATTCACGAAGAAATTGACGGGGAAGGCATCCGTGGTAGTGCTAAAGGCAAACCCGGTATGCCAGGTAGCTACAGTTCCAAATTGCCAGCCCCCGATGATTTGATTTAGCCAGCCAGGAGGACGGGAAGCAAATCGCTTACCTTTGCCAAAAGGCAGATCGTACACTCCATCGGCGGATATCAAGTGGGTAACGTCGAAGTCGGAGTTGCCGCGGCAGACCCGAAGATCCCGAACGTCACATACGAGACCGCCAATAACGGTATTGGCGACAGTGGAGACATTGTCGATGGAATGGCCGAAAGTGTAATTGAACTGAAATTGCAAACCGCTGGAGTATCGCTTCGTCAAACTGACGAGCATAGCGTCATAGTTTGATGAACCGGCGTTGCTGATGTAGGAGTTCACGGAGAACTGCCCGGCCAATCCGACATTCTGTGCGATTATTCCCCCAAATGGTCCCGAGAAGAATCCATACATAGCTTGCAATGTGTCGGTTAGATCTCCTCGCTGAAGCAAGGTACTAAACAGGGCACGCACCAGCCGCGTACATGTCGGTATGTTTGCCCCGAACACGGCCGCCGTAAATTGCTGGCAATTGGCCAGGCCGAAGTTCGTTTGTATGGCTGAGTTCATTTGATTTTCGAACCAAGGCTGCGTGGTTATGAGCGATCCGGGGGTGCCAGCGCGGACCTGGGTGGCCAGTTGATTGAATGCATCGGTCAGGCCCTCTTTCGAGGTCGGATCGATAAAATCAACAAGCTGCGCAGCGTCGGACTGCGCAAAGAGTCTCCGCCCAAGCCTACCAACGAAGTTGACGTCCAAGAGGAGGTTTCCGGGGAGTTCGCGCTGAACACCCAGAGAATAAACGTAGGCATAGGGCGTACGGAAATTCTTTTCGATAGCGTAGTTAAATTGACCTTGAGCATTCCCAAGCAGGTAGCCTGTGCCGGAATCCACGAATGGGGTGAATGGAGTTTTGATTGGCGGGGCGACATTGGTGACAGGAAGCGTTCCAAGGGCCTGGAATCGAGGATCCGTAGCCAGGGTACTGCCGGGATCGCCACCGCCAAAGGGGGTGTTCACGCTATTGTTGAAGAGATAGGAAACCTGATCCTGGATGAAGTTGATGGTATTGGCGTTGACCCGGTCATAAACTATCGTGCCCCCCAAACGAATCGAGGTCTTCCGGTCCCCTAACAGATTCCCTAGGAGGCCCTCGCGAAATGCAGGGCTATAGGCTAGGGCAAACCGCGGTGAGAAATCCCTGAAATCGGGGTTGTAGATGCTCGGAGCGCTGCTATTGCCTTTGCCCCCGAGCACGTACTGAACGATGGGAACGGCGTCGGATCCGCTAACTCCCGCCGCGCCGGCCTGGACACGCGCCGGAAATATTTTCGTGAAGTCAACGGTGGGGACAGACTGCAAACCGCCCGTCTCATAAGGTACGGAATAGTATTGCCATCGCAAACCGTAGGTCAGGGTCAAGCTGCTCGACAGACGCCACTGGTCTTGCCCATAAAACTCGTATTCAAAGTAGCGATAGTTGCGCGTTCTCCCTGAACCGGGGTTTTGAGGATCGCCGTTTTTAGTGTAGTTGAAATTCGTGTTAACGCCGGCGAATCGACCGAGGATGAACGGAAAGGTCGAATCCCATTCACCGATAGCGGCAGGATCTTGCAGAATATCGCTTGGTCTGAGGTTTGTGGAGGGGGAATCCAGACTTGTCGTAAGCCCGCCCAGTCCGAGAGTCACAAAATTAAAGTCGTTGATTTGGCGCGAGGTTTGATGCTGCGGCTTGAAGACTCCGCCCAATTGCACAATGTGCTTTCCGCGCGTCCACGTAAAGTCGTCTCGGAGCGTCGGCACCGGAACGGTGCGGAATTGACTTTGCAAAGAAGAAAACGGCGAAGACATGAAAGCGTTGCCGCCCACCCCACCGATCCCGTAGCTGTTTGGAAAAGTTTGCTGCGCGAGACTGGGAAAACCCAAGCGGGAAGCTGTGATGCCAAAGATCGCCTGGTTAATCTTGGTGCTGGAAATTGTCCAAGTTTCCCCCAGGGCGAAAGCATAGTCCCTGTCGGTAATCTGATGGGCTGGCGCCGGGTCCCCCGGGAACTGCACGGCGGCGAAGTTAACATCGTCAGTTTGGGCAGATCTGACGATATTGAAACGCCCGAACAACTTGTGCTTATCATTCAAATTGTAGTCGACGCGAGAAGTGTAAGTGTTATTGCCGAGGTGGACTGGCGCGTTAAACCGCACTAGTCCGGTGTTGATGCCGTCTCCGCCTGTTAGGTCATTGGCGTGCGGATAGCGGCCATCTACGAAGGTCGACAGTGCAGCATCCACACCCACGCCTGCCGGGTCCAAGGAAGCTAAGGAGTTTGGGCCAGTCGCAGGAGTAAAACTGATGCACTGTGGCGTTGTGTCTAGCCTGCTCGCCGCCGTACAGCCAGTGCCGTCGTTGATGTAAGCAAGCTGGCCGTTCCGCATATGGTCAAGCGGAACTGTTCGGGCGATGTTGTCTTGGCTAGCGTCTCGGCGTCCCTCGTAGTTGAAGAAGAAGAAAAGTTTGTTCTTCTTAACTGGACCACCCAGACTTCCACCGAACTGATTGCGGATCAGCGCGGCTCGGGGAACTCCACTGGCGTTATTGAAAAACGAGTTCGCCGCAGTGATTGTATTCCGATGATATTCGTAAGCGTTGCCATGCCAGGCATTGGTGCCGCTCTTGGTCACTAACTGTATCTGCGCACCACTGCTCCTGCCCATGTCCGCCGTGTCTCCGGCGGTGATGCCTCGGAACTCCTGAACTGCGTCGATGGGAGCATTGCCAACAGTTGCAAAGGCCTGACCGGTGGCCTGATCGTTCGCATCAATTCCGTCCACCGTGATGTTGCCTTGGTCGGCGCGGGCCCCGGTCACCGAACCCTCGCGGTTGCCGCTTGGATCGTTGTTGTCAGCGAGGACCACTCCGGGCTGCAATCCGAGAAGGGCAGCGGGCGAATCGCGAAACTGAATAGGAAGTGAGTGAAGCAAATCGGTGCCGAATACGTTTCCGATGGTGGCGTCCGTGGTATCGAGTGTTTGTTCGCCCGTCGCCTTCACTTCGACCGATTGAGTTATCACTCCGATTTCAAGGATTGCATTGCGGGTGCTAGTTGAATTCACACCGAGGTAAACATCTGTGAATTCGAGCTTACTGAAACCGTCCTTTGAAAACGAGAGCGTGTAGCCGGGGCCCGGGGCTACACGCAAGAACTGATATTCACCGGCATCGTTAGTGGTTGCCTTGAGATGCAGGCCGACCTTTTCGTTGTCGAGGACTACTTCCACGCCGGCAATCGGCGCATTAGACTTGTCCACCACGACACCTTTTACCCCCGACACTTCCTGGCCGCGGACAGTGGCAATAATCAACAGAGTCAAAAACGAAACTAAAACGAGCTTGCGCATATTCGGACCCACCCCTTTCCTCAATGCTTTTTTCCCCACCAATCCCAGTTTCTGACTTGAGAACACAACATCAGCCCCGGGAGGCATAAAGTTAGGATTTGCTTGGCTGTCAGGTTCTTACGTAGTTCCTCGGCCCCCAAGCTGCGAATACCAAGAACTTCATTTTAGGAAAACTCAGCATGAGTCGTGAGCAAGATAATGGCCAGACAATCTTTCCTACATTGTGTCTAACCCAAACAGGAATAAGCACTTAGAACTCGGCCATTAAGGTCGGATTGCTGGCCGGGCGGGCTTCGCTCTAGCAATCTGGAATTGATATGGAGATATGGACTCGTTAGACAAGACGCTAGGGTAGACAACGATGTTCTTCACCCGTCCTAATCCGATTCTAACTGCTCAAGGTGCTGGCCAGCAGAGCAGCCTCGGGATCGAACTCTTGCTTTCTTTATTGTCCTAGCTCTTGGGATTGGCGGCGGGGAACTTTTTAGCGCAGCCCGTCAGGATCAACGGTCTGGTCCAGATAGATCCACAGTACGCGAGAAAAGAGCGTGATGCTCGGCGCGAACGGTAAGAACAAGATGGCGGCCCAGAGGATGACTTTCGTAATCCACCAACCGGTTAGAAACCAAAGCAAAACGGCGATTGGCGCCATGATGAGTACGCCCAAGGCAAAGCTAAAGTACATGGCGCCCAGAAAGTAACCCGGTTCCCGCTCGAACTTCAAACCACAAATGCTGCAGCGGTCGCACATTTTCGGCAATCCGCGAAAAATGGAATAGTGAAAGATTCTGCCCATGCGGCATCGGGGGCAGCGCTGTTGAAGAATGCTTGTCAGAGTTGCAGGCTTTGCGATGGTTTCCATCGTGAGCGGCTTCCAAGCCAGCAAAAGCAAGGTGAATTCCCAGTGGCTCAACTGGCCGTGAGGATCTCGGCGGGTCAATTTTCCAGACTTCCCCTTTGCACCGTTGGCCGAGTAAGACCTAGAAAACCTCAGGCACACAGCTACTATTCTCTGATTCTTCCTTCAGTTGTTTCGACGAAGCACCAGGCAGCCGGCCAGCATGTCGTGTAGCGCCTGCTTTTTCTGGGTGAATCCCGCCAGGATATATCCGATGAAGGCGGGGACCATGTTTGTGACTATTTTGCCAAAGTGCCTTCCGGTGGCGCGGCCGAAGCTGACGCGCTGCCCGGACATATCGGTCACAACCAGGCCGAGGGCCTTTTTTCCAAGGGTGGCCTGCCACTCCGAGCACTCCATCAGGGCGTGGTACAGCCAAGTCAAGACGAGGGCGCCGGTGGCCGCAAGAAAAAAGAATACTATGAGCATGAAGATGCCGACCTCGTTCAGATCCTCGCCGGGATGGAAATTGTCGAAGAATGTTCGCAATCCCGTGAGAAAAATCAGTGGGATCACCACAAGGAAAAAGCTCAACCCTATTATCACATTGTCAATCACAAGGGCTACAAGGCGCAGCCAGAAACCTGCGTACTCCACGCGCGGAACGGTAGAGGGCAAACTGTATGCTGGGAGGGCCGCCACACCTCCCGGAATCGACACTGCGAGCGGGGGACTCATGGCCGGCGGGCGCGGCACGACGGCCGCAACCGAAAACGCCTGCCCGCAATCCGGGCAAAAGGTCGCCCCATCCGCCATCGCACCGCCACACTTGGAACAATACACAGTCTCTCCTTGTTGAACTGCACTCTTTGCCGCAAACCCCAAACCGGGCAGCCGCATCGTACTTAGAACCCGCCAAAGGGTCAATCGCGTCCACCTTTACCTTTTTTCGCCATTCCTGCAGTCAGCGCAGAAATTTCATAGGACTAGTACTCTTCACCTTGAACGGCCCTGGCCAGAACTGTACGGTAAAGCCCTGATTTCACAAGGATTTGCGCGTCTTGTGGATTTCCATCCCGTTTTGGCTTGGTTCGTGCCCCAAGCTAAAGTCCCGGTCTAAATCGAATTGGAGGAAACTCAATGCGATTAAGGACTGCACTCTGCCTGGCCACACTGTTCCTTGCTTGTTTCACTGTCGCTGCCTGGTCCTCGCCGGCTCCCGACCGGCTGGTACCCGGTGATCCACAACCTGCTCCCGATAGCCAGTCACTGTCGGGGAAAATCGCGTCGGTCGACGACGCGGCCTTTGCTATTGAAATCGCCAAGGGCAAAGAGATGAATACCGTTCAATTCCTGGTGGATGACCAAACCAAGGTCGAAGGCAAGCTCGCCGTCGGGGCGCAAGCGACCGTGGAATACCGTTCGAACGGAGACAAAAAAATTGCCGTACGAGTCGTGGTGACGCCAAGCTCAGGAATGAGTTTATACTGACAACTCGTTCCGGCCTGTTTCTGGCCGGACGCGAACAATTCTATTTCTCGACTGCCGCGCGCTCCCAGCCCCGTGCGGTCTCTTTCTATTCGGACCCTAAGGAGTCTTGATGCGCACGACTCTGAAAATCGTTCTCCCACTGATCGTGAGCGTCGCCGCAGTGTCCTTATTTTTTGCGGCGTACCAGGTACGCACGGAAAAACAACTTCTGCGCAATGACCTTTCGCGCCGGGCGGAGATTCTTGGGGAAAGTCTTCAGGAGAGTATTGAGCCGTTGCTGGACCGCGCACAGGACCGGAGCTTGCAACGAGTCGTCGAACGCTTCGGGCAGCGCGAACACTTGAAGGGCGTTGCGGTCTACAGCGACAAAGGAGCGCTACTGGCGATCACCTCGGGGCTGGCGCCAGTCTTCCGATTGCGGCCGACGGCTGTGAGTCGCGCTGCACAGGAGGATGCCGGAGTCGGCGAATTCCTGAGTTCGGATCAAACTCCTTCGCTGAATCTGGAAGAAGAAGTTCCCGTGCACATCTATGCGTTACCGCTGCATCGCGCTGGCGGAGTCGTGGGGGCGCTGGCTCTCTTCCACGACACGAGTTACATTGACAGGCAGGTGTCCCGCACGCTTCGCGATTCCCTGCTGAATGCGTTAGTGCAAACCATTTTGATTACCGGGCTGGCGCTGATCCTGGTGCGGTGGACGTTCACGGGGCCGTTGACGCGCACCGCCAATTGGCTGCGAACGCTTCGCACCGGCCAGGCCAGTGCGGGAGCGGCTGTTGCGAAGGGCGAAATCCTCGATCAACTGAATCACGAAGTGACGCACCTGGCCAAGGACCTGAACACGGCACGGGCCGTGGCTGAAGAAGAAGCACGGTTGCGGGATTCCAATGCTTCAATCTGGACGGCGGAACGGTTGCGAGTGAGTCTGCGGAACAAGCTGCAGGAAAAACCATTGTTCGTGGTTTCGAATCGCGAGCCGTACATGCACGTGTTCAGCGGAAAGGATAGAGTGATCCAAATGATTGTGCCGGCAAGCGGGGTGGTGACCGCGCTTGAGCCCGTACTGCTGGCGTGCAACGGAACGTGGATTGCCAACGGATCGGGAAACGCCGACCGCGAAGTCGTAGATGCACTCGATCACCTTCGCGTGCCCCCCGATCATCCGAGTTATACGCTGCGTCGTGTGTGGCTAACTGACGAAGAAGACAAGGGCTACTACGAGGGCTTTTCAAACGAAGGGTTGTGGCCGCTCTCGCATGTTGCGCACACGCGTCCTGTTTTTCGTCCTGAGGATTGGCTCCAATATCAAAAAATCAACCGCCGATTTGCCGACGCCGTCCTGCAGGAAATGGAGGGCGTCGAATCGCCGATTCTTCTCGCACAGGACTATCATTTTGCTTTGCTGCCGCGAATGATCAAGGATGCCCGGCCCGATGCGCGGGTTGCGATTTTCTGGCATATTCCCTGGCCGAACGCTGAGGTCTTTGGAATTTGTCCGTGGCAGCGTGAACTTGTCGACGGTCTCCTTGGCGCCGATCTCATCGGCTTTCACATTCAGTCGCACTGTAACAATTTTCTGGAAACCGTCGACCGTGCGCTGGAAGCCCTGACGGAGTGGGACCGCTTCGCGGTGAACCGTCAGGGGCACATCACACGGGTACGGCCTTATCCCATCAGCGTAGCGTTTCCGGAAAATTTACATGAGAGCGGCGAGACGCAGAATGCGGGCGCAGAACGCGCCGCCCTTTGCGCCGAGATGTATGTTGAGGCTTCGCTTCTCGGAGTGGGCGTCGATCGCGTCGACTACACTAAGGGAATCCTGGAGCGTTTCCGCGCACTGGAACGATTTTTCGAACTGAATCCCGCGTACCAGCAGCGCTTCACTTTCGTCCAAATCGGCGCGCCCAGCCGCACGGATATTGAGCGCTACAAGCAATTCCTCGATGAGGCGAGCGCTGAAGCGGAGCGCATCAATGCGCGGTTTCAGACCGCGCGATGGAAACCGATCGTGTTTCGAAAGAAACACCATTCGCATGAGGAGATTTCCCGCTTCTATCGCGCGGCGTCCTTCTGCATGGTGACCTCTCTGCACGATGGAATGAACCTGGTGGCCAAGGAATACGTGGCTTCGCGCGACGACGAACGCGGGGCGCTGATTCTTAGCACGTTTGCGGGCGCGGCGCACGAACTTTCGGATGCGCTGCTGGTGAATCCGTACGATATCGCGCAGCTCGCGGAATCCATCCATCGGGCGCTGGAGATGCCGGAGGAGGAGCAGGCGCGCCGGATGCAGCGGATGCGGCATACTGTGCGAGAGCACAACGTATACCGCTGGGCGGCGAATCTTCTCTCCGATCTCACGGAGATTCGCGTGGACTTGCCGGAGCGCGTGGAGGCTCCACAGGCAACGTGAGCGAGCCAACTCGAGTGCGGTCTTTGCTGTGCAGCGCGAGATGAGCTCCGCGGAATATTCAGGAAGGGAGGAAACTTTCGCGTGAAAACGGCGGAAACTCCGTTCGAGTTCGTTACCGTTTCTTATCTCACACGAATCGGTAACCAATCGGCGGGCACTCTCGCGGATTTGTTGAAGGGACTCGAGGATTGCAGCGACGCTTCCATCTTTCATCACACCTTTCAAACACTTGGCAGCCATCACTTTCTCACCGAGGGATTTTCCAACGACTTCGCGCAATGGGTGCTCGCGGACACCAACCGGAACGACCTGGCGGAACAATTGGCGGCGCTGGACATTCGCGACTACGTCTCCATCGCCGCGCTTCGCAGCGATCTCTGCCGCGTGGTGCGTGACTTTTGCGAGGCGTTTTCCCATTTTTCCACGCAGTCGGCGCTGGAACGTTTCTACTTCTGCGAGAGTGTGGAGGTCACTGCTCCCCTGGGGCGCAGCGCGCGAACGCTGGACGAGTTTCGCGACGGAATCGCACATCTGAGCCACGCTGGTTTCTACTTCCATTTCATCTCTTCACGGCTGCGGCTGCAACTCCGGACGAACGATTTTTCGCACTGGCTGTCAGATGGATTGGGGCTACAGACTCTCGGGGAGAGCGTCAATCACATTGACATTTACACCAACACGTTGGACGGCTCGCGCGCCAAGCTGCTGCGGCTGATCGACCGGGAAAGGAGAAAAGCTTGAGCGAGACACTGGCTCTCACGCGCATCCCACTGGACGACTATGCCGAACTCCTGGGCGCCGGCGAGATCGAGGAACTTCGCGCGCTCGCGAAACCGCTGCGCGGGCGGAGCATCCAAATGGTTAATTCCACGGCCGTAGGCGGCGGCGTGGCTGAAATTCTGATGCGCCTGGTGCCGCTGGCGGAGGAACTGGACCTCAATATCAAATGGGAGGTGATGACCGGTGGCGAAGACTTTTTTGAGGTCACGAAGTCTTTTCACAATGCGCTGCACGGCGCGCCTTATCATGCGAAGCAGAAAGATTTTGAGATTTTTCTCGCCTATAACGAACGAAATCGCGCGACTCTTCCTCTCGATGCCGAATTCATGGTGATTCATGACCCGCAACCGGCAGCGCTGATCGATGCACGCAAAGCCGGCTCAAACCACTGGGTTTGGCGCTGCCACATCGATCTCTCGCACCCGCACCGCGGAGTTTGGGACTTCCTGGAAGCTTTCGTTTCGCGGTACGACGGCGCCATGTTTTCCTCGCCGGAATTCTCACGGCAGTTGCCGATCCCGCAGTATCTTTTCTATCCGGCGATCGACCCGCTCTCGGAAAAAAACTGTGACCTTGATCCAGTTTTCATCGCGCAGATACTGGCTCGCTACCGCATCGATCCTCTCCGGCCTGTCCTCACGCAAATTTCACGGTTCGATCGCCTAAAGGATCCTGTCGGCGTGATTCGCGCGTACCGCATCGTGAAGCGCTATTTCGATTGCCAACTGGTCCTTGCGGGCGGCAGCGCCTCCGACGATCCCGAGGGCGCGGTCGTGCTGAAGGAAGTCCTGCGCGAAGCCGATAACGATCCGGACATTCGAGTGATTGAGCTGCCTGCCTGGGCGCCACTCGAAGTCAACGCCCTGCAGCGGGCTTCGACCATCGTCATCCAGAAAAGCCTGCGCGAAGGCTTCGGCCTAACCGTTTCCGAGGCGTTGTGGAAGAAAAAACCGGTGGTAGCTTCGGCGGTTGGCGGCATCCCCATCCAAATCATCCACAAACATACGGGAATGCTGGCGCATTCCGTGGAAGGCACCGCGTATCAAATTCGTTTTCTGCTCTCGCACCCGGAGATCGCGGCAAAGCTCGGCGAACACGGGCACCAACACGTGAAGGAAAGTTTCTTGATCACACAGAAACTGAAACGTTATCTGACGCTGTTTCTCACCATGGCGCGGGGATCCTGACGGTGCACTGATAAACCTGGCAACTCCCCGTTGCGAGCGCCCATCTAATTGGAAGAAGCAGAAGCATTTCCCCAGCCGGCGCCAGCCCCTGCTTTTTTTGCAATTTTTACTATCACTGTGCAAGGAGAACACGAATGAAGCGTGTCGCACTATTACTATTTCTCACGGGTTGGCTGGTGCCGTTGGCGTCCGCGCAGGACCATTTTCAGGTTGGCGCCTACGCCGATTTTTTCCGTGTATCGCAGACCAAAACCAACATGGCGGGGCTGGGAGGACGCGTTGGATACAAGGTTTTTTCTCATGTGATGCTGGAAGGGGAAATGAGCTACGACTTCAAACAGGCCTTCACCGAGCAGTGCCTTAGTCCGAGCTGCACAGTCACGGTGGCAAACAGCAATATCAAAGTTCTGCATGGGCTCTTCGGCCCGAAAATCGTTGCCGGTCATGGTGCGATTCGCCCTTTCTTGACCGTAAAAGGCGGATTTGTTAATTTCCGGCTCGATCCCCGGCCCGCTTCCTTCGGGACGTTTACGAGTTCCGTCGACAACTTGCGATCGAACAACGTGAGCGGAACGCTCTATCCGGCCGGCGGCTTGGAAGGGCATATCGGCCCGGTGGGTCTCCGACTTGAAGCGGGCGATGAAATCTACTTCGCCGGCGGCACGCATCACAATGTGCGCCTAGCGTTCGGACCCTTCATTCGTTTCTAGAGTCGTCCCTGTTGGAACATCCTTGAATCACTGAATTCCGCTAGTCCCAAGGGTTGTCTCACTTTTCGATAGCGGGAAAGTGGGGCAATCCATTCACCTCGACTCGGACTCAGACCACGTGGCGGTCAGCGGCCTGCAATTGAATGTAGGCGCACTGCCCTGTCAGTGGGCAAAGCTCGCACTTCGGATGGGAGCGCTTGCAAGTTTGTTGCCCGTGTTTTTTCAGCAGCAAGTAGGCCCTTTGCCGGGCTTCAAACGTTTGCGCCAGCCCGGTGCTCAGGATTTCGCGCGCCGCGCGGTAGTCCGCGGCGTAATTCTTTCCGGCTTTGCCGAACCACAAGCGGGCAGGCACTTCGACATTTGCGGACGGCACGGCCGCCACTGCCGCCAACTTCGAAAACAGCAGAATTTTCTCAGCGCTAGGCTCGCCAATGACGGGAAACTGCTGGAGGACTTTTTTTGCTCCACGGATGCCCTTGTCTGTTTGTTTTTTTTCCTGGCGCATCGAATTCTGCAGCGCGGACTTCAGATCACCCCCAAACTCGGCCTTCACTTTGCGGGCCACCTCTTTCAATCGATCGGCGCGCAACTCCGGCACGATGCCGCCCAGCCGCAGCAGCTTTACCAGCTTCGATTTCGCCGCCGCCAGGATTTCTTTGGGAGTCAGCCCCACTTCCCGCTTCAGCGCTTCAAATCCTTTCGAACACGCCGTATCGCTGGCCGGATAACCGCAATTCAAGTACACCAGCATTTCATAAGGATCGCTGGGACCCGTGGCATGCTGCGGTCCGTACATTTTCTCCAGCGCTTCCAGAATGTCGTTCACGTTTGGCAGAAGGTTTCTCCCCTCATTGATGAGGCGCTACCGATTTTTGGCGACCCGAATCACCGAAGTGCTCGTGATGCTGGCGAAGAAGGAATTGGTCGGTCATGCCGGCGATGTAATCGCAAACGATGACATGGCGCGATTCTATTTGCGCGAGCTCTTCATAGGCAGCAGGCATCGAGCCATTCCGGCCCAGGTAGTAAAGAAATAGTTGTTCCAGGCATTTCACGGAGCGATCGCGGTCCTCGGTGATCGCGGGATGATTGTAAATGTGGGTGAACAGGAAGCGCTTGAGTTCGCGATTTTGCGCCGCGGCGGGATCGCTGAAACCGGCGAGGCGTTTTGGCGCCCGGCGAATCTCTTCCACGGATGACGGGGCCAGGGCGAGAACGCGCTCCCGCGTAGTCTCAATAAGATCAGTGGCCAGCACGTCCAAAACCCGCTTGAGGGCTTCGTTGAAGATTAGCTTCTCGCGCGCGCCGCGGTGCGCTGCATCGACTTGGGCGTAAACTGCCCCAAAAAACGAAACTTCCTTGCGCAAGAGCGACACGTCCAGCAACTCGGCTTCCAGCGCGTCGTCGATATCCGCGGTGTTGTAGGCAATTTCGTCGACCCAGTCAATCAGCTGCGCTTCAAGCGGAGGGCGGAGCTCGAGAAGATATTCGCCGAGCTGCGGAAACTCAGTGGCGGAATAATCACGCGAATGCTTGATGATGCCTTCGCGAACTTCAAACGTGAGATTCAACCCGGGGTATTCGAGGTAGCGCTGCTCGAACTGTTCGACGATGCGGAGCGCGTGCAAATTATGGTTGAAGCAGCCGCCGCGCGCGCGCATCAATTCGTCGAGCTTGCGCTCGCCAGCGTGGCCAAAAGGCGGGTGGCCGATGTCGTGGACGAGGGCGAGCGCTTCGGCAAGCTCGGTGTTCAGCCCCAGCGCGGCGGCGACGGTCCGCGCGATCTGCGCCACCTCCAGCGTGTGCGTCAAGCGATTGCGGAAATGGTCCGAATAGCGCGTGGTGAATACCTGTGTCTTGGCTTCCAAGCGGCGAAAAGCGCGGGAATGGATGATGCGATCGCGGTCGCGTGCGTATTCGCTGCGGTATGGGTGCGGATGTTCGGGAAAGCGCCGGCCGCGGGACTGCTCCGCGCGCATCGCCCAGGGAGCAGGAGTGGGAACTGGTTCCATGGGCCGCTCCATCATATTCCGGTTGATCCGCGCGAATGCTTACCCGCGAAACGGATCAGGATTTCGGCGAAAGAGAATCCAGACCGCGATCAGCTTGATCCGCAATGGGAGTATCTGGGAAATCTTTTTTGATCTGCTGGTAGATACTAACGGCCTCTTTAGGATTCGAATTGCGAAGGAGGCCCGCAAGTTCCAGCAATACCAGTGGCCGAGGCACAAGTGCACTCTTCTTATCGGCCAAAGCACGGAAAGTCTTTATGGCCTCCTCGCTCCTACCAGTGCGGGCGTAAATGATGGCCATCTGATACTGCGCCATCGCCGCGAGTTCTTTATCGCTGATGCCGCTAATCTTCTTCAATTCTTCGAGCGCCTGATTGTGTCGCTCCAGATCCTCGAGACAAAGCGCCGAGTAGTAGCGCGCGAGTTTTCCGGGGTTGGTGCTCGGATATTTCTCGGCAACTTTGCTGAATTTTTGCAACGCGTCCTGCACGCGAGTGGGCTCATCGGCGTAGAACGGCTCATTGGGTTCGTTGGGATCGGGAGCCGGCCCGATGCGGCCCTGGTAAGCCTTCATTCCGGTATCGAATGCAGAGCTCGCTTCCACGGTTTGCCGATCGATGTAAAATCGCCAGCCGCCATAGCCGAGGGCCGCAACTAGGGCGACAATCACGACTATGAGTGTGAATTGTCCGTGAGAGATCACGGCTTCGGCGCCGTGCTCGATGGTTTCCTTGATTCTGTCGTGCTTCAGCTCTTTTCGCGAAATATGATCGGACACACACGCTCTCCTGAGTGCTCTGGAACTT
>Ga0137403_10002661_pt1 | contig 21727 bp, 18 predicted proteins | sample CZOMad2_1_16fung_FD_122057 | JGI IMG/M metagenome (GOLD analysis project Ga0137403, IMG submission 122057) | Vadose zone soil fungal communities from Angelo Coast Range Reserve, California, USA - CZOMad2_1_16fungal (Hybrid Assembly) | ecosystem: Environmental > Terrestrial > Soil > Vadose zone...
AGGATTTCCTCGACAAGAACGTGCCGGAAATGAAGGTCGCGGTCGCCCACGGCCAGATGCCGCCGACCGTGATCGAAGACATCATGTCGGCATTCTACGACGGCAAATACGACATCCTGCTCTCGACCACGATCATCGAGTCCGGCCTCGATATTCCCACCGCCAATACGCTGATCGTGCACCGCGCCGACATGTTCGGGTTGGCGCAACTCTATCAATTGCGCGGGCGGGTGGGGCGCTCGAAGCTGCGCGCCTATGCGTTGTTTACGCTTCCGGCGCAACAGAAGATCACGGCGCAGGCCGAGCGACGGCTGAAAGTGCTGCAGTCGCTCGAAACCTTGGGCGCCGGATTCCAGTTGGCGTCGCACGATCTGGATATCCGCGGCGCCGGCAATCTGCTCGGCGAGGAGCAATCCGGACACATCAAGGAAGTCGGATTTGAGCTTTACCAGTCGATGCTGGAGGAGGCGATCCTCAACCTGAAGGCCGGCGTGGTCGAACCGGTCGCCGATCGCTGGTCGCCGCAGATCACCGTCGGCATGCCGGTGTTGATTCCGGAGGATTACGTCGCCGATCTTGCGGTACGGCTATCGCTGTACCGGCGGTTGGCCGATCTCGACACCGACGACGAGATCGACAATTTCGCCGCCGAACTGCGCGACCGCTTCGGCGTTCTGCCGGACGAGGTGCGCTATCTCTTCAAGATCGCGGCGATCAAGGGCTATTGCCGCCGCGCCAATGTCGAGAAGGTCGATGCCGGGCCGAAGGGCGCGGTGATCACGTTCCGCGACAACAAATTCGCGCAGCCGGATCGCCTCGTCTACTTCATCCGCCAGCATGGCCAGGCGGCGAGGGTGCGGCCGGACATGAAAGTGGTGTTCTTCCAGGAATGGGAAACGCCGGAGGAGCGCCTGTCCGGCACGACCGAAATCCTGCGTCAGCTTGCGAACCTCGCCGAGGACCGCAAGGCGGCGTAGGTGCCCGCCATTATGACGCCGCGCGGCGGATCGGCTCGTAAAGCCGGGCCCACAGGGTCTCCACCGAATCCGAAGGCAATAGCGTCACAATCGTCACGACCGGCTCGGATCGCGCCTCGCGTTTGCCGTCGGAGGTATGGCGCATGACGCTGGATAGCCGCCGTGCAATCCCATGCGCGGTGCGCAAGTCGGTCTCCGCAAAGGCCACGATGACGGATCCATCCTCCTGAAGGGCGCCGAAATCCATCTGCCGCATCAGCCGGCTGAGAATTCGCGCGCCATCGAGTTGCGCACGCGAATTGCTTGCATCGAAAGCGAAGCGGGCGAGCGACAATCCGCCGCCGCGAGAGAGCGTTTGATGAACCGCGGCTGCGAGATCGCGCTCAAATGCCGCCGCCGTCAGCAGGCCGGTTCGTGGATCGAGCAGGCCACCGGCATCGATCGACCGCAGCGTTCGGCGCACAAGGGCCTCGAAGGCGTGCTGGCGGATCAACGGCAACGCGTTGCTGGCGATGTACGCTGGTGCGCCGGATATGATTTCGAGATTTGGCAGGTCGTAGGTCAGTACCAGGCCATCCGACGTCACCACAACGGGCAGATTGCGGAAGCGCGCATCCTCTGCCAGCACGGTGAGGAACGCATCGACGACGCGTGGGGAGAAACCTTCACCAAGCACGATGCCGTCGATGTCTCGCATATTGAGATGTTTCGCCGCGGCTTCGATGGAGAGGGCCCCGATAACCCCCATTCGCTCGCCGAGCGCCACCGACAGCGCGGGATAGGAAGCGCCGCGGCCGATCAACAACACGGTGGCGGCGTGTGCGGGATCGGCATTCGGCAGCTTCGATCGAGTGGCCGGATCGTCGTCGAGCCGACGCATCAAAGTGGCATGCAAGCTGCCGACGCGTAGCGCGGCGCGAAGCCGCGCAATCAAGCGGTCGAGCTTGCCGCCGCTTTGCGAAAAAGGAAGGGCGTTTTCCGGCAACGCCCTCGTGGGATCGACAACGATCAGCGGCAGATATGGCTCCCGCGCGGCAATCTGTTCCGCCAGGGCCTCGAAGGCGGGTTCGTCGGCTTCGGACGATCGGACGAGAACAGCTGCCGGCTGCAATTGCACAACCGCGCGCGAGGCGTCGGCCAAGGCGGTGTCGATGATTGGAAACAGTTTCGCGTCGTCAAGCGCGCGCGTGAAAGACGATCTCTCCTCGTCGTTCGATACGACGATGATCGGACCTTGCTGGGACATCTGAAAAACTCGGATCGACGCGATCGATGACGATCGCGATCCTAGTTTGGCGGTCTTAATGCCGCGTCAACAACCATAATCGGCTTTTGATCAGTTGGAAACCGGACGGTCGCGAAAGGCTTCCACCATCAACGGGTTAAGGCCGAGTTCTGTGAGCGCTTCACGGGCGCGGGCATTGTCTTGGGCGCGTCCGGCAAGGCGGTGACCGCTTAAACGGTCCGGCAAGGCCGTCAGAAGTGCGCCCTGGCCAAGCCGCTTCGCCCAGGCTTGCAGGTCCTGCGACAGAAACCGGTAGCCGCCCACCGCCATCACGCCGGAGGGCGGGGCGGTAATGCAGATCGCGCCGGTGGCGCGATCTAGCCGCGCGGCATATTCGGTATCGACGAAGTCCTGCGGCGGTTGCGTCACCAGCGAGTCGGCCGGCGGTGGCGGCGGTGCATAGGCGGCCGGCGTTACCATCGGCCCGCGCAACGCCAGAGTACCCTTGGGCGTTAGAGAGATTTCGCCCGAGATCGAGGAACCGGGAACGTCGCGCGGCGCGTTCTGCGGTCCCGGCATGATCGGCGCTGGCGCGCCATCCGCCGTGCGGCGGGCGCTGAACAATCCGGCTTCCCCAAATAAATACACGTCGGTCAGCGTTGCATGTCCCGTGCTGCTCCAAAGCGGACTCGATGCGACCTGCTCCGGCGCGCGCCAAAGTGCGAGCACATTGCGCAAGCTCGGCAGACGAGAGGGCATATCGATCTCGCCCAACCGCAACGCCAGTCCGGCGGGCGCGATCAAGCTGTCGCAGCTATGCTCGTTGATCTGCTGTTCGAGCACTTCGTCATCGAACAGATGATGCAGCGCGAGCGTTCCGCCCGTGAGCAGCCAGATCACGAGCGAGGAAACAAGACCCGCGAACGATGACGGCGCGAATGCCGACATCAGGGTTGCGCCTCGGGGCAAGTCGCTTTCAAGCGATAAGGCAAGACCGCCCGCGATCAAGCTTAAATGCGTGCGCGGTACCGGCCGGAATCCCTCGGCGGTGACGTCGAAGGAAATCATCGCCGCCTTGCGTCCGTCCTGGACCACGGTACGCGTCGTCGCAGACGGCTCCGCAAGCGCAAGGTCGAGCGATGCCATGCCTTCCGGCAGCTCGTCACCAAAACCGCAGACGTGGCGGATCGAGAACGCCTCGGCGGCCGCGTTCATGGCGAAGTCGGCATGGTCGATGCCATCGATCTTGGCCGACGTCACGATCGCCCGCGCCCCGACGCGATTGAGCGCGACCGTCAGCTCCGCCTGCCGCCACAATAGCGGAAGTAAGGCCACGATCAGTCCGGCGCGATGCGCGGCAAGCACGGTAAGGATAAATTCAACGGTGTTCGGCAATTGCACCGCAATTACGGAATTGTTCGGCAATCCCGCTTCGATGAAATGCGCCGCCAGGGCCGAGACCGCGCGATCGGCTTCCGCGAAGCTCAGGCGCTTGGGAGCTTGGCCCGTAATACGCGGCTTGTTGGGCGGATCGAGCAGGGCCGTTGCGTCCGGCTTCCGTGTCAGAATCCGGCGAAACAATCCGTCGAGGGTTGGCGATACGTTGGTCTGGATCACGGGATCACTTCGCTCGCGGCTCCGAACTTTGCCACCAGGTTTCCGGGAGGTATCCCGTCAAGGCGGTCGTTGCCGGTCGTTGTATCATATTCCAGCGCGCGATCCATTGCTCTTGAACGTTAAAGAGGGGGATAGCGTAGAATCCCGCTATCAACGTCCGGTCGAGCGCGCGCACCGCCGAGACGAAGGCGGAACGCTCGCGTGCCTCCAACATCGCCGCGATCATGGCGTCGATGGCGGGATTTTTGACGCCCATATAGTTTCGCGTGCCTTGAATGTCAGCCGCCTCGCTTCCCCAATAAAACGACTGTTCGTTGCCTGGCGACAACGACTGGTCCCACCGGTTCGGTATCATATCGAAATCGAAACTGAGCCGGCGTTGATCGAATTGGACGGCGTCGACCGCCCGCACCGAGGCTTCGATGCCCGCGCGTTTGAGGTCGCGGATATACGCCAGCGCGATTCGCTCCTGGTCCCGTGTCGTCACCAAAATCTCAAAGGTGAGGGGCGTCCGCGTCGAACGCTGCCGCAACACCGTGCCATCGAGGTCGTAGCCGGCTTCCGACAACAGCGTCAGCGCGCTTCGAAGGGTGGCGCGGTCCCGACCGGAAGCGTCGCTGACGGGGAGATGGAAGGTCCCGTCGAGGATATCGGCAGGGATTCGCGAGGCGAAGGGTTTCAAGAGCTCGCGTTCGCGCTCGTCGGTGGCACGTCCATAGGCCGACAATTCGGAGCCCGCGAAATAGCTCGCCGTGCGTCCATAAAGGCCGAAAAAATAGTTTCGGTTGATCCATTCGAAATCGAACAAGAGCGTCAAGGCGCGGCGCACGCGAAGGTCCGAAAACATCGCACGGCGCGTGTTGAACACCAGAAATTCCGCAGGCTGCGGCACCCCGGGCTTGATGGCATCGCGGATCACTTCGCCGTTACGCGCGGCCGGAAAATCATATCCGCCGTGCCAGCGCAGCGGTTCATTTTCGACACGAAAATCAAAGAGGCCACGCTTGAAGGCTTCGAATTGGCCGTTGGCTTCGCGATAAAAATCGAGCCTGATTTCATCGAAATTCCACAGGCCGCGATTTGCCGGAAGGTCGCGGCCCCAATAGTCGGGATTGCGTGCCAGCGTTACGCTTGCGCCGGGTTTGACCGCGCTGACGCGATACGGGCCGGAGCCGATCGGCGGTGACATCGAGGTTTCCTCGAAGGTCGCGACATCTACGGCATGACGGGGCAATATCGGCATCAGGCCGAGGATCAGTGGCAGCTCGCGGTCGTTGGCGGCGCTGAGATCGAAACGCACCGTGAGCGGATCGAGCGCTTCGGCCTTTGTGACCTTGGAATAATACTGCCGATGATTTGGACGGCCCTTGTCGCGCAGTAAAGTCCACGAAAACAGCACGTCCTCGGCGGTGACCGGCCTTCCGTCCGAAAAACGCGCCCGCGGATCGAGATGAAAGGTGACATAGCTCCTGACATCGTCGGTCTCCACGCTTTTGGCTAGCAATCCATAGAGCGTGAAAGCTTCATCGTTGCCGCGCGCCATCAGGCTTTCGATCACAAATCCCCTGATTTGCTGCACCGCGAGCCCTTTGACGATCAAGGGGTTGAGGCTATCAAACGTGCCGAGAACGCCTTGCACCAGCCGGCCCCCCTTCGGCGCGTCCGGATTGGCATAAGGCATATGGGTGAAATCGGCCGGCAAGCTGGGCGCGCCGTGCATGGCGATGGCGTAACTTTCCGCCGCCGATGCCGTACGGGTGCCCATCGCGAGCGAGAGGCCGCAGGCGAGGGCGCTGCAAACCAGGATCGGACAAGCCAGCATCCGATAAGTAAGAGCAGGAAACCCCGCGTGCCGCCTTGAAATCCGCGATAAAGCGCGCTGATTTGATTCGATCTTGCTCACCGGCAACCTTTACCACAGCCGTTAGCCTTGAGCCGCCATAGGGGGTGCCGCACGACTTGTCACATTTGTCGGCATTGATCTTTTCGTCCGTCATTGTATTGAAGGCGGGCAATTGACCAAGGCGGCAGGGCCTGTCACTTAACCGCCTCAATTGGCAAGGAGACAGCCGTCCCAAACGGCTAGAAGTGGGTGCCTGCTGAATTTCGGGCGCTTCCGTTCAGAAAGGGTTTTCCGCAATGAATTTCCGCACTTTGGCCGCGCCGGCCTGGCCGCGTGGGCGAGTTTTCGCCCTGCTGGCGGCAACGGCTCTCGTCGCCGCGTTACTTAACCCGGATGCGCAGGCGCAAACACCCGCTCCGGCCCCCGCAGCCCCCGCTCCAGCCCCCGCCGCGGCGCCGAAGGCCAAAGCCCCCGCGGCCGCACCTAAGGCTGCGCCGAAAACCGCACCCGCGGTACCGGCGCCGGCCGCCCAGCAGGCTCCGCCTGCCGGACAACCCCCGGAGCAGCAGATTCAGCTGATTTATGCGCCCTGGACCAAATTCTGCCTGAAGGGTCAGGATGCCAACGCCAAGCAAGTTTGCTTCACCGGCAAGGATGGACGTATCGAGTCCGGCCAGCCCGTGATCGCGGCGGTGATCATCGAGCCCGAAGGTGAGCCGAAAAAGATCCTGCGCGTGACGCTTCCGCTCGGCATGCAGCTCGTTCACGGAACCCGCGTCCTCGTCGATAACAACACGCCGGCGCAAAGCCCCTATGTGATCTGTTTCGCCAATGGCTGCATGTCGGATTACGAGGTGACCCCGGAACTGATTGCGAACATGAAGAAGGGTCAGAATTTGCTGGTTCAGGCGATCAATTCCAACGGCGCACCGCTCACGCTGCCGCTGCCGCTCGCCGAATTCGCTAAGGCCTATGACGGACCGCCGACCGACCCGAAGGTGTTCGAGGAAACCCAGAAAAAACTGCAGGAGGAGTTGCAGAAACGTGCTGAAGAAGCGCGCAAGAAGCTTGAGGCGACGCAGCCCGGCGCCGCCGCGCCCGCGGCCGCTCCGGCCGCGAAGTAAAAACGCGCCTTACAAAGCGTTCGGCAAAAAAGAAAAAGGCGCCCGATCGAGCGCCTTTTTAATTGGAGAGATTTGGTCTCATCCCTTAAGCATGAAAACCGGCTTCCACTTTTCCGGATCATGCTCTAATTCAGCGATGGATTGCGCGGACGATAGCCGCCCGATTTGTCTTTCACGAAAATCTCGGCGACTTGCGAGTGCCGGATCGGTTCGCCGGAATCGTCAGGCAGCAAATTTTGCTCGGAAACGTAGGCGACATATTCCGATTCTGAATTCTCCGCGAGCAGGTGGTAGAACGGTTGATCCTTGTTAGGCCGGACCTCCTCGGGGATCGACAGCCACCATTCCTCGGTGTTGTTGAATTCCGGATCGATATCGAAGATCACGCCCCGGAACGAAAATATCCGGTGCCGGACGATCTGTCCGATCTGAAATTTGGCTGTGCGCGCTATTATCATGGCTCGTCGAATAGACCATGATTGTGGCCGATGCTAGAGGCAAACCTCCGAATTTACCTTTGCCCGCCGAGCTGCTGCCGGACACGCCTGCCGGCCCACCAAACGAAGAAAAAGAAATCCGCGCCATGGTCGACGTTCTCAATCTCGCATTGCCGTATTTCGGCTTGATCTTCATCGGCTTCGCCTGCGGCAAGGCCAAGGCACTTCCGGAGGCGGGCCTGGCGTGGATGAATTTCTTTTTGCTCCATGTTTCGCTGCCGGCGTTGCTGTTCGGGATCATGTCGAAGACGCCGTTTGCGGAACTCAACAACCCGCCATTCTTGATCGCAACCACCCTGGGCACGGCCAGCGCCTTTGTTCTCGCCATGACAGCGGGTCGGTTGCTCGGTCAGCTGTCGCTCCGCGAGGCCGCCCTCGCAGGCCTTTCGGGAGGTTATGGCAACATCGGCTATATGGGGCCCGGTCTGGCGCTGGCGGTGCTCGGCCCGAAGGCCGCAGCACCGACGGCCCTAATCTTTTGTTGCGACAGCATCTTTCTGTTTTCGGTGGTGCCGCTGTTGATCGCGCTCACAGAGGTCAAGCATCGTCCGTTGTCGCGCACGCTCGGTCTCGTCGTGCGTCAGATCTTTCTCAACCCGTTGATCATGTCAGCTTGCGCCGGCGCGCTCACGGCGGCGTTGCACATCCACCCGCCGCTGGCGATCGACAATATGCTTTCCTTTCTTCAAAATGCCACGGCGCCGACAGCGTTGTTCGTGCTTGGCGTGACGGTTGCACTACGTCCGCTTGGGCGCGTCCCATGGGAAGTGCCCTCCATCATCGCGGTGAAACTCCTGGTTCATCCGCTCGTCGTGTTCGGATTGATGTTCTTGCTCGGACCCTTCGGACAACCATGGGCGGCCACCGCGGTGTTGATGGCGTCCCTGCCGCCGGCGCTGAACGTGTTTGTGATCGCCAGGCAAAACGACGCATGGATCGAGCCTGCGTCTGTTGCGGTATTGATCGGAACCTTCGCATCCGTGGTCACGCTCACGAGCGTGATGTGGTTCTTGCAGACCGGTCGGCTCGCATTTCCGTAACGTGAGAGGGCCTCTTGTTCAAACCCGTCGCCACGACGGCGCCAGGCCTTCGCGCATGGCGAGACGGCGGAGTGGCCCGATAGAGCCGACCAGATGCAAGCCTACGGCGCGCGCCGATTGCATCGGCAACAAATCGCTCAACAAGGATCGGTTCGCCATATCGATGACGAACGTCCGGCTCGTGACGTCGCCGCGCCGCGCTGAATCGTAGCGCTTGAGCACTGGCGGCGAACCGGGGTCTTCGCCCGAGACCATCGCGTGCCTCACGATGTCGGCGATATCGGCGGCATCGCGCAGGCCCATGTTGAGGCCTTGAGCGCCGATCGGCGGCAGCACATGGGCGGCCTCGCCGACCAAGGCGACACGATGTTGCGCGAATTGCCGGGGCCGCAGAATCGAAAGCGGAAACAGATGGCGTCCCGGCTCGACCTGAAGACGGCCAAGAATGGAGTGCGATTGGGTCTCCGCCGCCATCGACAATTCGTCATCACTCAAGGCGACCAGCCGCTCGGCCTCTTTTGGCGACATGACCCACACCACGCTGCAACGGTCGCCAGGCAATGGCACGAACACGCAGGGACCTTGGGCGGTGTGAAATTCCGTGGAGATATTTCGATGGGGCCGCGAATGGCTGACGTTGAAGGTGAGCGCCGACTGATGAAGATCGTGGCGGCTGACTTCGATGCCGGCGGCCTCGCGGCAGAGCGATTGCCTCCCGTCGGCGCCGGCTACAAGGCCCGCAGCCAACGAATGGCCTTGCCGGGTGTGAATGGTAACCTCGGCGGAACCCGTCTTGATCGTAACGGTCTCATCGTCAAGCCGCGTCAGATCGGAAAGTTCGGCGGCGCGTTCCTCCAATGCGATCATGAGCGCGCGGTTTTCGGTGTTGTAGCCGAACGCGTCGAGACCTATTTCGTCGCATGAGAAGCGGACCTCGGGTGCACGGATCAACCGCCCTGTATCGTCGACCAGGCGCATCGTCCGCAACGCCGCCGCCTTGTCCTCGCAACGTCGCCAGACATCGAGCCGTCGCAACAGCTCAATGGAATCGCCTAACAAGGCCGTTGTGCGGTTGTCGGCATAAGGCGTGCGGCGGGCAATCAAGGCTGTCTTTGCCCCGGTCTGCGCCAACGCAATCGCCGCCGAAAGCCCCGCCGGGCCACCGCCAATCACGACGACGTCAAATTTACCCGATACTTCGTTCATCTTTGAGACAATTGACGTTCCAAATGGCGTTTTCAAGCCCGCATCGCCGACCTGAGGTCCTCGAAATTTCAGAGCTGACGGCCTAACCGCGAATGCAAATCGGGGCGATTCCTGATAGCACTTTGGAGCAAATGGACCAGGCAAACCTTCACGAATCGCCCGAATCAAAGGGAATGCGTGCCGCCGCATTTTCCGTGCACGTCTTTACGGCGTTGGGCGCAGGCGTCGCCTTTATTGCGTTACTCGAGGCTGTGCGGGCGCACTGGGCTGCAATGTTCTGGTGGCTCGGGGTCGCGCTGGTGATCGACGCGGTCGACGGCCCGATCGCACGGCGGTTGGACGTTGTGCGGCTGCAACCGAACTGGTCGGGCGAAATGCTCGACCTTGTGGTTGATTTTGTCACATACGTCTTTGTGCCGGCTTACGCGATCGCCGCGAGCGGTTTGTTGCTGCCGTATGCGGCGCCGCTTTTGGGCATCGGTATATCCGTCAGCGGGGCGCTTTATTTCGCCGATCGCCGGATGAAAAGTGTCGACAACCATTTTCGCGGATTTCCGGGATTGTGGAATATCGCGGCATTCTATCTGTTCTTGCTGCAACTGCCGCCGCTGCCCTCGAGCGTAGGCGTGGCCGTCCTGATTGCATCGACCTTTCTTCCGTTCCACGTCGTTCACCCGATCCGCGTCGTGCGTATGCGCGCGCTGACCCTGTCATTGATCGGTATCGGCGCCGCGCTGATGGCCATCGCTTTGCTGCACGATTTTGACGTCGGTGCACCCATCAAGATCGGGCTTTGCGCGATCGCCGCCTATGTCGTGGGGTGCGATGCCGCGATCCGGCTGGTGAGGTCGATCAAGGGATGATCGGGCTATTGACGAGCGCTGAAGCTTGGGCGGCTCTGTTGACCCTGACGGCGCTGGAAATCGTCCTCGGCATCGACAACGTCATATTTCTGTCGGTCCTCGTCTCGCGCATGCCGCAAGCGCAAGCGAGGCGTGCCCGGCAAATCGGGCTGGCGCTCGCACTGGTGTTCCGCATTCTTTTGCTCGGCGTTCTGGTGTGGCTGATCGGCTTCACGGAGGTGCTTTTCACCTGGCGGGGTGCGGCATTTTCCTGGCGGGATATCATTCTAATCGGTGGCGGGTTGTTTCTGATCGCCAAAGCGACTCGCGAAATTCACTCCGAGGTGGAGGTTCCCGACGAAGCGAGCGACGACGCACAGCGGACGAACGTGTTTTTCTGGATGATCGTCCAGATCATCGTGATCGATATGGTCTTCTCGCTCGATTCCATCATCACCGCGATTGGTATGGCACAGGACATCGAAATCATGATCGCGGCCGTGATCATCGCCTGTCTCATCATGTATGTGTCGTCCGGCCCGGTGGCGAGATTTGTGGCGGAGCATCCGACCACCAAGATGCTGGCGCTGGCGTTTCTGGTGCTGATCGGCGTCGCACTGGTGGCCGATGGATTCAAATTTCATATTCCTCGCGGCTACATTTATTTCGCCATCGCTTTTTCCGCAGCGGTCGAGTTTTTCAACGTGCTTGCCAAGCACAACCGTGGAAGAACGTCGGATTAGCTCGACCGAAGACGTTCCCGCGATCATCGAGTTGACAATGTCGCCGCGATGGCTTTCGCTTGATCGTAGAGAGAAGGCTCAAGGGAGAATCTGATATGACCAAGGCCGTGCGTGTGCACAAGGTGGGGGGGCCGGAATCGCTGGTTTACGAGGCGGTGGATGTGCCCGCGCCGGCCGCTGGAGAAGTTCGTATCCGCCAGCATGCCGTTGGCCTTAACTTCATCGACGTTTATTATCGCACCGGCCTCTACAAGGCGCCTTCGCTGCCCTTTATCGCAGGCAACGAAGCGGCCGGTGAGGTACTCGCGGTCGGACCCGGGGTAACGAATTTTCATCCCGGCGACCGTGTCGCCTATTATTTTAATCTCGGCGGCTACGCGTCCGAGCGAAACATACCGGCCGAAAAACTTGTCAAGCTGCCCGATCATATCACCTATGAGCAAGGCGCGGTGCTGATGCTGAAGGGCCTGACGGTCTGGTATCTCCTGCACAAGACGTTCAAGGTCGAGCCGCACCATCGGGTGCTGATTCACGCGGCGGCGGGTGGCATCGGTTTGCTTGCGTGCCAATGGGCGAGGGCGATGGGTGCCCACGTCATCGGCACCGTCGGGTCGAAGGCGAAGGCCGAGCTGGCGCTCGCCAATGGCTGCGATCACGTCATCCTTTACAACGAGGAAGATTTCGTCGCCCGTGTGAAGCAAATCAGCCGCAACGAACTATGCGACGTCGTCTATGATGGTGTCGGCAAATCCACATTTCCGGGATCGCTGTCCTGCCTCAAGCCGCGTGGGATGTTCGTGAGCTTCGGTAACGCGTCGGGCCCTGTTCCGCCGTTCTCGATCGCCGAACTCAACAATCACGGTTCGCTGTTTGCGACGAGGCCCAAGCTCAACGACTATGTCGGCAAGCGCTCGGACTTGATCGAGGGCGCCGACACGTTGTTTGCCGCGGTCATCAACGGCAAGCTGCATGTCCCGATCAATCACGCCTACGCGCTGAAGGACGCCGCCAAGGCCCATACCGATCTCGAGGGCCGTGCGACGACGGGCGCCGCGATTTTGAGGCCGTAATGTTGCTGTTCCAACGGCTCGCCCGGCGTTCGCCGGACGAGCCGTTGGAAGTCAGGCCGGCCGCCAAAGCCGTTGCCATTTGCCGACCAATGACCAGAAATCGCTCGGCATGATTTCAAAGCATTCCGCGTTGTTCGGAATTCTTTCCCAAGCCTGCGCGCTGCGCATGTAGACATGCGCGATCGGCCGCAGCCACGACGTATCGTCGAGCGTGCCTGCCCGAACGGAAATGATCTCGGGACGTGCGCTCCTCTGTCCGTAGACCCGCCCGCCGCAATTGCCGCAGAACCGATACGTGCTTTCCACGCCGCTGGCGCCGGTCCGACGGAAATGTTGGGTCTGGCCCCGCGTCAGGCTGAAGCTGTCGGCCTTGACCGGCATCGACAGGCTGAAGGCGCTGCCGGACCAGCGCTGGCATTCCGTGCAGTGACAGGCATAGACCAACAGCGGCATCGCGGTGACCTGAAAGCGCACGGCCTCGCAGGGGCACCCGCCGCTTAAAGGAAGCGCGGGCGCATGCAGTTTCGTCCTCATCCGATTATCTCCAGCATTCAAGCCACCCGCCGCGCGGTGCCGGCCCTGGTAAGGATTGCGTCAAGTCGATCGATCATCTCTGAAATTTCGTCCCGCGTGACGTTGAGCGCGGGCATGAAGCGCAGCGTGTCGGGCCGAGGGGCATTGAGCAGCACGCCTTCTCCAAGCGCTTGCGCAACAATCGAGGCGCCGATTGGATGTTTGAGATCGAGCGCCAGCAGAAGCCCGCGGCCGCGGACTTCGCCGAGGCCATGCCGCGCGGAAAGCCGCTGCAGCTCGCTCTCCAGATGGAGCCCGGTATCGGCAACCGACCTCAGAAACTCCGGCCGTGCGACGCGATCGAGGACGGCGAGCCCGGCCGCGCACATCAACGGATTGCCGTTGAACGTGCCGCCCTGATCGCCATGCTCGAAACACGAAGCCGTTTCGGTGGCGAGCAGCGCGGCGAGCGGAACACCGCCGCCGATACCCTTGCCGAGCGTCATGATGTCGGGCGTGATACCCGTATGTTCGTAGTGGAAGAGCTTGCCGGTACGGCCGACGCCGGTTTGGATCTCATCGACGATCAGCAAAAGGCCGTGCTCTTTCGTGAGCGTGCGCAGATCGAGCAGGAACTGATCCGACGCAGGCCACACGCCAGCTTCGCCCTGGATCGGCTCCAGCATCACCGCGATGGTTTTGTCGTCGATCAAGCGTTCGACGGACGCAAGATCGTTCAGTTGCGCCTTTAGGAAGCCTGAGACCTTGGGCTCGAACAGAGGCTCGAAGGCCTTTTTGCCGGAAGCCGACATGGTGGCGAGCGTGCGGCCATGGAAGCTGCCCTCGAAGGTGATGATCTTGTGGGCGCCGTTTCGGTGGAGCGCGCCGTATTTGCGGGCGAGCTTGATCGCGCCTTCATTGGCTTCCGCGCCCGAATTGGCGAAGAACACCCGGTCGAAGCAACTGCGATCGACCAACGTCTTTGCCAGCTTCAGGCTTGGCGCGTTGTAAAAGGCCGGGCTCGGCGTCAGCAGCAACTTTGCCTGGGCCGCAAGCGCTTCGGCGATTTCAGGCGGTGAATGGCCCAGGCAATTGACCGCCCACCCCTGCACGAAGTCGAGATAGCGTTTGCCGGTGTCATCCCACAGAAACGAGCCTTCGCCCCTGACGAAGACGATTTCCGGGCGTGCCGTGATTTCCATCAATGCGTCGAATGGATGGGTGGCAATGGTCATATCGAAACTCCTCGGTGGGGTGAAAAGCGAGCCAAAACGCAAGAAGGCCGCACTTTGGGGGTGCGGCCTTCTCGAAAACTTGAAGCTGTTTATGTGTTCAGCTTAGTCGTCGGGCACGGCGCGACCCATCATCGTCGAATGAACGACGACGGCAGACGGCGTGGAATTTGGCCCGATTCAAAATCATGAGTTCCGCCATACAGCCGAATGGCTGGCGGTGTCAAGCGTGTCAGAATCCCGAGACGCTGCCATGCAGATCATATTCGTCTGCGCGTTCGATTTTCGCGGTGACGATCTCGCCGACACGGAGTGGACGACGGCTTGAGACATAGACCGCGCCGTCGATCTCGGGCGCATCCGCTTTTGAGCGGCCCTTTGCGACGCTCGGGCCGACCTCGTCGATGATGACCTGCTGCCGCGTGCCGACTTTGCGCTTGAGTCGTCGCGCGGAAATCTTTTGCTGTCGCGCCATCAGTGCATCCCAACGCGCCTGCTTGATCTCGTCGGGCACGGCGTTGCCGATGGCATTCGACACGGCGCCCGCGACCGGCTCATATTTGAAGCAGCCGACCCGGTCGATCTCGGCTTCTTCGAGCCAGTCGAGCAAATAAGCGAAATCGGAATCGGTCTCGCCGGGAAAGCCAACGATGAAGGTGGAACGCAAGGTCAGTTCGGGGCATTCCTCGCGCCACTTCTTGATTCTCCCCAAAGTCTTGTCCTGTGCCGCCGGGCGCTTCATCGCTTTGAGGATTTCGGGGCTTGCGTGCTGAAAGGGAATGTCGAGGTAGGGCAGAATCTTGCCCTCCGTCATCAAGGCGATGACGTCGTCAACGTGCGGGTAGGGGTAAACATATTGCAGTCGCACCCAGACGCCGAATTCGCCAAGTTCGCGCGCGAGATCGACGAATTTGGCGCGGACCGCACGATCTTTCCACGGGCTTTCGGCGTATTTCAAATCGACACCATAGGCTGAGGTGTCCTGCGAAATCACCAGCAATTCCTTGACGCCAGCGTTGATTAACCTTTCCGCTTCGCGCAACACGTCATTGGCCGGGCGCGAGACCAGATCGCCGCGTAGTTTCGGGATGATGCAAAAGCTGCAGCGGTTGTTGCAGCCTTCGGAAATCTTCAAATACGCATAATGCCGGGGCGTGAGCTTGATGCCCTGGGGCGGCACCAGATCGAGATGCGGGTTATGGACCGGCGGCAGCGCCCGGTGTACGGCGTCAAGCACGCTTTCATATTGCTGCGGCCCGGTGATCGAGAGCACGCCAGGATAGACCGCCTCGATCTGCTCGGGTTCCGCGCCCATGCAACCGGTGACGATGACCTTGCCGTTCTCCGCCATGGCCTCGCCGATGGCACCAAGCGATTCCTGCTTGGCGCTGTCGAGAAAGCCGCAAGTGTTGACGATAACGAGATCTGCGCCATCATGCTTGCGCGCGAGTTCATAGCCTTCGGCGCGCAACCGCGTGATAATGCGCTCGGAATCTACCAGGGCCTTGGGGCATCCCAGTGACACAAAGCTGACTTTGGGCGCGGCGGCCTGTTTCATATTCGATTGATCCGATTGATTGGCAGGAGCTAGTCCCAATTGCCTATAATTACAAGGCTTTGTAGGGGCTTACGGCGTGCTATGAATATTTCAAGGGTAATGTGGGTGATCGATGGGCGCCGAGTCGTCTCCTAAAATCGTCATTGTCGACGAAAGCCCGATCCGCGCCGCGATTCTTGAAGAAGGCTTGCGAGAGGCGGGCTTCACCGGCGTCGTCCACATCAGCGAAATGCAGAGCTTGCTGAGCCGGATTTATGCCCTCGACCCCGACGTCATCTTGATCGACCTGGAAAATCCCAGTCGCGACGTGCTCGAGCAGATGTTCCAGGTCAGCCGCGCGGTGCGTCGACCGATTGCGATGTTCGTCGATCAAAGCGACGCGGCCTCCATACAGGCTTCCGTCGATGCCGGCGTCTCGGCCTACATCGTCGACGGCCTGAAGAAAGAGCGAGTGAAGCCGATCCTCGACCTTTGCATTTCGCGCTTCAACGCCTTCGCAAAACTGCAGGATGAACTCGACCGCGCCAAATCCGCGCTCGAAGACCGTAAGGTCATCGATCGCGCCAAGGGGATCTTGATGAAGCGCAAGGGCCTGACGGAAGAGGAGGCCTATGTGCTGCTGCGATCCACCGCGATGCGCGAAAAAAAGAAGATCGGCGAGATCGCGCAGTCGATCCTGACGGCCTCGGAGTTGCTGAAATGACCCGATCCCTTCGCATAGGCTTCATTCCGCTGGTCGATGCCGCAGCGCTGATCGTCGCCGTCGACAAAGGATTTGCCGCGGAGGAGGGGCTCGACATCACCCTGCTTCGGGAAGTGTCGTGGTCGAACGTCCGCGACAAGCTCAACCTCGGCCTGTTCGACGCGGCGCATCTCTTGGCGCCGGTCGCGATCGCCTCGAGCCTTGGCCTCGGGCACGTCAAGGTGCCGATCGTCGCGCCTTTCAATCTCGCCCTCAACGGCAACGCGATCACGGTGTCGCCGGCACTGCATGCGGCGATCATGAGCGAGCTATCGGGCGACCCGCTGGACCCGATGGCGACCGCGCTGGCGCTTTCGCGGGTGGTCGCGGCGCGGCGAAAGAAGGGAGCCGAGCCGCTGATCTTCGGAATGACCTTTCCGTTCTCGACCCATAATTATCAGCTGCGGTTCTGGATGGCGGCGGGTGGGGTCGATCCCGACGAGGACGTCCGCCTCGTGGTGCTGCCGCCGCCTTACATGGTGGACAGTCTCGCAAACGGCCACGTCGACGCGTTTTGTGTCGGCGCACCCTGGAATTCCGTCGCGGTTGATCACGGCGTCGGTCATATCCTGCATTTCGTGGCCGACATTCTGGTTCGTGCAGCCGAAAAGGTGCTAGCCGTCAGGCAGGATTGGTCGGAGAAGAACGCGGACATTCTTGCTGCCTTGGTGCGGGCGCTTGCCCGTGCCGCCGAATTCGTCGAAGAACCGCAACATCGCGCCGAGGCGGCGCGCATCCTGGCGCTGCCTGAACGGATCGGCATCGATGCGGAAGTCATCCAACGAACGCTTGACGGCCGTCTCAAGGTTTCGCCGGACGGTACGATGCGTGAAAGCAATCGCTATCTGCTGGTGGGGCGTGAGGGCGTGGCACGGCCAGACCCAGTTCAAGCTGCATGGCTCTACGCGCAAATGGTGCGCTGGGGGCAGGCCTCGATCAGCCCGGATGCGCTCCATACCGCCAAATCGGTCTTCCGGCCGGCTCTTTACGATGCCGCGCTAGGGCAAAGCGGGGAGCCCGCTGACGCGGCGCGCGCCGTCGGCGCGTTCGCAGGGCCAGCGTTTGATGCCGACGATATTGCGGGGCATCTGGCGGCATTCAGGATTGGTCGCTGGAAACCATGATAGGCACTGGAGCCGAGGCAGGATGCAACAACGACTAATTTTTAGGCGATTGGCTCGAATTGGTTGCGGCATCTTCGGGCATGCTCCCAGGATTTTATCCTAAGATATTGAATAAACAACATTTTGAGAGAATTTTGGGGTGGCACGCAACTTGAATGTTGCAGTGCAGCCGGCGGTCGTGGATGTCCGCTGGCTCAGGTCCTGGATGGATTCCGCAGCAACGAGGCTGGTCGGACCGCTCTTGGGAATCGAAGGCGGCGTTTCGTCGTCGCGGCGATCTCAGCACGGTCACATCCTGTTTCCCGTTGGCGCCACCGATGGTGGCTGCAGGAGCCTCGTTGCGCACCATGAAAATCGAAACTCTCCCGGTCGACTTTACCGACGAGCAGAAACGCTATCTGGAAGGGTTTGCGACGGGCCTGCAGATCAGCCGGGTCGGACGCGGCCTCGGAGGTGCAGCCGCCGGCAAGACGAACGCCGAACCTGTCGGACCGGACGCGGCCCACATCAAAGCGCAGGACAAGGTCGTCGCGTCCGGGAAGAAACTTGCGGACCAAGAAAAATTCAAACGCGAGGAGCATCCCTTCGATGCTTATCCGCGCTTGAAGGAACAGGCTGCAAGCAATGCAGCTCCGTCGCCCGCGGATAATTTTCGCTGGCGCTACTATGGCCTGTTTTATGTCGCGCCGGCGCAAGATTCGTATATGTGCCGTCTGCGGATTCCGAACGGCATCATCAAGCATTGGCAATTCGCAGGCCTGGCCGATCTCGCCGAGCGCTATTGCGGGCCGTATGCGCATGTGACCACGCGCGCCAATTTGCAGGTCCGGGAAATTCCGCCGAAAAACGCCGTGGCGTTGATCGAGGGCATTCAAGACCTCGGCCTTTGTTCGCGCGGCGCCGGCGCGGACAACATCAGGAACGTCACGGGGACGCCGACCGCCGGAATCGACCCGCAAGAATTGCTCGATACCCGTCCCCATGCCAGCGAATGGCACTATCACATTCTCAACGACCGCTCGCTCACGGGACTACCGCGCAAATTCAACGTTGGCTTCGATGGCGCCGGCAAAATTGCGGTGCTCGAAGACACCAACGATATCGCCTTCGCGGCGGTCGAGGTGAGGGATGGTTTCGGCGCCGAGCCCGGGGTCTGGTTTCGTCTCGGCGTTGGCGGCATCACCGGCCACAAGGATTTCGCGCGGGACGCCGGCATCATCGTCAGGCCCGCCGACGCGACCAAAGTGGCCGACGCGATCGTTCGCGTGTTCATTGAGCTGGGCGATCGCACCAACCGACTCAAGGCGCGGTTGAAATATGTCATCGACGCCATGGGAATGGAAAAATTCCTGGTCGCGGTGGAAGAAAAACTTGGGCGCGCTTTCACCCGCGTGCCCTCTGAGGCTTTTACGCCGCGTCCGGCCTTCGACCGCATGGCGCATGTCGGCGTGCATCGGCAAAAGCAGGCGGGTTTGAACTGGATCGGCGTTGTGCTCGACGTGGGTAAACTCACCTGTGAGCAGATGCGCGGCCTCGCCAAAATCGCGAACGATCTCGGCGACGGCGAGCTTCGCCTGACGGTCTGGCAGAACCTTCTGATATCGGGAGTGAAGGATGAGAATGTCGAACTCGCCCTCGAGGCCATCAAAGCGCTTGGGCTGGCGGTAACGGCGTCGCATATACGCGCCGGCCTGGTCGCCTGCACGGGAAACGCCGGGTGTAAATTTGCGGCCTCCGATACGAAACGCCACGCCGCCGCGATCGGCGATTGGTGCGAATCCAAGGTCAAACTCGACACGCCACTCAACATCCATCTCACCGGCTGTCATCACTCCTGCGCACAGCACTATATCAGCGATATCGGATTGATCGCCGCGAAAGTGCCGGTCGGGGAAGAGGATACCGTTGAAGGCTATCATCTGTTCGCCGGGGGCGGGTTCGGGCCAAATGCCGATTTGGGGCAGGAGGTCTATCGCGACCTCAAGGCTGAGGACGCGCCGCGAACGGTCGAGAAGTTGTTGAAGGCCTATCTCGCTCATCGCGCGTCACCGGATGAAACTTTCCTGACATTTGCGCGCCGCCACGACGGCGAAGCGCTGCGCCAGCTCGCCGACGCCGAGGTTTCGTCATGAATCAGATGACGCCGCCGCCCAAGATTGAAATCATCCCGCCGAGCGCGCCGTTTTCCGAAGCGCAGCGTTCCTGGTTGAACGGCTTCTTTGCCGGACTCTTGTCGGCGGACAATGCGCCGCCGCTCTCGGCAGAGCAGGGGGCTGCGGAGCTTCGGGGCATTTCCGGTGATGGCGATGACCGAGAAGCGCCGTGGCACGACCAGACCATGCCGCTCGCCGACCGCATGAAGCTCGCCGAAGGCCGCCCGTTGCGTCGCCGGATGATGGCGGCGATGGCGCAGCAAGATTGCGGGCAATGCGGCTACAACTGCAACGACTACTCGGACGCGATCGCGAGCAAGGACGAGGCGCGTCTCAATCTCTGCGTCCCCGGCGGCAAGGAAACCGCTCGGATGCTCAAGGCATTGTACGAAGAGTTGGAGAAAGCGCCCGCAAGCTCGCAGGCGCCGGCCTCAACGGCACCATCAGTCGCTGCAATGTCTGGGCGTTCACGCGACAACCCGGTGCCGGCGACGTTCGTGTCACGTCGGCTCTTGAACAAACCAGGATCGGAAAAAGAAACCTGGCACATTGATTTCGATCTCTCAGATTGCGGCCTCGATTATGTCGTCGGAGATTCGTTCGGAGTCTTTGCGAGCAACGAGGCCGGACTCGTCGATCAGATCATCGCTTTGCTCGGCGCATCGCATGTGACCGAGGTGAGAGGCAAGACGTTGCGCGAGGTTTTGATCGCCGATGTCTCGCTTTCGCCCGCCCCGGATTCGCTTTTCGAACTGTTCTCGTTCATTACCGGCGGTGCGCAGCGTGAAAAAGCGCGTGCGCTGGCGCAAGGGGAGGATCCGGACGGTGACGCGGCGACGCTCGACGTGATGGCGGCGTTGCAAAAATTCTCCGGCGCGCGGCCGCACCCCGAAGCCTTTGTCGAGGCGCTGGAGCCGCTGCAACCGCGCCTCTATTCAATCTCGTCGTCGCACAACGCCACGCCCGGCAAGCTATCGCTCACCGTGGACCGCGTGCGTTACGTCGTCGGCAAACGCAAGCGCCTCGGATTGGCCTCGACGTTCCTTGCAGAACGTATCAATCCGGGTGACCAAATGAAGGTCTATGTGCAGAAAGCCCACGGCTTCGCGATGCCGTCGGACCCGAAGGTTCCGATCATCATGATCGGGCCGGGCACGGGCATCGCGCCATTCCGCGCATTTCTGTTCGACCGTAAAGCGACCGGCGCGACCGGCAAGAACTGGCTGTTCTTCGGCCATCAGCGCAGCGCATATGATTTCTTTTATTCGGATGAGTTGAACGCGATGAAAACGTCAGGCCTCCTGACGCGATTATCGCTGGCCTGGTCGCGCGATGGCGACAAAAAATTCTATGTGCAGGACCGCATGCGCGAAGTCGGCCGTGAGTTGTGGGCATGGCTCGCCGACGGCGCCCACCTTTATGTCTGCGGCGACGCCAAGCGGATGGCGAAAGACGTCGAACGCACCTTGGTCGACATCGTGGCGCTGCACGGCGCACGCTCGATCGATCAAGCCGTCAGCTTCGTCGCAGAACTCAAAAAGAGTGGCCGGTTTCAGCAAGACGTCTACTGAACGGTTAACTTAGCTCAATTTCGAACGAATAATATTCTCGTTCGAATCCGCCGCAGAGAATTTTCGTCTGCAATCGGAGTCTCGCGAAGCGCCAGCATCGCTATTTCCCGCACAGTCTTGCAAGCCGCCGCCAATCGTATTCCGTTAGGTGAAATGGGGCGTTGGAGATCAACCATGCGCGAACTATCGGCGGAAGCCCGCCTGCATCTTTATGCGCGTTCTCTTTCGGGACGAACCGAGCGACGGCTGCATACGGCTGCACTCTATGGCGCGTTCGCGCTGATCGCAGCCATCCTTTTCGGCTCGCTGTCGGTCCATCCGTTTTAGGCGTTATTCCTGGTCCGAGCACTATCTATTGGGAAAACCTGTTCCCACCGCGCACGGACACCTCCCTTCAAATCGCTTTCTTAAACGGCGCCACTTCGATGCTGGCGTCCTTTAATGCTTTGCGGACCCCGCGTGCGATATCGACCGCGCCGGGCGTGTCGCCGTGAATACACACGGTGTCGGTTCGCATCTTGATCACCTTGCCGGTTACCGAGACCACGGCGCCATCCTGCACCATTCGCACCACACGCTTCGCAATTTGGTCTGCATCGTGCAATACCGAGCCGGGCTTGCGGCGCGACACCAAAGTGCCGTCGTCTTCA
>Ga0137403_10002662_pt1 | contig 21721 bp, 22 predicted proteins | sample CZOMad2_1_16fung_FD_122057 | JGI IMG/M metagenome (GOLD analysis project Ga0137403, IMG submission 122057) | Vadose zone soil fungal communities from Angelo Coast Range Reserve, California, USA - CZOMad2_1_16fungal (Hybrid Assembly) | ecosystem: Environmental > Terrestrial > Soil > Vadose zone...
ACCTTTTTGGCGCAGCTCATGTGTGATGCGTTGCGTACCGAAACGCCAGCGTTTGGCGTGTACCAGTTGTGTGGCGGCACGTTGATCAGACAACCAGCCGCGCGCGGTCAAATCATCCAGTAGTGCATCAAGACTTTCCGATGAAGATTGTGCGACGCTTTCATCCGTCGATGCATGCGACAACAACTTGCTGCACAGTTCGGCACGACTGTATTCACGACGCGCCAGATAGTGCAGCGCACGCGTGCGTAAATCCGGTTCAGGCTTTTTCCTCATCTGGATGCCCGACCAAAAGTTTTTCGGGAGTTTTCGCACTGGCTTTTGCGCCGGTTTTTTGCGAATTGGGCAAGCTCATCGCGGCCGTTTTATCGGTATCTTCCAGGAGCACCACGCCGACTGCTGCGCGCACTTTGTTTTCGATTTCCCGTGCGACTTCCGGGTGTTCGCGCAAATATTCACGCGCATTATCCTTGCCTTGGCCAATCTTTTCGCCCTTGTAGGCGTACCAGGCACCGGCTTTTTCCACCAGCTTGTGCTGCACGCCGAGATCAATAATTTCGCCTTCGCGCGATATGCCTTCGCCATACAAAATATCAAATAGCGCTTCGCGGAACGGCGGGGCAACTTTATTCTTCACCACTTTGACGCGTGTCTCGTTGCCGATCACTTCATCACCCTTTTTGATCGCGCCGATGCGGCGAATATCCAGACGCACCGAAGCGTAGAATTTAAGCGCATTTCCGCCGGTGGTCGTTTCCGGGTTACCGAACATCACGCCTATCTTCATGCGAATTTGATTGATAAAAATGACCAGCGTGTTGGAACGTTTGATGTTGGCGGTCAACTTGCGCAGGGCTTGCGACATCAGCCGCGCGTGCAACCCCATTTGCGCATCGCCCATCTCGCCTTCGATTTCTGCCTTGGGTGTCAGCGCGGCAACCGAGTCGATCACGACCACATCCACTGAGGCTGAGCGTACCAGCATGTCGGTAATTTCCAGCGCTTGTTCGCCGTTGTCCGGCTGCGAGATGAGCAGGTCTTCGACCCTCACGCCAAGTTTTTGTGCGTACAACGGATCAAGCGCGTGTTCTGCGTCAATAAAAGCTGCCGTACCGCCCAGCTTCTGCATTTCGGCAATAACCTGCAAGGTCAGCGTAGTTTTGCCGGATGATTCGGGACCATAGATTTCGACAACGCGACCGCGCGGCAGCCCGCCGACACCCAGCGCGATGTCCAGACCCAGCGAGCCGGTGGAAACCACCTGGATGTCCCGCGCCACATCGTTCTCGCCCAGACGCATGATTGATCCCTTGCCAAACTGCTTTTCAATTTGGCTCAGTGCTGCCGCGAGTGCCTTGCTTTTGTTTTCGTCCATTATTTTCCCCTAAAAATTTAGTGCCTGAATTATGGCATACCAACTTGCAGTCGTTCAGAACGTTCGTTCTGTTTGGCGAGCATAGCGCAAAAGAGCGGATTTAGTAAAGACAATTAATATCGGGTTGTGTGATGCAAGGCCTGACTGGCACGGAAGAGCAATTTCAACCGGCTGCTAAGCCGTTTTGGTTAATTGCTTCAGCAAGTCCAGCACACCCTGCAAGGCAATGTGCACAGCCTGCGCGCGCACCTCTGCACGACTGCCGTCAAGCCGGTGTCGCTGGGCTGTCGAGATGCCATGCTTGACACCCCAGGCGAACCAGACCGTTCCCACCGGTTTTCCCGGTGTGCCGCCATTCGGCCCGGCAATGCCGCTAACTGCCAATGCCACTTGCGCATCACTATGTTTTAGAGCGCCCTCGACCATTTCACGCACGGTGGCTTCAGATACGGCACCTTGCGTATTCAACGTTGTTTCGCTGACCCCCAACATTTGCTGTTTTGCCAAATTGGAATAAGTGACGAATCCGCGCTCGAACCAAACTGAACTGCCCGCCACATCGGTGATCGCTTGCGCCACTCCACCACCCGTACAGGACTCTGCCGTCGCCAGCATCAGGCCGTGCGATTTCAGTGCGGTGCCAACTTGAGTTGCTAATGTACCCATCACCATCCCGAATCACGAGGTGCGATTCACGCCCCCTACAAGTTATTTGTTCAAACCACGCGCGAGATCGTTCTGAATATCGCTGACCGCTTCCAGGCCCACTGCAATGCGTATCAGCCCATCTGTGATGCCCGCTGCCACACGCGCTTCCGGCGTAATACGTGCATGCGTAGTGGTTGCAGGATGGGTGATGGTGGTTTTGGTATCGCCAAGGTTGGCAGTGATCGAAATCATGCGGGTAGCGTCGATCAGGCGCCATGCGGCCTGTTTGCCGCCCTTCACCTCGAACGACACGATGCCACCACCCGTCTTTTGCTGACGCATGGCCAGTGCATGTTGTGGATGCGACGGCAAGCCCGGGTAATAAACCCGTTGCACATTGGGCTGCGCTTCCAGCCAGCGCGCTACGGCCAAGGCATTGGCGCTATGCGCATCCATGCGCAGTTTGAGTGTTTCCATTCCCTTCAAAAATACCCAGGCGTTGAATGCGCTCATGGTGGGGCCTGCGGTACGCAAAAACTGATAAACACCTTCCAGATTTTTTTTACTGCCCAGCACCGCGCCGCCCAATACGCGTCCCTGTCCGTCCAGATATTTGGTCGCCGAATGAATCACGATGTCTGCACCAAGTTCCAGCGGACGTTGCAAAGCCGGCGAACAAAAACAGTTGTCCACCACCAGCAACGCGCCACATTTTTTTGCGCTGGCCGAAATTGCCGCAATGTCAGCAATCTCGGTGAGCGGATTGGATGGCGATTCCAGAAAAAACAATTTGGTATTGGGACGCACCGCAGCCCGCCACTCGGCAATGTTGACGGGAGAAACATAGGTCGTCTCGACCCCGAAGCGTTTGATGATGTTGTTGAACAAATTGATGATTGAACCGAACAAGCTGTGTGATGCAACGATGTGATCACCGGCTTTGAGCTGACCCATCACGCACGCCAGGATCGCCGACATGCCGGAGGCCGTGGCAACACATTGCTCGGCGCCTTCCAGCGCGGCAAGGCGCTCCTCAAACATGGTGACAGTCGGATTGGTGAAACGCGAATAAATGTTGCCCGGTTGCTCACCGATAAAACGCGCGGCTGCTTGTGCAGCATTTTCAAAAACGTAACTGGACGTCAGGAATAATGCTTCACTGTGCTCGCCGAACTGGCTGCGTTGCGTACCCGCCCGCAATGCCAGCGTTTCTGGTTGGTATGTATTAGGCTGATTTATATCATCTTGCATGCGCATCCCCTGAAAACAAAAAACCCGGAAAGCTTAGCGCTAAACCGGGTTTCCCTCGCTTTAGCTGTATTTATCAAGCGCCCGCAAGCTGTTCCTCAAATCGGCGCGGTGCAGAAATTAGCACTCGTTGCACAGCGCTGTCAAATTATTCTCCGGCTTCCGCCAGATCGAGCGCCATCTGGTTCGCATCATCATTCTGGTTGGCCATGCCGTTACTGCGCCGCATTTCGACCGTGTTCAAATACGCCACGCTGACATCGCCCGTGATATAGCGCCCATCGAAGCATGATGCGTCGAAGCTCTTGATACGTGGATTGGCTTTGCTCACCGCCGCTTTTAAATCTTTAAGGTCCTGATAGATGATCCGGTCTGCGCCAATTTCACGGCAGATTTCTTCGTCGCTACGCCCGGTGGCAATCAATTCTTTCGGGCTGGGCATGTCGATACCATACACATTGGGAAAGCGCACCGGCGGCGCAGCAGAAGCAAAATAAACCTTGCGTGCTCCGGCATCGCGCGCCATTTGCACGATTTCCCGGCTGGTTGTGCCGCGCACGATAGAGTCATCCACCAGCAACACATTCTTGCCCTTGAATTCCACGCCGATGGCATTCAATTTTTGCCGCACCGATTTTTTGCGCATTGCCTGCCCTGGCATGATGAAGGTGCGCCCTATGTAGCGATTTTTTACAAAACCCTCGCGAAACGGAATGTTGAGCCGATTGGCCAGTTGCAAAGCGCTGGGACGGCTCGAATCGGGAATCGGGATGACCACATCAACATCTATCTCACTCCATGCACGCTTGATTTTATCGGCCAGAAACTCTCCCATGTATAAACGCGTTTCGTACACCGAAATGCCATCAATTACCGAATCCGGACGCGCCAGATAAACATATTCGAAAATACACGGATTAAGGCTGGCCGTGGCGCTGCATTGTTGCGTGTACAACATGCCGTTAAAATCAACAAACACTGCCTCGCCCGGCGCAATATCGCGCAGAAACTTGAAACCCAAGGTATCCAGCGCCACACTTTCGGATGCGACCAGATACTCATTGCCCAACACAGTTTCACGCACGCCAATCACCAGCGGGCGAATACCGTAAGTGTCGCGGAATGCCAGCAAGCCATAACCCGCGATCATCGCCACTACCGCGTAGGCCCCGCGACAACGCTGATGCACACCGGACACCGCCGCGAAAATGGTCTGCACATCAAGGCGATATTGCTTGGATTTGATTTGCAGCTCATGCGCCAGCACATTCAGCAGCACTTCGGAATCCGAATTGGTGTTGACGTGGCGCAAATCTTCCGCGAACAACTGTTTTTTCAGCTCGTCGGCATTGGTCAGATTGCCGTTGTGGCCCAGCATGATGCCGAACGGCGAATTCACATAAAAGGGTTGCGCCTCATTGTGGTCTATCGCAGAACCGGCAGTTGGATAACGCACATGGGCAATGCCCGCATTGCCCTGCAACAAACGCATATGTCGGGTGCGAAACACGTCACGCACCAGGCCATTGCCTTTATGCAGGTGAAACGTGTCACCGCTCACCGTAGCAATGCCTGCCGCATCCTGACCGCGATGTTGCAGCACCTGCAAACCGTCGTACAGCAGTTGGTTTGCCGGTGTTTGTGAAATCACGCCCAGTATGCCGCACATATTTTTTTCCTAAAAATTAACTGCCCGCTCAGTAATGTATCCGTTGCGCGATATTGTCCGGTAACCACTGCTTGGTCGATAATGCGACGCTCTCCAGTGATTTGCTCATCTTCGCGTTACGCCATGCCGGTTGCTCCGGGATGTGGGTCAATCCAGCCAGCCACACCACCGCCAGCAATATCATCCCGCCACGCAGCAAGCCAAATAACCCGCCCAATATTTTATCTATCGCGCCGAGTCCGGCTGCCTTTGTCAGTTTGACAATCAGCCACACCAGCACGCCCCACACAATCAGTGCGGCAATAAATACCAATGCGTAAGCAACCGCAACGCGCGACGCCTCCGGTATGTCCCGCACAAACGATATGCCGGAGAGCAACGCCATCATGCTGCCACCAAGTAGCTTGCTCACTACAAATGCAATGGGCCAGCCCAATAACGACAATACTTCATAAACTAAACCGCGCCATAAGCCCAACAAGGACGAAACCAGCAATATGGCAATTACAGTGAAGTCAAATGCAGTCATCGGTCGCTCCTCAAGGCGCCTGCGCGCTCATAACCACCGCGTGCAGCCCGTGTTTCCCCAATAAGCGGCGTGCTTTTTCTGCTTTATCACGATCGGCGTACGGGCCAACACGCACACGCACCTTGTCGCCAACTTTTTCGGTATAAGCCCTGAAACCCCATTTTTTCAACTTGCCCAATTCCTGTTTTGCGCTATCCGGGTTTGCATACGCACCGATTTGTGCAACGAAGCTCTCGCCGCCAACCGGCTTGGCACTGCTCTCCGCCGGTACTGCTTTTTCCGCAGGCGCCTGAACCTGCGCCTGTACTTTGGGTGTTGTTACGGCAACGGGTTCCTTGCCCGGCATGACGGCGGATTGAGCTGCACTAGGCATGATGGCTGGCAATTCGGGAGGCACAACGGCAGAAGCGGTCGGCGGTTGCATCACTTCCGATGCCGCAAGCTTGGGCAGAAATTCCCCTGCCTTATCCGGCGACGGTATGCGCAAATCAACATCCTGACCTGTCAGCTTGGGCTCATTGTCCAATACCATCGGCAATATCACGACCACAGCCATGGTCAGCACAATCGCACCAATCAGACGGCGACGTGCTTTACGCCTGAGGTTTTGTTCATCGTCAGTGAGCTGTTTTGCCATTTTTTATCACCTGTTGAATACTTTTCCTAGGCGACCGGTAGCCCTCTTGCCACCATCACTTCCGCCACTGTGTAAAACGATCCGAACGCTACGATTCTATCATTTTCGCCTGCTGCTTTATAGGCATAACGCACTGCCGCAGTGATGTTTTCGAAGGTCTGAATTTTGCCGCGCACTGCACATTGTTCAAGTATCAACGCCAATTCGCCTGTGGTTGCGCCGCGCGGTCCGCCCATGCCCGCTATCAGCCAAGTATCAATGTGAGAATCAAGCATCGCCACGACACCCGCAATATCCTTATCCCTCAGCATGGAAAACACCGCATAGGTATGCGCACAAGGCGGCAGACTGGCCAGATTTTGCGCCATTGAACGCGCCGCATGAGGATTGTGCGCCACGTCCAGAATCAAACTTGGCCTGCCCGGAACGAGTTGAAAACGTGCCGCCAAATTCACTTCAAGCAATCCGCGCCGTAGTGCCGCCATACTCACCGGCAAGCGGTCTTTTAACACATCCAATGCTGCCAGCGCGGCGCTGGCATTATGCAACTGGAACGCGCCACGCAATGCGGGATACGGTAACGCGCTGCGTGAGCCAATCTTGCTGCGGTAGTCCCACTGACCCTGGTGCGACGTAAAACCAAATTCGTTGCCTATCCGCCAAAGCTGCGCGCCGATTTTTTCTGCATGCTCCACCATTGTCTGCGGCACATCATCATCCGCGCAAATCGCCACTTTACCGCTGCGGAAAATTCCGGCTTTTTCAAAAGCGATCTGCTCGCGCGTGCTGCCCAGATAATCAGTGTGGTCAATGTCCACACTGGCAATCACCGCACAATCACTGTCGAACACGTTTACCGCATCCAGTCTGCCGCCCAGTCCCACTTCGAGAATGACCACATCCACTTTATGCGCGATGAAACATTGCATCGCGGCCAGCGTGCCAAACTCAAAATAAGTTAAAGGAATTTCAGAGAGTCCATCATTGATAGAACAACTAGCCATTCGACTAAGCCCGCTAGCGGGCAAGTCGCTGGTTATCCCGCGCAGGTGGGAATCCAGTTTTTGTTGTTTACGCGCCTGTTCAATTTTTTCAAACGAAGCGCACAACTCGGCGTCGCTCACCTGCTGTTTTGCGATGCGCACACGCTCGTTGTAATGCAGCAGATGCGGCGAGGTGTAGCAACCGACGCGGTATCCGGCAGCGTGCAGAATGCTTTCCAGCATAGCGCACACCGAACCCTTGCCATTGGTGCCGCCGACCACGATGATGGGGAAATCAGGTTGAAGATTCAGCCGCTGCTTGACTTGCGCCACACGCTCCAAGCCGAGTGCAATGGTTTTTGGGTGCAGGGTTTCGAGGTAAGAAAGCCAGTCGGCAAGTGTAGAGGGCATATCTGTTGATGGACGAAAAAGCCTAGCGCCTTCCGTCTCACACGTTTGAAGCAAGTTAGGCACTGTTGCTAACTAGGGCCATATAAATATTTAATGTTGCTTCTCTTGAGTGCGGATTGATATGTGATACAAAACACCTAAAAAAAGACAGACGCCCTTCAAAAACAAAATGTGAATATACGGAATAAGGTTCTTCTCGCGATCCCTCACTAAGTGGAATTTTCCATTGATTCACACCAGTACGTTTGGCATATTCACCACCAAATATTAGCCCTCCATTGGCATTTACAAGTAATTCAACACCCTCACTTGCTTTGCCTAAGTGCCTCAAGTCGAACGCTTCATTCACAATATTTTTTAAAGTTATCCGATAACTTCCCAATTTCCACGGCACGTCTATATAGCCACCTTCTTTAACCGAAATCTCTATATTCTGCTTTTCGACTTCTTCCTTCTGAATTTTACTCTTCGGTATTTCGCCTTTATCTTGACTGTGTAAGGACGACTTATAATTAATACTTGCAATATTAATGTCGCCATTCGCTTGATAATTGGTGGAATTATCTCCAGTATCTTGTTTCATCGCAGCGCCCGATTTCTTTTTGACTATCGCTCCTATAATTAAAAAAATTATAGTGGCTCCAACTCCGTCAAATAGCCAACTTTTATTATCGACAATCCAATTTATCATTTTGCCTTACCAAAGCTTAATGAATATTAAGCTGCCTCAATCTCTGCCACCGCCGACTGCTTAGTCAATAATGCAATCAACGTCGCCAGTTGATTTCGCATCTCGCGCCGATCCACAATCATGTCCACCGCGCCGTGCTCGAGCAAAAATTCCGCGCGCTGAAACCCTTCCGGCAGTGTCTCGCGCACGGTCTGCTGAATCACCCGCGCACCGGCAAAGCCGATCAACGCGCCCGGCTCGGCAATCACCACATCGCCCATGAAAGTAAAGCTGGCGGACACGCCGCCCATCGTCGGGTCGGTCAATACCGAAATGAACGGCAACTGGGCCTGGCTCATCTGTGTGAGCGCAGCGCAGGTTTTCGCCATTTGCATCAACGACAGCAAGCCTTCTTGCATCCGTGCGCCGCCGCTGGCGGTAAAACATAAAAATGGGCATTGCTGTTCGAGTGCGACCTGCACGCCGCGCACAAAACGCTCGCCAACCACCGAGCCCATCGAACCACCCATGAAGTTGAATTCAAATACGGCCATCACCACCGGCACGCCGTGGATGCTGCCCTGCATCACGATCAACGCGTCATCTTCATCGGTGCTTTTTTTGGAGGCAATCAGGCGATCTGAATAACGTTTACTGTCTTTGAATTTGAGTGTATCAATCGGCAACACTTCTGCACCGATTTCGAAACGCCCCTCGCCGTCAAGCAACGCATCCAGACGGGCACGCGCAGTGATACGGTGGTGATGGCTGCACTTGGGACAAACACTTTGATTTTTTTCCAGATCGGAGTGATACAACACGGTCTGGCACGAAGGACATTTATGCCACAAACCCTCCGGCACATTTTTTTTGGTATCGCCTGCGCGGCGCTTGATTTTGGGTGGTAATAATTTCTGGAACCAACTCATGACATTTTCCTTTCCTACCTGTTTATAGGGAAACGCAGATTTAATCGATCAAGCCGATGATAGCAAGGCGCAAAATGGCGAAAAGCCGGAGTGTACATGATGGTACACGAGGATTTTGAGCCATTTTGCAACGCCGCTAGTACGGCTTCAGCGATTAAATCAGGCTTGATCCACAGCCTGTCTTAATTCTTTGACCAGTTTACTGACATTGGTAACCACGTTCTGCTCGGTCGAATTTTCTATCTCTTGCACAATGCGGCTGCCCACCACCACACCGTCGCACAGCTTCGCCACGGCCAGCGCCGTCGCCGCATCGCGAATGCCGAAACCCACACCGATCGGCAACTTGATGTGTTGCCGCAATTGCGGAACCTTCTTTTCGATGGAGGGCAAATCCAGATGCCCCGCGCCGGTCACACCCTTGAGCGAAACATAATACACATAGCCACGCGCTTGTTTGGCAACGCGCACTACGCGCGCATCACTGCTGGTTGGGGCGAGCAAAAAAATGGGATCAACGCCATGCTTTTCCAGATGTGTAAATGCCTCGTGTCCCTCTTCTGGTGGAAAATCCACCGTCAACACGCCATCCACACCTGCTGCTGCACAGCGCCGGGCGAAAACTTCCCAGCCCATCGCTTCGATCGGATTACCATAACCCATCAGTACGACCGGTGTGGTGTCGTTGCCGCGCCGGAATTCGGCGACCATATCCAGCACCTGATGCAAACTGGCATGGTGTTTAAGCGCCCGCTCAGAAGCGCGCTGAATAACCGGACCATCGGCCATCGGATCAGAAAATGGCACGCCGAGCTCAATGATGTCAGCACCCGCTTCCACCAAAGTGTGCATCAGCGGCAAGGTCAGCGCAGGAGTCGGGTCACCTGCCGTAAAAAACGGAATCAGCGCTTTACGTTTATGTTGTTTGAGTTTGTCGAAAACAATCTGGATACGACTCATATAAATCCCTAAATTTCGCTACGCCTAAAACTCAATCCCGGAGACGCGCGCCACCGTCGCCATGTCCTTGTCGCCGCGGCCGGACAGATTCACCAGCAATATCTGGTCGGTGCGCATGGTCGGCGCAATTTTTGCGGCATGCGCCAACGCGTGGCTGGATTCCAACGCCGGAATGATTCCTTCCAAATGGCACAAACTGTGAAACGCGCTCAACGCTTCGTCGTCATTGATCGCAACATACTCGGCACGTCCGCTGTCCTTCAGCCAGCTATGCTCAGGGCCGACACCGGGATAATCCAGACCTGCTGAAATCGAATGAGTCTCGATGATCTGGCCGTTTTCATCCTGCATCAGATAAGTACGGTTGCCGTGCAATACACCCACCGGACTGTTGGTGGTGAGCGGCGCGGCGTGTTGACCGCTGGCAATGCCGTGCCCGCCGGCTTCCACACCAATCAGCTTCACACCCAGCATGTCAATATAGGAATAGAACACACCCATCGCATTCGAACCGCCGCCGACACAGGCGATCACCACATCCGGTTGGCGACCGGCCAGTTCCGGCATTTGCACTACACACTCTTTACTGACGACGGCATTGAAATCACGCACCATCATCGGATAGGGGTGCGGCCCCGCAACCGTGCCGATGATATAAAAGGTGTTTTCGATATTGGTCACCCAATCACGCATCGCTTCGTTCAACGCGTCCTTGAGTGTTTTTGAACCGCTCTCTACCGGCACGACCGCCGCGCCCAGCAACTTCATGCGATAGACGTTTTGCGCCTGGCGCTTGATGTCTTCCGAGCCCATATACACCACGCACTCCATGCCGTAGCGCGCCGCCACGGTGGCTGTTGCCACACCATGTTGCCCGGCGCCCGTCTCGGCAATCACGCGCGGTTTGCCCATACGCTTGGCCAGCAATGCCTGCCCTACGGTATTGTTGACCTTGTGCGCGCCGGTGTGATTGAGATCTTCACGCTTCAAATAAATTTGCGCGCCGCCGAGTTTCTCTGACCAGCGTTTTGCATGATAAATCGGGCTGGGGCGACCAACGAAATGCTTGAGTTCGTAGTTCAGCTCGGCAATAAATTGCGCGTCTTGGCGATATTTTTCGTAAGCCGCATTCAATTCTTCCAATGCGCCCATCAGAGTTTCGGCGGCATAGATACCGCCATAAGGACCAAAATGGCCGCTCTGATCCGGGTAGTTATACATTTGTGCTGTTTACCTCTTGTATGAAACGGGTGATTTTTACCGCATCCTTGATTGCTTTGCTCGCCTCTACGCCACTGGATACATCGACTGCGTAAGGGCGCACTTGCCTGATTGCCGCTGCGACATTTTCCGGCTGTAATCCGCCGGACAAAATTATCGGCAGAGGCATCGCTTCGGGTATCAATGTCCAGTCAAAAGTCGCCCCTGTCCCGCCCTGTACGCCCTCTACATGAGCATCCAGCAGCAACCCCGCTGCGCCGGAATAGTCTGCCGCGCATTGTAGCAAATCCACTCCCGCCTTGACGCGCACCGCCTTGATATAAGGCCGGTTAAATTGCGCACAAAACTCTGCCGTCTCTTCACCGTGAAACTGTAGCAAGTCCAGCCTCACACCAGCCAACACGTCACGCACAAAAGCTGCTTCGGCATTAACGAACAGTCCGACCACCGTTACAAATGGCGGCAATGCTGCAGCCAGATGCGCAGCCTGTGCAATACTGACATGGCGCGGACTGTGCTGATAAAAAATCAGGCCGATCGCATCCGCGCCGCTGTGTGCGGCAGCCAACGCATCTTGAAGCCGGGTGATGCCACATATTTTTACCCGTGTCATCACATCTCTCCCGGCATTTTTTCGTGTTCCATTTGCGGTAATCCCCACTTCGCCTCATATTGAATCCGGCGCAAGTATAAGCCATCGGGAGCAAAGGTCGGCGCAGCACGACGCCGCTCGCGGCTCGCCAATACCTCTGCCAGCCAGCCATCCGGATATTTTCCCTTGCCGACATATACCAGGCAACCAACGATGTTGCGCACCATGTGATGCAAAAACGCATCGGCGCTTAAATCGAAAATTAGCATCTCGCCTTCACGACGAATATCAAGCTGCCGCAAATTCTTGACCGGTGACTTGGCCTGGCATTCTGCCGCACGGAACGCGCTGAAATCATGTTCGCCAAGCAGTAATTGCCCGGCCGTTTGCATCGCGGCCACATTGAGCGGCAGATGAAACCAGCCCACTTTGCCTGCCTGTACTGCGCTACGTACCGAACGATTCAGGAGCAGATAGCGATAGCTGCGCCCGTGTGCGGAAAAGCGCGCATGAAATTCATCCGGTACCGGGTGCGCCCAACGTACCGCAATGCTATCGGGCAGCAACGCATTTACGCCTCTTACCCAGGCAGAAAGTGGACGTTCTGCTACGGTATCAAAATGAACCACTTGTTCCAGCGCATGCACACCAGCATCTGTGCGCCCGGCAGCAGTAATTGAAACCGGTTGCTGAGCGATCTGGCCGAGGGCATTCTGCAAGGTATCTTGCACAGTCTGTCCTTCTGCCTGACTTTGCCACCCGCAGAACGGGCGACCGTCATACTCCACACCCAACGCGATCCTCATTTTAGTGACAGCCAGAAAACCAGCAGCGCACTCCCTACCAATAACCCGTCGCTGAACCTAAAACGATACAGTGGTAATTCCATTTGCTGAGTGATTCCGACCCGAACCTCAGGCAAACTATTCAAGGTGTCTTGCCATGAAACCGAATTGCGCAGCATGGCAACCTCGGCATATTGTAATGTCAACGCCAACCTGACCGCTAGGCGCTCGCGTGACAAACCTAACCACTGCAATGGCGCAAACAAGGTGTAAAGCCCGGCTATTAATTGTTGACGGTTGAGCTTGCCCAGTAACACTGCCAGCCCGGCCAGGGCGGCGAGCAAACGGGTCAACTGCAACGCGCCATCAAACAATCCCTCCCGGCTGGGACTGAAAGCAGCCAGCGACTTTATCAGCGGCTCTCCTTGTGTGCTGTAGGCATAAATCAGCAGTAGCGACACAATTACCCAGCGGGTACGGCGTATCAATTTGATGAATTTTTGCGCCGATAACAACAACGCTAACAATAAAATCAGGCTGGCCGTACATAACAAAGATAGCAGTGACATGACTTGCATGGCAGCAACCAACAGGCACCAGCTCAAAATCCATGCTGAAGGATGAAATCTCACTCTGTGACCCCGATGTAAGTCAAAAAAAACGGCAGCTCGCAAGAGCTGCCGCTACGACTGGCCACAACACTAAATAAGCTGTTCGAGTATAACTTGTGCGGCTTCGCGTTGTTTTGTATCACCTTCACGTAACACCTCTTCGAGAATCTCACGCGCGCCACTTTGATCGCCCATTTCCTGATACGCCTTGGCCAGATCCAGTTTGGTGGCAACATCTTGCCAATGTTCATCTTTGGCAGATGATCCGCCAGACGGAGCATCGTCATCCAGATTCAAACTGATGTCTGCCAGACTAATTTCCGTAGTTTGCGCAAAGGATTTCTCGGCGCTACTTCCAGTCGGAAAATTCAAGGCAAAGGGCGTATCGTCGCTGTCAGCCTGCGCAGGACGAGTCGCAGACAGGTTAAAGTCCATGGTCGCCGCACCCGCAATGGCTGAGATGGAAGTGCCGGTGGTGCTGACATCAAAATCCATTTCCATGGAGCGTGCTGCGGCCATTTCTTCTGCGCTCAGAATCATTGTTTTTTCAGCACCCGTGCTCTTTATTGCAGCAGGTTCATGGGTCGAAAAATTAAAGTCCATGGTCGCCGCATCCGCAATGGCAGAGATGGAAGTGCCGGTGGTGCTGACATCAAAATCCATTTCCATGGAGCGCGCTGCAGCCAATTCTTCTGTGGTCAAAATCATTGTGCTTTCGGTGCCTGATTTCATCACCTCAGCAGCAGGCTCAGGGGCAATATCAAAATCCACCTTCGTGGCAGCATTTGAGGCTTCTGGCGCATCCAGAACAAAGTCTGTGGTTGGATTAAGGGCTGCAGTTCGCACGGTAGCACTACCGGCATCTTCGATGGTTGCGGCGCTGCCATATATCGGGTTGTTCGGTTCTAGTTTACGCCCCATCGCGGCAGCCTTTTGCCAGGCATCGTCATCGCCGGAAGCCTTTAATTGACGGGCCACTGTGGAGAAGTCATTGACATTCGCACGGCTGGCATAAATACCAAGCAGCTTGAGGGCGATCTGATGATTATCGGGCGTATTTTGCAGTGCCTCTTTCAGAATCTCTTCTGCCTGCGCTTCCCGTCCAAAACTCAGAAACAACTCTGCTTCGCTAATTGGATCGACGTCATTTGTCAGCGCTGCCATCTCAGGCTTGCTGGCATTACCGGCAGTGAAATCGCCCGTGTCGGGAGATGGCGCCACGGGTATCGTCAGATGACTAGTATCCTCATCCATGTCGGTTTGTGGCTGCGGCCTCATTTTCGGCAGCGTTTTTTTACGCCTACTCAACGCAAAACCCAATCCGCCTAAACACAGTATGGCTGCGGCACCCTCAAGATAAAGCGGTTCGCTAAGCAGCTGATCAATCAGGGAAGGTTCGGCAACGACTTGCTTAGGTTTGACTTTGGGTTGAACAACCGGCACTGGCTTAGCAACACTGGCAGAGGCCACTTCCGACGTATTTGCAACCGCGCTGACGGCTTGAGTCATAGCGGCCATTTGCGATTTAAGTTCTGCGAGATGCTTCAAATCTTGAACATTTTTTTCCAACAATCCGGCACGCATTTCGGCTTCTTTAGTGGCTTTTGATTTGGCAATAGCATCTTCCTGCGCAGCATTCTGTTTATCCTGTGCACTCATTGCTTTGCCTGCGGCAACCTTGTCATTCGCCTCGTCGCCTTTGGACAGCTTCAACACCTCTTTGGCTGATTCTTTTACTACGGGCGCTTTGTCGGCCACATTGCTGGTAATTTTGCCAGAGCTGGTTTGTTGCGCAGTTTCTGTCTGACTGCTGACCGGAGCCGCGCCTGCCAGTTTTTGCCGGTAAGCATTCCAATCCTTGACCTGAGCATGAATTTCTTTTTTTGCATCGGATGGCGATACCGCCATCATTTCACTCTGATCCGGCACACGCAGAATCTTGCCAACCCTGATGCGATTCATGTTTTTACCATCGAACTGCTCGGCATTGGCGCGATATAAAGCCACCAGCATCTGTTCCAAACTGATTTCGTCCGGTTTATTTTGTGCGGCAATTTTATTTAACGTGTCACCGCGCTGAATAACGATCGAATCTGTCGACATCGTCTTCGCGGCAGGTGTTTCGTCTGGCTGTGCCGGAGCGGATGTCTCCGGCTCTAGGGTATTGGTAAACGGAATATCCTGAATTGTCTCCTCAGCTGCGGGCGCGGGAGCGGCAGGCACAAGTGGCTTTTCCGTTAAAGCGGGGGGCGCCACTGGCGCCACCACTTCTACTTGAGGCGGTTTAGGTTGATCTGCACTATAGCCGGGCGGGTCCAACAGGAAAGTGTATTCACGCAACAGTTTGCCGGATGACCAACTCAATTCAACCAGCAAGTTGACGTATGGGTCGTTAATCGGTTGCGCACTGCTCACCTGCAAATACACTTCGCCATCCGCGCGATTTGCGACCTGAAGTTTAACTTTGTTATTGAACAAGTAGTCCAGTCCGGCTTTTTTGTAATCTTCGGGCGAGGCAAGACGGGCTACCAAGCTGGCTTTCTCGGCCTTGCCCGTCACCACCAATTCAATCTCGGCTTTAAGCGGCTGTCCCAGCGCAGACGTGACGTTGATGCCGCCCATCCCTACCGCAGAGGCGTGTGCAGACCAAGTTAAAGCAACTACCCAAAACAGTTTTAATGCAACCGTCCACCGGGTTGCCATTTGTTGGCGGCTCGGTAGATTGACCAACGACTTACCGGGCGTGTTTTGCCTGGTAAGTCGTATAGCTAGTCGTTCTGTCAGTCGTTCCATCAGTGATTCCTGCACGCTATCACCTTCATCTTACTTGTTGGACAATTAAAATAACATCATGGAGTTATCAGCACAAGCTAATAATGTTTTTCACAGAAATGCCTAGTGCAAGTATTTTTCAATCAAAATCTCCGCAATCTGCACGCTATTGAGTGCTGCGCCCTTACGCACATTGTCGCTCACCACCCACAAATTCAGGCCCAACGGATGCGAAACATCCTCGCGGATACGCCCCACATAAGTCGCGTCGTTACCGGCTGCTTCGATTGGTGTCGGATAACCGCCTGGCACAGGCTCGTCCATCACTATTACGCCGGGCGCCTTTGCCAATAAAGCGCGCGCCTCGGCAGCAGTAATTTTTTTTCTGGTTTCGATATGCACGGCCTCGGAATGCCCATAAAAAACCGGGACACGCACCGCAGTCGGATTCACCAGAATGCTATCGTCTTCCATGATCTTCTGGGTTTCCCAAATCATTTTCATTTCTTCTTTTGTGTAACCATTTTCCATGAACACATCAATCTGCGGCAACACGTTAAAGGCAATGCGCTTTGGGTAGACATCCACTTCGACATCTTTGTGATTGAATAACGCACGGGTCTGCTCGGCCAGTTCATCCATCGCCTCCTTGCCGGTACCCGATACGGCTTGGTAAGTCGCCAGGTTGATACGTGCGATGCCAACCGCATCCCTGATAGGGTTGAGTGCTACCAGCATCTGAATGGTGGAACAATTCGGGTTGGCGATGATGCCGCGATTTTTATATCCAGCTATAGCGTGTGGGTTCACTTCCGGTACGACCAGCGGAATATCCTTGTCGTAGCGAAAATGCGCCGTATTGTCGATCACCACGCAACCCGCCGCTGCCGCGATGGGCGCATACTTTTCCGAAACACTGCCGCCAGCGGAAAACAAGCCGATTTGCGCTTTGGAAAAATCGAATTCCGCCACATCAATAACAACCATATCGTTATTTTTGAAACGCACGGTAGAGCCAGCCGAACGGCTGGAAGCCAACGGATATAAATTGCGCACCGGAAATTTACGCTGTTCCAATATCGACAGCATTGCCTCGCCCACCGCACCGGTCGCACCTAACACGCACACATCATATTGCCTGCTCATTACTGTTCTTTCAAATAATTTAACTGGTAGCTAAGGCACGGACTGCAGGCTCTTGACAACTGCATCACCCATCGCCGCCGTACCCGTTTTTTGCATCCCGGTCTCCATAATATCTGTGGTGCGCAAACCCTGTTGCAAGGTTCTGCGCACCGCAGCTTCAATGCGTTGCGCAATATCTTCACGCGCAAAAGTGTAACGCATCATCATCGCCACCGATAAAATCGTTGCCAGCGGATTGGCAATATCCTTGCCGGCAATATCCGGTGCCGAGCCATGACACGGTTCGTACAGGCCCTTGTTGTTGGCATCCAGCGAGGCTGATGGCAACATGCCTATCGAACCGGTCAGCATGGATGCTTCATCAGAAAGAATGTCGCCGAAAATGTTGCCGGTCAAAATTACGTCGAACTGCTTGGGCGAACGTACCAGTTGCATGGCAGCGTTATCCACATACATGTGCGACAGTTCGACATCGGGATATTGCTTTGCCACGTCTGTCACGATTTCGCGCCAGAATAGACTGGTGTCCAGCACGTTGGCCTTGTCCACCGAACACAGCTTTTTATTGCGCTTCATCGCAATCTGAAAGCCCACCTGTGCCACGCGACGGATTTCCGATTCAGTGTAGTGCATGGTATCAAAACCTTGCCGTTCGCCGTTATCCAATATGCGTATGCCACGCGGTTGACCAAAATAAATATCGCCGGTCAGTTCACGTAATATCATGATATCCAGCCCTGCCACCACTTCGGGGCGCAATGTCGAAGCGCTGGCCAATTCGGGATACAGCAATGCCGGGCGCAGATTGGCGAATAACCCCAAACCCTTGCGGATGCGCAGCAACCCTTGCTCGGGGCGTTGTGCACGCGGCAGACCATCATATTGATAACCACCTACCGCACCGAGCAATACCGCATCCGAACGCTGCGCCAAGGCCAGCGTCTCGTCCGGTAACGGGTCTTGGGCTGCGTCGTAACCCGCGCCGCCGATGTGGGCATAGCTCAATTCAATGGGCATGCCCTCACTGCGCAACGCTGCCAACACCTTTACCGCCTGAGCCACGATTTCCGGTCCGATGCCATCACCGGGTAACACTGCAATTTTCATTTCAACTTTCCAGCAATTCCACTTTATCCATTCATCACAACCACGGTTGTGCGGCGCGGCGCTGCGCCTCATAAGCCTTGATCTCATCAACATGTTGCAAGGTTAACCCGATGTCATCCAAACCATTCAACAAGCAATGCTTGCGAAAAGCTTCCACTTCAAATTGATAAATCACGCCATCGGGCGCGGTAACCATTTGCCGCTCCAGATCGATTGCCAGCTTATAGCCCACCTGCGCCGCGACAGCCTTGAACAAGGCATCCACTTGCTGCGCAGTCAGGCAGATAGGAAGCAAACCATTTTTGAAACAGTTGTTGAAAAAAATATCGGCAAAACCGGGCGCGATGATGGCACGAAAACCATAGTCTTGCAGCGCCCAGGGAGCGTGCTCGCGCGACGAGCCGCAGCCAAAATTTTCGCGGGCCAACAATATTTGCGCACCCTGATAGCGCGGCTGATTCAACACAAAATCAGGGTTGAGCGGACGCTTGCCGTTGTCCCTACCCGGCTCACCATGATCCAGATAACGCCACTCATCGAACAAATTCAGACCAAAACCGGAACGCTTGATCGACTTCAAAAACTGCTTCGGAATAATCGCGTCAGTATCGACATTTGCACGGTCCAACGGCGCAACCAAGCCATTCAGCACAGTAAATTTTTGCATTTATTTTGCTGAGTTTTCCAGTTTTTCGCCGCCTTCTTTAATGTCTTTGCCAAGTCCCTGCATGGTGTTGCAGCCAACCAGCATAAACACAGCCAAAAAAATTGCGATTACTCTCATCTCGAAAACTCCCTGAATTAATGAATCACACTCACATCAACAAAATGCCCGGCAATAGCTGCCGCCGCCGCCATTTCCGGACTCACCAAGTGAGTCCGCCCGCCCTGCCCCTGACGCCCCTCAAAGTTACGGTTGGATGTTGAAGCGCAACGCTCGCCTGGTTCCAATTTGTCATCATTCATCGCCAGACACATCGAACAGCCCGGATCGCGCCACTCAAAGCCAGCCGCCAGGAAAATCTTGTCCAGCCCTTCCTGCTCCGCCTGAAGTTTGACCAAGCCGGAACCGGGAACGACCAGCGCCAATTTTACATTCGCCGCAATGTGCTTGCCGCGCGTAATTGCCGCCGCCGCACGCAAATCTTCAATGCGTGAATTAGTGCAGGAACCGATGAATACTTTATCGATTTCGATTTCACTGATCGGCGTGTTCGCAACCAGCCCCATATAACTCAACGCGCGTTCGGCACCTGCACGCTTCACCGCATCGGTCATCGTGACCGGATCCGGCACACGCCCATCCACCGCCACCACCATTTCCGGCGACGTTCCCCAAGTGACTTGAGGCTTGACTTGCGCCGCATCCAGACGCACCACCTGATCGAATTGCGCACCCTCATCACTGTGCAAAGTGCGCCAATACGCCACCGCCTTTTCCCAGTTATCCGCTTGCGGCGCAAACGGACGACCCTTGAGATAATTGATTGTGGTGTCGTCCGCCGCAATCATACCGGCGCGTGCGCCTGCCTCTATCGCCATATTGCACAAAGTCATGCGCCCTTCCATCGACAGCGCACGTATCGTACTGCCGGCAAATTCAATCGCATGGCCGGTGCCGCCCGCAGTGCCAACCTTGCCAACTATCGTCAGCGCAACGTCTTTGGCCGTTACACCCTTACCCAGCGCACCTTCCACCAGCACTTGCATCGTTTTTGATTTTTTCATCAACAAGCACTGCGTCGCCATCACGTGCTCGACTTCAGAAGTGCCTATGCCGAATGCGAGTGCCGCAAATGCGCCGTGAGTGCTGGTATGCGAGTCGCCGCACACCACCGTCATGCCCGGCAAAGTCGCGCCCTGCTCCGGCCCGATCACATGCACGATGCCCTGCCTTTGGTCTGACATCTTGAATTCATTGACGCCAAATTCCGCACAATTTTTATCCAGCGTTTCCACTTGCAGACGCGAAATCGGATCGGCAATGCCCTGCGCACGCCCAGTGGTCGGCACGTTGTGATCAGCCACCGCCAAAATCGAAGCAGCCCGCCACACCTTGCGCCCGGCCAGCTTCAAGCCCTCAAATGCCTGTGGGCTGGTCACCTCATGCACCAAATGACGGTCGATATAAAGCAATGCGGTGCCATCGGCTTCCTGCCGCACCACATGTGCATGCCAAAGTTTGTCGTAGAGGGTCTGCGCACTCATGCTCTATTTTTTGCTTGATACTCGTTATCAACAGCGCGTGATTATGCCATAACTGGCGTGGCTGGTTAGTGCTCGGCAGTGTGGCAGGATGTACGATGAGGTAGTGATTTTTGCTATTTCAAGCAAATCTTTTCACGCCTGCCTTTTTTGCGGCTTTCTGTAAATCCTCATCGAGCGTTGCCAGCGGCATACCCAGCCTTAACGCCAGTTCAAGATAAGAGGCATCGTAAGCAGACAGCTTGTAACGCCGCGCCAACTGCAGCGTATCGGATAAGGCGTGGGCGAAGGTGGCTACGTCTACCTTGATATCCACGCCTTCCAGCATCTCAAGAAATGCTCCGCTGCGTGCTTCTGTCACCATGGCTTTGGCTTCTGCTTTGGCAATAACATTAGCGACTTCCAATCCCCATATTGCGGGCACATGGGGGCTGGTCTTTTTTATCGCATCCAACACTTTACTGGCATAGGCCAACTCTTGTGGTTTGCCATCGCCAAAAAACCAACGCATAGTCACCGAGTTATCCATAACGAAACTCACGCGCGCCCCTCTTCAATCAACACCTTGATGTTTACACCACGCACGGGATTATCCCGCATAAACGCCTTAAGCTTTTCTACTGCCGCGACTTTGTCCTTTACCCTCACCCCTGCGCTCGGCACTAAATCAGCAATAGCTTCGCCACGATTAGTGATGGTAAAACTCTTGCCGGTTTTTACCTGACGCAACAATTCAGGCAGCTTGGTTTTCGCTTCGTACGAACCAATGGCAATCTTCATAATCTTCTCCCGCTCTAATTCATAGACCAGTATATAGACCAGTCAACTTAAAATCAACGCTGTAAATTAGGAAATGAAATCCCAGGCTCGCCCAGATACGTCGTTGGTGTTAAATTTCACCATCGATTAACCCGCTCTTTGTATTCTGGGGTGACCCATCTAACAAGACGGTCTGACTATATGGCTCAATGGCTTTTATTTAGAAAGCGGGTCAAAGTTAAATGCAAATTTGGTGACCAAGTGGATCGATCGGTGATGCAATTCAACAGCTGGCTGTCAGGGTGACGGTGTCGTTGGGGGCGACCGTAATCGGGCTGGCCGGATTGAAGCCGGTGATGGTCTGGGCGGCTTCGGGCAATAGGTTAGATATTCTGGGTGGGGCGCACATGGGTTGGCAGAATACCTAAACTATTTGGGACCTGGCCTCTTTAACCCTCAGAATA
>Ga0137403_10002663_pt1 | contig 21721 bp, 29 predicted proteins | sample CZOMad2_1_16fung_FD_122057 | JGI IMG/M metagenome (GOLD analysis project Ga0137403, IMG submission 122057) | Vadose zone soil fungal communities from Angelo Coast Range Reserve, California, USA - CZOMad2_1_16fungal (Hybrid Assembly) | ecosystem: Environmental > Terrestrial > Soil > Vadose zone...
TGCTGTTCAGTGATGGCTGGGGCTGTTCCTGTGTGGCTGGGGCAACCCCCGTGTAACCGGCCTTGACAGTGATACATTGCCTCGCTACAGTTGTGGCGGTCGAGGATTCCGAAGTAAGGTAGCCCCCTACGAGAGTGTGAGGAGTAACCCTTGCTGCGCCGCTGCCCCACTTGCCACCAACTGGTAGACGATAATCGGCTAGTGGCGTGTCCCAGGTGCCACGCTATTCTATGTGCCCCTACTCAGGCCCCAGCATTGCCCCAAGAGCAACTGAGCCAGCTTGCAGACAGACTTGCAAGACCAGTTGCTTGGGTCATTTTAAAGCGGTGGTGGTTTTGGGCAGGTTTTTGTTCCTTGCTTATCACGCTTCTGGGGGCAAGTTATGTGTCCATCCGGGCAAAGGTCGAAGAAGTTGTGACCAGTCATATTGCGCAGAGATTTGCAGAGCCACGTATCCGTGAAACGTTCCAGGAAGTTGCAAACACAACGGCCAGAGAGCTATTACTGAATAAAATACAGCCAGCAGTCGACCGGTTTCGAGCTGATTTACAAAACGAATATCAAGCAGTTTCCGAAGAGATTAAATCGCTCAAATTACAGAGCAACCTCCCTTTTCTTGGCGACAAGGCTATCAAGCATGATGATAGAGAAGCATTTGAAGAAATTATTCGTATCACTCGGACTGCACCAGAGGACAGTCCTCTTAAAAAGTTTGCAATTGATGAAGTTAGAAGATTTATAAATCAAGTAGGCGGACAATGGATTACTGGCGAATTTGTTAGCACATCACTTTTAGGAAAATCAGGTAGTTTACCAAAGGACGATACCCAAATCCCTACTGACCAGCTTATGGTAAGCCTATCTGACCCAGATTTCAAAGTGAGGGCTAGAGCAGCAATGCTACTGGGGAATCGAAGAGAAAAGGGAGTTCCACATGGTCTATTGCAAGTCGCTCGCACAGATAGGCATCTTTTGGCTACTTATTATGCGATAGTCTCTTTTGGATTTATTACTAGACGAATGAATAGGCCAATATCAGCAGGTCAGGAGCCTATTGGTATATCACAATTAATCGAGATGTTTGACATCGACAAGTTAGAACAATGGTGGAAAGACCACTCCGCAGAGGTCAATGAGCGATTGGCGGATATGAAATAGTGTGCTTGTTTAGGCGAAGCTATAGGCCCCATCCCTGCCCTCTGACGTGCCCCCCCCCGCTGTCTGCCTCGCGGCGTATCCTTGACAGCCCCACACGGCCTAGTCTACAGTGCTTGCTGGTTTCACAGCCCGTCAGGAAGTCCTGCCATAAATCTCTACAAGTCATAAGGACACTGGAACCTATGGAGCGTTTGATAGCCCACTTCACCATAGTATTAGCTGAACCTGTATTGGTTGAAGACAGACGAGGCGCTAAACGGGCTTATAAGGTTGAGCACGATGCGTATGAAGTGGAGGTGGCGTGGGACGATGAAGATGTTCACGAGCGTATTTGGAAGCGGAATGCACGCCGACCTAGTTACGGCATATCCAAACTGAAAATCTCTGTCAGTCACCACAAGACGGCCCCGTATCCGAAAGACGACGAACAAAAAACCCATCCTTGGGGTGGATTACAAGGCTATGCCGACATCGCCACACTTATCATGAATCGACTCATCCGGTATTTTAGGTTCACGCTTGGTCATCCCCTCCTAGAAGCTGTTAGGGCTCAAGCGTTGAGAACTTCGAACCCTCAATGGACCGACGAGAACGGGACTCCCCTAGACATACCTATCATGGCTGTGGAAGCTAAGGGATTTGCAGGGCTCCGTCACTCTCCTGCCTTCGGCATCAAGCCATTTACGCCAGAACATTCCCACGAGTTCGAAAAGGCCCTCCGGGCAGACACCAGCTATGAACTGTATGAAGAGCTGATAGTGGACGCACGAGACGCTTTGATGCAGGGGAATCTTCGGCGGGCTGTAATTGAGATGGCCATTGCGTGTGAAGTGGCCACGAAGGAATTGTTCGCCAAAAAAGGGAGAAGAGCTAGGGCCAAAATACCGGTGGCTCTACATACCGGTGCGAAAAAAGCATTTGGTATAAGTTTTAAAGACGATCATCCAAAAGATTGGCATCATATTGAGTATCTTTTCCAGTGTAGAGATGATGCTGCCCACGAGAGTGTCCCAAATTACAAGGATAAGAACCAAAATCCTCAGAATATAGATTTTGACAGCCTGCGAGACTGGTGGGAGTCCGTAGAGACTTTGATCGCGTGGGTCCGAAGTCAATGATACAAGGTTGCAAGGCAGGGCTCTGATTAATCACGCCGTTGCAGCCGACACGTTCAGGACATCCCATCCTTTTCTCATTTCTTTACCCCTGCTACACTCTCCAGGCTGCCCCACCATCAACGCTCAATGGTGGGGGCCTTTGATCATACTGGCTGTATCTCATCAGTGAAAAAACCGTCAACGTGAGACCAATTGGAGCTGAAGTGCTTGTCTTGCCGCTTCCCTTATGTGGTCATTTGTGTCCTCTCCCCATTTTTGGAAAAACTGTCGCGTAGTCTCTTGATTGCGGGAGAAGCGATATGCATTCGCAAAGCAGGCGACCGCGTTCCTGACATCCCCCCGGTGGGCATACGTGAGGCCAAGGTTTGCCCAACCATTTGTCCGCCCAGGCGCAAATGCCAGCGTTCGGACTAGCCACTGCTCTGCTGAGGGGAGATCGCCATGAAGTAAGTACGCATAGCCAAGGTTATTGATAATCTCGTAAGCCTTCAGGGGGTGCCATATAAGGCGACAGCGTGAGGCTCAGTAGCCAGTTTCTGCTGGAAGTTGACGGCAGTATGCGCTATAACAGCGGCCATCACCTTCCAGGGGAACACGGGTTGCACCGTGCGCGGGTTTCCCGATGGCTGCTTCCCTGCCACGACCTGATGGCCTACTGCTGGATACTCCCAGTTGGGAACAGACACCTCATGTCGTGCAAGCATTGGTCATCCACTGGCTGGCCGTGATTGGGCAACAAGCAGAACGGATGAGCACGCTCGAGGCACGGATAGCAGGCCTTGAGGCCCAGAGGCCACGGAACTCCAGCCATGCCAACCGGCCTCCTTCCTCGGATCCCCCATGGGTGAAACCGCCTCACCCCGATACGCCGCAGGGTACTCCAGGAGCCAGGGCTGGGCACCCCGGGCATCGCCAGATCCTGTTGGAGCCAACTGCGGTCATCGCGGTCCAGCCCCCAGCCTGTGGCTGCGGGCAGACGAGGTTTCCCGAGGCGCGCCCCTACTATACCCATCAGGTAAGGGTTCAGGGGGTTCGATCCTTTAGATCCAGGAGACGTCTGGATGCCGACCGTTGAAGGAGCAGCTCACCGCTTCTACCAAGAGGGGGAATGTGGGGATACCCCGCAGTCGGCAGGTCTCCCGCAGTGAGAGGATCCGTTCCACCCAGCGATCCCCCTTCTCGTGGTAGGACCCCTGGCTCATCTTGCGCCAGAGCACCGCAAAACGGAGCGACCGCTCTGCGCGATTAGTCGTGGGCTCCACGCCGGCTTCCACCACAAACGTCCACAGGGCGCCCAAGTCCCGTTCCAGTGTACGGGCCAACGTCCCCGCCTCGTCTTGCCGAAGCCGGTGCTGTGCCAGCAGATGCACCACCCGTGCATACCAGGTTTGCACCGCCCCCGCCGTAGGGGGCGCTTGGGCCCAGTGGACCAACCGCGGCAATGCCGTCATGACCCGCACCCCCAATTGGGCCAGCTCTGGCTCTTGTCGCTCCGCCAGGCCCCGTGCCCGCCAGGCAGGTTTGGCGCCCATGGACCCATTGTTGATACACCGTAGAGCCATCGCTCACCAAGATCCCGGCCCCATGCGCCAGCAACGCCTCGAACGCCACGTGGCTCCGACTCGTCTGCACCATGAACAACGCCACCGTGGTGTTGACCATCACCCACAGCCACACCAAGACGCCGTGCCGCTACCAGCCGGTCTCGTCAAGGTACTTGACGGGGGCCCGCCGGGCTTGCACCGCAATGGCCTCGTCATCGGGGGTGAGGGCCTCCGAAACCCGATCCACCGCGCGTTGAATCGCGCCTTGGCTGAGCGGTACTCCCAGGACCGACCGGCAACACTCCTGGACGGCGCTGCGCCTACGCCGCTGTCTGCCCGACAGCTCGCCCAGCAGGGCCGTGAACCGAGGACCATCGCCAGCGGCGGCGGCCGGAGGCACCGGGGCTTTCGTGACCTGGCCACACCGGGAACAGCGCGCCTCATACAACATGAAATGTTGCACGCGCAGCTGGAGGTCCGGCAACTCGATGACCTGATGGGGTAAGCACTCACGGCTTACTACACACCGCAGAGGCTGGCACGGGGAGGCCTAGCTCTCTATAGCTGGAGCATGCCTGAACTACCAGCTAAGATCGAGACCGACATCGCTTGCCGACCGGCTTGGGTCGGGCTTTCAATCAAACTCGGTGGAGAGCACGAGGTCTGCCAACTCATCTCAGCGCCCCCTCCCGCAGTGCGGGTTTCCACAGAATGCGTAGTGGATTTCACGGCGTATGTTGAGAGTATGGGGTTTAACGTCTGGGAGGCACCTATCTATCGACTGATTGACTTAGAGATCATCGCCGATCGCCTGACGGCAGCTTTCAGCCAAGACTGGTATTCCCAGTACCGGTTCCTGGGTGGGCCAGCATTAATGGACGAGCTCATCCAGGCCCTGATTATCACTCAGCTGGATGTTAACGAAGTCCTTGCGCGGAGAACGGAACTCCTCCCATTGCATGAGCAGTTGGTTCCTGAGGGGCCAGTCTCATCCACTTCCGTGATCGCCTGTGCGGTGGTGGCATCGTCGTGCTCTGCGCCATGGCTCGTCCAGCACCAGATAATGATTTTCTGATGCCAATTTAGCGGCGATCACAGCGTGTGTCGGATTCGCAAGGGGCGTTGAGTACCGTCCCACGGGGGTACCACCAGCCGATGGTGAACGCAGATGCCGAGTGTAACTTCTCCTTCAGCATTTACCGAGAACTCTACGAAGAACTTTTCCGTGGGGAAGATGCGGAATGAGGTGTCTGACATTACGCGCATGACTGGTTCTTTGTAAAGTCTGAACCCCTCCAATGGCTCTTGGATCACCCGGATGCCTACACGCTAGAAGGTATCGGCTTTGGTATGAACCTCAGGCTGGGAGACTACACGTTTGTCGTCCTCCTGGCGGTTCGCGACGAAGATTTTTATCGCCCTTATGGCCGTTTAATAACGGGAAATTGGGAAGCCTCACTATCAGTAGGGGACAAGCAACGCATCCCTTCTGAAAACTTTGAGAAACTATCAAGCCTGATCCAAGACGCTACGCAGTGGGATGGAGCAGCTTTATTCGCATTTATGGAAGGGCTGCTACGACTCCAGCAGCTTGATTCACAACGTGTGAACCTACCAAAGATCGTACGGTTGATGCCATAACATTCCATATATACCGCTACCTCACGCCGTCCGTGCAGATATTGCGATGGGGGAAACAAAGACTATTGCAAAAGATGGTGAATCTGCTCATCCCGCGGCGTCGTCCAAAAGGGAAAGATCTCTGACGAGGGGCACTCGCTTGTCAGGAAAAGCCCAGGGATCTTTCACAGCTTTTGACTTCATCACCTCGATCACATCGGACCTCATGAACTCACCGTAGAGTTGCGATCCTGCTCACCCTGTTTATGCATACTCTTCCCTCAACTGCCACGACTGCCCTTGCCCGAATCGCCCGGCTAGTCGGTGAGTGAGACGCGCGGCAGTGCCGCCAGATCATGCCTCTCCAGAGCTGGGCGCACGGCCGGCGGTCCACCAGGAAGGAGTGGTTCCTGCGCAGGCAAGGACGCCATACATTCGTCCGAACGCAGCCAAATCGGCGCGAGGGCGGTCTCCGGCGTCACGTCAGTCAGACTCGCAAACGAGAACCGCAGCGCCGGAGAGTGGAGCGACGCACATGCCAAAAAGAGGTCGTCTCGCAGCGTCTCGTCGGAGGTGAGCGTCCACGAGTGTACGCCGATCCGGCTCGGGTCGGTGCGCAGCGGCAACTGGTATGCTGCGAGGAATTGCGAGAGGATTTCGGCAAAGATATTTTGCTCCACCACCGCCTGATGCCCTCCGTGAGCCGGCCATCTTGGTCCTCGATGGCCGGGCTATTGATGCCGATGTGCAGGTGGGGGGGGACCACGCATCCCCTGCCTCTCCGCCCGGTCGGGGTCCACACGCCAACAGGGTCTGGCTTTTTCCTGACGAATCTGCCCCCGAGGCGTGGGCCACGGCCAGTCGCCGACCTCTACCGGGTGTGCTGCGAGGTCGAACGGAGCATCACACAGGATACGTCGGTCCATCGCCTGGACCAAGTCGAGGCCGAGCGTCCCAGCTCGGTGAAGACGCTCCTGCATGCCTCGCGCATCGCCTCGATGATGACCGCCCTCCTCGCCCATGCCCACCATTGGGCGACCCGCCCTCGCGGGAGGGGGAGCCTCGGACGGAGGCGCCATTGCTCCCCCGGCGCCTAGCCTTGCAGCTGGCCGTGTCCTGTCAGTCAATGGGGCAGGCATTCGACCTGAAGAGCGCCCAGGCGAAGCGGCGCTGGCAAGAAATCGCCGCGTTGCGTATGCCTAGCGGCAAAGACTCCAACTGGCGTCGGCGGCCCTCGGTCTTGGAGCAACTCCGGGCATGGAGCCGCCAACCTGTTGGGCGTAAACAGGCTAACCGCAACGATCTGAAGGCAGCCGCTTCAGTGGACACATATTGCGCGGGTAGAGATGGTCGCAGCGATGTCTGAACCCACAGCTGGCACAGGGGAGCCCGCAGCGTCTCCAACATAACGGGCAGATACAACGTGGTGCAGACCACACCGAGGGGCTGGCGCTCAGAGCTCCACCAGCTTCTTATTACCCATATGTTGGATGCGCGTGCAGTTATGCACAGCGCAGGAGGATGTCGAGTCATGAAGGACGGTACATAATAGGAGAGCAGAAATCACGCTTCAGCGTTCGGCGCTCCAGCTCTTATCCTACATGCCTTTCCAGGCACGCCAGACGCCATCCCTTCCGACCCTTTCCATATCAATCGTTTTCCCTCGCCCCCTTGGTCCGATTTCCGAAGCGTTCGGAAGTCGTATGGAGGGATCGTTCTTTGGCAAGGAGGGGGACGATGCAGGATTTCATCACACTGGGCACGGCGCCTGTGGATGAGCCGTGCACCCAGTTGGGGCAAGACGATTACGAGGTGGTCTGTCTGTTCGACACGGACGATGAGGCAGCGGCTCACTTTGCCTACCAGTGCGAGGATGAGCTGTCGGCCACATGGGAGGGCTGAGCCATGCCCTCAAAACGGTATCGCTTGAAGCTCGCCACGTGGATCGTCGTGCGAGCAGTGGAGGAGCAGTCGCCGCGCCGGGTCAACAACCCGGACGATGCGGCACACTTGGCACTAGAGTTCGCCACGGTCGCAGACGATGATCGGGAGCACTGCTGGGTCGTGCTGTTCAATACCAAGCATCGATATCTGATGCATACCGAGGTCTCGGTCGGGACGGTGAAAGCCTCGCTGGTTGGTCCGCGTGAGGTATTCGGCCCGGCCGTGTGCGAAGGCGCGTCGAGTATTTTGCTCTGTCATAACCATCCGAGCGGCGAACCTCACCCATCATCGGAAGATCGTGAGCTCACGCGCCGACTCGTTGAGTGCGGGAAATTGCTGGGGATCAAGGCCCTGGATCATGTGATCGTCAGCAACGGCACGGGTCGCTGGTTCTCGTTTCGGGATGTGAGGAAGGTATAAGCCGGCAAAGGAGCTTGACCATGCAGGCGCCACTTGGCGTGGGAGTGTACTAACTCTGGCATCCCGGCACAAGAGATCGATTTTCTGGGTATGGGCTGTTCGTCGGCCCAGGGCGGCTGGTCGGTCTCATCATGGTCGACCGTCGCACGGTCGTGGATCCGATATGGTTGGAGGAGATCGAGCGCACCTTTGGCAGCTACCAGCTTACCGCGATGCCACCGACAGGCGAGCGCGGGATGGTGTGCCAGATGGAAGTGGCCGAGAACAGTCGTCCGTATCTTCGACGCTTGGTTCACCCGCTCAATGGGGCCATCAGGGACGCGTTGCGCCCGCTTCGATGCCACCCGCCGACCGTGACGCTTGCGGTGCGGTGGCATGCGGAGCATCGCGGCTGGGTCCCGTCGATCACCAAGCCGTTTCAGGCAACATTCCCGTTGGGGCATGTCGTTGTCACGCCCGGCGCGCTGCAAGCCCTTGCACAGGCCGGACTGTTGCCCATGGAGTTCGTCCGGCGCCATCAGTCGGGGGACTGGGGAGAAATCTCCGAGGAGGATTGACAGGAAAACGAATGGTCCTTGCCGCAGGGGTTTCGTCTGCTCAATGCGTACCAGACAGCCAACGGTGAGAGCCTCTGGGTGATTCCAGATAACTGCTACCATTCTGTTACCGGAGGAATACTGACAAGCGGAAGGACGAGATGCCGACGCCAGTATGAAAGAGGAGCACATCCTTAAGCAGATGTGCGGCGAAGCGCCTCATCGGGAAGGAGGCGCAACAGCCCCAGGCGCGAGGCCTGAGGCTTTTTTATTGACGTCGCGCGCGTGATCGTGCGATTGACAAGCAGCATAGTCTGGTGATGATCGGGCGAGTCCACACAGCAGCCTGTGCGTGCGGGGAGGGTATGATGGAGATCCGAGGCGATTGGGAGACAAAACAGGTGTGGATCGGTGGTAGGGAGGTCCGCCCCGACCGGAGCTTGCGCGTGAGAAACCACCATCCTGCTGGCTTCTCGTGGGGCGATGGCGGCGGTGGATCGGCGCAGCTGGCCTTGGCGCTGCTCTTGGAGCTGACTCATGAGGATCTGGCGCTCTCGTGGTACGAAGACGTCCAGTCGCATATCGTGGCACGGCTAGCGCGGGATGATTTTGTCATCGACTCCCAGGAGATCGTGGACTGCATCGTCAACGAGGTGAAAGCGGGATTCAAATCGGAGGCGCGATCGCCGGGCGGTAGACCCGAGTTGGAGGAGGGCAAGACACGGCTGGCCATGCCGGTAACCGCCGTCGAGGTGAATTACCGGTATACCCGGGAGGACCTCAAGGCGATCTTTGATCTGGTCTATGAGGAAGACATCGAGCGGGGTGGACCGTACGATGGGCGGTCCGGTGCGATCCATGTCTACACGCATCCGTGGGACCATGAGGCGATGACACTCGAGAGCACGCGCATGGGGACATTCTCTGTCGCGTGGGGCCAAGGAAATCTGATCTGGCAGATTGACGTGGAGGAAGGATTCTCCCTCGAGGCCCTGCTGGAGGAGTTGGGGACGCTTGAGGAGAAGGCGATCGGGAGGAAAATACATGGGCGATAAGCGCCGAGGGAAGGGAACCATCGTAAGAAGTGAGGGGAGAATGCTTCAGCCGTAGGCTATGGCCGGCGGATCGTCAAGAGGGTGCGCTTGCCGGCGCGCTTCCGCCTATGGTGCGGTGGGTGCCGAGGGCTGGGAAGCCTCGGTGGAGGGCCATACAGCGGAATTCATTCGCATGAAGTCTTTGCATGATTGTCATCAAAACAATTCATTGTATTTTTTTCATCCGTAGGGGCACTATGTTCTCCCAAATGCTTGATCGAGCCATCGTCTGCAGCGGAGGCCTCGTCCATGGAAGAACAGGAGAGGGTCCCGCTGCCCCGTGGATCATTCGGCAAGGCGACGATCACTTGAAGCCACGTACGGCACATGATCATGCTCACGAAGGCGGGCATCCATGACCGCGTGATGAGGGCTGCCCGCATGAGCGGGGGCGGCACGCTGCTATGTGTGCAGGGGACACGCGTCTTCGGCAACACTACCGCATAACCTCCCGGCTGTCATGGATCGAACCAGGAGGGACGCGACACCATGGGACGCGCGAGCACCACCGATCGCATTGCGTTTGTTCAGGCATGCTGGCACAAGGACCTCGTCGATCAAGGCCGAGATGCCTTTGCCGCCGAAATCGAACAACAAGGCTTGGTCCGCGAGCAGATTGATTTCTTCGAAGTCCCTGGGAGTCTGGAAATCCCGCTCCAGGCGAAACTATTAGCGAAAACCGGACGATACGCGGTGATCGTGGCGGCTGGCTTGATCGTCGACGGCGGGATCTATCGGCATGAGTTTGTCGCAGCCACCGTCATTGACGCCATGATGCAAGTCCAGCTTGACACCGAAATCCCGATCATCTCCCTCGTGCTCACACCTCAGAATTTTCATGAGCATGAGGCTCACCATCAGTTTTTCCACGAGCACTTCAAGGTGAAGGGAACAGAGGCCGCCGTGGCCTGTGTGAAAACCCTGCAAAATCTCGCAGCTGTGGCGCAGATGCCGTCGTCCCAGACCGTGTCGCCGAGCTATCTGGATGCCTAGCGGGATGTCTGGGGAGAAGGTACAGACCGAGGAGCTGAGGGCCGCACGTGTGAGGAGGGTCAGGCCGTGGTTGTGTCTGCTGCCCCTGCTGAAGAGAACACGGGGCCATGCCGCTCCTGGACCTGCACGCAACAGAGGACTGCCATCACGTTCCGGATCAGGTCGTTCCCCTGCTTGGTCACAATCGGGGCGCCAAGCATCGATAAGACGAGGCGCCGAGGTTGGGGAGATGAGGCGGGTGCCGAGAATGGGGGGGTATCGTCAGGAAGGGTAAGGAATGATGCGGCGAATCGCATGGGGGTTGCACATGCAAAAACCGCCGAGTCAGGGGACTGGGCGGTTTTTGCAGTCTCGCTAGACGGCTTTGTAAATACATTGGAACCCCAGAAATCTTTGACCATCTTTCGGATCAGCTCAAGGACTTCGGAGATTCGTGTATACACGCGAGCATGTTGAGTGATGTTCTGTGGCTCGGGCATGTTCGCCCCCCTTCTGGTCTGTGCATATGTCCTTGGGGGCAGCATAATCCTGGCGAGCAGGCGCGAGTATAGGAGGTTTGACAGGGGGTGTCAATGGCGGGTGTGGATGGGAAAGATGGTCATGACCAGGCGAGAACCAACCAGCATAAAACCTAATGTCCCCGGGGGCATGGTGCAGCTCAGGTATAGCGAAGGATATATTGCATTCGATCATCCATGCATTACAATGATACACGTTCGCTATTCCTGCCTGTTGATGTTTGTTGTTCCTGGTGCGGCACTAACGTGGCGAGACGCTCCTATGGAGAAGGAACACAAACATAACCCCCGCATATCCCCCTGCCTATTCAGTGCGTCCCTGGATTTTTGGTGTTTATGTTCAAACCCGCTTTGTTGCTAGGCCTCAACTCCTGACCCGCGTCTCGCCCTGCCCGGAGGTAGGGACCTCCGCCTGTGGGTTTGACCACCCCTGATCCGCCCGTCCTCGTCCAACCGCGCCCATGAGTTCAAGGGTCATACGGTCTCTATGCGCGCGTCCCATTTCCGTGAGAGCACCAGGAGGTGCGTCATGCTGCGAGCGTGTTCCCCCCGGAACCTCGTGCTTCCCCTCGTCTGGGCGGTATGCTTGGTGACTGTTTCTGCCAATGGCGGCGACCGCGGGCACGTCACCGCAGCTCAAGGCATGTGGCCCAGCTACGGGGCTGATCTCGCCAACTCCACGTATGCCCCACTCGACCAGATCACGCCGGACAACGTCAAGGATCTGCGCATCGCCTGGCGCTGGAGTTCTGTGGAGAACGCGGTGCTCGAGGACCACCTTGACCTCTGGACGATGGTCAACGAAGCGACCCCCTTGATTATTGATGGGCGCCTGTACACCAGCACCTCGCTGAGCCAGGTGGCGGCCATTGATGCACGAACCGGGCAAACGCTCTGGGTCTATCATCCGGAGACCTACTGGCAGGGCTTGCCTCCTAATCTTGGCTTCGTGCATCGTGGCGTCGCCTATTGGGCCGATGAGGAGGACAAGCGCATTTTCATCGGCACGGGGGGGCGTATCTCATGGCACTCGATGCCAACACCGGCAAGTCAATCCCCACGTTTGGCGACCATGGCCGCATCGATCTGACGCAAGGCCTGCGCCGTTCGGTGAATCGCACCCTCTATGGGGTCAGTTCCCCACCGATCATCTGCCGCAACATCCTCATCGTAGGGGCGACGATCTCGGACTATCCACAAACGAAAAGAGATGCCGCCGGGGGATGTCCGAGGCTTTGATGTGCGGACCGGCCAGCTGCGGTGGATCTTTCATGCCGTGCCGCAAGGCACCGAGTTCGGCGTCGACACCTGGGAGGACGAGTCGTGGCAATCCACTGGCAATACGAATGTCTGGACGGTGATGAGCTGCGATGAGGCGTTAGGTATGTCTATCTGCCCTTCTCGACGCCGACCAACGATTATTATGGGGGGCAACGCCGGGGCGACAACCTCTTTGCCGACAGCCTGGTCGCGCTCCAGGCGGAGACCGGAGCTCGGGTCTGGCACGTCCAGCTGGTGCATCATGGTCTATGGGATTATGACCTACCCGCCGCGCCGAATCTGGCCGACCTCACGGTCGAGGGGCGCCCCGTGAAAGCGGTGGCCCAGGTCACCAAGCAAGGATTCTGCTATGTATTCGATCGCGTCACCGGCGCGCCCCTCTGGCCCATTGAGGAACGCCCGGTGCCGCCATCGGCCGTGCCTGGGGAAAAATCCTCCCGCACGCAGCCCTTTCCCACCAAACCCGCGCCGTTTGAGCAGCAGGGGATCACCCGCAGCGATGTCATTGACTTTACCCCCGCCTTGTGGCGGGAGGCGCTCCGGATTCTCGAGAAGTACGAGTACGGGCCCCTCTTTACCCCGCCGACCGAACAAGGGACGATTGCCCTGCCTGGGGTGGCGGGCCGCGCCAGCTGGTCGGGCGCGGCTGGGCATCCGGACAGGGGCGTGCTGTATGTCACCTCCTTCGCCTTACCTGCCATCCTGCGCGTTCGGAAAGTCGCGGCGTTTGATACGCCCTATCCCTACATCGGGGCCGCTGACTTGGGGCCTGTCGCGGGCCCCAAGGGCTCCCCCTGGTCAAACCGCCGTATGGCCGGATTGCAGCCATCGATCTGCAGACGGGCGAGCATCTCTGGATGCGTCCGGTGGGGGAGGGGCCGCGGGAGCATTCCGCCCTGCGCCACCTGAATCTGCCCCCGCTGGGCTGGCCGCGGCGCAGTTTCCTCGTGCTCACGAAATCGGTGCTTTGGGTGGCCCAGCAAGGCATCCTCCGCGGATTAGGGCTCTCCCCTCGCCGAAACGCGCTCGAAGTGGGGCTTCAACACCATGAGGCCATGCTGCGCGCGTTTAACCCGAACACGGGGACCCTGATCGCCGAGGTGGCCCTGCCCGGCAATGCCTCTGGGGCGCCCATGACCTACATGGTGGAGGGGAAGCAGTTCATCGTGATTCCGATCGGCGCGCCTCGCAGTCCGCGGAACTGGTGGCCCTCAGTTTGCCGTGAGGATTATTGATGCGACCTCACAGGCTCGGCGTGGACGCGCTGCCGCGCGGCTGGAGGATAACAGGTTAGGCAATGAAGAACCCCACGCTCTGGTGAGGTGGGGAAAAGGACAAGGCTGTGCGGGGAAGCAGGGCCTGCAACAAGGGGTAATCAGGAGTGGCGTGTGCGAGGGGTGTCAGCGGCCCCGCCTCCGCGCGGATGGTTCGGGGGTGAACTCGGGTCGCGTGGACGGGGCCTGCCTGTGTCGTCTACAAGGTAAGGTCGCAGAGGGCCGTGGTTGTCGAGCACGCGTGCGTTGCCACAACCATGTCTATCGCGGCGTCAGCATGGAGGGGACGGACCGCTTCGCTCCTGGCATCCCAGCGTGCTTTGAGGGTGGCGAGCTTCGCTTCGTGGCGTGCGGCTTTGTAGGCTGTCCACCGGTCCCGGATCTGCTGATACCAACTCTGTGTCTCTCTGGCGCGGCTGACACCAATATGCGTTCCCCATACGGTGGTATGTCTATGGGCGTGCATCGTGATCTCCTTGACTGCTTGAGTACGGCCGTCTTCTGCCGTCTTCTATGGTGTGCGGTTCGATCAACCAACCGCTTGGTACAGAATATCGTCCCTTACCATTCAAAAATCCAACGACTTATTGTCATGAAGATCATGAATAAACTTCATCGATCTATGGCATCGCTCTTGAGACGGTCCGTCCTGGGGGGCAAGGGTGTGGTCGAGGGTGGCTGTCTGATACTCGCTGATATAGGCATCGCGCGTCTCGGAGGAAATTGCTAGCCCCTGACCCGCTAGGACGAGCTCGATGGCCATGCCTTCATCCTCGGCCCGGACAGCGTAGTAGATAATCTGATCAATGGCGACCACCGGGGGCTACGCGACTGCCCTGGCGCCCTCCGTGGCAGGCCTGGACTGGATGGGCAGATGCGGCGGGGCTGGCGATAACCATTGCGCTAATGGCCATACGACCCTCCCACTGCAGCTCGGACAGCTTGCGAGGCCCGTAAAAATCACCTCGCAGTCCAGACAGAACAACGCACGCTCAAGCATGATCGGCCCTTGGAACAGGATATCATCGGACATCATCGGGTGCTGCATGGTACGCCCTCCTTTGCCGCGTTCCGGCGAGGCCGGCATGGCCTGCACGCGTCGAGCCGGCCTTGAGTCACGTGCGCGCTGCACGGTACCTCTCTCCAAGAGCAACGGTGGTGCCATAGGGCAGTTGAGGGCCAATCGCCTGCGAAGCGAGAGGCGGGCAAGCGGCGAGCGCCCTGCATCAGCGCTCGTGAATGGCGTGGTCAGCCGTGGCCCGCGGTGGTCCGCTCACGATTGCCAGCAAGGCATTTCCTGCCGAGCCTCGGCAATGGTTTCCCACGGCCGAGGCCTCTCGGGGCTGGGATCATCACGGGACATGCGCGGCATCACCCAGCGGCGGCCGAGTCGTCCGGCGCCAGACGCCGGCGGCTCGGAGTCCTATAGCGGTGTTCGTCTGAGGGCTGGGTGTGGAGCACCTGCCGGCAGCGCTGGCAGAGGCGATTGTGCCGGCGGTCCCAGCTCTGAAAGCGCTGCTCACAGCGCAGACAGGTCATGGGGCCGGCATAGGACACACGTGGAGCCGGTGTCTGGTCCATCAGTCTTGTCTCCATGTTGGTGCAGATGCCATAAATATTAAAATAGATAAAAATTATTATAAATAGATTACATCAAAGGCCATATGTAAGGCAACGAAAATCCTGCTGCCTGCGGCGCACCCGGTTCAACCGCATGGGGGAGTCGTCCAGCCCCGGAGATCGGCCTCAGTCTCGCGGGTATCAGGACTCGGCCGGTACGCCATCTTAGGGGCAGACACAGCGGGTGAAGAGGGAGAGGGAGACCGTGTCCTTCCGACGCTCGAACAGCGAACGAAGGTCCAACGTTGTACGCGGGAGGAGCGAGGAAACAAGGTATGGAAAGACAAAGCCCCAGCCGGGGCTGGGGCTTTTCGTGTGCGCAATACCGCGGAAGCGATCTTAACTCTGCACGGCAATCCGCCGCGGTTTTGCCATCTCATGTTTGGGCAGATGCAGCTCGAGGATGCCGTCCTTGAAGCGGGCCTGGACCTGCTCGGCATCCACCATAGTCGGCAGCGCAAAGACGCGCTGGAAGCTGCCGTAGGCCCGCTCCCGCCGTTGAAAGTGCGCCTCGGTCATCCCGGCCTCTGGCTTGCGCTCGCCGCGTAAGGTGAGCGTGCGGTCATGGACCTCGATCTGGATCTCGTCTGTGGTGAGGCCGGGCAGTTCAGCCGTGAGGACGAACGCGTCGGGGGTCTCATACAGGTCCACCGGCGGCATCCACGTGCTAACGCCCCAGCCGGTCTCCTCGCCGTTACCGCCGCGGAAGACCTGATCGAACAGCTGGTTCATCTGGCCCTGAAGGGCCGCGAAATGCTGCATCGGCGTCCATGGAACAAGTGCCATGGTGATGTCCTCCTTCTATACGTTACAGGCACAGCTCGTTACGCCCTTGTCGTGACTGTTGCGAGCATATATATAATACATGCGTGTATAATTGTCAAGTCATATGGTGGCGAATACATCACTAGGAGGAGGCATCGCTTATGGATGCCCATCGCATGGGACGCGAGGATGCCTCACGCAGGGGTGGGGACGTGCCTGCTGATGGGGCAGCGATGGGAGAGTCAAGTGGGGGATGGGGACGCGCAAGCCCCAGATGTTCTGGGACGTGGTCGTGCCGTGTATGGAGGCCTGGTGAGTAGGGGAGCGCCAGGCATAAAAACACTCCCTCCCGGTCACACAACATCCCGAGGGGGTGTTTACAATACGCGCCGTCTGGAAACCCACCCCCATGGCGCGCTTAGGAGCAGGGAGGCGTCTCCATCGCAGAGTTCCTCTCAACAGGGCTGCTGCCATCCGGATCGTCCTACCAGAAGCCGTGGGTCTTCGGACCCACCAGTAGAACATATAGTGTCCTGCCCACACCTGTTGTCAAGGGGATCACCCCACGCGAGCAGGGTATTTTAATTCTCGGGTGGTGAGGGGCGGTTGAGGTATGATGTCGCCTTGAGACCCCAAATAAGTCGGCGTTAGCCCTGGTCGGGATCATACCGGAAAATTAAATGGCCCTGGGCCCTGGGAACGACGTATAGCCGAGAGACCACAGTTTGGGTAGAATGCGAAGCCATGTTTGTCCAAGTGGCGAAGACTGTCATCTGTGTCGCTCCGCCGCGGTTGGCCTTTCAAAGTCGTATCGGCGGGACTGGAGGGGTAGACGACACCCCGCAGAACCCCTCATCGAGCCGGAGGATCTGCCATGAAAGCGATCACATGCATGGCTGTGGTGGTGATAGTCGTCGCGGCATTGCTGGTGGGTTGCGCCACGGCACCCGCATCCCGAGCAGAACAAGACACGTTACTCGCGGAGGCCTCGTCCACGATGCAGCAGATGAGAGCGCAGGACCCCTCGCTGGCAGAGTTGGTCAGGAGGGGCTACGGCGATACCGTCTTCCCCAAGGTGACCAAGGGAGGCCTCATCGTGGGCGGCGCCCACGGCCAGGGGGTGGTGTACGAACAGGGGGCGGCACATCGGCTATAGCGACGTCTCGCAGGCCTCAGTGGGCCTACAGGCAGGAGCCCAGACCTTCAGCGAGCTGCTCGTGTTCGAGGACAAGGTGCCTTGGACCGATTCAAGGCGGGCTCGCTCAACTTTGGCGCCGACGCCTCGGCCGTGGTGCTCGAGTCGGGGGTCGCTACCAATGCCACTTTCGTCGATGGCGTCGCGGTAGTGGTGAGCCCCATCGGCGGTGCGATGTTGGAAGCCACCATCGGTGGGCAGAAGTTCAGCTATCAGGCGAAGTGAGCCCTATAGCGAACCTGGATTTTTCACCCTGTCTGCCCTCCTGCCCCAGGCGCTCACCAGTTCGCGGTTGATGGGCGGTTCTAAAAGCGGCCTACCCGGACGCCGCAAGCGACCCTCCGGCAGTTTGGCAATCGTGTGTGCCATCGAACACACACGAGTTGACCTGCTCACCTTCTGTCATGGGACCTTTCTCAAAGGTTCCTCGCCCCCCTGGATCTTCCCCCAAGGCTATGAAGAGAGAACTCACCCCCCGTGATTTCTTTGAGAAAAGGTCATCTCAGGTCATCGATATGGTCAATGGTTGCCAGCGGCAAGAGATCAAGGACCACAGAGACGAAACAGAGACTCAGCTGAACAGCTTCGGAGGCTGTCCTCCGTCAGATGGAGCGTCCCGCTGTTCGATCAGCTTGGCTTCCTCCAGCTTATTCAGCACTTGGCCGAATAGGATTCACTCGGCGGCAGGGGAGGGCACAAGACCGCCCACCTCTCTCGATGAATCCTCGCAAGAGGCAAGACACAACACGAAGATGCAGACGAGGCGCTCTGTTGAGGGCTTATGCCTGAACCCCTGCGCTCGGCAAGAGCCCGCCGATATCAATGCCCAGGTCTGCGGCGACCCCCATGCCGAGTTGGATATCGGCGCGGCAGAAGTGGCATAGCTGGCGGTAGATGATCGCGTCGCGCTTGGGACCGGTGATCCCCTGCATCGACACCACGATGTTGTGAATCAGGTGCTGTCGGTCCACGTCGGTCAGCACGTGGCGGAAGAGATTCCCCGGCTGCGTATAGTGGTCGTCTTCGCCAGGGGCGTTGCGGTCGTACCAGTCGGCAACCGTCGATTCCAGGGCAAGCGCTGGCTCTTTGTAATTCGGGTCGATGGCCATGTCATCGCAGCTGTTCGGCCAGTAGTTCGCGCTGCTGCCGCCGTTGCCGTCGGCTCGCATGAAGCCGTCGCGCTGATAATTCGCTACGGCGAAGGGGCACTTGTTGACCGGAAGCTGTTCATAGTTGACCCCCAAACGGTAACGGTGTGCGTCGGGGTATGATAGCAGACGCCCCTGCAGCATCTTGTCCGGTGAATAGCCGATGCCATCCACCACGTGGGCCGGCGCAAACGCCGCCTGCTCGACGTCGGCGAAGTAATTGGCCGGGACCTCGTTGATCTCCATGATACCCACGTCGATGAGCGGGAACTCTCCGTGCGGCCAGATCTTCGTGAGGTCGAACGGATTCCAGCGAAAGGTTTTGGCCTGAGCCTCAGTCATGACTTGGATCTTGAGCGCCCACTGCGGGTAGTGGCCGCGGTCGATAGTTTCCACCAGGTCGCGCTGCGCCCAGTCAGGATCCTGGCCCCGAATCGCCAGCGCTTCTGCATGCGTTAAATTCTTGATGCCCTGCCGCGTCTTGAAGTGAAACTTCACCCAGACGCGCTCGTTTCTGGCGTTGAGGAGCGAGAACGTATGGCTGCCGTAGCCGTTCATGTACCGATAGCTGTATGGCGTGCCGCGGTCGCTCATGAGGATCACCACCTGGTGCAGGCTCTCAGGGTTGAGCGACCAGAAATCCCACATCATGGTCGGGCTCTTGCAGTTGGTACGCGGGTCACGCTTTTGGGTGTGGATAAAATCGCCAAACTTCTTGGGGTCCTTCACAAAAAAAATCGGCGTATTGTTGCCGACCAGGTCCCAGTTGCCGTCCGCGGTATAGAACTTTACCGCAAACCCGCGCGGGTCACGCTCGGTGTCGGCACTGCCCTTCTCCCCACCCACCGTGGAGAAGCGCACGAACACCCGCGTCTGTTTGCCAATCTGATTGAACACCTTCGCCCGCGTATAGGCCGTGATATCGTGCGTCACCGTAAACGTGCCGTACGCGCCTGCGCCCTTGGCGTGTACCACGCGCTCGGGGATGCGTTCGCGGTTGAAGTGCGCCATCTTTTCGTGCAGGATGTAATCTTGGAGTAGGATAGGCCCGCGTGGGCCCACGGTCATAGTATTGTCGTTCTCGACGTAAGGCCGTCCTGAGGCCGTCGTCAGTTTGCGCGCTTCCTCTTGCATGACTGCCCCCTTTCTGTTACAAAGGGTTAACGTGGTATGCTGGCGGCCCAAGCGGCGTGCCTCCTAAGCCTGGCTGTGGCCTGGGAACCCTCCAGGGCAGATGAGGTCGTGCGCAGGCCGCCTGGTCTCTGATACAGGTCTATGCTAACAGAAGTCAGTGTAGCGGCCAGCCATCCATCAATCAAATCGATAATTTTTATGATGATATAGTTTTTTTCTATATGATAGGCTTTATGCTGCGATGACTCTCGTACAGCTCGAATACATTGTGGCGGTGGACACGTGGCGGCATTTTGCGACGGCAGCAGCCAAGTGTTTTATCACCCAGCCAACCCTCAGCATGCAGCTCCAGAAAATCGAGGCCGAGCTGGGCGTGCAGATCTTTGACCGCAGTAAGGTCCCGGTCGTGCCAACCGCTGAAGGGGTGGAGATCATCCAGCAAGCACGTGTGATCCTGAAGGAGGTAGAGCGCCTCTCTGAGGTCACGCGCGAGCGTAAAGGCGAGATTGTGGGTGAGCTCAGGTTGGGGATCCTGCCGACGATTGCACCGTACCTGCTGCCGCTGTTTCTCAAGAGCTTCCTGGAGAAATATCCGGGCATCCGGCTGAAAGTCACCGAGCTGACTACCGAAATCCTTGTCGACCGGCTGAAAAAGAACCTGTTGGACGCCGGCTTAGTCGTCACCCCGCTCAACGACCCGGGGATTTTCGAGCAGCCGTTGTTCTATGAGGAGTTCGTCGTCTACGTTTCTCCTGCAGAGACGGTGTACAAGAAGCGTTATGTGCTGGCAGAGGATATCGACGTCCGGCATCTGTGGCTGCTTGAGGAGGGGCATTGCCTGCGCTCACAGATCATGAATCTCTGTGAGCTCAAGTCCAAGGTGCAGGAGGACAACAACTTCCACTACGAAGCCGGTAGTATCGAGACACTGAAGAAGATGGTCGAGATGCAAAATGGCATCACGATTCTCCCGAAGCTCGCTCTGCAAGACCTGAGTCCCCAGCAGTTGAAGATGGTCCGACGCTTCAAACCTCCTGCCCCAGTGCGGGAAGTCAGTCTGGTGATCCACCGTAGCTTGGTGAAGAAGCGGATTCTGGGGGCACTGCAGCGTGAGATCCTCCTGGCAGTGCCGCAGGACATGCAGCACAAAGGCTCGCGGACAGTGGTGGAGTACTGACGAAGACGGCATGGAAGCCTATCCCTCCTGCAGCCTGTTCTTGTCCAGTCAGTGACTGGGGGAAGATCCCCAGCCCTGAACCCATGGGCTTGCTGTGCCCACCTTCAAGAGCAGCCGCCTCTAGGTCCGGCGGCGGTCTACTGGCTGGTTAGACGGGCTTCCTAATCGACCTTGACGCCCGCCGCGGCTGACAGAGGACCAAGGAGCCGATCCCTATCGATCTCGCCGGAAGTATTCGCTATTGTATGCATTGGACTATGTGTTGAATGCCACCCGACATGTCACCCAATACGAACGTGGAACCCGGAGCATGACTATGCAGCGTATGGTATCAGGGATGCTGATCGTACTCTTGAGTATCGTCTGGCTGACCGCCTCAAGCCTGGCCATGAGTGGTACACCGACGGAGTTCGTCAGGCAAACCACCGACAGCATCTTTCAGGTATTCGTGGATCCCCGCCTGCAGGGGCAGGGACATCGTGAGGAGCGGTTGGCCCGCCTGCGCCACATCGCGAATACCGCCTTTGATTGGGAGGAAATCGCACGGCGCACTCTGGCGACGCACTGGCGGGAGCGCACACCCCAGGAGCGCCAGGAATTTCCTGAGCTCCTCCGAGATGCCGTGCAGGCGATATACCTGGGGCGCTTGGAGGAGGCCGCTCAGCAACGGCTGCCGGAGAAGCAAGCCATTGCCTATGGCAAGGAGGTGGTGGACGGCCCGCATGCAGTGGTCGGAACGACCATCACAACCAAACGCCAGCGGGAGATTCCCATGGAATATCGTCTACGCCAATCGGATGGACACTGGCGGGTCTATGACGTGGTCATCCTGGGAGTGAGTTTGATCAACAATTATCGCGTCCAATTCCATCAGATCATCACACAGTCATCGTACCAGGGACTCGTCCAGCAACTGAAAGCGAGGCAATTAGGACAAGTCTTCGCCGAACCGCCACAACCGTCGCGTTAGGAATAGCCGTCTGAGCAAACCTTGCCCCAACCAATATTGTTCGGGAAATATCAGCGAGGAAACGGTTGGTTAACCTAATAGGATGGGCATCAAACCTCGCCACGACATCCTGGGTCATCGTCACTTCCCACGAAATCTCTCACACCCCGAGACAGACGACTCCCCTCTCACTCGCGTGTGGCGCCACGAGGGGGAGGCGAGTGGCGCGTGGA
>Ga0137403_10002664_pt1 | contig 21720 bp, 21 predicted proteins | sample CZOMad2_1_16fung_FD_122057 | JGI IMG/M metagenome (GOLD analysis project Ga0137403, IMG submission 122057) | Vadose zone soil fungal communities from Angelo Coast Range Reserve, California, USA - CZOMad2_1_16fungal (Hybrid Assembly) | ecosystem: Environmental > Terrestrial > Soil > Vadose zone...
TCTACGCCGTCGGCCAGCCGATGGGCGTGGAATCCACCGACTCGTTCCAGTCGTTCTACACCTTCATGGACGCCTACAACGTCAAGCTCGTCGACGACAACGGCAAGCTCCTGGTCGACGATCCCAAGGTGCGGCAGGGCCTGATCAGCGCGCTCAAGGATTACACCGACACCTACATCAAGGGCTGCACGCCGCCCTCCTCCACCACCTGGAAGGACCCCGACAACAACGTCGCCTTCCACAACAAGACCATCGTGATGACGCACAATTTCACGATCTCGATCGCGGCGAAGTGGCTAGACGATGCCAACAACCCGGCGCTGACCCCCGAACAGCGCGCCGCCGGCAAGAAGGCGTATGAGGAAACCATCATCACCGCCTCCTTCCCCAACAAGCCGGACGGCACGCCGATCAAATACCGCTCCGACGTCAAGACGGGCTTGATCTTCACAGCCGCGAAGAACAAGGCGCAGGGCAAGGAGTTCGTCAAATTCCTGCTGCAGGAAGAGAATCTCCAACCCTATGTCGAGGGCGCGCTCGGCCGCTGGTTCCCGGTGACCACAGCCGGGCAGCAAAGCCCGTTCTGGCAAGCCGACCGCCATCGCAAGGCGGTCTATAACCAGTTCACCGGCGGCACGGCGCCGTTCGACTTCACGAAAAACTACAAGTTCACCATCCTCAACAACGAGAACGTCTGGGCGAAAGCGATGAACCGCGTGGTGAGCGAAAAGGTGCCGGTGGACAAAGCCGTCGACGAACTGATCGCCCGCCTCAAGGAAGTCGCGGGGTAGGATCAACGATGCCGGCTTTCGCTAAACGTATTCCGTGTCCCGGACGCGGTGCAGCGTTCTTCACGATGCACCGCAGAGCCGGGACCCAGGACGACGCGGAGTGAAGAGTGGACCCCGGATCAGCAGCGCACCGCCAAAGCGCGTCGAAGACGCGCGTAAACGCGCTAATGGCGTTGCGCAGCATCCGGGGAACGTAGAGTAGCGAACATGGCGATCACGCTCTCAGCATCCGACCACGCAGCGCCCGGCCCGCCTTTCTCGGCGCAGCTAACCCCGCCGCAGGTCTGGGGCATCGTGCTGCTGACGCCGTATCTGCTCGTGTTCCTCGCGTTCGTGGTCTATCCCGTCGGCTATGGGCTTTGGCTGGCGCGCGCACCGTCGAACTATGTCGCGCTCTATCACGACCCGATCTTCGCGCGCGCTGCGGTCAATACGCTGATTTTTCTCGTCATCGGCATCAACATCAAGATGCTGATCGCGCTGTTCCTGTCCGGCTTCTTCGTGCAGCCGCGCCCCTGGATCAAATGGCTGTCGGTGCTGTTCATCCTGCCCTGGGCGGTGCCCTCGATCCCGACCATCCTTTCGGTGCGCTTCATGCTCAATCCGGAATGGGGCGTGATCAACACGTTGATCTTCAAGTTGACCGGCGATGACGGGCCGAACTGGCTGAACGACCCCACGGTGGCGCTGACCATGGCGATCGGCGTGCACATTTGGAAATCGCTGCCGTTCTGGACCTTGATCCTGATGACCGGCCGCCTTGCCATCTCGCAGGACCTGTTCGAGGCGGCCGAGGTCGACGGCGCGACCAGATGGCAAAAATTCCGCTTCGTCACCTGGCCTTCGATGCAGACGCTCTATGTCACCTGCACGCTGCTTTCGATGATCTGGACGCTCGGCGACTTCAACAGCGTTTACCTGTTGACCGGCGGTGGCCCCGCCGATCTCACCCATGTGTTGGCGACACTCGGCATCCGCTATCTGCGGCTCGACCAGTTGTCTCTGGCGATGGCCTCGATCGTCTGCGCGCTGCCGCTGGTGTTGCCGCTGGTCTATTTCATGATGAAACGGTTGTCGCGATGAAGCTGCCTGCCTCACGCGAATTCGCTTCACGACTCTCCTGGCGCGACGTCGGCACCGAAGCGCGGCTATTGCTGATCGGCATCCCCGTCTTCATCTGGACCATGGTGCCGATCTACCACATGTTCCTGTTTGCGATCTCGCCGAAGGAAGATGCCTTCTCCGGCAAACTGTGGCCGACGCATCCGACGCTGCATAATTTCGAAATCGTATTTTACCAGCAGCACTATTTCCTGCGGGACTTCTGGATCCAGCTCTGGAATTCGCTCCTGATCGCGGTCGCGGCCGGCGCGCTCACACTGTTGATCGCAACCACCGCCGCGTTCGCGATCTCGCGCCTGCGCGTGCCCGGCGGCCGGATCGTGATGAACATGGCGCTGTTCACCTACTTCATTCCGGCGGCGTTCCTCGCCGTGCCGATGTACCGCACCATGGGCAATTATGGATTGCTCAACAACCACTGGGCGCTGATTCTGGCGATGGTGACCATCGCCTCGCCCTACGCGATCTGGGTATTGAAACAGGCGTCCGACAAGCTGCCGGTGGAGCTCGACGAGGCGGCGCTGATGGACGGCGCCACCAGTTTGCAGATTTTCCGCCTGGTCTACATCCCCCTGATGATGCCCTCGCTGGTCGCGATCGGCACCTACGCGCTGCTGCTCGCCTGGAACGAATATCTCTACGCGTTCCTGCTGCTGTCGAACGACACCGAGATCACCCTCCCCGTGGCGCTCGGCAACTTCCTCGCCGCCGACGATTCGCCGTGGGAATTATTGATGACCACCGGTTTTATCTACGCACTGCCGCCGGCCGCGATCTACTACGCCTTCAAGCGCTACATGGTAGGCGGGCTGACCGCCGGCGCGGTAAAGTCGTGACAACAACAGACGCTGTCATTCCGGGGCGATGCGAAGCATTGAACCCGGAATCTCGAGATTCCGGGTCTGGTGCTAACGCACCATCCCGGAATGACAGAATCACAGCGGCGCCCCGCTCTCGCCACGCGCATTCGAAAACTTCGAGGCCAATGACGCCGCCACAATCACCACCGCGATCGCGCCGATGATCAGCGCGCAAATGGCATTGATTTCCGGTTTCACCCCGAGCCGCACCTCCGAATATATCCGGATCGGCAGCGTCGCCGAACCCGGCCCGGTGGTGAAGCTTGCGATCACGAGATCGTCGAGCGACAGCGTGAACGCGAGCAAGAAGCCCGCCGCAATCGACGGCAGGATCAAGGGCAGCGTCACCGAAAGAAACGCGCGCAAGGGATCGCAGCCGAGATCCATCGCCGCCTCCTCCAGACTGCGATCGAGCGCGCCCAAGCGCGACTGCACCACCACGGCGACAAAGCACATGGTCAGCGTGGTGTGGGCGATGGTGACGGTCCAGAAGCCGCGCTCGGCGTTGAGCGCGACGAACAATAACAGCAGCGAAAGCCCGGTGATGACTTCGGGCATCACCAGCGGCGCATACAGCATGCCGGAAAACAGCGTGCGCCCCTTGAAGCCCGCGCCACGCGACAGCGCCACCGCGGCGAGCGTGCCGAGCAATGTCGCCAGTGTTGCCGAGGCCACCGCGACGTGGAAACTCATCCAGGCGGCGTCGAGCATGGCGCGATCGCTGAATAGCTCAGTGTACCAGCGCAGCGACCAGCCGCCCCATACCGTCACCAGCCGCGAGCCGTTGAACGAATAGATGATGAGGATCACGATCGGTAGATAGAGAAACGCAAGTCCGGCCGCGAGCGCGGCGATGTTGAAGGGAGACAGTTTGTTGGCACGCGCCGTCATCGCGCGGCCTCCAATTGCCGGCGCTGCAGACGGTCGTAGAGGAGCAACGGGGCCAGCAGCAAGAGCAGCAACACCACCGCCACCGCGGATGCCACCGGCCAATCCTTGTTGGTGAAAAATTCCAGCCACAGGGTCTGGCCGATCATCATCGAGCCGGAGCCCGCCAACAGATCAGGAATCACGAATTCGCCGACGATCGGGATGAAGCAAAGCAAAGTGCCGGCGGCGACGCCCGGCAGCGACAGCGGAAACGTCACCAGCCAGAACGCACTCCGCGGCGAAGCGCCGAGATCGCTGGCCGCTTCCAGCAGCGCCGGGTCCATTTTGGCCAACGTCGCGTAAAGGGGAAGAATCATGAACGGCAGATAGGAGTAGACAATGCCGAGATACATCGCACTCTCGGTCGAGAGCCACACCACCGGCACTGATACGAGATGCAGCGTCAGCAGGATCTGATTGAGCAGGCCATCATGCTGCAGGATGTTGATCCAGGCGTAGATGCGGATCAAAAACGATGTCCAGAACGGGACGATTACCAGCATCACCGCCACGCTTTGCCAGCGTGGCGGCAGCCGCGCCATGCCATAGGCGATGGGATAGCCGATCACCAGCAGGATCGAGGTGGAGACCACGGCGACCACGAGGCTTCGCAAATACGACACCACATAGAGGTCGTCGGAGGCCAGGAGCTTGAAATTATCCAGCGACAGCGCTGCGAATGCCGCCTTGATCGCCGCCCACCCCTCGCTCCAATCGAATACCGGCGTATAGGGCGGTTGCGCGATCGCGGTTTGCGACAGGCTGATCTTCAGGACAAAGATGAACGGTACCAGGAAGAACAACGCCATCCACAGATAGGGCGCGATCGCGGCGAGCCGCGCCGGGCGCGTGAAGATTGACGATGCGCTCATTGCTCCAGCACCACGCAATCGTCGGGAGCAAACCACGCCACCACCCGGTGGCTTGGGCCATAGGCATCGCGATCGAGCCGCGCGGTGTTGGCCATTGCCGAGCGCAGCACCGCGCCGGTATCGAGCTTCACCTTGTAGGTGGTGACGCCGCCGAGATAGCCGACATCGGTCACCACGCCTTCGAGCCGGTTGATCGCATGCGCGTTGACGGCGTCCGACGCAGGGCCACGGCGCGACAGTTTTATCTTCTCGGGGCGGATCGCGACGCAGACGTTGGTCTTCGCGATCGGCTGGCGCGGCGCGGCGACAAACACGGTGCCGGCGTCACGCGTCGCGATCGCCAGCCGGCCCCCCTCGCCCTGCTCGACCTGTCCCTCGAACAGATTGATGTCACCGACGAACTCGGCTATCCAGCGCGACGTCGGCGCCTCGTAGAGTTCGCGCGGGGTGGCCACCTGTTCGAGACGGCCGGCATCCATCACCCCGATCCGGCCGGCCACCGTCATCGCCTCTTCCTGATCGTGGGTGACGATGATGAAGGTCAGGCCGAGCCGGCGCTGCAACTCCATCAATTCGAGCTGGGTGCTTTCACGCAGCTTCTTGTCGAGCGCTGCGAGCGGCTCGTCGAGCAACAGCACTTGCGGCCGGCGCGCCAGCGAGCGCGCCAGCGCCACGCGCTGCCGTTGGCCGCCGGAGAGCTGATCGGGTTTGCGCCTCTCAAGGCCATCGAGCTTGACCAGCGCCACCATCTCGGCGACGCGGGTATTGATTTCGAGGCGCGACATACCAGCGCGCTTCAATCCGAACGCGATATTGGCGCGCACGTCGAGATGGGGAAACAGCGCGTAATTCTGGAACATCATGTTGACCGGGCGCTGGTGCGGCGGGACTTGGGCAATGTCCTTGCCGTCAAGCAGGATGCGGCCTTCGTCCGGGGTCTCGAAACCGGCCAGCATCCGCAACAGCGTGGTTTTGCCGCAGCCGCTTGGGCCAAGCAGGGCAAAGAACTCCCCGGCGCGGATGTCGAGCGACAGCCGGTCCACCGCACGGAAGACCCCGAATTTCTTCACCACCGAGTCGATGCGCAACAGCGGCATGTCGGCCGCGGCCTGCGGTTCGGGTTTCGGCGAATCCGCTTCCGTCGCGGCCTTCGCAGCGTCCTCAGTCATGATGCCAGCCTGCCCCATCGTCGCCGCAAGCTAGCGGTGGATCAGCGTCGGCTCAACCGCGGCGCTGTGGATGACCGCATTATTATCGGCCCTCATGCCGCCGTCACCATGAACGCCGCCAGCGCGTCGCGATCCGCTCGCGGTATGGTCAGGCCGAGCTTTGAGCGCCGCCAGAGGATGTCGTCGGGGAAACGCGCCCATTCGGACGCCATGAGATAGCGCACCTCCGCACCCGTCAGTTCCGGTCCAAAATTGGGGCCCAGGTCGGCGCGGTCTCTGGCGTCTCCAAGCACGGAGGCGAGGCGCGAGCCGTAGGCCGAGACCAGACGCATGGCCTGATCCTCGGTCAGGAATCGCCAGCGCTCGCGCGCGCGATCGACCTCGTTCTCGAATTGCTCCCAGGGAAAATCACCGCCCGGCAGGACGGCGTGCGCGGTCCAGCGCGGCGACATCGGGTAGAACGGCGTCAACCGGGACACGGCGGTCTCGGCGCGCAGCCGCGAGGTCGTGATGTCGCCGCCGAGGATCGTCAGCAACGGCGCCTTGCCGCGCCGCGCGTGGAAGGTCATTGAACTATCGCGCGTGAGCCGCGCCCTGGCGGGGTGCGCGACCATGTTGGCGCCGGAAACGGTCCTGATCACCTCGGATGGATCGACCTGCTCGCGGAAATACCGGTTGGCCGCATCACATAGATAGGCAATTTCGTCGGCGCCCATCGATACCGCAGCGGGGTCGCCCTTGAACCTGTTCGCAACGGTGCCAAGCAGCGTGAAATCGCGCTGGTAGGGAGTGGCGAAGACCAGCCGCCGGTCATGATTCTGAAAGACATAGACGTTGTCGGTCTCGAACAGGCGCCTGACGATGATCTGGCTCATCTTGACCAAGCCACCACGCGGCGGCGGCATGCGCAGGACGGTTTCTGCGACCGAGGAAGTCCAGGCGCCCGAGGTATTGGCCAGCGACCTTGCCGTGATCACCTGCCGGTGGCCACGATCGATCACCGCGAGCCGCCAAATATCAAACCGGTCGGCGCGCACGCAGCGCGCGCCGGTACGGATCACAGCGCCCCGCTCCGCAGCATCGACGGCATTGGCGATCACCAGCCGCGAGTCGTCGACCAGGCAATCGGAATATTCGAACGCCGTGCCGAACGGCCGCTTCAGCGCGTTGCCGATCGGATGGTGCGTGACGTCGATCGCAGCCGAGGCCGGCAGGCCATCCCGGGCGAGCCGATCGTAAAGCAGCAGCCCCAGCCGCAATAACCACGGCGGACGCTCGTCGGCGTGCGCAGGGATCACAAACCGTGCCGGACGCACCAGATGCGGCGCGATCCGCATCCAGCAGTCGCGCTCGGCCAACGCTGTGCGCACGCGCCCAAACGCCTTCCGCTCCAGCACCCCGAGATCGCCGTGAATCAGTCGCGCCGTGGCGCCGGAAGCAGCGCTGCCGAGGTCGCCCTGTTCGAGCAAGATGACCCTGAGACCGCGCCCTGCGGCGTCGCGCGCAACGCTGACACCATTCAAACCGCCGCCGATGATCGCAAGGTCGTAGTCCGCCATGCCCGGACCATAGCGTTTTCGAGCGACGCCTGTCCCGCACTGATAGGGGATGGATACCGGTTCGCGCGAAGAAAGCGCTTCAATAAAAAAAGATGGAGGTCGGTCCCGAATGCCTGGAACCGCGACTCAGCCGGTCATGCGCGCTGGTTCCACCGCATTGCCACCGACGCGGCCGACCAGCGCGGCGTATTGTCCGATCGGCAGCGGTTTGCCGATGAAATAACCCTGCACCGCGTCGCAACCCTGCTCGGCGAGGAAACCGAGTTGCTCCTGGGTTTCCACGCCCTCGGCGACGATCGACATTTCAAGGCCGTGGCCAAGGCCGATGACCGCCCGGACGATCGCCGCCGATTGCGGATTGCGGCCGAGATTTATGACAAAGGCGCGATCGATCTTGATCTTGTCGAACGGAAACGCCTGCAGGTAGCTCAGCGAGGAATAGCCGCTGCCGAAATCGTCCATGGAAATGCGCACGCCGAGCGCCTTCAGCCGCCGTAGCAGCGCCAGGCCGCGGTCGAAATCCTCAATCAGCACGCCCTCGGTGATCTCGAGCTCAAGCCGGCCCGGCGCGAGGCCGGTTTCGAGAAGAATCGAGTGCACGAGGCTGACCACGTCGCCGTGCATGAATTGCGCCGGCGACAGGTTGACCGCGATCTGCAGCGGCATCGGCCAGGAGGCAGCTTCGCGGCAGGCTTCGCGCAGGATCCATTCACCCATCTCGACGATCAGGCCGCTCTCTTCCGCCAACGGAATAAAATCCGACGGCGGCACGAAGCCGCGCACAGGGTGCAACCATCGCGCCAGCGCCTCGAAACCGATCACCTCGCTGTTGCGGACGGTCTGACGCGACAGCGCTTGCGGCTGATAATGCAGCGAGAGCTCGCCGTTCCGGATCGCAGCCGAAAGGTCCTGGTGGAGCACGCGGCGGTCGCGGATCTGCTGATCCATCTCCGGCTCATAGATGCTGATCGAGCCGCGCGATTTCGCCTTGGCGCGGAACAACGCCGCGCCGGCGTTCGCCAGCAAAGAGGCGGCGTCGGCGCCATTGTGCGGGAAAATCGAGATGCCCGTGGTCACCCCGGTGCGAACCGATTTGCCGTCGATGAGGAATTCCTTGGCCAGCGTTTCGGCGAGTTGTTCGGCCAAAAGCATCCCCGCGACGGGCTGCTTGCCGTCGATGATCAATCCGAACTCATCGCCGGAAAGCCGCGCCACGACCCCGCCGCGCGCCGACGCCTTGAGGCGCTGCGCCACCTCGATCAGCAATTTGTCGCCGATCGCATGGCCGAACACGTCGTTGATTTCCTTCAGGCCGTCGAGGTCGATCGACAGCACCGCGAACTCCTCATCGGTACCGCCGCAGGCCTCGATCATCTGCGCAAGCGCCTGCAGGAATGCAGCCCGATTCGGCAGATCGGTCAGGCCGTCGTGATACGCCATGTGCGCCATGCGCGACTCGGTCTGGCGGCGGTCGGTGACGTCCTCATGGGTCTTGATCAAATATTGCGGCTCGCCCGCATCGTCGAGCACCGTCATGCGGCGCGTCAGGAACAGCCGCAGCCCGTCCTTGGTCGAGATCGGGTGTTCCTCAGTGAGAAGGCCGCGTTTCCTGATCGCCGCCTCGTCGCGCGCGATGATCAGCTTGGCTTCCTTTGGATTGAAGATATCCGCAGCAGTCAGTCCGGTGGCTTCCTCGCGACTCCGGTTGAGGATGGTTTCCGCACTGCGATTGGCGAGAAGGTACCGCCCGTCGCTGACGCGTTCGACGATCAGCGAGACCGGAATGTTGTCGACCACCAGCTCGAGAAACTTCTTGGTATTTTCCAGTTCATGGGAAAGCGATCTGTGTTCGGTGACATCGTCGAACAATGCGATCAGGAATTCCGGCTCGTTCTTGTGGTTACGCGCGACCACGCGGTTGCTTGCAAGAACGCGTTTCTCCGAACCGCGCTCGACCACGAATTCGTTCCGGTACTGGCCTTCGGGCGCGTTGAGCGCCGCCCGGTCCGCCGCCTCGATGCTTGCTGCCGTCTTGGTCTGGAAAATCTCATCGGCACCCTTGCCGACAATAAAATCGCGGGAGAAGCGCGAGAAGCGTTCGAAGGCGCGGTTGACGAATATGTAGCGGCCATCCTCGATATTCTTGGCGGCCACGCATACCGGAACATTCTCGAGCACCGATTCCAGGAACTGCTTGGTGGAAGCGAGCTGTCGCGAAAGCTTGCGCTGCTCACTGCAATCCTCATGCGTCGCCACCGATCCGCCGTTCGGCAGCTGAAAGTATTTGATCACGACGGGGCGCCCGCCCGGCAACTCCGTGATCAGACCTTCCGGAGTGCCGGCATGAGCGAGGAAGTCCTCGACGACGCGAAGGTCGACGGCACCGCGCTTGAGCAGAAGATCCAGCATTTCCCGGCCGGTCATCTGCGGGGTCAGATCCGAACGCGCCAGGCCGTACATCTCGAGAAATTGGTCGTTGCAGAACACGATTCGCTTTCGCGGATCGGTAATCACCACGCCCTGGTTGAGGTTGTTCAGGGCGGAACTGACGAACGCATTTCGGCGCAGTTGCGAGCGCTTGGCCTTGTGCACCGCCGAGACGATCCACAGCGTGATTGAGACAAGCAGGCAATAGACAGCGAGCCCGCCAATGATCCCTTCCCAGACGAGGCTCGGATCGACGTTGCTGAGATAGGCTGGCAGTTCGGGGTCACGGCCTGCTGCCAAGGCAAAGTGGAACGGCGCAACAACGGCAAAAAGGCACGCCACGATCCCTGCGGGAATCGTGTTCCTGCCGCCTGCCTGCCAATTCTTGCCAGCCATCAATCACCCGCGGATTTCTGCGGCGGATTGTCTGGCTTGACGGGTTTGGATCAGGTAAATGCCTACCCGCACCATCCGAAATCAGCGCCAAAATTACGGCAATTGCCCTGACATGATTAATGCTGCATTAATATACGGTTCCGCGGAGTTCTAAAAACGAATCCAAGGGGTTGCACGAAGAGGAAACCCACAACTGAAGCGATAGTCTCTGCGCGCGGGAATGCGCACCGCGTGCAATCCAGGCGAAGCCCGCGCAGGGCAAGCTAGACAACAATCCCGGATCCGAAGTTTCAAATGGACAAGGTCGAGTGCGTCGTCATCGGTGCGGGGGTGATCGGTCTTGCGATCGCGCGGCGGCTGGCGCTGGCCGGTCGCGAGGTGATCGTCCTGGAAGCCGCCGAGGGGATTGGCACCGTCACGTCATCGCGCAACAGTGAGGTGATCCACGCCGGCATCTATTACAAGGCGGGAAGCCTGATGGCCCGGATGTGCGTCAGCGGCAAGCGTGCCCTGTATGAATATTGCCGCGAGCACGGCATTCCCCATCGCAACTGCGGCAAGCTGATCGTCGCGACGACGCCGAAAGAGGCCGCAAGGCTGCAATCGATCCGGGCGCACGCTGAAGCCAACGGCGTTTCCGATCTGCAAACCCTTACCGGCGAAGCCGCACGCGCGCTGGAGCCGGCACTGAACTGCGACGCGGCTTTGCTCTCGCCGTCCACCGGCATTATCGACAGCCATGCCTTTATGCTGGCGCTGCGCGGCGAAGCCGAAGACGCGGGTGCCGCTTTCGCCTTTCACACGCCGTTGTTAGGCGCCAGGGCGCATGACGGCCACATCGAGTTCGAGGCCGGTGGCGCCACGCCGCTGACGCTCGAATGCCGGCTTCTTGTCAATGCAGCGGGGCTTAGCGCGTCGGCGGTCGCGCGCAGCATCGACCGCATGCCGATCGATCTGATACCGCCGGCGTATCTGGCCAAGGGAAATTATTTCAGTTGCACCGCGCGGGCGCCGTTTTCGCATCTGATCTATCCGGTGCCCGAACCCGGCGGACTTGGCGTGCACCTCACCCTCGACATGGCGGGACAGGCCAGGTTCGGCCCTGACGTGGAATGGGTCGACAGCATCGACTACGCTGTCGATCCGGCGCGGGCGGAACGATTTTATCCGGCGATCCGCCGATACTGGCCGACCCTGCCGGATGGCGCGCTGATGCCGAGCTATTCGGGAATGCGGCCGAAGATCGTGCCGCCGGCGGTCGCGGTACAGGACTTCCTGATCCAGGGGCACCGGGACCACGGCATCGATGGATTGATCAATCTGTTCGGAATAGAATCGCCCGGACTAACATCGTCATTGGCGATCGCCGACTATGTCGGCGAGCTGGCAGGAAATTAAGTGGGCTCTGCTAGGTGTGGAAGGTCGCATCAAACTGCGTGTGCAGAAAAACACACCGTCGTCCGCTGGCAAACCGGGCGGCGCGCGACGCGCCGGCCAGTCGGCGGACGACGAAAATAGCCAGCTGAGCTTTCGTTAGTGCACTGTATCGCTTGCGGAATGTCTCAACCGCTCGATCTGGTCCTTAACCATCAATTTCCGGCGCTTTAACTCGACAATTTGCAGATCGTCCGTTGAAAGGTGCACGAGAGCTTCGTGCAATTCGTTTTCGAGAATCTTATGTTTCCGTTCCAGTTCAACGAGATGCGCCTGAATTGCCATACGAAACCTCCTCGGTTGGATTAAGACCTCAGATTCGATCCGGACAGCCAAGTGTACACGAAGCCCCGAATCTGTCGATGGGTATCGAAAAATGCATCCTCATATTTCGGTTTCATCTGTAAGGAATCGTGAGCAGGAACCCGAGCATAATCGGAGAGTGGGAACCGAGCCGGTGTGCCGAAAAAGATCATGCCTGACAAAGAGATGAGCGCATGATCCGGCTTGATCAACTGGGTCATGATTGAGAGCGTATTTCCAGCGGAGCCTGGCCCGGACTTGAGCCGGGGATGGACGCCTGTTCGCGCTAGAAAACACGTCAAAAACAAAAGATTGGAGCCCGGCCGGCTGAGCCGTCCGGTTCCGGCCGAAGCCCGCAACGCCGGCGGCACCAAATTCCGTTCGCCCGCTTTTTCGTGAACTTGCTTGCGGACCGGGCGGGCAGGGAGGATATTCGTTGCTCGGCTTCCGCAACCTTTCGCAATCTCATCCGCGTTTGCAATTAAGAACACCATGACCGACGAAGATGAGCGCGAACTCGAAACCGAGCTCGCACGGCTGCAGCAGGAGCACCGCGACCTTGACGCCGCGATTGATGCCCTGCACCAATCGCCCGCGCCGGATCTGTTGCGGCTACAGCGGCTGAAAAAACGCAAGCTGCAATTGCGCGACCGCATCGCCTTCATCGAAGACCAGATCACGCCGGACATCATTGCGTAAAATGGTCATTCCGGGATGGTCCGAAAGGACCAGACCAGATGCGCACTTGCGCATCGGGGAATCTCGAGATTCCGGGTTCGCGTCTAACGGGGCCGCGCTTTGCGCGGACCCGTTGGACGCCCCCGGAATGACCGCTCACATGCCGCTCGTCAACTCGTGCAGCACGCCTGTCACCTGGCGCGAACTGTAGGGCTTGGGAACAAACCGTCCGCCATCGGGCAAATCGGGTTCCCCCACATTAGCGTGGCCCGAAGTAGCGACAATCTTGATCGGCGGCCAGCGGCCTCGGATCGCCCGGGCAAGCTTCAACCCATCCATCGAGCCCGGCATCTGGATATCGGTGAAAACCACAGTGATGTCGCGACGCGATTCCAGAATTACGATGGCCTGGTCGGCATTCGCGGCTTCGATAACTTCGAACCCGGCATCTGCGATCATGTCGACCGCATCCATTCTCAACAGAAACTCATCCTCGACGATCAGCACCACGGGTCTCCTGGATATTGCAAGACCCATGCGTCCCACTCCCTGCCAACAGGCGTTAAGCGTCGGATATTGTTTTCGTTCCCGCGGTACCCCCTGTTTGGGCGGCCGGCCCTTGGGCCGGCCGAACCTCGCCCGGCCTGGGCGAGGACCGGCTTCAGGCCTTGACTCAACAAGAACAAAAGAGAAACATATTTTTCCCTCGCCAACCTCTTCCAAGGATTCGTCATGTCCGAGCCTGCTTCGTCGCCCGACATCGATCACTACGAACATGCTTGCGACCAGGCGATCGCGATGTGCGATGGAAACCTCCGCAGCACGATCAGGGCGCTCATCATGGCGAACGAGTATCTGGAAATCGAATTGAGGGAATTGCAGATGGCGGCCTCAACCGATCGGGCTCCGGCACGGCTGCCGCGAGCAAGCGGCGAGGCTGCCTGATCAACAGAAGGGAGCGGACAATGGCCGATGTCACCTATTACGTCGCAATGCCATTTCTGCAGGATGAAACCGGCTCGCCGGTCGCGGGCGCCGCCGAAGAATGCCAGAGTTCGTCAGGCGCGTTGCGGCGCGCGGAAACCTTGTCGCGCGCGGCCGGCAGCATCGGCGCGGTCGCCTTCAGCCGCAGCGGCGATCCCATGATCGGTGAATTCGGCGATGCGCAATTGCTCAGAAAATTCGGCAACGTGCCGGACGATCTGAGCGGGCTGTAGGCGTCAACGATGGTCGCGTGGATATAGGGTGGCAAAGGCGCCTTCGCGCCGTGTCCACCACCGCCAAACCGGGCTCACGAGCCGATGTGGTGGGCACGCTGTCGCTTTGCCCACCCTAACCTTAGAGCAAGATGGGTTCTGATTGAATCAGAACCGACGCTCTAATTTCTTGTTTTGACGCGTTTTCTTCACGCGAACCGGTATCCACTTCGCTCGAAAACGCTCTAGCTGCCAGCATCACCGCAATTCGCGGAAGAAAGCGCGCACCTCGCCCGCGAGCAGCTCCGGTTGTTCAAGGGCTGCAAAATGTCCGCCCCTTTCCATGACACTCCAGCGGCGGATGTCCTTGAACACGCGCGCCGCTGCCGTGCGCGGGGGCTTTAGAATTTCACGCGGGAATTGCGCGTAGCCGGTGGGCACCGTGATGGCTTCGCCGGTGGGAAGGATGGCCGAGCCGTGAAGCCTCGCATAATACGGCCAGAACGACGAACCGATCGCCCCGGTAAACCAGTATAGCGAAATGTCGGCGAGCATGCGGTCCCGGCCGATCGCGCGCTCGACATCGCCGCCGCAATCGGACCAGGCGCGGAATTTTTCCACGATCCACGCTGCAAGGCCCGAAGGTGAGTCCGTCAAGCCAAAGGCAAGCGTCTGCGGACGGGTGCCCTGGATCCACTGATAACCGGTCTCTTCGCGCGTCCAATGCGCGAGTTCACCGAGGTAACGCCGCTCCTCCTCGGTTGGATTGGGGAAGGCGGAGGCGTCGCGGCCCGCGGCCATCATCAGATTGATGTGGATGCCGATCATCCGCTCCGCATGGGCGTAACCGAGCCGGCTGGCAACGGCTGAACCCCAGTCACCCCCTTGCGCGCCGAAGCGGGTAAAGCCGAGCACCTCATGCATGAGAGCTGAAACACAGTCGGCCATTTCTGGAACGCCGTACCGTTTCTGGCCGGGCTGGAAAGAGAGTCCATATCCCGGCAGGGACGGCGCCACCACGGTGAAGGCATCGCGGGCGTCGCCACCGAAGCGCGCGGGATCGGTGAGACGCGGGATGATGTCGAGGAATTCGAACACCGAGCCGGGCCAGCCGTGCAGCAACAGCAGCGGCATCGGGCTAGGGCCGACGCCCGGCACATGCAGGTAATGCAGATCAATGCCGTCAAGTGGAACGCGGAATTGTGGAAACGCATTCAACGCTGCTTCCTCTGCCCTCCAGTCAAAGCTGCTGCGCCAATATTCCACGAGCCCGCGCAGATAGGCGACATCGGTGCCATAGGCCCATGGCTCGCCGGGCGCCTGGTCGGGAAAGCGTGAACGTGCCAGGCGATCGCGCAAATCCGCGATATCGGCGTCCGGGATCCGAAGGGTAAACGGCGTGGGTTTGATCATGAATCTGCTCGGCGGGTTGGAGAAAGCGGCGGCGAAGCCGGATGGTCGATGGGGTGCGCGTCACGCCTCACGTCACGCCTCCCGGCGCCGTTGCGCCTTGCGGACATACATCGCGCAATCGGCTTCTTCCAGCACCCGGCCCGCGTCGGAATGCGGCCCCAACGCGACAACGCCCGCGGAAGCACCCGCGGTGACGGTTTGGCCTCGGAATACAAAGCTGAGGCCGTCGATATCCTTCTCCAACATTGCCGCCTTGGCGTGCGCATCGGCCTCGGTGAGATTCCACAACAGCAGCGCAAACTCATCACCGCCCAGCCGTCCGATCACATCGGAGGAGCGGATCTGACGTCCAAGTACGGACACGATGGCCTTGAGTACCTGGTCGCCGGCCGCATGCCCGAAAGTATCGTTGATCGGCTTGAGGCGATCAACGTCGAGCATGATCAGCGCGCCACTGCCATGATAGCGCTTGATGTAGGCGATCGCGCGGCTGAGCTCACGCTCAAAGCCACGCCGGTTAGGAATTTCCAGCAGGAAATCGGTGTCGGCCGAGGCTTGCAGCTGTTCGATGCGTGCTGCCGCCTGCGCCAACGCTGTCCTGAGCCGGCGAATCTCTGCTTTGCCGTCACCGGACGCCTCCGGCGACGGCCGGGGCACCGACGTGGCCGAGGGCCGTTGCGACGCAGGTTTGCGATTTGCCGCGTCGCCCTGGCGACGTTTCGCAGCGCGCGGTGCCGGCGTCCTGGTTTTCTTCTTCATGAGTCTCTCTGGGGCCTGATCCGGCTTCGAATCAAACCCTTCGCCCATCTTTTTGCTGGCGCATGAACATTTTCGAAAGCCGGCGTCCGCGCTTTGCGTTAACGCGACACTTGGGCTTGGGATCATGCTCTAAGAAGGCTTGCCGGTCCTTACCAAGACAGGATAGTCCATTCCGAGCCCCTTGCCACGCCTTGCCGAAGCCAGGGCCGATCTTATAATCCGGCCTATGTTTTTGGATTCCCGAAAAGAATTGATCGCATGCGCGCTCCGATAGCCATCATCATGGGAAGCCAGTCGGACTGGGACACCATGCGCCACGCCGCCGAAACCCTGGATGTGCTCGGCATCGGCAGCGAAAACCACATCGTCTCCGCCCATCGCACCCCAGACCGGCTGTTCGCCTTTGCCAAGGGCGCGAAGGCGGCCGGCTTCAAGATCATCATCGCCGGTGCCGGAGGTGCCGCGCACCTGCCCGGCATGACCGCGTCGCTGACGGAACTTCCGGTCTTTGGCGTCCCCATTGATTCGAAGGCGCTGTCGGGCATGGATTCGCTCTATTCCATCGTGCAGATGCCCGCCGGCGTGCCGGTCGGAACACTGGCGATCGGCAAGCCCGGCGCCATCAACGCGGCGCTCCTTGCCGCGAGCGTGCTGGCGCTGAACGACAAGGCGCTGTCGGAAAGATTGGCCATTTGGCGCAAGCAGCAGACCGAGGCGGTAGCCGAGCGTCCGGAGGGATCTGCGTGACGGCGGCAAATCAGGTGAAGCTGAAGCCCGGCGACACCATCGGAATTCTCGGCGGCGGACAACTGGGCCGGATGCTGGCGATGGCCGCGGCACGTCTTGGCCTGCGATGCCAGGTGTTTTCACCGGACCCGGATTCGCCGGCATTCGATGTCGTGCTGAATGCGACCTGCGCCGAATATGCCGATGTCGAGGCGCTCGAATTGTTCGCCAACGATGTCGACGTCATCACCTATGAATTCGAGAACGTGCCGGCAGCCTCGGCCATGATCCTGGCGGCACGCCGTCCCGTACTGCCCGATCAGGTGATCCTGGAAACCACGCAGGATCGGCTCATCGAGAAGGATTTTGTAAAACGGCTGGGCATCGGAACCGCCGATTATGCCGAAGTGTCCTCGGCCGCCGATCTGCGTGCCGCGATCGGGAAAATCGGCCTCCCCGCCGTGCTCAAGACCCGCCGCTTCGGTTATGACGGCAAAGGCCAGGCGATCATCCGCGCCGGCGACGATCCGGACCAGATCTGGCAGGATCTTGCCACCAGATCCGCGATCCTCGAGGCCTTCGTTCAGTTCGAGCGCGAGATCTCGGTGATTGCCGCGCGCTCGGCCGACGGCCAGGTCGAATGCTTCGACGTCACTGAAAATGAACACAGTGACCACATCCTGAAAATCTCGCGTGCGCCGGCCGCGATCCCCGACACGCTGGCGGCGCAGGCGCGCACCGTGGCGCAGCGGATCGCCACTGCGCTGAACTATGTCGGCGTGCTCGCAGTCGAGATGTTCGTGGTGCAGGGTGACGGCGGGCCGAAGGTGCTGGTCAACGAGATCGCCCCGCGGGTCCATAATTCCGGGCACTGGACGCTGGACGGTGCGTCGATCTCGCAGTTCGAGCAGCACATCCGCGCCATCGCCGGATGGCCGCTCGGCAAACCCGTCCGCCACGGCCCGGTGACCATGACCAACCTGATCGGCGACGAAATCCTCGACTACGAGCAATGGCTGACGGAACCGGGCGCCACCATCCACCTTTACGGCAAGGGCGCGCCGCGGCCGGGCCGCAAGATGGGGCATGTGACCCAGGTCCACGAAACCAAGTCCACCTGACCCAGATCACGTCACCGAGGTCGTGGTGCCGCCAAAACCGCCTGATCGGGACCCTGAGACGGGATTTGGCCGCTTTCGGCCTAACGATTAACGTTTCGGCCGGTGGACATTGCAGGCTTTGTCTGATACATCCGCGCGCTCAAGGTCGAGAGCTCGGCCCTTTGCCGGCCCTTTGACTTTACCAGAATCCAATCCGATCAATTGAAAGAGGATGCCGCGTGCAGGTTCTCGTTCGCGATAACAATGTCGATCAAGCCCTCAAGGCGCTGAAGAAGAAGATGCAGCGCGAGGGTATCTTCCGCGAGATGAAGCTCCGCGGCCATTATGAGAAGCCCTCCGAGAAGAAAGCCCGTGAGAAGGCCGAAGCCGTGCGCCGCGCGCGCAAGCTCGCCCGCAAGAAGTTGCAGCGGGAAGGCCTGTTGCCGATGAAGCCGAAGCCGGTATTCGGCGCAGGCCCTGGCGCAGAGCGCGGCGGTCCCGGTGGCGGCCGTGGTGGTCCCGGTTCGGGACTGCGTGGGTCGCGCTGATCGGCCGACTTGCTGGATTTGAATCCGATGACGCGGGCCTTTGCGCCCGCGTCGTTGTTTTTAGGGCTAGGTTCTTGAGGCGATTGCTTCGGCGCAACAAAGAAAATCCAAGCGCGCCGGACCCAGCAAGGCGCCATTGCCAGCAATAGAATTTGATCGATGCATTTCGCGGCGCGGCAGGCTACCAGTACCGCGTAGGCGCGTGAGCATTCTTCCATTATGGCCAGCCCGGTTTCTGATGTCTTTGCCAGCGCTTTGCGGCTTGGCTCGCGCGCATCGGCGGCAACCGCATTGATCGCCATCGTGCTCGGCGGCTGTTCGATCACGCTGGGATCGCTGACGCCCTCGGCCGATCGGGAGGAACCGCCGCTGTCGGCCGCCGCCTCGAACAACATTGCTTTGCTCACCGAGACCGTCAAGAACAACCCCAACGATCCGCAGGCCTACAACACGCGCGGCGCGGTGCTGGCGCAGGCCGGAAAGACCGAAGCGGCGCTTGTCGATTTCAACAAGGCGATCAGCCTCGATCCCAATTACGGTCAGGCATTCGCCAACCGCGGCCTGATCTATCGCAAGACCAAGCGGCTCGACCAGGCGATGTCTGATTACGAGCGGGCGCTGGCGCTCGATCCCAATTACGCGCCGGCCTGGCTTGGCCGCGGCATGGTTTACAAGGCGCGGAACCAGCCGCGGGAAGCGCTTGAGGATTTCAACAAGGCGATCAGCCTTCGTCCCGATAACGCCGAGGCGTATTACAATCGCGGCCTGCTCCACCAAAGCGAGAAGCAGCACCAATTCGCGGTCGACGATTTCACGGCGGCGAGTGGTCTGATGCCGCAACAGGCCGAACCGCTGCTCGGCCGCGCGCTCAGCAACCTCGCTCTGGACAAGGCCAAAGAGGCGGCCGCCGATCTCGACGAGGCGGTGCAGGCCGATCCGCAGAACGCGCAAATCTGGATAACCCGGGGCCTTGCCTATGAGCGTCTCGGTGACAAGACCAAGGCTGCCGGCTCCTACGCCCGCGCCATCAATCTGCGCCCGAAGGACGAAGCGGCGCGAACTGGTTTTGCCCGCGTCGGCGGCAAGCCGGGCCAGAGCTACGATACGTTCTGAAAGCTTTCACGCAAAAGCCGGCCCCGGACTTGATCCGGAGCGGGCGATGGTTCGCGCGAACCCTGCTATTTCGGTATCACAGAGTGGAACACCGACTTCGCCGCCGACAGCATGTCTTCGGCAACGGATCGGCGTCCGTGGGGTTGGGAATCCACCGCGTCAGCCCGCAGATCGAGCGGCCCCGGGTCCGGAATATCGGCCGGCGGCGTCGGACGATGCGGGTCTTCCACCCGCGCCGTGGGCGGGTAAGCCGGCTTCGCCGCGGGCTCGGCCGGAGGCGTGGAGACAAGGATCGGCGGCGGCAGCGGCTGAACCGGCGGCGCCATGATCGGTGCCGGTGCGGGCGCGGCCACGACATGGGGTGCTTCCGGAACGCGGACGGTCTCTCGACCAGTTTCTCTGGGAGTTTCTCTTGCAGTTTCTTGGGCGCGCGGCGAAGCCTCGGGCGTGCTGCCGCGCAGGCGTTCGATCGCCGCACGCGCCAGATCGTTGGCATCCGGAGTGACCGCGGTTTCAGCCGGCGGAACGGTGTTTGGTTTGGCGATCACAGGCTCGGCGGGCGGCGCCGAAACCGTCGGGGGAGCGGTCCTGGCGTTGGCCTTTTCGCGCGGCGTCGGCTGATGGCGGCGGGTCGGCTCCGCGGGCGGGCTCGGGGGAATGCTTGCAGTCTCGGCCGGCTTGTCTGCCTTGTCGGCCGGCTTCTCCACGGGCTTTTCGGCGGCCGATTTGTCGATAATGGCCTTCTCGGAGATGCCCTTGGCCCTTACCCCGGGCTCGGGGATGTTGCCTAGGTCGGCGGATTTCTCGGCCGGCTTGGCGGCGCCCCTGGAATTGGCCTTCTTCGAATCGGCCGACGACACCGCGGCAGCGGTGGCCGAAGCGTCCGCACCGGGCTTGATGTTGATGTAATGATTGACGATATAGGCGCCGATGATGGTCGCAATCACCGACGGCAAGATGTCCATCGCAAATTTTGAGACCAATTTCAGCATGCCGACCACTCCCGCGCAGGGTCTGATGCCGGAAGTTTGAGGCAGATCGGTGGCAATTCGGTAAACGGCGGGGTTATGGCTTCAACTCCACTTCCAGGAATACGATTTCGCTGGCGCTTTCGTTAAGCACGTCGTGTTCCACCCCAGCCTTCCGGAAATAGGACTTGCCCGGCCCGAGCTGCGCCTTGGAGCGCTCCCCGTTGGGCGCCACGATGGTCATTTCACCAGCGGTGACGGGAACGATGACGTAGTCCATCTCATGAATGTGATGCCCGGTGGCGCTGCCCGGCGCCAGCCGCCATTCGGTGACGCGGACCTCGGGCGTGTCGACCTGAACGTCGGATTTGGCGCTGATCATTGTGGGCCTTCTCCCGCCGGTCAGGGCACGAACACCAGAAATACAAATACCCCAAATACCACGAGGTGAACCAGCCCGAAAAGGATGTTGGTGCGCCCGGTGCCAAACGTCAGCATGCCCAGGACGAATGTCAACGCCAACAGCACCATATCCCGAGCGGGAAGCCCAAGCACCAGCTGCTTGTCCAGCGCGTAAGCGGCCACCGCGACCGCTGGGATCGTCAACCCGATGGTGGCGAGCGAGGAGCCGAGCGCGAGGTTGATGCTCTTCTGCAGATCGTTCTTGTGCGCGGCACCCACCGCCGCGACACTCTCCGGCAGCAGGATCAGGAACGCCACCAGAATGCCGGCAAAGGCCGGCGGCGCGCCGATCAGCTCAGCACCGGCATCGACCACCTGCGAAAACTTCTTTGCCAGCAGCACCACGGCCAACAGCGAAACCAGCAGCAACATGATGCTGAGGAGCATGGTCCGGTTCGAAGGATGCGCTCCGTCATCCACGGCGCCGCTCAATTCGCGGACGAAATAATTCCGGTGCCTGACGGTTTGGGTATAGAGAAACACGCCATAGAGCAGGATGGTGACGACACTGACGAAGCCGAGTTGGCCCGCCGAATAGACCGGCCCCGGCGTCGTCAGCGTATAATTCGGAAGGATCAGCGTGATCGTCGCCAGAACCGCCAGAACGCTGAGATAAAGGTTGGATCCGCTCACCTGAACATCCTGCTCGCGGTAACGCAGACCGCCGGCCAGGATACAGATGCCGACCAGACCGTTGCAGACGATCATCACCACCGCAAACACGGTATCGCGCGCCAGCGTCGTCACCGTTTTCTCGCCGAGCATAATGGTGGCGATCAGCGCCACCTCGATGATGGTAACGGCCAGCGTCAATAGCAGCGTGCCATAGGGCTCGCCGATCCGCTCGGCGATCACCTCGGCATGATGAACGGCGGCGAATACCGTGCCGAACAG
>Ga0137403_10002667_pt1 | contig 21716 bp, 18 predicted proteins | sample CZOMad2_1_16fung_FD_122057 | JGI IMG/M metagenome (GOLD analysis project Ga0137403, IMG submission 122057) | Vadose zone soil fungal communities from Angelo Coast Range Reserve, California, USA - CZOMad2_1_16fungal (Hybrid Assembly) | ecosystem: Environmental > Terrestrial > Soil > Vadose zone...
GGGCGGGAGTAGTTCAGTGGTAGAACGTCAGCTTCCCAAGCTGAATGTCGCCGGTTCGATCCCGGTCTCCCGCTCCAATTCTCTTCAGAAATAGAGACGCGTCAGCAAGAGACTGCAACCCGCACTCGGATTCAAATCTAAAATGCCAGTTCTCCAACTCGCCATAGACTGAAGAAAAGACTGATAACGACGATATGGCAAAAAAAATCCTAGTCACCGGTGGCGCGGGCTTCATCGGCTCTCATCTCGTCGATGCCCTGATAGAACAAGGCCACCAGGTGCGCGTCCTTGACGCGCTGGTATCGCAAGTCCACGCCACTGGTCCGCCGGAATTTCTAAATCCGAAGGCTGAATTCCTACGAGGCGACATCTGCGACCGTGCACTGATTCAGCGAGCGCTCGACGGCGTGAGCATCGTCTTCCACCAAGCAGCGGAAGTCGGCGTGGGACAGTCGATGTACGAGATGGAGCGCTACGTGCGCGCGAATACTCTGGGAACCGCCATCCTACTGGAAGCGATCGTCGCCCGCCGCAAAGACATTAATAAGGTTGTGGTCGCGTCCTCGATGTCGGTCTACGGCGAGGGCGCGTACACGTGTCCGAAGTGCGGACCGCAAAGCCCGAAACTGCGGAGCTCGGAGCAGCTAGCCGAACACGATTGGGAGCTGCACTGCGAGAACTGCGGCACGGCGCTCAAGCCCGCTCCGACTACCGAGGAGAAGCCGATCTTTCCGACCTCGGTCTACGCCATCTCCAAACAAGATCAGGAACAGCTTTGCCTGGTGGTAGGACGCAGCTACGGGGTTCAAACGGTTGCGCTGCGCTATTTCAATGTCTACGGTCAGCGACAGGCGCTTTCGAACCCCTACACCGGCATCTGCGCTATCTTTTCGTCTCGTCTGTTGAACGACCAGGCGCCCATCATCTTTGAAGATGGCGAGCAGACGCGCGATTTCGTGCACGTTTCCGACATCGTGCAAGCCAACTTGCGAGCCATGGAATCCCGCGACGGTGATTACGAGACCATCAACATCGGAACCGGCATACCGACGTCGGTCAATCAGATCGCCAAGATGCTTGCCGACGGCTTGGGGAAGAAGATACCGGCGCAGATCGTCGGCAAATTCCGCGAAGGCGACATCCGCCATTGCATCGGCGACATTAGCAAAGCCCGCAAGCTGCTCGGCTACAAACCGGCGGTATCTCTGCAAAAGGGAATGCCAGAATTGTTGGCGTGGGTGCGCAAGCAACGCTCCAGCGATCGCACAGCCCAAGCCACGCAAGAGCTAGAGACGCGCAATCTAGTGCGCTGAATGTTCCTGGGTCGAGTGTGGATGCGGTGCGATCGAGCCGGTTGTTGCTATCCAGCTCAGCACAAAAAACAACGCCGCGTTCCCGGGAATGTGTAGATTGAAGTCTGAAAGGCTGTGCACCAGGATACCGGTGCAAGCCACCAGCGCGGCGAGTCGGATACCCGCCCTGGGATCATTCGACCAATCCGCTATCTTCCGCAGCGACGTGCGGTAGAGCAACACGATGAACCAGACCACCGCGGCAAACCCAACCAGTCCTGTCTCCGTCAGGGCCTCCAGATAATCATTGTGCGCGTGGTTAACGAGGAAGATCGAATAAAAGCTTTGATACTTCGGATACACGAGCGAGAACGTTCCCACCCCCCAACCGAGGACGGGACGCCCAGTGAACATATGCAGGCTGTCTTTCGCGATCGCGACACGACTGGTTGTGCTTGCTGAATACTTTGGGTCGTTCATCCCTAGGATGCGATCGAGCGATCGGCCCTGGTCCAACCAAGCCAAAAATCCCAGTGTAAGTGCCGCGAGTGCAACGATTGCGAGCACCCGGCGTGTTTCCAATCGTGTTGAAGTGTGTTCCCTTCGCGCTATCAGAATGAACGCGATGGCTTGGCACACGATCGCAACCACGCCTCCCAGCGATCGCGACATGAACACTGCTCCCACCATGAACGCCGCCGCGAAAGCCAGCAGCGTGCGTTTGCCGCCATGTACCATGCGGCCCGCTGCCATTACCAGCGCGAATGGTATCAACATCTCCATCAGGCCGGCGAAGTGGCTGTGGTTGACATAAGGGCCGTAGATCACGCCCTCGCGCTGCTCTCGTACCCAGTAGAGTTTTCCGTTTCCGGCAAAATCCTGTGCTACTGCAAAGAGCGCGACCGCGAATCCGAAGCCAGCCAGCGTCCAACCGAATGTGCGATAGTCACTGCCGCGCTGCAGTGATTGCAACGCAAGAAACGCCAGGATGCCGTATGCGATGAGGAGACGCATCTCCATGGCGGTGTTGTACGAATACGCGGACCGGCCGAAGAGAAGTTGTGCTGCGCCCACCCCAAGGAACAACAGCATGGGTTTCAAAAGTGGACTCAGCCGGACCTTCAATCCCAGCGGCGAAATTGCTGCTGCGAGCGTCCACGCGAGCAGAAGAAGAGCCGCTCCCGCTTCAATAGTGAAGATGGCCCATGGCTCTACGCCTCCGAAGGCGAGCGGCCCAAACATGAGCAACGCCATCACTGCACTTAACAACGCCAACGTGACGTGTCGCGGAAGGCGCTCGCATACCGGCCCTGCGTCGGAAACGACCGGTCGATCGTCGACGTCGAGAATGGTTGGTTCTTCTGACATGAGTGATGGCAGTCAGAATATCCGACTTCTTCCTAAGCAATCTACTTTTCTGTGGACTTAGGGTTTCAGCGCGACTGTCTTCAGGAAATTGTAATTGCCGCTGGGTGAGAGTTCGGCATCCGCAAGCCGCTTGGAATGCACCAGGACATTGTCGTAGTACCAAAGATTGATGTACGGCAGGTCCTCGGCGACGATCTTCTGCAGTTCCGCGTAGATATGCTTGCGCTTGGTCTGATCGGTTTCCGCAAGTCCTTTCGCGATCAACGCGTCCACCTGCGGGTTGCGATAAAAGCCGCGATTCGATCCTTTGGGCGGCGTTTTGGCGGAATTGAAGACAAAGTCGAAGATGTCCGGATCCTCATTACCGCCGATCCAGCGCAAGGAGAAGATCTGGAACTCTCCTTTGGCGATGTCGCTGAGAAACGTAGCGGCCTCGAAGCTGCGGAGATCGAGTGCGATGCCAACATCCCTTAACTGTTGCTGTAGGACAGCGGCGAACAAGCGGGTGGATTCCTCGGTGGAAGTTTTCATCACCAGATGAAATCGGATCCCATCTTTCCCAGATGTAAAGCCGGCCTGATCCAGGAGGCTGCGGGCTCTGGCGGGGTCGAGCGGATATTTCGCAACTGCTCCGGAGTAAGCCCAATGCTGCGGCGGCAGGATGCTGTCTGCCATTCGCGCTTCGTCGTGCCAAAGATATTTCACCAGCGATTCGCGATCGATTGCGTAGGCGAGCGCCTGGCGCACCCGGACATCTTGCAATATCGGGTCGCGCAAGTTCATGCCGATGTAGGCGTAGATGGTGCCTTGCGTCTGCTGCACCTTGAGCTCATCTTGGCTGCGGATGGTCTCGACCGCGTCGGCGGTGAAGGCGTTCAGCGCAACATCGGCGCTGCCCTTGCGCAGCTCCAGGATGCGGGTGGTCGCGTCTGGCACCACAGCGAATCGAACTCGCACGATCTTCGGCTGGGCGCCGTGATAATCGGGGTTTCGCTCCAGCACCACATCCTTGTCCTGTTCCTGGCTTACGAATCGGAATGGGCCGGTGCCGATCGGATGCCGGCTAGCTTCCGCTCCGCTCCCCGCTGGTACGATCCCGATCGCGCCCTCGGAGACGTTCCACGGAAACGAGACATAGGGCTCTTTAAGGTGGAAGACCGCGGTCCAGTCGTCAGGCGCATCGATGCTCGATACGTTCTTATAACTGCTGGCCTTCGCACTGCGGATGGTCCCGTTGAGCAGGGAATCGAAGGTCCACTTGACATCTTTCGAGGTCAGCGGCCGGCCATCGTGAAATCGCACGCCCCGCCGAAGATGAAAGACGTAGGTCAACGGATCAGACATCTCCCACCTTTCCGCCAACCCAGGGACCACGTTGAAATGAGAGTCGCGTTGTAGCAGCGCGTCGAAGATGAGTTCGTCGATCCTCTCCGACTGCGCGTCGGTGCCGACCCGCGGATCAAGATTCGCAGGGCTGCTCTCGATCACCATGGTGACGGTGTTGGGATCGGGAGCATGGGCGCAGCCCGCAAGCAACGTCAACGATAAGGACAACGCAAGAATTGTTTTCACGGCGTTAGCGTCAGCCTATGCACCGCCGCATGCTCAACTGCCTGTCTGCTGAAGGGCCACGGAAAGGTCGTTCCATTCAGCCAGGCGGGCCAGTGGTCGAGATAGTGCGTGCTGAGCGGCTGGCCAGATTGTCCGGTCACGATGTTCATCGTGGAACGATCAAGGTCAGCAAGGTCTATCGTGATCCGCTGCGACGGCCCGTAATAACGTCCATTGGCTTTAACCGTCCACTGATCGCCATCAAGTGAGAGGATTCCCGGCCCGGCAACACTCTGCGGCAAGATGGCGCCCAGCCACGGTATGCGGCCGAAAATCGGATGTTCGAAGTGAGAAGGAAACTCCTTCGCACGCGTCCACGAGCGGATTTTGAAAGAACCCGCGTCTCCAGTCACCGCTCGATCGAGGGAGGCGACGAGGAGCTCGTCGTAGTCCTTGTATTTCTTTGGAAGCCACTGCGCGGGCTGGTCGCGCAGGACTTTCTCGAGGAACGTAGCCGTTGGCAGCCAGCGTTTCAGCAGCGGTACCGTTTCTACTGACTTCTCGCTTTCCGTAAGGCCCTGGACGCGAACGTCTCCCAGTCTTGGCTCCAGCATCTCTCGCACCGCCGCGCGGCGGGCGAAGACAATAATGTTGGCCGCCGGTGATTCTGCGGTCACCCGGCCATCCCACGCACGCAGGAGCTCGGCGGCTTCTTTCGCGCGGGGAGGCACCGAACTGGCGTGGTCGATTGCGTTGACAAATCGCTCCGCCAGGGTCTTTTCGAAATCAGAGTAAACGTCCATCTGCAGCGACAACATGTCGCTCGCATCGAAGCGCCTTCCCGACTGCAAGACGGTGTAGATGCGTTGCGTGCGGAATGGCACATCGAAGTAAGTGCTGATGGGATAGGGATAACCGTTGGGCACCATGCGCGCATTGGCCGTGCCGATGATCCCATCAAGGGGATCGAGTGCGCTCTGAAACTTCTCGTAGGGGATGCTTCCCGTCCACTCATGCGCGTCGTTGGCGCCACTCACCGGCACCGAGCCGTCCCCTGCGCGGCGGATCGGGAATCGTCCCGTAGCTTGGTAACCGATGTGGCCATCAACGTCCGCATACACCACGTTTTGCCCCGGACTCGATAGCTGCGAGAAGGCCTGGCGGAATTCTTTCCAGCTCTGCGCAGCATCGACCGCGGAAAACGTCGCGAAGGAGATGGGGACGTCATAGATGGTCCAATGCAGCGCCAGCTTGCGCGTCTCACCCGGGAAGAGTTCAGTGACCATGGGCCCGTGGCGGGTTACGGTTACGTCGAGCGTCACGTCGGGTCCGCCTTTTACGTGGATCACTTCGTGACGGCGCTCTGGTTGCTTCCAACCTTGCGGCGTCTGGTATTCGCCCTTGTCATTGAATTGTTCGATATAAAGATCTTCCACGTCTGGTTCAACGTTGGTGAATCCCCAAGCGATCCGCTGGTTGTGCCCAACGATCACAAACGGCGCCCCCGGCAGACTGACGCCCGCAACGTCGAAGTTTTGCTGCGGCACCTCGAGTTGTACTTCGTACCAGATTCCCGGAACACCGTAGTCGAGATGCATGTCATTTGAGAGCAATGGCTTGCCGCTGACGGTATGGGCGCCGGAGATCACCCAGTTGTTCGACCCCGGCACCGGCTCCTCGGAGACATGTTGCAAGTCAGATTGTCTGAACGATATCTGTGAGTCCGGTGCGAAGTCAGGATCGTCCTCGCTGGGATCTTCCTGTTTTGCTTTTCTGTGCGAAGTCTTTTCTGGGGCCGTCGGCGGATAATCACGTAACGACGTCTGCGGATAAAGCTCGGCGGCCAATTCGGGACCAAGTTTCGCCGTTACGATCTCGCGGATACGTTCGGTCTCAACTGTCCCATGGTTCAGCGACTTCATCATGTTGGCGCCGAGCAGAAACGAATCCTCCACTCGCCACGGCCGGGGCTGGTAGCGCAATACGCGGAACTCGATCGGAAGGCGGTTGCGATGTGATTCGATGAATGCGTTCACCCCGGCGGAGTAGGCTTCACTCATCCGCCGCTCCTCTGGCTGGAGCGCAGCGGCGGCGCGCTCGGCGACTGCCGGCAACATCAGGATGCGCTGCTCACGGTCATGGCGGATCAAGTCAGGGCCAAGGATCTCCGAGAGTTCGCCCGCGGCGAAGCGGCGGGTAATGTCCATCTGCCACAGCCGGTCCTGCGCAGTCACATAGCCTTGCGCGAACACTACGTCCTCAAGGCTGGTGGCGCGGATGTGCGGCATGCCTTGCGGGTCGCGAAGCACCGTCACCGGCGCTTTCAGTCCCGCGACCTTCAGCGAGCCGTCCAGTTGTGGAAGAGAAGATTTGGCCGCCCACACAAACCATCCGACGATCACGATGACCGCAAGCAGCAGAATGAAAAGTGCCGCACCGATGATTCGAAGTGATTTAGAGTGGCGCGTGATGGGAGGCGATAGCGTTACCGTGGCCATGGAGTTTGTGAGTGCGATTGCAGAATATCGCACTCGTTCGCAGAATAAAAATCGCCTGTCGAATCAGCCCCAGCCTTCGCGCTTGCGTAGCTCGGTGATGTGCGCGACGTGATGCGGTCCATGCCACGCGTACAGCGCGAGCAGGGAATCGACCGTCATGGGCCCGCGCTCAGGATGGTTGAACTTGCGCGAGAAGTCCGCCGGCTTCAGCGAACGCAGCAAGACCGTCATGCGACCGTGCAGGCTCTCCAATAGCGTCAGGGAAGTCTCGATTGGCGTGCTCTTCGAATCCTCGAGCTTCGCCCATAGTTGCTCGTCATAGGCCTTGATGGTCGGAACATTTTCGGTGAGCGCCAGCTTAAAGCGGATATATGCGTTCAAGTGACTGTCCGGGACGTGATGCACCAGCTGCCGCACCGTCCAGCCGTCAGGACGATAGGGAGTGTCGAGCTGCTTGTCGGCCAGTCCCTTGACCGCGGCGCGCATCTTGGCCGGAGTGCTTTCGATGATGTCGATAGACCGGCGCCGGTCACTCTCGGTGACTTGCCCGGTGAAATGAAAATTTCCGATGGGGTAGCGCAGATCAGCCATGATGCCTCCGGAACAGAGTATTGAAGCAGGTCAGACGCAATCGAGATATAAAAAGTTAACACGCGGCGAACCTTCCTGATTTTCAATTTCTTGACACTCCAGCAGAGCTGCTCGTAACATTTCTAATTGAAATTGAAATTCAATTTCATTTTCAAAATGGCGCGACCTGGTTCGCGCGTCTTTGGAGCGTTTTCATGAGATTCGTCGCATTGCTGGTCTTTATCCTCGGCATAGTAGCCTCCGCCGCAGCGCAGCAAGATTCCCAGCTATCGTCGCAAGTCGATAGGCTGACCGCACTGGTCGAGCAGCAGCAGAAGCAGATCGAGCAGCTGCAGAAATCGCAAGCCGATCTGCTGCAGGAGATCCGCGCACAGAGACCGCAGAGCGCGAGCCCGCCGACGGCAAGTGCACCAGTGCCGGCAGAAGCTGCGACTACATCGGCAGAGCAGGTCTCAACCCAGGCCTCGTCGTACGACGCTCCTAAAGAGCGCGGCTTCGCGCTCGGCGATCGCGTCCGCATCGGCGGCTATGGCTCGGTGCGCTATGAGGCCAACGACGTGAAGAGCGGGAACAACATTCCCGGAGGCTCTGCCAACGGGTTCACCTTCCGCCGTCTGGTGCTGACCACGGACGCGCGTCCCACCTCGCGCCTGCGCATCTACAGCGAGCTCGAATTCGAGCGACTGCTGGAGATCGAGACTGAAAAATCTTCCTTCCGCGCACCTGGCGAACTAACCTTCAAGCAAACCATGGAGGGGAACTCGGGCGGCGCGATTGAGCTGGAACAAGCGTGGGGACAATACGATTTCGCCAAGAACCACGGGTTGCGTGGCGGCATCATGTTGGTGCCGGTAGGGCGCTTCAATCTTTTGCATGACGACGACTATTGGGACATTCCGCGCCGCACCCTCACCGATCGCGATGGCCAGGTGCTTCCGGTGAAGTCCGCATGGCGTGATCTTGGCGCCGGCTTCGTCGGAAGCTGGAACGTTGGCAAGACCGGAAAGCTCGACTACCAGATCATGGCTCTGAACGGCGCCTCGCTTGACTTCAATGTCGAGCACGAGCTGGTGACGAAGGCGGGTTCACCGGGTGAGAGCGAACTGGTGCTGAACAGTGAGTTAAAGCTCGGTTCCGGATTCTTTGACGGCTCCAAATCCACCAGCGCCTTCGCATGGCGCGCCGCCTACAGCCCGAACCTTCACGGCGAGTTCGCATTCTCTGGATATCGCGGAACTTACAATCCAACATTCCTTGATTTCGGAGAGTCACTCACTTCCTTCGCATACGACCACAAGTGGAAGTACAAGAATTTCGAGACCGAAGGAGAACTGGTTTACACCAGTCTGGGAAACCTCAATCGCGTGATCAACGCGTTTGGGGTGGCCGCATTCAACTCCGCCAACACAACCGTGCCAAGCTCGTCGAGTGGGGGATTGACCAGCGCCACGGTCGAGACCGAACTCGCGAACATGTCGCGCGACCGCGTCGGCTTCTGGAGCGATTTCAAGTACCACGCCCGGCCGAAGTGGCTTAAGCGATCGTTCTTGGGGCGCGACTTCGAGGATCCGCAGCTCATCCCTATCGTCCGTTATGAGCGCATTTGGCTGAACCGGCTGACCGATAATATAGAGGTAGCGAATGGCGTGGTGACCGGGCTGACCCAGGAGAATCTACAGCAAGACCGCTTCACCGCAGGCATCAGCTATCGCCCGGCGCTGCAGTTCGCCATCCAGGCAGCTTTTGAACACAATCGCAAGATCAACGGCTCGCGCCTGATCTTCCCGGCGGTGGACCAGGACTCGACCAATGGGTTGATCTTGGGAATGAGCTTCGCCTTCTAATGGAGCAAACATTGCGCCAAGTCGCTCTAACAATCGCCGTCGTAGGCTTGCTGCTTGCGACGGCGGCGGCAGAGACGCTGCTCACTCAGGAGCAGGCGCTGAAGATCGTCTTTCCGAAATCCGAATCGGTGACGGCGGAGACGAAGGTCCTGATTCCTGAGCAGCGCAAGACGCTGGAAGAAAACACCGGACTTCGCTTTCCTGAGCCCGACTACCCAACCTTTGTTGCCACGTCAAAAGGCCAGACAGATGGCTATGCCGTCATCCTGAATGAGATCGGCAAACACGAAAAGATCACTTTCATTGTTGGGGTCTCGCCAAAGGGAAAAGTGACCGAAGTCGCGGTGATGGAGTACCGCGAATCGCGCGGGGGCGAGGTGAAAGAGCAGCGCTTTCTGACCCAGTTCCGCGGCAAGAAAGCGAGCGACCCCATTCGTGTGAACCAGGACATCGTCAACTACACCGGCGCAACGTTGTCCTCTTACGCCATATCCCGGGGGGTGCGCAGGGCGCTGGCGTTGGCACATCTTCTTTATGGAGCAGGGAAGTGAGGCTACTGTTCGCACTTACTTTGGCTTCGACCTGCTGCCTGGGGCAAGAAGCGGTCAAACCCTACCACCAGCAGCGTTACATCATGGGGACGCTGTGCGAGATTACCGCTCTCCCCGTCCCCGAATCGCCCGAAGACGCCGACAAGAAACAGCAGAACAAGACTGACGCCGCCATTGCTGCAGCCTTCGATCAACTTCACCAGGTGGATCGGATGCTCTCCAACTGGGACGAAGATTCCGAGCTGATGAAGATGAATCGCGCCGCGGACATGCCAGGCAAGAAACGTCCCAAGGTTCACGTCGGCGACGGTCTGTTCATACGCCTGCAATTCGCGCTCAAAATGTCGGAAGCTACTGACGGCTGGTTCGATCCGACGGTCGGCCCGCTGGTGAGAGCTTATGGATTTCTGCCTCGGGACAGAAAGCAGCCTTGGTCGCTCACTCAGATCCGCGAGCATGTCGGATGGCAGAAGGTGAAACTCGACCCCACGGCGAAGACGGTGCAATTTGCCACGCCCGGAATTGAGTTCGACATGGGCGGCATCGCCAAGGGCTACGCCGCAGCGCTGGCCGCGAAGGCCCTGCGTGAGCACGGAGTCACAGATGGCTTCGTCAACATCGGCGAAAGCTCGATGGTGGCCATCGGAAGCCCCGCGCCGGGCAAATCATGGATCGTCGAGATCTACGATCCTCGCGACCGCAAACGCACCGTGGCATGGACACGTCTTGCCGACGGCGAAGCTCTCGCCACTTCCGGGACGTATGAGAAGGTCACGGGAAAGGGAGAAAAGCGAAAGTCGCATCTCATCAACCCGAAAACGGGGCAAGCTTTGGGTGCGCTGCACAGCGTGACCCTCGTCATGCGCGATGCTGAGGCCGCCGACGCTTTCACCAAGCCCTTCTTCTTTATTCCGCTCAAGTCAGAGGCTGCATCGAAAATGTTGCAGGGCTTTCCAGAGGCGAGTGTTATGCTGATTTCCGTTGAGGGTGACGCTCTCACCACGGAAGCCGCCGGCGCGACGCCCAAGCGCTTTCATCTAGTAAAGTAGGAGCTATGCTGCAGAAGCGAGTTGACGATCAATCCACCTCTCGCGAGTCGGTGCGCGAGGCGCAGGAGATCCTGCATCGGCATTTGAAACGGGTCGGTCTGAAGCATACCGAACAGCGCGATACCATCCTGCAGACGTTTCTCGAGACTCGCGACCACATGTCCACCGACGAACTTCATCGCCTGGTGAAGAAGAAAGACCCCAAGATCGGCTTCACCACCGTCTACCGCACCCTCAAGCTGCTGGCGGAGTGCGGACTTGCCAGCGAAGTCGCCTTCCACGACGGCATCACCCGCTACGAGCATCAGTACAACCGCCGCAGCCACCATCACATGGTGTGCACGGATTGCGGAAGTTCGGTCGAGTTTTTCTCCCCTGAGGTCGACAAACTGGAACAGGAGATCGGCCGCAAGCACCACTACGAGACCCGTCGCCACACCTTCCAGATCTACGGGGTCTGTGAAGACTGTCGCAAGAAAACGCCCCGCCGCGTCGTCTAAACCGCCCTCTCGGCTCTCTCCGAGGCCATTTCTATATGGGTTACGAGCGTTTTTTCTTTGCTTTCGAGCAGGGAATTTGGTAACGTCCGCGCATTCAGTTTAGTGACTGGTGGGGACGTCTGTGCGCCGCTTCTGGCCGCGGGCGAACAAAATTTTTGCATGACAATTTAGGAGGAATCAGATGCCTCGATTCTGTGCAGCTTGTGGCGGACAGATGGCCGACAACGCGACCGCGTGTCCGGCGTGTGGGAAAGCGGCGGGACAATCCGCCGGCGGCGGAGCTGCGGCGGCTCCGGCGACATCAAGTGGAGGTTTGACAGATAACGTCGCCGCCGGTCTCAGCTATATCATCGGCATCCTTGCCATCGTGTTCCTGTTGGTCGACCCGTACAAGAACAGTAAATTTGTACGCTTCCATTGCTTCCAGGTTCTGGCCATTGCCGCTGCTTGGATCGGGGGGATGATCGCGCTGTTTGCCCTTACCATTGTTTTGAGTTTTATTCACCTCGGTTTTCTCACGGTGTTTATTGGGCCACTTTTCTACCTTGCGCTTTTCGTGCTCATGATCGTCGCTTGCGTGAAGGCGTTCCAGAACCAGATGTGGCGCGTTCCGGTGCTCGGCAACTTCGCAGCAAAGTTTGCCGGCGTCTAACGCTGGTCATCTCTAGCGGAATGGCGGGGGATCATTTCTCCCGCCATTTTCTTTGCGTCGTAATCCACTTGACAGAACCTCGCCCAGATGAGATTCCTATCTGCTTTCGTCTTTTCAGCCGCAGGGAAGGAATTGCTTGAAGGTTCGGGTATTTTTTCACGATAAATGCTTCGACGGGGCCTGCTCCGCGGCGCTCTTCTCCCGTTTTTACCGTGAACGCATCCGCGAAGATGTAGATTTTCAATTCAGCGGCCTGGTGCATCGGGCGGGCGCTCTCTTCGACGAATCCCAATTCAATGGCGATGAGAACGCCATCGTAGACTTCAAGTATTCGCGCTCCGACAAGATCACCTGGTGGTTCGACCATCACCAGAGCGCGTTCCTCACTCCCGAAGACGCAGCCCACTTCGAGCAGCAACAGAGCAATCGCAAGTTCTATGATCCCGACTTCAAGTCATGCACCAAGTTCATCGCCACCATCGCGCGTGACCAGTTTGGGTTCAAGGATGGCCCGGTAGCCGACCTGATCGAGTGGGCTGACATCATCGATGGCGCGCAGTTTCCCGACCCGCAGATGGCGGTTGAGATGCGCGAGCCGGCGTTGAGGCTGACCATGGTGATCGAGTCCTCTCAGGATCCGACGCTCATGGCTAAATTGATTCCGTTGCTTGCCGCCAAGCCGCTCGACAAGATACTGGAAGAGCCGTTCATCCGCGACCTGGTTCCGCCGTTGATCGAGCGCCATCAGAAATCCATCGGCACCCTTCGCGAGCGCACCGAATATAAGGATGGCACCATTTACTTCGACGTGACTGACCAGGCACTCGAGGGTTACAACAAATTTATTCCTTATTATCTTCATCCCCAGTCTGTGTATAGTGTGGGCCTTAGCAAAAGCAGCTTCCGCACCAAGGTGAGCGTTGGATCCAATCCCTGGACTTCCATGAGGCCGGCGGAGATGGTGAACCTGGCTCAGGTGTGTGAACGTTATGGCGGCGGCGGCCACGCGCGCGTGGGCGCAATCTCATTCGAGCCCAATCAGGAAGAGCGGGCGCGCGAAGCTGCGCGCGAGATCGTAGCCGAATTGCGACAGAGTTATCGCAAGCAACATCACTAGGCGGGAGGGAAGAATGTTCTGTCCACAATGCGGTGCGGCGAATCCCGACAATGCAACCCAGTGCTCGCAGTGCGGTACTCCCATCCAGTCTGCGCAAGGCTATGTTCCCCCAGCGCCGCAAGCGTCCTACCCGGGACAGCCTCCAGAGCCCGCTCAACCTTACACGGGGGAGCCCATACCGAATTATCTTTGGCAGTCCATCGTCTGCACCGTGTTGGGATTGATGTGTTGCCTTTCGCTACCGTTCGGCATCGTGGCCATAGTCTTTTCCAGCCAGGTGAACAACAAGCTGGCATACGGTGACATTGCCGGCGCCAAAGACGCGTCTAACAAGGCCAAGATCTTTTGCTGGGTTTCTATCGGCATCTTTGGCGTCGTCGGCGTTCTGTACATGATGCTCATGATCCTCGGCGTAGCGGGCAGCATGATCCCCGGAAATCATTGATGAGCAGGTACTAAGGCCCGGCCGTAACCCCCTACTAATACTTGGCTTCGGAAATCGTTCTTAAGCGGACTGTTTTGGTTGAACGTAAGTAGAAGCCTCTTTACTCTCTTCAAAGTCCCACAAGAACTCAGCTAATACGTGCCAAGGCGCGATGGGTGATTCATTTTCTTGATGAGACGATTTCCCCCCTGGAGATACAGAGAAAGATGCAGCAGCAAAATCAAATTCGCTTCGGAATCGGCCGGATCGCTCGGCTCGCTGCTGTCATCGCTGTGTTCGCTCTCATGAGCGGAGTGGCGTTGGCGCAAACCACATATAGCAACATTGACCAGAAAACCGGATGGCAGAGTTGCTCAGCCTGCGCAGGCGCGGGCGGCACCGGTCCTGTCGCGACCCTTTCCTCCGCTTCAGGTGTCTCCTCGCCCTCAAAAGACGGGAACTCGCGCCGATTCAGTATCGGTGGCAGCCGGGCATATGCGAATGCTCTCTGGTGGAAGCAGCTCGGAGCGAACGCAGGTGCGTCTCACTTCGTTTACGATCTCTATTACTACACGAAGACGCCCACTGCCGCTCAGGCTCTTGAGTTTGATGTGAACCAGTCGCGCTACTCCAAGAAGTACATCTTCGGCACCGAGTGTGATTTCAGTGGCACCCACACGTGGCATGTTTACGATCCTTACAATCGCCATTGGGTGAGCACCAGCATTGCGTGCAATCGTCCCAAGGCGTACACCTGGAACCACGTCGTCCTGGAATTCAACCGCACCTCCACGGGCAAGACAGGATTCGTGACCGTCACCATCAACGGCAGTAAGCATTACTTCAATCGGTCCTACGCGCCACGTGCCAGCTCCGCCAAAGAAATCAACGTTGCCTTCCAGATGGATATGAACAAGTACGCCACCGACTATGTTGTCTATCTCGACAAGGTGACGCTGAAGTATTGGTAGTCCTTCCCCAAACCAGGCGGAGAGAGGTATGGAAAGGCACTCTCTCCGCCGCTTTTATGCTCCACAATTGCATCAAAATTCTAAGCAGATGAGACTAAAGATATTGATTTCGTTTGTTCTCTGCGCAGCCGTTTCCTGGTCGGCAGCGCAAACCACGACGCCCACCTCCAAGGCGCGTGCCAGCAAGCCAGCAACGCCAGCCAGCAGCGCTGTGCAAAAGCAACAGGCGCGCAAGTTGTTCGTCTTGAACGTGGTGAAGTCGGCTGTAGCCCTGCCGCAACCCGATCCGCAGGACCGGCTCCGTGTTCTGAATTCCGCGGCAAGCGTTGTAGCTCCGGTTCAGCCCGAGACGGCGAAGTCGCTCGCCAAAGAGGGCGCTCGCCTGGAGTCCGACATCATCGCCGGAGGTAATCAGCCGGCGGTCTCCATCCTCTCTAGCGGTCAAGTGGATTGCGCCACCATGGCTGATTTCGTGGATCGCCTGGCGCCGGTCTCGCTCGCTATGGCTGAGGATTCGCTGGTGGCCGCGATCACCACCTGTCCCAAAGAGACAGCTGACGCCGCGCGCTTGAAGGTCGAGACCGCACTTGATTCGGGATCGATCGCCGCCCGTCCGCTCATGGCGCTGATGGAACGCTCAGGCGCAAAGTCGCGCTGGTCGCAGGAAGTCTTCGTGAAAATGTTCGGCGCGCTGCCCGACGCAACCACTCCGCTAGCGAAGAAAGAAGCGACGAACTACGCCGCCATGTATATCAATATGGCGACGCAGGTAGATCCCGACACAGCTAAGGAAGCCGGGCTCAAGTTTTTGGATTGGCTCGCCAAGATGCCTCCGCAGGGGGAACGAAATCTTGCCGTCAACATGACGACTGACGCGTTGAAGCAAGTACTCGGCGCGGGATATGAGGAGGCTCTTGCTAAAGATGTGGTCGCGAAGGGAATCGCCTCGACCGCAGGCCAGCCTGGAGAAGTCGAACATCCCGAAGAAGAGAGCGTCTCGGTCTTGCAGGCCATGGACAATAAAGGTAAGGACCGCACCGAGGAGATCAGCAAACTGCCGTCGTCATTGCGTGCTCGCGAAGCAGCTGCTCACGGCTTTGCCGCGGGAACTTCCGGCGACAAGAAGCTTGCTGATCGCTATTTCGATATCGCCTTCTCTGCCGTGGACAACGTATGGTCGAACCGGACACCGGAGAACAACAACGCGGCCGCCGTCGTAGAAGAGGTAAGTGAAGCCGCCGCCCATGTGAATCCGGTGGCGGCCTTGCAGCGCTCGCAGAAGCTTCAGGACCCTTCAGCACAGGCCATCAGCATGCTCGCGGTAGCGCGCGTTGTCGTCGGCCAGCAATAAGCTGTCAGCCATCAGCAGTCAGCACTCAGCCAAACCGAACGATTCTGTCGGAGGTTCATCCCGAACCAGCGTCTTGGTAGGTCAGGGCTTCAGCCCTGATTGCGGGCGCAGCGAGCAAAGAGGAATCTGCATTTGCATTTCGCTAGCGGCTAGAAGCTAACCGCTAGTAGCTGCTATACTATTTCTTCGGACGAGTTCTGCACTTGCAGGCGTCGCGCTTCGATCTTCTCAGTAAAACGCGTAGGCGAAGGCCAGCGCGCGGCAGGCGGGCGGTTAGCTCAGTTGGTTAGAGCGTCTCGCTTACACCGAGAAGGTCGCAGGTTCGAGTCCTGCACTGCCCACCAATCCTCATCCGATTCCGCACCTGGAAGGCGAGACGCACTGACACAGCGTCTTTGGCGCGTTTGCGCCGCGCCCGCCAGCGCGATGCGGGGACGTAGTTCAGTTGGTTAGAACGCTGCCCTGTCACGGCAGAGGTCGCGAGTTCGAGTCTCGTCGTCCCCGCCATATTTTCAACCGGTCGCAATGCGGCTGGGCGCAGTCCAACCGACCAAATCCGCGAAACCATTCTACCTGCCGCATTAGTGGTGTCGTGTAAGCTGGACAGTCGTCCTTCCGTTCACTTCAACGTCCAGGATATCAATCCCATGCGCCCACTCGTCATATCTGCTTTTCTGGTTTCACTGCTTCTCCACCCAGCTCCTGCGCAGTCCGTTGCCAAAGATGCGAGGACGGCCTCCCAGTGTCGCGTGTCAAAAACAGAAGGCTCGATGCTGCAATGGGCAGACCAGATCAAAGTGCGCGAAGGCTGGCTGGAAAAACGCCACCAGATGCTGCACGTGATGATGAAAAGGAACGGCGTGGACTGGTTCATCGTTGTTAACGAGGAGTTCCACAATGATCCGATGACGCAGTACGTCGCTCCGCCCCGCATTTACACCGGCAACCGTGACATCTTTGTTTTCATTGACACTGGCGACAAGTTGCGGAAGGTGGCGGTGACTGGCTTTGCCGAAGAATCGCTGCGGCGGTTTTTCGAGTCGTCAGACGATCCCAAACCGCCCGACCAAGTATTCAAGCAGTTGGTAACAGAGAATCCTCCGAAGAAGATCGCGATTGCCATAGACGGCCGACGCGGGGTGCAGCACTCGCTCACCCATGCGACCTTCGAATGGCTCAAAGAGAAGCTCGGCCCGGATGCCGCCACGAAGTTCACGAGCGCGGCTGACCTGATCGAGGAGTACGCGGACACTCGCATTTCCGAAGAGTATCCGTATTACGAGCAAGCCGTGCGGCTGACCGATGAGATCACGAAGCGCGCGCTTTCCAGCGAAGTGATCAAACCCGGCAAAACCACGGTAGGCGACGTACGCAACTGGCTCTACGATCAGTTGTACTGCGATCGTGTTGGAACCTGGTTTCAGCCGGACATGCGTGTGCAGCGCAAGGGCATGAAAAACGAGGCCTCGCGCGGATTTCTGGCGGTGGCAAAAGAGGGTGTCGTGATCCAACCGGGCGACGTGCTGCACATTGATTTTGGCGTCACGTATATGGGCTTTGATACCGACTGGCAAAAAATGGCCTACGTGCTGCGTCGGGGCGAGAAGGATGTGCCCGCGGGGTTGAAGAAAGCCATGGAGAATACCAACACGCTGCAGGATGCTGTGATGCTCCGCGCTTCTCGACCGGGACGCACCGCCGGCGAAGTCTACAACCAAGCGATGACTGAAATGGAACAGAAAGGTATCAAAGCTAAGATCTATAGCCACCCCATCGGCTGGCAGGGGCACGGGCTGGGAGCAGCCATCGACTATCGTGCCGCACAGCGCGAAAGAGATATGCCTGTAACAAAGCGATTGCGCAATGGCTCGTATATCTCGATCGAACTAAATTCGGTCACGCCCGTAACTGAATGGGGCAACCAGGAGGTCTTTGTAATGATGGAAGATGACGCTCACTTGACCGAGAGTGGCTGGAAGTTCTTCCTGCCGCGTCAGGAGGCCTGGTACTTGATCAAATAGCCGATGGAAGGAACTGCTCGCGACTATATTCCGTGACAAGAGTGACAGGAGCGTTAGGTATGCTCGGGTCGCGAGTTCGAGCCTCGTCGTCCTCGCCGTTCTCTCAATAGTCGGTCAAAAATTCAGTTCGTGGGTCCCAGCCGTTGTGGCGTCTCGCGCCCGCCCCCTCTCAAATTATTTCCGTGCAATGTGGCTAAGGATAGTTCTGCCTTTGCGTGCCGGGGAACAGCATGTAATCTGTTTTGACCGTCACATGACCACGCGGTCATGGCTCGTTCTAGCCAACCGCCGCCCTTCAACAGGGCTTGTCCCCCCGGACATTGTCCTCTTTCCTATTACTCTTCTTGCCAGCTTGCCGTGCTCTCGGCTCTCTGTTACTAAGGCTGTCTTCAAATCCCAGGGAATCGCGAATTCAAGCAGTCGACAGGAGAGCAGCATGAAGAGAACCTGTATTGTGGCCACTCTGGTAGTGGCGTTGATCTTTGGCCAGGCGGTGGTGGGTAGCCGTTCCAGCATTGTGAGCGCGAAGAGTGGAACGCCATCGAGCATCACCGTGATCCTCATCGGGCTGAACTGTGCCACCCCACTAGGTGGAGGAACGTTTTTGGTCAGTAGTTATAGCTTTGGCGCCAGCCAGGTCGGCGACACCAGTAGCGGCGGTGGCAGCGGAACCGGCAAAACCGTCATTACCGACCTGAATATACAACGTGGCATGGACGCGTGCAGCCCGGCGTTGTTCGGTTCCACGGTGAGTGGGAAGCACTTCACCACCGCAACGATGGTGCAGACCGATCCCAACGGCAACACGCTGCTCACGGTTACGCTTACCGACGTGCTGGTGTCCGGATATCAGATCAGTGGCAATCAGCAGAACCCGTCACCCGTGGAAGGCCTCAGCTTTGCTTATGGCAAGATCTGTATCGAAGAAGCCAGCAGCGGCGCCAAGGTCTGCTACGACGCGGCCCAGGGCAAACTCAGCTAGCTCTATCGACTTTCATTACTCAACCGGGTGCCCACCCAAGCTAAGCTTGGGTGGGTTTCTTGTTGCCGGCACTCGAATCTGAATACAGCACCCACGCGCTCGCCAGGTCCTGCACCACATGGCCAAGTGACTTGTAAACAGTTATTTCCTCCGCCGAGCGGCGGCCTGCGATCTTTCCCGCCAGCACCTCGCCGATCTCAGCCACGATGTGGTCGTCGCCGATCAACCCGGCCGCCTTGGCCCGAAGAAACTCGGCGCCCTGATTCAGAACTCCCTCGCGGCTGTCGGCGATGAACCGCGAACGCGCGACCAAATCGTTGTCCACCTCTGACGGCCCGGCATAACTTGACCCGACCACATTCACGTGCGTACCCGGTCGCACCCACTCGCCTTTCACAATCGGATCGGAGGCGGAAGAAACGGTACAGACAATGTCTGCCTCCGCCACCGCCTCTTTCACGGTCGAAGCGACGGCGACTCTGATGGCGAGTTCGGCCTGCAGGCGCTCAGCCAATGCGCGGGCGCGCTCGGGCGAGCGTCCCCAGATAAATATGGATTCCAGTTCGCGCACCTTGCTGATTGCACGCGCATGCGTCTCGGCCTGCTCGCCCGTGCCGAGGATCGCCATGCGGCGCGAATCCTTGCGCGCCAATGCGTCGGTTGCCACCGCGCTGGCCGCAGCCGTCCGGATGGCGGTTATCTCGCCTGCGTGAGCCAAGCACACCGGCTCGCCGGTGTCGGGATCGAACAGCACGATCAAGCCGCCGTGCGATTGCCGTCCTTTCGCTGTATTCCCAGGGAAAACCGTAAGCAACTTTGCGCCGAAAGGCGCGTGATCGCCCAGAGCTCCCGGCATGATGCCAAACAGTCGGCCGTCGCCCAGCGGGATGATCGACCGCAGCAGTTGCTTGGTCTCGCCGCGCGAGAATGCCATCATTGCCTCTCGCACGATGGGGATGCAAACGTCGTAGGTAAGCCGCCGCGCGACTTCGTCGCGGTCTATGAATCGCATCGCGCCATCCTCTGTTTCCTGCAAAAGGGTATCAGGTCAGATTTAGTTTCTTAGGTGCAATCCCGATATCTGATGGAAGCGAAGCATAGTACTATCGGGTTGATTCAGAGATTCTCATGCCGATCCCGACGCCAAACCGCGCCGTTCTGACCCAGTTCATCAGCGTGCTATGTCTCGTCACCGCACCACTCTGGCTATATTTCCTGTTGTTTCCAGGCGATTTTGATTATGCCAACGGGATCGTCGTGTTCATCGTGGTCGTGATCGTGGACGCCGGCCTCATCTTGCACGTGACCCGAAACGACGAGGAACTCCGCAAGATCATGACAGCCGGCCTTTTCTTCAAACTCTTGGCCGCCGCGGCCTATTTGGCACTGATGATCCATTACTACCGGGGCGGGGACTCGTTGTTTTATTTCGAGCAAGGGGGCAACGTTTCGCAAAGTCTGATTAATAACGGAGAAATAGGGAACATCGTGGGGGCTCCTGCGCACGGTAGATTGGATGGAACCACCCTGCTTCACATCATAACCGGAGTTTTATTCGTTGGAACGGGACCCACCCTCAGCGGCGCCACCGTCATCTTCTCCTCCATCGCATATTGGGGGATCTTTCTCTTCTGGAAAGCCTTTGCCACGGCCTTCCCCGGCGCCGACACGAAGAAGGCGGCAGTGTTGCTGTTTTTCTTGCCGAGCTTCATCTTCTGGTCGGCCACCATCGGCAAAGATGCTTTGCTTTCGTTCAGCATCGGCCTCACGGCTTATGGCCTTGCCACCATGATCTACGGCGCGCGCATCGGCGGGCTTGCCTATATTGCAGCCGGGACGTTCGTGACCGCGGCTATCCGGCCGCACATCGGGGCCATCCTGGCGATCTCGCTGGCTGTGACTTATCTCTTCGGTCAAAACCGCGCCGGGTTGACGGGCATGCTCGCAAAGATAGTCGGCATACCATTGATCATTGTCGGAACTTATTACGTGTTCACGCAGGCGCGCGACAAATTAGGAGTCCAGGACGCGGAGCACGCGCAGAAATATGTGAACTCCTGGTCTGAGGTGACGTCCTACGGCGGCTCCAGCTTCGAGGGTGGTTCGCTGGTCAAGCGCATCCTTATGGCGCCGGCGCTTCCGTTCCGCCCGTTTCCCTGGGAGATCAGCAGCGGCCAGACTCTGATCGCCAGCGCCGAAGGAATGTTTCTGCTGTGGTTGTTCTGGATCAATCGCCGCGGCCTGCGATACTCGGTTTCGCATTGGCGCTCCCATCCGTTCGTCGGCTTCATCCTGTTTTTTTCCATCGAGACCGCGGTAGCGCTCTCCTGCGCTTTCGGCAATTTCGGCTTGCTGGCTCGCGAGCGCGTCATGTTCACGCCGTTGCTCTTGATGCTGCTGGCTGCTTTTCCTGCTGTTCAATTCGCACCGACTGCACCACGTATTCCCGCCTTCCAATACGGAAGGGTTTCGTAGAACATGAATCCCACTTCTTTGTCTGAACCGGTCAACATCGCCAATCCGGATGCACGTCGGCACCCTCACTGGGACGTAAGACACGCTTTTTCTAATTACAGCATTTTGATCATCGGGAACGCCGCCGGGGCAGCTTTCGCTTTTTTGAATATCTGGCTCGCGACGCGCTCTCTAGGAGCGAACGGATATGGGACAGTCGCTGCCCTTATTGCGGCAGCGCAAGTAGTCCTCATCATTGGCGTCAACTGGACAGCGGTAGCGCTCTTCCGCTTTGGATCGCAAGAGTTTGTCGAGCATGGACGACTGGCGGAGTCATTCTGGACAAGAGCCGTGATCGCCATCGCGACCCTCGGCGCGTTGGCAGCTACGTATCCCTGGTGGCACGGTTTCCTGCTGCGTAACTATCATTTGTCCGCAACCGATTCACTCTTGCTGATCGCATTCATCGGGTCGAGTGCGCTCACGGTACATACCCAATA
>Ga0137403_10000750_pt2 | contig 21713 bp, 21 predicted proteins | sample CZOMad2_1_16fung_FD_122057 | JGI IMG/M metagenome (GOLD analysis project Ga0137403, IMG submission 122057) | Vadose zone soil fungal communities from Angelo Coast Range Reserve, California, USA - CZOMad2_1_16fungal (Hybrid Assembly) | ecosystem: Environmental > Terrestrial > Soil > Vadose zone...
TCCATCACGCTCTTGCCGCGGCCGGTGACGAAGATGAACTGCTCGATGCCGGCCGCCTTGGCTTCCTCGACCGCATACTGGATGAGCGGCTTGTCGACCACCGGCAGCATTTCCTTCGGGATCGCCTTGGTCGCCGGCAGGAAGCGGGTGCCGAGGCCGGCCACCGGAAAGATCGCCTTGCGCAATGGCTTCATCCTTGGACTCCTGCGGCAGGACGGCACCGAAGGGTCGTCATGCGGGGAACGACCGATGGCATCGACGGCCCGTGAATCGCGGCCTTTCTGCCACAGCAACGCGCAGACTGGCAAATTATCCGGCTGTGATTTCTTTCAGGCGCCGAGCAGGAGGTCGCGGGCTTCATTGATCTTGGCGGCCAGATAGTCGGAGCCGCCGTGATCGGGGTGGAGCTTGATCATCAGGCGATGGTGGGCATCGCGGATCTCGGCATCGCTCGCGCCCGGCGCCAGGCCGAGCACCTCATAGGCCTCCTCGCGCGTCATGGCCGCCGCGGCCGGACGCGCCGTGTTGCCGGATGATTGTCCGCCCGCCTGCCGGCTGCGCCAGTCGGCGCCATGGAAGCGGTCGAGATAGGCCTCCATCAGTGTCACGCTCTCGGCATCGTCGACGCGGCAATCCTCCCGCACCTCCAGCAACTGTTCGAACGTCAACTCGGCGAGGCGCCGATCGCGGTGACGGCCGGCAAGGACTCTGCCTTCGATCGCGCCGCTCTCATGGTTCAGCTCCATGGAGAGGTGCTTCGTGTCGATGCGCGACGTCTTGCCGCGCGGCCGGCCCGGCTGCACTCCGGACTCGGGCCATAAGGCGTTCCACCGCAGCGCCAGCGGCAAGGCGACGCCGACCGCGAGGAATACGATCCCGAGCGGCACCCGCAACAGCAGCAGCACGGCGCCAAGCGCCGCCGAACCGAGCGCCGTACGCTTGGCCGCCGTCGCCAAGGTCGACGGGTTCGCCGACGCATAGGCCCGCAGCATGGCGATGACGCCAAGCAGGATGAGAAATCCAATCGCGAGATAGGCCATGAACATGGCAGTTGGCCGGCCTGTTAAGGCTGTCTTGTCACAACCGGAATCGCGAGTCCACTTTGACTGTCATGCCGGCGAAAGCCGGCATCCACGGCCACAGGCCCGTGATTATGGATTCCGGCTTTCGCCGGAATGACAGTGTGGGGTCGAGTCATTTCAGTCGCCATGAATGTGTTCTAAGGCTTGGAGACCTGCCGCGCCAGCAGCAGCGTCGCACCGCCGGTGCGCCGGCTATAGTCCTCGAGCGCCAGCCGGCCGCCGGCGGCGTAGACAGCGACCGCGCTCAGCAGTTCGCGCAGCTGCTGCGCGCTGTTGGCGTCGAACGGGCAGCAGGCGCCCTGAGTCAGGCGCGCGATCTGGCGGAACGCGCCCACCGCCTTGCGGTCGCGCCCCTCGTGGAAGATGAAGATGGGCACGCCGAGCAACCCTAGCTCGCCGGCCTTGTGGCAGAGAGCATCGACGTCTTCCTCCATGGAGTCGCCGACGAAGACGACAGCGTTGATCTTCCGCCGCTTGCTCTCGGCGAGGGCATGCTTGAGCACCTTGCCGATCTGCGTCCGGCCGCCGAGGCAGGCCACGGCGGTCATCTTCTTCAGCAGATCGTCCGCGCGATCGAACCAGGCGCTCGCCTCGAACTCGCCGAAGCCGCGGTAGAACGCGAGCTGGACGTCGAGACCGCCGAGCGCGGCCGTCTCCCGGAACATCTCGCCCTGGATATGGCAGGCGCGATCCCAGGTCGGCTGCCGGCTGGCTGTTGCGTCGAGGGCAAACAACAGGCGGCCCCGCTCGCCCGGCGCCGGCCGCGCCGCCGGCGTCGCCGCCAGCTGGCGGAGGAAGGCATCGACCTCGCTGCCGGTCGCCGGCTTGTCGGGCAGCCTGCTCCGATCACCCGTCATTATCGCGGCGCTCCCTCCTCCTTTGATCTAGTCTCGCGCGGACCAGATATCCAGTGGCGCTCTCGCCTCCGCGCGGCTCAGGCCGGCCGCAGCCAGACGGCCGTATCGTGGAACGTACCGCCGCCTTTGGGGGGACCCGGCTCGGCGCTCACCAGCGCGTTGACGCCGAGGCCCTCCTCGAAGGCGCTGTTCGGCCAGATGCTTTCGATCACGATAACACCGCGTTGCAGGCCGTCGAACGGGCGGGCATGAACGACGATCGCCGCCTGCCGGCTGCCCACCCTCACGCGCTGGTCCTTGGCGATGCCGAGCCGCGTGCAGTCGTCGGGATGGATGCGCGCCGTCGGCCGCACCTCGCGCCCCTGCGATCCCGGCGTCTCCGTGAAGGTCGTATTGAGGAACTGGCGCGCCGGCGCCGTGACCAGGCGGAACGGATAGGTCTCGTCGACCGTATCGTTGATGGGCGCGTAGTCGGGCAGCGCCGGCAATCCGGCGCCCGCCATGCCGGCGCCGTTCCAATCCGGCTTGAAGCGGAACTTGCCGTCGGGATGGCCGAAGCCGTCGAGGAAATGCATGGACTCGAAACTGAGGGAGCAGTCGTGCCAATGGCCGCGATGGAGCGTCTCCGCATCGGGCAGGCCCGAGGCCTTGAGCGTGGCGTCCATCAGCTCCCACTCGGTCATGCGGAAGCCCGGATGGTCAACGCCCAGGCGCTTCGCGAGCTCGCACAGCACCCAGTGGTTCGAGCGCGCCTCGGCATAAGGCTCGACGACCTTGCGCGTCACCTGCAGGAAGGTGTGGCCGCTGGCCTTGTAGAAGTCGTCATGCTCCAGGAAGGTCGTCGCCGGCAGCACGATGTCCGCCATCGTGGCGGTGTCGGTCATGAACTGCTCATGCACGCAGACGAAGAGATCGTCGCGCCGGAAACCCTCGCGCACCTTCGTCAGGTCGGGGCAAACGTTCATCGGATTGGTGTTCTGGATGAACAGCGCCGTGACCGGCGGGCCGTCGCCGAGATCGCGCTTGTCGCCGGTCAGCACGGCGCCGATGCGGCACTGGTCGAGGATGCGCGTCGACGGATCGAGCGCGTCCAGGCCCTTGATCAGCCGGTCGTTGATCTTGTAGAGCCCGCCATTGCTGTAGAGGGCACCGCCGCCACGATATTGCCAGGCGCCCGTCACCGTCGGCAGGCAGGACACGGCGTGGACGTTGACCGAGCCGTTGCGCAGGCGCGAGAAACCATAGCCGACGCGGATGAAGCTGCGCCTGGTCTGGCCGTAGAGCCGCGCGAACTCGACGATCTGTTCGGCCGGCACACCCGTGATCCCTTCGGCCCAGGCCGGCGTGCGCGTCTGCAGATGCGCTTCCAGCTCGTCCGGCGCATCGGCGTACTTCGCCAAGTAGGCGCGGTCGGCATAGCTTTCCTTGAACAGCACATGCATGACGCCGCAGGCGAGCGCGCCATCGGTGCCCGGCCGCAGCATCAGATGCATGTCCGCCGCCTCGGCCGAGCCGGTGCGATAGGGATCGATGACGATCATCTTCGCCCCGCGCTCCTTGCGGGCACGGGCGATGTGCGTCATCACGTTCACCTGGGTCGAGACGGGGTTGCCGCCCCAGACCACGATCAGCTCGGCCTCGTCCATCTCGCGCCCGTCGACGCCGCGGCGCGCGCCGATCGCCGCCAGCCAGCCGGCATCGGCGAGACTCACGCAGATGGTTTCGAGCTGGCGCGAATAGCGCTTCACATGGCGCAGCCGGTGGATGCTGTCGCGCTGCACCAGTCCCATGGTGCCGGCATAGAAATAGGGCCAGACCGCCTCGGAGCCGTGCCGCTGTTCGGCCCGCGTCAGCGCCTCCGCGACCGCATCGAGAGCCTGCTCCCAGGAGATCGGCTTGAACGCGGATGGGCCCTCGCCCTTGGGTCCGACGCGGCGCAGCGGCTGGCTCAGCCGCTCAGGATGGTGCTGGCGTTCGGCATAGCGCGCGACCTTGGCGCAGACGACCCCGGCCGTATAGGGATTGTCGCGCGCGCCGCGCACCTTGCCGATGCGATGGGAATCGAGGCGCTCGACCTCAAGCGCGCAGGTGCTGGGACAATCGTGCGGACAGGCGGAATAGGCGGTATCCAAGGGCATTGCCGCACTATAGCACGCCGATCGCGCGATGACAGGCCGGAACTCCAAATCCGAATCGCTACGGTGCGCGCAGAGTTGTGACCACCGTCACTCACAACGCACGCGGCTTCGTTTATCATGCAACCATAACAACCGCGCATCGCCGGCGTCTGCGGCCCCAGAAGGCGACGACTCCGGCCCGTGATGCAGGCCGACACGGCCTAGGCATCGGCGCGGTCGAAAGTTTCGGCAAGGCATCGTCAAGATGGAGACGGAGTGGTCTAACATGGAGCATACCCGGAATCGGAAGGGCGCGATGATCCTGAGCGTCGCGCTGCTCGGCGGTGCGATGCTGTTGACGGCATCGTGCGGCGGAAAAGCCCCCAAGACGACGACAAGTCAGAGCGCGCCGACGGCAAGCCAGAGCGCATCGGTGGGCGCGCCGCCGCCCTCGGCAACACAGCTGGCCGAGCAGGCCAGCCTCTGTGGACGCAGCCTCGGCGTCGCCGTCCGCTGCAACATGGTCAACGACCAGAACGACTTCGCCATTCTGCGCTACCTCGCGCTCAAGGGCCTGCAGGAGCAGGCTCCGGGTGCAGCCAACTTCACGCAGGTCGAGAACAGCTTCGATCTGGCAGCGCTCGACATGATCAATTCCGTCGGCACCTGCACAGGCGCGGCGACGGGCATGGCGACCCTCGAACAAAAGATCGAGGGCACCATCACCCAGTGCGCCAAGACAAGACCTTGAGATCATCGGATTTGTGGAGACCCGCTATGAAACAGGCCATCGGCTTTCTGTCCGTCTCACTGCTCCTCGGCATGGCCGCCGCCAGCGCCGGCGCCCAGGAGATCCCGACACTCGTGAATCTCGCTCCGTCCAACCAGTCAGCCTCGACAGCGGTGACGAGATCGATTGCTGCCTATATTGCGGCTCGCAATAGCAGCGCCGTTGTCCAGGACATGGCGCGCCGGCAGTCCCCGGGCGCGCCGGACGCCACGGTGGAGGCGCTGTTGGCCGCGATCGAGACCAACTCCCGCATCGCTCAGCCCGAGTCGACGACGACGACGCAGCCCGAGCACCTGCCCACCAAGACTCCCGTCAAAACCAGCGGCGGTGGCAGCGGTGGCGGCAGTGGCGGTGGTGGTGGTAGCAGCGGCGGCGGCTGGTAGCGCGAGCGTGCGGAGGACGCGCGCGTCGGACGAGCGTCCTCGCGGCCGCACATGCGCAGAGCAAGACAGGTGATTGGGCTGAGCCGGCGGGGCCTTGTCCTGGCCCTGTGGGTGCTGGCCCTGCTGGCGGGCGCGATGGCGCCACCCGCTTCGGCGGCCGAGACGGGCCGCCGGGTTGCCCTCGTCGTCGGCAACTCCAGCTACATGTCGCTGCCGAAGCTGCGCAATCCGGCGAGCGATGCAAATCTCGTGGCGGCGTCTCTGGCAAAGCTCGGCTTCGAAGTCGTCAGCATGAGCGACGCCACCTTCGAGAATCTGAAGGCCGTCGTCGCGCGCTTCGGCGAAATGGCCAGAGGCGCCGACGTCGCTCTCTTCTACTTCGCCGGCCATGGCGTGCAGGTCGGCGGGGCCAACTACCTGCTGCCGATCGACGCCAGCGTGAAGTCGGCCGCCGACCTCGGCAGCCAGGGACTCGACATCGGCCGGGTCATCGAGGAAATCAAGAAGGCAGCGCCGCATGCGAGCGTCGTCATCCTCGACGCCTGCCGCGACAATCCTCTGCCGGCCGGCGTGGCCGGTTCCGACGGCGGCCTGGCAGGGGCGCCGCTCACCAGCGGCCTGGCGCGGGTCCAGGGCATGAGCGGACTGCTCATCGCCTATGCCACCGCGCCGGGCCAGGTCGCCTATGACGGCTTCGGCGCGAACAGCCCGTTCGCCGCGGCGCTGGCGCACTATCTCGACGAACCCGGCCTGGAGGTCGGAATGTTGTTCCGCCGCGTTCGGCAGCGCGTCATCGAGACGACAGCCGGCGCGCAGATTCCCTGGGTCGAGGAAGCCCTGCTCGAGCCGCTCTATGTACATCCCGAAGGGGCCGCGATCACCCAGGCGACCGATGTCGAGCGGCTGAATGGCGCGCTGGAGATCGAGGAGCCCGAGATGCGCCTCGCGGCCTTGGTGGATCTGGCGGCGGCACCGAAGGATCCGAGCATTCTGCCGGTCGTCGCCAGCCATATCGAGCGCCTGCGCGAGCCGGACGCTCCGGTGACGGAGACGGCGAGCAAGCGGCTGGTCCAGGAACTGGTCGACTGGCACCGGCTGCGCATGATCCAGTCCCGCCCGGCCGCGCGGCTGGCGGCGACCGCGTTCCTGCAGCTCCACCCCGATGGCGTCTTCGCCGAACGCGCGCACGGCTTCATCGAGGGCGAAGCCGCCCCGGCCGAGACCGCCGGCGTGTCGGAGGCCGACGCGGAATCGGTCTGGCTCCTGGTTTCGCGCCTCGATCAGACGGAGCTGTTCGACCGGTTCGTCGAGCTGGTGCCGAGCGGTCGTTTCGCCGATCTCGCCCAGGCCAGGCGGAAAGTCCAACTGGCCGCCTTGCCGATCGCCGGCCCGAACGCGCGCACCGCGACCTCGCCGACCGGGCAAGGCTCGGACCAGCATGACTCCGCCGGAACCCCGACGCCGGCCAACCGCTCCGTGTTGCCCGTCTTCGTCGGCACCGGGCCGACGCAGATCACGCTGCCGATGACTCCGACCCTTCTTACGATCACCGCGCCGCCGAAGTACGGCACGCTCATCGCAGAACAGGATGACGGCGCCGTCGCCGAGATCCGAACGGCGACGCAGGGCTTGACCGCAACCGTGCGCAAGCTGTCCTACCGGCCCGACCCCGAGGCACGCGACGTCGTCGACGAGTTCGTCATCGCCACCGCGACGCCGACCGATCGCGGCTTGGCGGTGGGCGATGCTGCCGATGTCGCGGCGCCCATGACGCTGCGGGCCGACATCAAGCCGCATCAGTGCGACCTGCTGGCCGGCGCGCGCTTCGATACCCAGGGCGTTGTCACCGGCCTCTATCCCAATGAGATCGATCCCGGACCGGCGATCACGGCCTGCCGCGAAGCGATCGAGGCGTTTCCCGGCATCGCCCGGTTCCGCTACCAGCTGGGCCGCGCGCTCGCCGTCGCCGGACGGAACGAAGAGGCGGCCAGGGCGTACCGCGAGGCCGCCGACTCCGGCCACTACGCCGCGCTCTACGAGCTCGGTACGCTCTATGAGAGAGGCGCGGGCGTAGCGAAGGATCTCGACAAAGCAATCGGACTCTTCAACGAGGCCGCTGCCCATGACGATCTCTATGCAGCGACCCGCCTGGGCGTGCTCTACCGCGACGGCAAGGGCGTACCGAAGGACACCGCCAAGGCCATCGCGTGGCTGGTGAAGGCGGCCCACGGCGGCCACACCTTCGCCTTCAACCATCTCGGCTACATGTATCTCGAGGGCAACGGCGTCGAGCCCGACTATGAGCGCGCCTTCCGCCTGTTCGAAGCCTCGGCCAACGCCGGCGACATCTATGGCTACAACAACATGGGCCTGATGTATGAGCGCGGCAAATTCGTCGCCGCCGATCCGGCCAAGGCGATCGCCTGGTACGAGAAGGCGGCCCGCGGCGGCCAACCGCAGGCGCCCATCAATCTCGGCCTGATGTATCTGGGCGACCATGGCGTTCCCGCCGATCTCAAGCGCGCCGCCTATTGGTTCGCCGAGGCGGCACGGCTCGGCAATGGCTGGGGCTTCACCAATCTCGGCTGGCTCTACCAGTCGGGTCGCGGCGTCGATCCCGACCCCGGGCTGGCGGCCGAACTCTATGCAGAGGCGTTTCGACTCGGTCCGGACGATGCCGGAGCAGCGGCAGCCAAGAACTTTGGCAAGCTGCCGCCAAAGGCGGCTATACGCGCCATCCAGAAGCACCTGGCGGCCCTGGGCTTCGACACCGGCACCCCCGACGGTTCTCTGAGCAAGCAGACCCGTACGGCCATCGGCGCCTTCGCCAAGGACCGCGGCCTGGAACTCGACGCCAACGCCCCGAAAATCCGCATCCTGGCAGCGCTGATCGACGCCCAGGACCATCCCAAGGCGGCCACCCCCGCCGCCAACTGACGCCGCCCGACGTATCGCGCGATTTCGGCAGATCGGCGCTGCGGCCCCTCCTGGCGCCGGGACGGCTGTGGATTCCCGAGGTCCCCTATGTCCAGATTGCGGCGGACGGGCCTGCCCTGCTCGGTTATCTTGTCCGGCCATCCGATCGCATTGGACAGTCGCTTGTTCCAGGGAAACTTCGTGCCCCGCAAGACCCCCTCCGCTCCGGTCGGCGGCGTCGTCATCGGTGCCGCCAACCACTGCCCCGTCGGACTGCTCGAATGCTTTGCCACAGCCCATCGGTGGGGGATCGCAAGCTTCGCGCCGTCGGTGCGCGCGGGCACGCTACCTCAGCCGAGCGTCGACAAGGCCCCGTCGTCACTGTGCGTCGCCGATGCGATCCAGCGCGCGCTGAGGAGTGGCAAGCCGGTAGCTGTTCCCGCCTGAACAACTGCGCTCGCCCGCATGACCGCCACGATCTCCGCCATTCCGCGCAACGCGCCTACGAAGGGCATCGTCTACATGCTCGCCGCCTCGGCGACGCTGACGATCATGGACGCCGCCATCAAATGGCTGACCGCCGACTATCCGGTCCCGCAGATCGGCTTCATGCGCTACGGCGTTGGCATCTTCGTCGCCGCTGCCATGGCCGCGCGCCTGGGTGGCATCGCCACACTGCGCACCAAACGCCTCGGCGGCCACGCCCTGCGCTCGCTCTTCAACCTGGCGACCATGTTGACGTTCTACTACGCCTTGCAGGCGCTGCCGCTCACCAATTCGATCGCCATCGGCTATGCGGCGCCGCTGTTCATGACCGCGCTCTCGGTGCCGCTGCTGCACGAGCGCGTGGGCTGGCGGCGCTGGCTGGCGGTGGTGGTCGGCTTCCTCGGCGTGCTCATCGCGGCGCAACCTTCAACCGCCGGCATCAGCGCCGGCGCCCTCTTCGCGCTCGCCGCCGCGTTTTTCTATGCGCTCACCCTGGTCACGTCGCGGCAGCTCAGCACGACCGAGAGCAGCCACACGATCCTGTTCTACTACTCGCTGTTCGTCATCCTGGCGCTCAGCGTCTGGATGCCGTGGGTGTGGGTGACGCCGCACTGGAAGGATCTCTGGCTGATCGTCTTCGCCGGCGTTGCCGGCAGCTTCGGGCAGTTCTTCCTCAACCAGGCCATGCGCTACGGCGAAGTCTCTTTGCTGGCGCCGCTCGACTATTCCGGCCTCGTCTGGGCCGGCCTGCTCGGCTTCATCGTATGGGGCGATGTGCCGACTCCGGTCGTGCTGGCGGGTTCGGCCATCATCGTGTCCGCCGGCATTTATATCGTGCGCCGCGAGGCCTTGCTGCGGCGGAGCGGCAAAGCGCCGACCGTGCCGGAGTCGCCGCAGACATAAGGGGATGCGGAGGCGTCTACAGGATGAATTGCAGCGCCCGCATCACGTCGAAATAGTCCTTCGTCTCGAGCCGCACGGTCTGGCCGCCGAGATGGCGGGCGCCCGGATACCACGATGCCTTGTAGGCCTGGGTCGGACCGACGAAGGTGACGTCGAGGGTGAACGCCTCGGGCAGCCGCACTTTCGCCGCCCCCAGGTCGCCCTTGAGCGCTGCGGCCACGCCATCGCGGATCAGGCGCTGCGCCAGTTGCGGCGCCATGCTCACCGTCGAAGGACCGATACCCTGGCTGACCGCCAAGGTCTTGATGTTCGGGTTGAACGCCGCCACGTCACCGCACAGCCCTTGATCGCCGGAGACGAAGGCGGCCGGCACGCCCGACAAGGCGGCGGCATAGGTATGCAGCAGGAACTCCGAGGCCGGCGTGCCGTTCAGCTTGATGCTGGCCACGCCGGTCGTTAGCGTGTGCGCCAGCGGATTCGTCTCAGCGCCGGCCTTCGAGTGATAGCCGATGAACAGCACTGCATCGAAGGTGGCGTCCAGCTCCTGGACCATGGAGAGGGGATGACCGCTCCAGCCGCGGACGATGCGTGCGCATTCCGGCAGCCTGGCGGCGAGAATATTGCGGCCCGAGCCGTGCGCATCCTTGATGACGATCTCCTGCGCGCCGGCCGCAATCGCGCCTTCGCATGCCGCGAGCGCCTCCCGCGTCATCTCCTCGCGGAATTCGGCGTAGTCGGCATGGGTCTTCCTCGCTTCGTCCCAATGGGTGATGCCGGCAGTGCCTTCGATATCGACGCTGATATAGATCTTCATGTCCCCCGCCCTTCAGCCGAACTGTCGCGTCTACTACCAAATCGCGGGGCCGGCAAAAACCTCGCCGTTTGTCGATGACAGAGAGCGTCGACTGCGTCGTCGTCGGCGCCGGAGTCATCGGGCTGGCCATCGCCCGCGCCCTCGCGCGCAGCGGCCGCGAGGTCATCCTGCTCGAGCGCGGCGACACCATCGGCAGCGAGACCAGCTCGCGCAACAGCGAGGTCATCCACGCCGGCATCTACTATCCCGTCGGCAGCTGGAAGGCGCGGCTGTGCGTGGCCGGGCGCGAGCGGCTCTACGACTACTGCCAGTCGCGCGGCATCAGCCACCGCCGCATCGGCAAGCTGATCGTCGCGGCCGCGGCTTCGCAGGTCGGCGACCTTGCGGCCCTCGAACGCAAGGCCGCCGCCAACGGCGTGGGCGACCTCCAATGGCTCGAGGCGCCGCAGGCGCGCCGCCTCGAGCCGGCGGTGCGCTGCGTCGCCGCGCTGCTGTCGCCGTCGACCGGCATCATCGACAGCCATGGCCTGATGTTGAGCCTGCAGGGCGAGGCCGAGGATGCCGGCGCCGCCATCGCCTTCCACTGTCCGGTCGCCGGCGGCTGGATCGAGGACGGCGGCTTCACGCTCGACGTTGCCGGACCGACGCCCGCGCGATTCGGTTGCCGTTGGCTCGTGAACGCCGCCGGCCTCGGCGCCAACGCCCTGGCCCAGCGGCTGGTCGGCTTCGACTGGGCCTTCGTGCCGCCGCTCCATCTCGCCAAGGGCAACTATTTCATGCTGAGCGGGCGGTCGCCGTTCAACCGCCTGATCTATCCGCTGCCGGACGCCGCCAGCCTCGGCGTGCACGTCACCCTCGACCTGGCCGGGCGGGCCCGTTTCGGCCCGGACGTCCAGTGGATCGACAGCATCGACTACGATGTCGACGCGCGCCGGGCGCAACTCTTCTACACCGCCATCCGCCGCTACTACCCTGACTTGCGGGACGGCGCGCTGGAGCCTGGATACACCGGCATCCGGCCGAAACTCCAGCCCCCCGGCGGCCCGCCCGAGGACTTCGTCATCCAGGGGCCGGAGACGCACCGCGTGCCCGGCCTGGTCAACCTCTTCGGCATCGAATCGCCGGGCCTCACCTCCTGTCTCGCCATCGCCGACGAGGTCGTGCGACGGCTGACTTGACTCTCCGACCCCACCGCGACGAACCGAAACCGCGCCGTAAGGTGGCGGCGCTAGTGTCCAGGCTAGGGGCAAGGCAAGGACAGCGACGTTCCCGATCTTCAGGGCTCGTTAACCAAGACCGTTTCGCCGGCGCTGCCATCTCGCCCCGTTTGCCTAGGAGAAGGCCATGGAACGCAAAATTGTCCCGGATGTCATCGGCCAGAAGCAGCTGCTTCTGGAGCTGCCGGGCACAGCGACAGTCCGCGATGCCGCTCGGCGCATGCACGATCGCGAGGTCGGGGCCGTACTGATCACGAACCGTGGCAGGCTCGAAGGGATTTTCACCGAGCGCGATCTGCTGATGCGGGTCGTCGCGCCGGGCCGCGACCCCGAGATCACCCTGCTCAAGGACGTCATGACGAAGAAGCCGGACACGGTCGAGGCCGACTCTCCCGCGACCGTCGCGCTGAGCCGCATGACCGAGCGCCGCTATCGCCATCTCCCGGTCATGAAAGATGGCCAACTCTTCGGCATCGTCTCGCGCCGCGATTTCACCGGCGAGGATATCTCGGCCGTCGAGGACGTGTTCGGCCACGAGCAGACTCTCTAGCGGCGGCCACGGCGAGGAAATCATCCTCGTCGAGGAGGAATACGGGCAGGAACAGCGATTCCAGCGCCGTCTCGCACCCGCACTACTGCCGCCTCGCGTTGCAACCTCGGCGCTGCTATGCTGCGTCTTCGGCCGCTCCTTCAGCGGTCCAGCCGGGGGTGCGATGCGCAGAGTCGTCCCTGATGTCGTCAGCAATCAGCAGCTGCTCGAACTGCCGCCCGCAGCGACGGTGCGGGATGCCGCCCGCGCCATGCGCGAACGCCATGTCGGCGCCGTTCTGGTGACGACCGCCGGTCACCTCGACGGCATCTTCACCGAGCGCGACATGGTGAACCGCGTGGTCGCCGAGGGCCGCGACCCCGACCGGACGGCGCTCGCCGACGTGATGACCGCCGATCCCGATACCATCGCCCCGAGCACGACGGCGATCGAGGCGTTGCGCCGCATGAACGACGGCGGCTTCCGGCACCTGCCGATCGTCGAGCATGGCCGCCTCGTCGGCATCGTTTCGCGCCGCGATTTCCACGGCGAGGAAAAGGCCCGCCTCGACGATGAAAGCGAGATCTGGAAGAAGATCGGCTAGCACGCCCGCGCAACTTCGACGCCCGGCAGCCCAAATCTGCATCATCATGGCGGAGCCGCCGACGGAATGAAGCCATCGACACAAGATCGGAATCCCAGCGCGCGTGAGAGCTGCCTGGCGTCCGTCGCCGGTAGCTACCGCGAATGGCAGCCGGTCGGTCCGCTCGCTAGCCATCTCGCCTGCACATGGCTGAACGCGCTGCCGGAATCGCCGCCGCCGCCATTGCAGGTCATTCCCGATGGTTGCGTCGACATCATCTGGACCGGCCAGAGCCTGGGCGTGGCGGGACCCGATACGGAACCCATTTTCGAGTCCTTTCCGGCCCGCACGATGATCGTCGGCGTCAGGTTCCTTCCGGGCGCCGCGCCGCCATGGCTGGGCGTGCCCGCCTCGGAGATCGTGAACGACCGTCTCCCCCTGCAGGAATTTTGGGGCGCCGACGCGAGGCGGCTCGCGGCCCGGCTCGAGGAAACCCGCGATCCGCGCGCCGCCGCAGACCTGATGCTCTCCGCCCTGGTTGCGCGCCTGCCCAGGCCGGGCCTGTTCGATCCCGCCGCGCGCTCCGTCGCGGACGCGTTTGCGCGCGACGAAGGCGGTCGCGTCGGCGTCGGCGATCTGACGGCCTCGCTCGGGCTCAGCGAGCGCACGCTGCGCCGACGCTGCGAAAGCGCCTTCGGTTATGGGCCGAAGACGCTGGAACGGATCCTGCGTTTTCAGCGCTTCCTTCGGCTGCTTCGTCGCCCGGCCGCGCCGGCACTGGCAGAGCTGGCGGCGGCGAGCGGATTCGCCGACCAGGCGCACCTGACGCGCGAAGTCCGGCGTCTGGGCGGATTGACGCCCGCCGGATTCATGGCGCAGCTCGCCGCCTGAGTGGCCGATTCGTTCAAGACGCGGGCCGGATCCTTCGCCATATCCGTGCCATGAAAACGCTGGGCCCCAACCAGATCGACTCCGCGGAGAAATTCGTCTGGCTTTCCGGCCGGCTCCTCGAGCGACGGCGCTTCGCATTCCTGTTCCGCGGCGGGCCTCGAGAGCGCGTGCTCGCCGCGCTACGCCCCTATCAGAATGACGACGGCGGCTTCGGCGAAGCCCTCGAACCCGATTTCCGCGGACCGGTCAGCCAGCCGACCACGGCCGATCAGGCCTTGCGGCTGCTGGACGAGATGGCCGCCTTCGATGATCCGATGGTCCGCCGTGTCTGCGACTATCTGACGACCATCACCCTGAACGGCGCCGGCGTGCCGATGATGCTGTCGGACGTGCCGCGCTATCCGCACGCCCCGTGGTGGGAGTCTGGCAAGGGCGCGCCGCACCCGTCGCTGTTGCCGACCGGAGGCATCGCCGGCCTCCTGCACAAGCATCGCATCGACCATCCCTGGCTGGCCCCGGCGACGGAATTCTGCTGGCCCGCGATCGACGCCCTGGCCGATGCGCCGGCCAGCCTCGGCCTGCCCTACGCCATCCGGTTCGCGCTCGCGTTTCTCGATCACGTGCCCGATCGCCCGCGCGCGGAGCAGGCGGCGGTCGCGCTTGGACGCCATGCATTGCGGGTAAAGGTCGTGGCCCTGGACCCGCACACCGCCGGCGAAGTCCACCACGTCCTGGACTACGCGCCGGAACCACAGACGCTGGCCCGCAAATGGTTCGACGACGGCCTGGTCGAGACACACCTCGACGCACTGATCGACGCCCAGCAGGACGACGGCGGCTGGTCGGTCAACTGGCCGACCTGGACTCCGATCGTCGGCCTCGAATGGCGGGCGTGGCAGACCATCCATCGCCTGAAGACGCTGCGCGCCTATGGTCGCTTTCCCTCGGCCGCCGATGCTCCGGGATCGCCCGGCACGCCGAAGGCGGGCGCCGAGTCGGGGTCGAGGGCGCGCGTGACGTAGTCATTCATCTGCGGCTGGAAGCGGTCCCAGAGGCGATGCAGCGTCGAGACGGGATTGCCGTCGTCCCAATCGACCCGCAGATCGACCAGCGGCCAGGGCTGTTCATGCACGACCAGCAAGCCGGCCGATTTCACCGGCCCCATCTCGCCGCCGGACACCTGTCCCGCCTCCAGCGCCAGCAACAGCCGCTCCGCCAGATGCATATCCGGATGAGTGACGAAGCTGCGCACCATGGCGCCGGGCACGTCGCGATTGCTGAGCAGGTTGCCGGCCGCGACGCAGTCGGCGCCCGTCCCGACCGCATTGGTGCCGAGTGTCTTGTCGCCGGAATGGGTCGCCGTCCCGCCATTGCGGTCGATCATCGTGACCTGGCGGTATTCCGGTTGTTGCGCCTCCGCCAGCAGACGCTGCATCGCCGCCGGCGCACCCAGGCCCGACGCCATCAGGTCCAGCCCACGCGGGCCCAGCCGCGGATCGGTGATGTTCTGCGACGCCACCGCGCCGATGCCGGCGCGCGCCCACGGGCAGCGGCTGGCCACGGCGATGCTGGAGGTGGTGATGGCCACGCCGAACATGCCTGTCCGCGCGCATCGCCCCGCGATCGAGAAGGTCATGCCGCCCTCGTCTTCCTGACTATGCTTCGGTTCGCGGCTCTATAGCAGGTCAAGCGGCGCGCGTCTGCTTTCGGCGCTTCCCCGCTTTCGCCTTCTTGAGCCGGATGTCCGCCCATTCCGGCCCGCTCGTTGCCTGGCCGGACTTGCCTTCGGGAATGACGGCCTCGACATCGATCTCCATCACCCACTCCGGCCGCGCCAGGCCCTGCACGATCAGGCCGGTCGAGCAGGGATAGACGCCCTTCAGCCACTTGCCGATCTCCCGATAGACCGGCTCGCGATAGGCGCGGTCGGTGATGTAGACCGTGATCTTGCAGATGTGGGCGAGCTTGCTGCCGGCTTCCTCCAGCAGCTGCTTCACGTTGCGCATGGCCTGCTGGGCCTGCTTCCCGGGATCGCCGACGCCGACCATCTTGCCCTGCAGGTCCTGCCCGACCTGGCCGCGCAGGAAGATGTGGTTGCCGGCGCGCACGACCATGCTGAGGTCGTTGTCCAGACGTTGCTCGGGATAGCTGATCTTGGTGTTGAACTTGCGCAGTCGGGTGTGAGCCATGCGGTCCCTGTTGTTCGGTCGTGAGACTACTGTGCGGCGGTCTTCTGCCCTTGGGCGCCGAAGAAGGAATCGTCGGCATAGTGCTGCGGCAGTTCCTTGGTGCCGGCGCTGAAGCGCGCGATGCGCGTCGGCTTGCCGCGCACGATGCGGCCGGAATGGGGCGACGGCACGATCGGCGGCAGCAGCCAGAAGGCATCGGCCGCGGTGTAGTCGCAGATCAGGATGCGGCGCGGCCGGTCCGTCCGGTTGGCGCCGCCGCCATGCACCATCCAGGTGCTCTGCAGGCAGACGTCGCCGGCCTTGCCGATGATCGGCACGGCGCGGCGGTCGAAATCGGCATGGTGCTCGGCCGCGATCTCGCCGACGAACTTGTCGCCGCGATAGTGGCTGTAACGTTCGCGATGCGAGCCCGGCACCACGGTGAGGCAGCCGTTCTCGAGCGTGGTGTCGTCGAGCATCAGCAGCGCCACCGCCACGTCGTCGTTGGTGTGCGGATCGAATGGATGATCCTGGTGATAGCCGACATAAGTCCCCATGCCCGGCAGCTTCATGTTGAGCTTGCAGTGGTGGAACTTCACGTCCGGCCCGATCAGCTGCGTCATCAGGTCCGGAATTTCGCCGTCCCACAGCACCTCGCGATAGGTCGCGGAGATGTCGACGGGATTGGCGACGCGCCGCAGCCGCGGGTTGGCGGCGCTGTGACCGGCCTCGAGGTCGAAACGCGCCTTGCCGTTGACGGTCTCGCCATAGTTCTTGGCGTGGGCGCGGCTTTCCTCGATCCAGCCGTCGATCTCGTCGGTCAATCGCTTGATGGTCGCCGGCGCCACCGCCGCGCGCACCACCACATAGCCTTCCTCGCGGAACTGCGCGATCTGCTCGGCGGACAGTGCAATCATCGCTTCTCTCCCAGTTCGCAGAAGCTATACGGCCGGTCAGGCGGCCGCTTCGCCTTGCAGCCTCGGCACGCCATAGGCACGGCCTGCATAGATCAGGGGCCGTCCCGGCTCCGCCAGCTCGATGTCGACGACATCGGCGATGAAGACGGTGTGCGTGCCCCAGTCGATCTCCTTCATGACCGCGCAATCGAAGGCGACGAGGGCGTCGTCGAGCGCCGGCGCACCGGTGGCGAGGCGCCGCCAGGAGGCGGCCGCGAACTTGTCGCCGCCGCCCTCCTTGTGACGTCCCGCGAAGCGATCGGAGATGTCCGCCTGCTCGGCGCGCAGCACATTGACGCAGAAACGGCCATTCCGCTTGATCGCCTGGCAGGCCGGGCTGGCCTGGTGAACGCAGACCAGCAGGGCCGGCCGGTCGGCCGAGACCGACGACATCGCGCTCACGGTGACGCCGGCGCGCCCGCCCGGGCCGTCGGTGGTCACGACGTTGACCGTGGTGGCGGCCCGGCTCATGCCCTCGAGGAAACTGTCGCGCAGCATCGTTCCGGCTCCCTTCGTCCTACTTCTTCTGCATCACGCGATCGGACAAGCCCGCCGACTTCTTGACGAAGCGCAGCGCCTCCGAAAAATCGAAGCTGCCATAGACGGCGTTGAGGTGCGCGAAGGGCGGCGCCTGCGCGAACAGCTCGAAGGTCAGGCGGTGCCCGGCATAGTCGGAATTCAGGAGATCGCGGGCGAAGGCCAGCAGCTTGCGCCGGTCCTCGGCCACCCAGTTGTCGTTGACGCTGTAGTACTTCTCCAGCAGCGGCTTGGTCTCCGGATGCTCGAACGCCGCCGCGTCGGGCGTCACGCAGATCTGCCCGCCGCAGAGCTCGCGCGCCAGGTGCATCATCGCCGGCAGCTTCGTGCAGGCCTGCACGCGGCCGGTGTAGAGCAGCGACTGATGCGGCATCAGCAGGCCGGCGGGGCTCTTCTGCGCCAGCGCAATCGAGGCCGTCAGGTGCGCGTTGATGGTCTCGCGGTAGCAGGCCAGCTCGGCCAGCTTCTCGCGCACGGCCTGCTGCTGGTCGAGCCCGGTCTGCCGCACGTTGAAGAGAGCCGCGCCGATCAGCATGTCCGCGATCTTCTGGATGCGCTGCACGAAGGCGAAGGCGCTGTAGCGATGCAGCGTGCCGCGGATGAAGCTGGCCGCCCGCGTATGCCGGTAGAACAGCACGTTCTCCCAGGGCACCAGCACATCGTCGAACACCACGAGCGTGTCGACCTCGTCGAAACGGTTGGCGAGCGGATAGTCGCGCGCCGGCGCCCGCCCGGCGAAGCCGGTACGGCAGATATGCTTCACGCCCGGCGCGCTCATGTCGCAGATGAATCCGAGCGCATAGTCCGACAGCTTCTCGTCGCCCCAATTCGCGATCGTCGGCTTCACGAAGGCCTGGTTGGCATAGGCGGCCGCGGTCTCGTACTTGGCGCCGCGCACGATGATGCCCTTATCCGTCTCCTTCACCAGGTGGAGCAGCATGTCAGGGTCCTGGTCCTGCGGCCGCTTCGAGCGGTCGCCCTTGGGATCGGTGTTGGCGGAGACGTGGAAGGTGTCGGAGCGCAGCGCGCGGAAGATGTGGTTCTCGATATTCTCTGCGAACTGCGGATCGACCTCGCTGAGCACGTCGCGGCCGTCATAGAGCGACCACATCTCGCCGATGGTCTCGTCGCCGACGCGGATGACCACGCCGCCGATGTCGTCCATCACGGCGTCGACGGCGCGCCGCTTGACCTGCCAGTCTTCCTGCGTGTGTGGGAGCTTGTAGCCGATGCAGCAGGGCTCGTTGCTGTCCTTCTCGACATAGGACATGACGTCCCGGGTCTTGGCGTCATGGGCCATGTCGTAGATGCGGGCGCGCACGTCGACGATCGGCTTGAAGGACGGATGGGTCGTGACGTCCTTCACCTTCTCGCCGTTGATCCAGACCTGCCGGCCATCCCGCAGCGACTCCCGGTATTGCTCGCCCGTTCTGATCATCCTGTCGCCCTCGCTCAAGACCTACAGCTTCTTTAGGTGTCATTCCCGCGAAAGCGGGAATCCAGGGCAACCGATGAAGCGGCTCTCCTGGACCCCCGCTTTCGCGGGGGTGACAGTTGGGAGGTCGACAGATGCGGGCAGATCGAGCCTGCCTGCCACTGCCTCTCACACGCGCCATCTTGACCGCGGCCGCGACAAAGGAGAAATATTAATTATCGAGCCATAGGATCGGAAATTCCGATGCAGTTCACCCTCAAGCATCTGCGCTATTTCGTGGCGGCGGCCGAGCGCGGCAGCGTCACCGCGGCGGCGCGCGCCATCCACGTGTCGCAGCCCTCGATCTCCGAGGCGATCGCCCATCTCGAGGCCGTCTTCGATCTCCAGCTCTTCCTCCGCCATCATGCCCAGGGCCTGTCGCCGACGCCGGCCGGCCGCCGCCTGCTGCTGGAGGCCCGCAGCCTGCTGGCCCATGCCGACGATCTCCAGCAAAGCGCCCGCGGATTGGCGGACGCGCTGGCCGGAGACCTGGATGTCGGCTGCTTCATCACCTTCGCGTCGCTGCTGATGCCCGGCCTGCTCGGCGCCTTCGCGGCGCGTTTCCCGGATATCCACATCCGGCTGCACGAGGATCACACGGAGGCGCTGCTGGCGTCGCTGCGCGGCGGCCGCTTCGACCTCGCCCTCACCTATGACCTGAACCTGGGCGCCGACCTGGCGTTCGAGCCGCTGGTGGAAGTGCCGTTCCACGTCATCCTGCCGGCCCGCCACCGCCTCGCGCGCCGTCCCGCGGCGTCGCTGAAAGAGCTGGTCAACGAGCCGCTCGTGCTCCTCGGCCTGCCGCAGAGTCGCGACTACTTCCTGTCGGTCTTCTACGGCCTCGGGCTGCAGCCGCGCGTCGCCCACGAGACTCCGTCATTCGAAATGGTGCGCGGCCTCGTCGCCAACGGCCACGGCTACTCCGTCATGCATTCGCGCCCGGTGAGCGAGCAGGCCCTCGACGGCATGCGCCTGGTCTATCGCCCGGTCGCCGAAAAGATCCGCCCGACCCAGCTCGGCCTCGTCCGCCGCAAGGACGCCCGCCCCCGCCGCATGGCCACCGCCTTCGCGGAGTTCTGCAGGGAGTTCCTGGCCCGCGGCACGACGATGAGCGTACGTCCCCGACGCCAGCGCCACACACCCTCACCCTAACCCTCTCCCGCTTCGCGGTAGAGGGGACTGCATTGTGCCGCTCGCTCGATCGTGTCCCCTCTACCGCGAAGCGGGAGAGGGTTAGGGTGAGGGCCTGTGACTCGGTGCCCGCCTTAGTCCCGCGTCAACACCGGCCGCTTGCCGAACCAGGGCCGCGCCTGCTCGAGTTGTACCGCGAGCTTCAGCAGCGTCGCCTCGTCGCCGAAGCGCGCTGCGAAATGGACGCCGACCGGCAACCCATCCTTCGACCAATGCAGGGGTATCGAGGCCGCCGGCTGGCCCGTCATGTTGAAGATCGAGGTGAACGGCGAATAATGGATGATGCCCTTCGGCCCCAGTCGGTAGTCGAGGAAATCCGGATTGCTCATGGCGAAGCGACCGACCCGCGCCGGCGGCTCCGCCAGCGTCGCCGTGATCAGCATGTCATGAGTCTCGAAGAACTGCGCGATCTGCCGGCCGGTGGCGTGAACGATGTTGATCGACTGCAGATAGTCCGGCCCGTCGATGGTCTTGGCGTATTCGACCGCGCCGCGGGTCGCCGGCTCGATCTCGTCGGGGCCGGGCTCGCGGCCGCGCGCCTGGGCGCCCAGCCGCACGGAGAGTGCGGTGCCGCAGGCGACCACCTTGGTCCAGGCCCGCACGGCCTTCTCGAAATCGAAGCTGGGCTTGGCCTCCACCACTTCATGCCCCAGTTCGCCGCACAGCCGCGCCGCCGCCTCCACCGCCGCCGCGCACTCGGCGTGGATCGGAAGCCCGTGCAGCGTGGTCTTGCAGAACGCGATCTTCAGCCGCCGCGGCGGGCTCTTGATCTCCTCGGCATAGGGCCGCGGCACATGCGGGGCGACGTAGGGCGCGCCCACATCGGCGCCGTGGCAGGCATCCAGCATGACCGCGCTGTCGCGCACCGAGCGCGAGAGCACGCCGTCGATCGCCATGCCGCCCCAGCCCTCGCCCGACGCCGGCCCGTCCGGTAGCCGGGCCCGCGTCGGCTTCAGGCCGAACAGACCGCAGCAGGAGGCGGGGATGCGCACGGAGCCGCCGCCGTCGCTGCCATGGGCCATCGGCACGACGCCGGCGGCGACCGCGGCCCCGGAGCCGCCGCTGGAGCCGCCGGGGGTATGATCGAGGTTCCAGGGATTGCGCGTCGGCCCGCCATAGACCCGCGCCTCGGTGGCCGGGCTGATGCCGAGTTCCGGCGAGGTCGTACGCGCGAAGGCGACGAGGCCGGTCTTGCGCAGGCGATTCCAGATCTCCCCGTCGAACGTCCATTGATAGTTCGCGAAGAAGCGCGAGCCCGAACTCGTGGGATAGCCGATGGCTTCGCAGCCGAGATCCTTGAGCAGGAATGGCACGCCGCTGAAGGGACCATCGGGCAGCCCGCGCGCGATCGCCGCGTGCGCCTGGTCGTAGGCGGCATGGACGATGGCGTTGAGCTTCGGATTGACCCGCTCCGCGCGCGCGATCGCCGTCTCCAGCAGCTCGCCCGCGCTCAGCTCTTTCCGCTTCACCAGCTCCGCCAGCCCCAGCGCATCGTAGTTGTCGTATTCCCTGATGTCGCCCACTTCGTCATTTCTCCCGCTCGATACAGGTTTCTTCCTGTCATCGCCGAACTCGGCGCGGCGATCCATCGCGCAACCGCAGCGTCGAGTATGGACTGTCGATGGATGCCCGCGTCAATGCCTGTCCTCGAGTCGGGCGCAGACGGGGCCGATCGGCGCGGACACGACCGGCGGGAGAAGCGACCGCTTGAATCGGATCGCTAAGCAGCGTTGCTTTGAAGGTGCCACATTTGAGTTTGTCACCCCCGCGAAAGCGGGGGTCCAGGGCAAGCGATGGAGCGGTTGCCCTGGATTCCCGC
>Ga0137403_10002668_pt1 | contig 21712 bp, 19 predicted proteins | sample CZOMad2_1_16fung_FD_122057 | JGI IMG/M metagenome (GOLD analysis project Ga0137403, IMG submission 122057) | Vadose zone soil fungal communities from Angelo Coast Range Reserve, California, USA - CZOMad2_1_16fungal (Hybrid Assembly) | ecosystem: Environmental > Terrestrial > Soil > Vadose zone...
CGTCGGCATGACGCGGGCCACCGCTGCGGCCGAGAGCTTCGTCAGCTTCTTCGGTGACATGCGGGCCGCCCATGACGACTGGCACACCGACGGCACGAATGGCGTCGGCCATGCGATAGGCTTTGGCGATCATGCGAGTCATGGCGCCGATGCCGACTAGGTCGATATTTTGTTCGCGGACATAGCGGGCGATGCCCGCTTCATCCATGGGCTGGGCGTTGCCGTCGATGAGTTGGACTTCGTGGCCGGGGGGAGTAAGAGCTTTGAGGAGGAACATCCAGAGGTGCGGCATGAAGTTGCGGGTTACGCCGTTGTCCGGGTTGTACAGCAAGATCCGCATCCGTGTTTTTCTCCGTTTACGACTACGAGCCGCTACTTTGTCGCCGAGAGGGAGCAGCGATGGCATCCAGTTTCCGAGGGAACCGACCCCCCGCGTGGCCGCGCTCAGCCGCCGGGTCAAGACAGGACGGTGAGCACCCAGGTAAGTCTAGAAGAATCGAGAATCGGGTGTCTGGTCACTTTTGCACAGTTTCTAGGATAGGGGATTCGACGTGTAGTAGTCCACGAGCTTTGGTAGAATCCGCTGAAAATAGCGGGGAGAGTCAGATGGCCAAGGAAAAGTCGAAGGCAAAGCGGTCTTTTGACGCGGGGCGGTATCTGGAAACAGCGGGGGTACAGAGAAAGATTGCGCGGTACCGCAAAGCGCAGGTGATTTACTCGCAAGGCGATGCGTCGAAGTCGGTGCTGTATCTGCAGAGCGGCTCGGTGAAAATCAGCGTGACATCCTCGGCGGGGAAGGAAGCGGTGGTCGCGCTTTTGGAGGCGGGTGATTTTTTTGGAGAAGGATGCATCGCCGGGCAGCCGGTGCGAGTGGCCAAAGCGACGGCGATGGGAGCTGTAGCGGTGCTGGAGATTGAAAAGCGGGAAATGATGCGAGTGATTCATGAAGAGCATGAATTCTCCGATCGCTTTGTGGCGCACATGCTGAAGCGCAACGTGCGGGTGGAGGAAGATTTGGTGGATCAGCTTTTCAATTCCAGCGAGAAACGGCTGGCCCGGGCGCTTTTGATCATCGCGCGGTACGGGAAGGAAGAGAAATCGGAGAAAATTGTGGCGCGGGTTTCGCAAGGGACGCTGGCGGAGATGATCGGCACGACGCGGAGCCGGGTAAGTTTCTTTATGAATAAGTTTCGGAATCTGGGATTTATCAGGTACAACGGCGGGTTGCAGGTGAACGATTCCCTTTTGCGAGTGCTACTGCACGATTGATTGCCAAGACGCAGTGGGAGGCCCGCCCTCCGAAGCGGGCGGCTACAAATTCATTGGCGAATTCCGGCGGCAAATTGCCGCGAGACCCGGTTCAATACGCTACTCGGGCTTGGTTTTTGCGGTCAAGGCAAGAGCGGCTTGGTAGAAGGGCTGCAGGAACGCTACCGCTGCTTCAGGGCTTTTGGATGCTTCGGCGCCTAGAACGCCCTGCAAGTGACCATCTTTCATGAATATGGTCTGCACTAGAATCGCCGCGGCGGTGGAATCGCCTGTTTGCATTGGTAGTGCATCCTTAATGGCACTGGATGGAGTTTAGCACCTTCGGGGCGCGCACCGTTTACGGCTTGTTGATGACTCGCGGCGAGGGGTCATACATTCGCGAAGGCTGCTGCGAAAGGCGGCGGAAAGAGCGAAAATAGGCGCATACTGTTTGCAGGGGTCGAGCCAATGTTAGCCACGTCGGTGGATTGGAAGAGCAAACGCGAAGAACTAAAAACAAAGAGGGACCCGCTGTTCAAGCGGTATCTCAAGAATCCGGGCGACACGCGCCTGGCGTTGGAGATTAAAGAGATCGACGATCAGATTGCCGAGTGCACCGAGCACATGGTCGTTAAAAAGGGCAAGAACTAGGAAAGATCTTCCAAGATGTTCCGCGTCAGCAGGTGATTCTTGACGGTAGGTCGACCTCACCGGATTCGACATCGCACCAAACAACCGGCCCATACAACATAGTCGTGCGAAAAGGTCCGCCCTCTGAAGAGGGGCTGCGAATCGGTGAATACATCGATTGGATGATTGCGTGTGAAGGGCCGGGACGCCCGGCGTGCGCGTGACGCTGAATCTGGTGGCACAGCATGCGGCGGCAGCGCTGGTGGGAGCCCGAGAGAAGACCGTTCTGGCGAGCTATGAATTCTAAAGATGTATTGGCTGCAAAGCAGCGACGGGCCTCGTTCGGCGTAAGGCTCGGAGACAATGATTGGGAGTGCGATGATCGCGAGAATTCCGCGAGCTAGCTTTGCGCTTCCGGAGCTTCCGGCTCGATGGCCGTAGGGTTTTCTTCGATATCTTGCGGGGCTTCGGTGCCGTTGCGCTTGGCCAGCTTGCGTTGGGCGCGCTTTTCCATTTTTTCGCGGGCTTTTTCTAGGCGCTTCATTTCTTTCTGGCGTTTCTGGAATGTGATGGTCATCGAATCTTCTCCTTAATATCGTTTTGCGGGCCGAGGCCTGGTGTGACGCGGGTGATCGGTTACCAGCGAGGTTCGCGGGGCTGGCGAGCGGATTCGCGGTAGTCCTCGTTCGAGAAGCGTTCGCGGCCACGTCCGCCACCGGGGCCGCTGTTGCGGCCACCGCCGCCACTGCTGCGTCCGGGTGCGGGCGGTCGATCGCCTTTGGGGCGTGCTTCGTTGACTTTGAGGTTGCGGCCGTTGACTTCTTTGCCGTCGAGACCGGCGATGGCTTTGGCGGCTTCGTCGTCATTGGGCATTTCGACGAAGGCGAAGCCGCGGGCGCGTCCGGTTTCGCGGTCCATGGCGATGTGGACACGGCCGACCTGACCGAACGGCTTGAACAGCGCACTCAAATCGCCTTCCGTGGTCTGAAAACTCATGTTGCCTACGAATAGATTCTTCATGGTGCCTTCTCCTGATTCCTACGTACTAGTTGCAATGCCCGGGGCTGTTCTAAAAAGATCCTTCGAGAAAAATGCGAAACCTGTGCGAGCGCGAGGGATGGCGCAGTTTACGCAGCGCTTTGGCCTCGATTTGACGAATGCGCTCGCGAGTTACGGCGAAAACCTGGCCGACTTCCTCCAGGGTGTGCTCGCTGCCGTCATCGAGGCCGAAGCGCATCTTGATGATGCGTTCTTCGCGCGGGGTGAGCGTACTCAGCATAGTGGCCATCTGTTCTTTCAGGTTGAGATTGATGGCGGCGTCGGACGGAGAGATCACGCCTTTATCTTCGACCAGGTCGCCGAGATGAGTTTCCTGGTCTTCGCCAATGGGGGTCTCGAAAGAGATAGGTTGCTGAGCAATTTTTTTGGTTTTGCGCACCGAGTCGACGGGAATATCCATGCGCGCGGCGATTTCTTCGGAAGTGGGTTCGCGGCCGAGTTCCTGCACGAGCTGCTGGCTGGTGCGAACTTGTTTGTTGATGGTCTCGATCATGTGCACAGGCACGCGAATGGTGCGGGCCTGATCGGCGATGGCGCGAGTGATGGCCTGACGAATCCACCAAGTGGCGTAAGTGGAGAATTTATAGCCGCGGCGCCATTCGAATTTGTCGGTGCCCTTCATGAGGCCGATGTTGCCTTCCTGGATGAGGTCGAGGAATTGCAGGCCGCGATTGCTGTATTTTTTGGCGATGGAGACGACGAGACGAAGATTGGCTTCGGTCAATTCCTTTTTTGCCTGGTCGGCTTCGGCTTCGCCGCGGTGAATCAGAACGAGGGCGCGCTTGAGAGTCGTGGCCCCGGCCTCCGTCAGGTCTTCGATTTGCTTGCGCTCGAAACGGCGCAAGCGCAACTCTTTGCGCGCTCCGGCAGTATCGCCGCGAGTGGCGGAGGCGCGGCGTTCGAGGCGGTCGATTTCGCGCTCCAGAGTGTGCATGCGCTCGGCGGTGTGGCGGAGCAGATCGATGAGGCGCTTTTTCTCGCGTTCCTTGAGATTCAGGGAGCGGGCAAGCTGGGACATTTCGATCCGGGTGCGGGCCAGGCGGCCTCGGGCTCGCAAATAAGCGCGCTTGTTGGACTTGGCGATGTTTTCGAGTTGCGCGGCCTGGCGGTGCGACAAGTCGAATAGCTTCGCAATCTTGTTGATGATTTGCAGCGTGCGGCGAGTGGCGTCCTCGATTTTTTCGATGGTTAATTCGTCGTCGCTGAAGGGAATGATCTCTTTGATGGAGCGGGAGCCGGCGCGCAGGTCGCGGCCAATGGCGATCAGCTCCTTGAGCACGAGAGGAGCGCGGGTGAGAGTCTTGAGCACGACGAACTGGCCGCTCTCGATACGCTTGGCGATGGTGACTTCGCGCTCGCGAGTGAGCAGCGGCACGATGCCCATTTCGCGGAGGTAAGTGCGGACCGGGTCGCTGGTTTTGTCCAGCGGGCCGGGCGTACGCTCTTCGGAGTCTTCCGCGTGAGCAGGTTCCTGCGGTGGTTCGATTTCGGCGGTTGCCGCTACGTCGAGAATGGTGTGCGCCGCTTTGGCCGCGGCAACGTCTTCGTAGATTTCGATGCCATCACTCTCGAGGCTGGAGAGCAGATGGTCGATTTCTTCGGCGGTATGTTCTTCGGTGGCGAGAAGGCCGTTGACCTCATCGGTGAGCAGATATCCCCGCTCTTTGCCGACGTGGATCAGGTGGCGGATCTGCTCGTCTTTTTTTTCCTGAATCACCAGCACGAAGGTTCTCCCCTTTGAAGCCACTGCCGGAACTGGCCGGGCCTTCCACAAGACCATATCAGCGTTAACGAGACACACGTGGATGCCGGATGGTTGATGGGGAAGACGATGAACGGATTGCAGCGACGCCTACCGGCCGGTCCGCTGCTATTGCGGTCAGGATTCCTGCGTTTCCAAAGCTGTGGATGCGCCTGGTATTTCTTGTCCCAGAAGTTCGCCCAAGACCATTGTAACACCACTCGCGTGGGATTTGGTGAGGTTCCGGCGAGGCGCTGAACGCGCCTCGGCCAGAACTTGAAGGAGTGCTAGTTCTCCATTTGTGCTTGAAGAACCTCTCCGGGGAGGCAAACCATTTGCGGCCTGGGCGACGCCGGGAGACGGCCGGTGGCAACTTCGCGAACCGGCTTCTTGGTTTCGGGCCGATTGCCGTTGAGTTGGAGGCGCTCCATGCGAATGCCTAGAGTGCGTTCGAGCTGGAAGAGCTCGGTGCGCTGGTCCTTAACGAAGAGGGTGGAAGCGACACCGAGTTCGCCGGCTCGGCCGGTGCGGCCTACGCGATGGATGAAGTTCTCGGCCACTTCGGGCAGATCGTAGTTGATGACGTGAGCGATGTCCTGGACGTGGATGCCGCGAGACGCGAGGTCGGTGGCTACAAGTACGCGGTAACGGCCGCGCTGGAAGCCTTCGAGGGCCGCGGTGCGCTGAGATTGCGAGCGGTCGCCGTGGATCATGGCAGCGTTGATGCCTTCACGGTTCAGGCTTTTGGCAATGCGCTCGGTGCCGCGCTTGGTTCGCGAGAAGACGAGGCAGCGGCCGCTCTCTTTGCCTAGCAGATGGAGGAGAGTTTCGTGCTTGCCGTCGGCCGGGACTTCAAAGGCCTGGAGGCGAACATTTTCCGAAGGCTTTAGGGTAGAGCCGAATGTCAGACGCACGGGATCGGTGGTGTAGTCCTTGACCAGCCGAGCCATGGCGCCTTCCATGGTGGCGGAGAAACACATGGTCTGGCGTTCTTTCGGGAGGATGGAGACGATTCTGCGAATGGCCGGGAGAAAACCCATATCCAGCATACGGTCCGCTTCATCGAGAACCAGCGTGTGCAGATTGGTGAAATGGACGAGTTTGCGATCGAGATAATCTTCCAAGCGGCCAGGTGTGGCGACGATGAGTCTGGCGCCGTTGCGAATGGCCATGAGCTGCTGGCGTTCGGGCAATCCGCCGACGACAAGAGCTGCAGGCGGAAGCTTGTCGCGCAGGGCGTTGTATTGAGCGACGACCTGCATGGCGAGTTCGCGCGTTGGGACAAGAACGAGAGCGGCGACTCCAGACGTGTTTTGCCGGAGGAGCCTTTCGATCATGGGCACGAGAAAAGCCAGGGTCTTGCCGGTTCCGGTTTGCGCGGTGGCGAGAATGTCCTTTCCGGCGAGGGCCAGGGGAATTGCGGCAGCCTGAACGGGAGTTGGCGTGGTAAAGCGTCCTGCCGCGAGGCGTGCCTTCAGGCAGGGAGATACTGATAGTTCGGAGAAACTTTGCATTTAGCTTTCTTGCTGGCGGCAATCGCGGGACACACACGAATCTCTCGTGCTGGCGCAGCGATTTGCGTTACCAGACTTCAATTTAGATTACGCTGAAAACGTACGGAGGAAACGGAGGGCGGGTATTCTCAGATCAAACTAGCGAACCAGAGGGACCGCACAACACAACCGCGGTATTAAGCGCAACGACAGTATAGCACAGGAGCCGGAAGATTGCTGATGAAAGAAATACGGGAATGAAGCCAATGAGGCAATGCGGAACCTATAGGGCAGAAGTGACGGAAGTGCCGGCCGCGGCGAAGACAGTAGCCATCTCGGCTTGCGCGAAGGACAGGAAGCACTGCACGACTGCCGGATCAAATTGCGTGCCGCTTGCGGCAATGAGGCGCCGGCCGGCTTCTTCGTGGGGCAAGCCGACGCGATAGGGGCGGAAGGAAACCATGGCGTCAAACGCGTCAATTACGGAAACGATGCGCGAGACGACGGGGATTTCCGATTCTTTCAGACCGGCAGGATAGCCAGTGCCATCGAAATTCTCGTGATGGTGAAGAATGTCGAGGGCGGCGTGTTCAAAGCCGGGAAGCATGCGAAGCACGGCCCAGCCGAATTCCGGATGTTTTTTCATGAGGGCGTATTCGGTTTCGTCAAGCCGCCGGGGCTTCTTCAAAATGGAGTCGGGAATTCCTACCTTGCCGATATCGTGAAGGAGCGCGGCAACTTCCAGGTTTTGCAGTTCAGCCTCTTCCAGTCCCAGTTCCTGGCCGACGCGCATTCCCCATTCCGCTAGTCGAGTGCTGTGCACGCCGGTGTTGAGGTCTTTGAGGTCGAGAAGCTGGTTAAATGCGCAGATCACCGAGCTGCGTAGCGCGGTTATCTGCTCTTCTATTTGCTTGACGCGCAGGGAATCGGGCGTCCATTGGGAAGTAGCATCCATCGTGAGCACCGTAGCACCCATCGGGTACGCAGGTTACCAGTGCCAGCCCGATCCGGTGCCGCTGTTGACCCAAGCCGAGACAGCCTTGTAGGCGTCCAGGCGGCCATAGTGGAGGTCGGGCGTGAGCTGAATTGCATTGGACAGCGCGCTCGCGGCCCTAGAGTGATTCAGTTGCGGCTTGGCGTTCAACATCAACGCTGCCGTGCCGGCCACTAGCGGAGAACTGAAGGATGTGCCGGAAGCGCTGGCGTAGGTTCCACCGGGGAAGGTGCTGATGACGTATTCGCCGGGGGCGGCGATCCACACGTCCGTGTTGCCGTAGTTGGAGAAGTTCGAGCGGGCGTCCCAATCGGTGGTCGAGGCGATGCCCATGACGTTGCCATTGCTGGCCGCGGGATAGACCGGCGCGCTGGTGCTCTCGTTGCCAGCCGCGGCTACGAGGACGACGCCGCTCTGGTTGGCGTAAGACACGGCCTGGTTTAGAGCGGCCGAAGGAGTGGACACGTCGAAGCTCATGTTCACTACGTTGGCGTTGTGCTGCACGGCGTAGTACAGGGCGGCGATGATATTTGAGAGATTGCCGGTGCCGTCCGATGTGAAGGCTTTCAACGGCAGAATCTTGGCCTTTGGCGCAACGAGGTGAACGAGGCCGGTGGTCATGGTGCCGTGACCGAAGGCTGAGTACGGCCCGCCATCCAGAATAGCTGCCGAGGATTGGTCGAGAATCGCCGCGCTGGACTGCTGGACGATCACCGGACTCTGGTCTTGAGCGTCGTTGTCGGACATCCCGTTTTGCAACTGTGGGACATCCAGCCATTCCGAGGCGCCCGGCTGGTTGCGCGTGAAATCATAACCAGGCAGCAGCACCGGAACTAGAACTGGGTGCGAGGTGTCGACACCGGTATCAATAATCGCCACGATGCCGGTGCCGGAGATGTTGAATCCGCGCTGCGCATCCGTGAGCCGGATAATCTGAGCCGCGGGTTGCGCTGAATATCCGTGCCAGACAACGCTGCCGTAGTAATTCACAGGCGCCCGGTCGTTTAGTCCGGCAGGAGTACTGTTGACGGGCTTCTGCGGAATCGGCAAGAGCTGATCGGGCTCGATGCTCCGAATGCCCAGTAACGATTCAAGTAGATTGAGCGTGCCATTGAGTAGCTGGGTGATCAAGTTGCCCGAGGAGGTCACGAGAAATGTCTGACCCACCGAGCCATCCAATGCGCCTTGCACGTGGCAATTAGCTGCCAGACAAAGATTCAGAACGGAGGCCAATCCGCCGTTGGACCGAACGATGTAGCGGTTCTGCGCCGCCGAGGAGCCTGCGCCCAAAGTGGTGGCTGCAATGAGGATTGCCAGGATTTGTAGACTGCGTTTCATGATCGTCCCTTCCAGGAGTCTTGCACTCGAGTTACTTCCCCACTGGCCCAAGGAATACCCGTTAAGACTCGCGGTTTGTTCCTCTTGGCGCCAATGGTACGAATGTGTCTTCGGTCAGAATCGACGGCACTAATTGTTTCCAGTACCTCCGTACCAGAGGGGACAAAGCCGAAAACTCGGTGCCGGCGGTGACGTTCATCCGCGTGCTCCGCCTCGCGCTCCAGGCAGTTTGCCAAGCGCGTCGCGCAGTGAAATTACCGTAGGTTTCTCACCGTGGGCCGCGAAGGAAAGCTCCAAATCGCCGGAGTTCTCCACTTCGCCGCTGAATTCGCCGAACTGGTTGGTGCTGGCTTGCACCATGCTGCCCCGGCGATTCGACAGTGTGACCTGGACGCTGCTTCCAACAGTCTCCGGAGTACTCACGTCCAGAAGTTGCCCGGTCACCACCAGGCGACTGCTGCCCGATTTGGCCTCGATCTGGATATCGATCTGAAAGGGATCGGCGCGGTAGAGCATTTGCCGTGTTCCAGACCCTACCGAGCGCGCTCCCGCTACCGCAGGGAGCAGGAAACTGTCGAACAGCATCTCGATTACGCCAAGCTTCTTCCGCGCGGCGGCAAAACCAGCCGTTGCAAACGCCGCCTTCGCCATACGGACGCTGTCAGCGGGAGGCTGGTAGCGAGCCTCGGCTGCGGCCATGCTGCGCAGCTTCTGCCACGGGGCCATAGCCCGTGCACAGGGTTTGCAGCCCGTCGCCAGATGCTTTTGCATAGCCTTATGACGATCCCTGGAAGTTGTTTGGTTCACAAAATCAATCCACTCTTCTTTCGTAAAGTGTTTCATCTCCATTCCCCGTGCCTTTCTATTGAACTAGCTTTCCGATCCGTTCCCCGCGGATGGGCCCGATGTGCACCCATGGAATAAGGGCAGTTCGAGGCCAGGAAAATATAGGCGGCTGACCGTTAGTTAAGCTGTTTGTTTTCAGCAAGTTTGCCGATAAGAATGAACGGCGCCCAGAAATACGGGTGGGGATTCTGCTCCCGCAGGCGCTTCATGGCGGTTTGCAGAGCGCCAGCCATATCGCCGGTGCCGATGAGCGATTTGTAGAATTCCTGCATGAGCATGGCGGTGCTCTCGTCGTGCACGTCCCACAGCGAGAGCAGCAAAGAGGTGGCGCCAGCGCAGAACAGACCGCGCTGCAGGCCCAGCAGCTCATCGCCCGCGGAGACGAAATTCATGCCCGTCGCGCAACCACTAAGCGTAACCAGCTTTGCTGGCAGGCGCATTTGATACAGATCGTACAGATTGAGGTAGCCATCGCCGAGGCGAATGCCAGAAAACATCGGGTTGTCCTGGCGGTAGGTGCCATGCGTGGCGATGTGCAGAAGGCTGCTGGCTCCGCCTTTTTGCCGCAGGACTTCCGCGGTGGCCTGGGAGCCTAGAAAGAGCTCCGGATGGGGGAGGAGTCCCGCGACGCTTTGCACTTCCGAGAGAATTTGCGGCGCGCGCTCATCTGGGATTCCCATCACCAGCGAATATGGCGCTTCGCTGCCCGATTTCTCCTGGCAAAGAGCGAAGACAGTGGCGCTGGGTGCGTAAGAAACCTTGTAAGCGTCGCACAGATATTCTTGGCCGTTGAGCAGCGCGTGGAAGGGAAGAAAGTGCAAAGCGCCATGCGGGACGAAGATTAAGTGTTTGGCAGTGAGGTGTTGGCGGATAGGGGCGATCAGGTCCGCATAGAGCGATTCCATGTGGCCTTGCGTGGCGCGCAGCAAAGGTTGCCCGAAGCGATTAGCGTATGCGGCGCCCATGCGAAACTTCGAGAGTTGAAAGCGCAGCAGATGCAGATAATGAGCCACGCGGGACACCACACTGACCGGCGTAATGTTGATCGAGTGGCGCGTTACGGTGGCGGCGATCAGGCGGTCACCGGTCGAGTAGTATTCGATCAAGGCAGCATCTGCAGGGAGCGTTGCTTGCAAACGGGCTAATGAAAAATCCGCCGGGGCTTCCAGAGTAGCGTTTTCCCGTTCGTTGGCCGGAAGTTCACGCAGCGTCCGCAGCAGTTCGTTTTCCTGCGAGAACGCCTTTTCCTGCAGTTGCTGCAAGCGTTTCGCTGAACTTTCTTCCGAGCGAAGTTGTTCGAGTTCGATCCGGTGGTAATACCAATTCAACTCTTCGCGCAAATCGCGAATGCGCCGGACCAACTCGCTTTGCCCGGCGTTGCCCATCGGCAAGCTCTGGCCGCTTTGAAAAATCATTTCCGTCATGCTGCGGGACTTGGCTGCCTCGATGCACGCAAAGGCTTCCGCTGCGGCGGCTTCGCCGGGCTCGCTGCTCAAGTGCAGGTCCACTAGCGACTCGTAAACCTGCAAGCGATTCTTCACGAAAGAAATCTTCAGTTCATCGGAGTAAATGCGCGCGCGCATGGCATCGAGGGACTTGCGAGCTTGTTGGTAGGCAGCCAGAGCCTTGCTGCGGTCGCCCCGAGCCTGCGCCAACTGGCCGCGCAGAAAATGCCCCTGATAAGCGAGAACCGGATTTTGCAGCCCTTCGATCCTGGCCATCGCGATTTCTGTTTCCGACGCCGCCACCGTGGGTTCGCCGATTTGCACGGCTATGTTGGCTAGCAGCAAATGGGCTAGCGCGGCCTTGCCGGGAAGCACTGTTTCGTCGAAGAACGAGGCTGCCGCAACGCACAGCCTGCGAGCCTCGAAATGGCGGCCTTCATAATAAAGCAGCAGCGCCTGATACAGATCCACAAGCCGCGGCCAGACGAGATTCTTCTCTTTCGCGAACATCTCGCGGGCGATGGCGAAGCGCTCGAGGGCTTGTACGGTTTTGCCTTGCTGGCCGTAGGCGATCGCTTCGTTGGCCAGCGTCTTGGCGGCTTCGTATCCCATGCCCAGCTTTTCAAAGCGTTGAAAACCTTCGTGGGCCATTTCCCGCGCTTCTTCGCTGAGATTCAGCTCGAGATAAATGTCCGAGAGGTCTAGATGACACAGAGCCAGGTGATAAGCGTCGCCGGTGATTTCGCAAGCGCGGCGCGTCGCGAATAGCATCTCGATCGCCCGGCTGTATTCGCCGCGAAAGTAGTAAAGGTAAGCGATGTTGTAGTCGGCTTGATCGCGCAGCAGCGGCATGCCGTAGCGTTCAGACAGCTCGCGGGATTTCTGATAGCAATCCAGGGATCGTGGGAAGTCGTTCAAGCTGATCAGACACATGGCCATGTTGTGCAAGGTAATGGCTACGCGTTCCCAATCTTCAAACTCGGAGAGCGTCTTGTAAGCGCGCTCGTAATGCGCAATCGCTTCCTCGAAGCGGTCCTGGCGATGAAAAATATTGCCAACGTTGTTTTCCAGGCTGGCAATGCGCCGCGTTTCTCCCAGGCGCGTGAAGATTTCGCGAGCTTTTTCCGAAGCGCTGAAGGCTCGCTCGTATTCGCCGAGCAGGATCAGCGGCTGTATCGAGTTGCTATGGGTACGCGCCGCTTCCCTCCAGATTTCCAGGGATTCATAGATCTCAGAAGCCCGGTCGTGGTGTTCCACCGCGGACCGATTGTCGCCGCAGGCGTATAGCGCATTAGCCTTGGCGCGCAGTCCTAGCGCGATGTCTTCTTTCCGGCGTAGTTTGTGCGCGATCAGCAGGCCAGCATCGGCCAGGCGCAGGGCTTCCTGGGTATTCACGCGGATTTTCTCGAGCACCAAGTCGGCAAGCTGCTTGACGACCTCGGAGCGCAGCAGAGCTTTGTGGCGCGTGAGGAATCTCCGGCGATCGGAGTCCTTCTCCAACTTCACGAGTTTCGCGAGCGTGGCTTCTCGCGAACTCTTCTCTGCGGGCCGGGGCATCAGCGGTATCCCAGTTGGTCGAGACGCGCCCGCAAACGATCGATACACTTCTGCCGCGTGAACCCAATGGACCCGACGGCCAGGCCCAGCTCTCTGGCAATTTCGTTATAAGGCCGAGCGGGCGTTTCAAAGAACAACAGTTCCACCAGGCGGCGGCACTGCGGAGAGAGGGAAGTCATCGCCTCGCGAACCATCTGTTCTTCCTGGATTTGCTGGACCAACTGCTCGGCGATCGCCGGCGTTGCCGGGACCGGTAGGTCAGCGTCCCCATCCCGGCTAACCAGACGTTGCTGTTGCCGTTTCCAGCGATGGCATTGATGATAGGCGACTTGCATCAGCCACTTGGGCAGCGCGCGAGGCTCGCGCAATTCCGGCAAGCGCACCAGCAACTCCGTGCAGGTTGCTTGAAACACTTCGGCGGCCTCATGCTGCGGCAGGCCGTATTTGACGGGAATCGAGAAAATCAGCGCCTTGTATTTGTCGATGAGCAGCGACCAGGCCTCTTCTTTTCCGGCCAGGCACTCCTTGACCATGCGTACATCATTCCAGACAGTCGTGGGCTTTCTGCGGAGCTTGGTGATCACCGGGCTCATCGGCCGGCGTTCTCCGCGGAGCTTTTCAGGTAGAGCTGTTCGACGTTCCAGAGAATGTACGGTTCCAGGACGGCTGGACGAAAATTCCCGATGGTGTTCTTGGCGCCGACCAGAATGTCCGGGCTGGCGAGAAAGATCATGGGCTGATTCTCGGCGAGGATTTCCTGCACGCGGTCGTACAGTTTTTTGCGTTGATCGAAGGAAGTCACAGCGAGCTGCTGTTCCATCAGCCGATCGATCTCCGTTTCCCAAGGCGTTGCGGGATGGCTCTGCGAAGGATTCCAGAGGTGTGTACCGCCGCTCGACAACCAGACGTTCATATCCGAATTAGGGTCCGCGTCGAAGCTCGCCAGCCCGAGAAGGCAGGCTTCATACTCTTTTGTTTGTGTGACCCGGTCGATTAGCGAACGGAATTCCAATGGAACCACTTGGGCGCGCATACCCAACTGCTTCAGATCGTCCTGAATCAGGTTGGCCATTTTTGTGCGGTCGGCGTTCGAGGCACTCGTCAAAATCGAGAATTCAACAGGTTTGCCGGTCGAATCGAGCAGTGCGGCGGCGCCGTCTGGACCGTTATTCCACGAAAATCCGGCTTCCTTCAAAAGCGTGCGCGCTTTCTCGATCGAACGCGGTGAATGAGCCACCGACGCGTTGACCCAGCGGCGGTTTCCGGGTGTAACGGGTCCCCAGAGTGGCGCGCCACGTCCCTGGTACACCAGGCGGACGATCGCGTCGCGATCGATGGCTGCGGATACGGCCTGGCGGAATTTAATTTCGCGGAACCATTTTTGCCGTCGGGCTACATCCGGCGAAACTTTGTCGCTAAGATCATTCAAGTTGAAAAAGAGGAAATTGTATTCGAGACCAGGACCGGCGTCAGACATCGTATAGCCGCGCTGCTGGCGAGCCAGGACCGAAAAATTCTCCGCGCCTAGCCGGCTGATCACATCGGTTTCGCCGGACTGAAAACGCAGCACTTGCGCATCGGCGCTAGGCACGAACAAGAAAACTAACTCGTTGAGATAGGGAAGGCGATTGCCGTTGGCATCAGTTTTCCAATAGTACGGGTTGCGCTCGAGAACGAGCTTTTGACCTGGGGTGTACTCTTTGAGGCGAAAAGGACCGAGGCCTGCCCATTGATTTGGTTGAGTGGCAAGAGGCCAGGCTTGCGCCAGCTTGCCTTCGGTGTAGGTTTTCTCCAGCAAATGGCGTGGCAGGATCGCCAGACCATCGAAGAGCCGCTCGCCGACGCCGTAAGGCTTCGGGAGTTGAAAGACCACCGTCCAGGGATCAATTTTTCGAACCGCAATAGGCTTTCCGCCGATGATCAAGAGATCGCGCTGAGTGGCGTGCACATTTTCATCGAGGTACACGCGGAAAGTGAAGAGCACATCGTCGGCATCGACTGGATGCGCATCCGAGAAACGCAAACCTTTGCGCAAGGTCAGCGTGTATTGCAGTCCGTCCGGCGAGACTCTCCAGGATTTTGCCAGAGCGGGCTCGGTGAGCTGCGTGGCGCGATTGATGTGCACGAGGTCCGCTTGCATCGCGCCGAGAATGACTTCGCGCGACGGCGCGTCAGCGGCTGTCAGCGGATTGAGAGTCTTCGGCTCGGCACGCAGGGAGACTACCAAACGGCCCCCTGAATGACCGATCTCACCTGGGAGGTTCAGCAATTCTTCCGGGGAAGCGGTCTGACGTGGAAGCCCGGTAGCTCGATGCGCGAAAAGGCCTGCGCACCCTGTTAGCAGAGCTAAACACAGGGACACACGAAGGATGGGAACTCTTGCCGGTCTCAAAACGACCTCCCGCTACGCGACTCCTCTATCCTCTATCCTCGCTGCGCCACCGCTCTGCTGCAATGCACTCGCGAGACCCAAGTATCCCAGAAAGAACGGCACCACGGCGAGCGCCGGCAGGTACATCCACCAGAAGGAAATCAGCACACTGTACTGCTGCAGGCCGGCGAGGAGATTGCCCCAACTCGGCACCGGCTCAGGCACGCCGAGGCCCAGAAACGAGAGAGTCATCTCGGCAAGCACGAATTGTGGCACGAGCAGCGCTGCCTGTGTTAAAAGAACGCTCGATGTTTGCGGCAGGATGTGGCGGAAGAGCAGGTAGCGATCGGTCGCGCCGAAGCCGCGCGCGACTCGGACGAAATCGCGCTCTTTCGCGCTAAGTACCACGCCGCGCACCATGCGCGCCGGCCGCGCCCAACCGACAGCTCCGATGACGATAACAACAAGAAAAAATGCTTCAAGCGGGCTGACTGACAGCGGCAGGAATGCGCGCAACGCCAAGAGCAAATAGAGCCAGGGAAGTGCCACGAAGAGTTCGGCGACGCGCATTAGCGCGGCGTCTCTCCAGCCGCCGTAGTAACCGGCAAGGGCGCCGATAGTCGCGCCTACAAACAGCGTGATTGCGGCTCCCAACAATCCTGCGAGGAGAGAAATCTGACCGCCGTAGAGTATTCGCGAAAACAGATCGCGCCCGTAAGCATCACTACCCAAGATATAGAGACGTGTACCGTCGGAGCCGAAGAGATGCAGGCGACATGGAATAAAGCCGAGCAGGCGATAGCGTGGTCCGGCCACGAGAAAACGCAGTGGAACCGCCGTGGATCGGTCCTCTTCAAATTGATCGAAGGACCCGGCCTGCAGGCGCAGCGGGTAGACAAACGGACGCAGACGAGAGTGTCCGTGGGAATCGACGAAATGGATTTTGGCTGGAGCAGCGTACGGCCGCTCGCGATCCTGTTCTTCGGGATCGTTGGGAGCAAAAAATCCGGCACAGAGAATCAGCAAGTGCAGGCTGGCGAGTGCCAGGACCCATCGCATCAGGCGGCGGTTCATGTGGAGGGCGCTCCGCTGCGAATCCGGGGATCAGCCCAATAGAGGAGGATGTCCGCGAGGAAATTGCCGCCGATGAGAAAAACGGTCGAGAAAAGCACGCCGCCGATGACTACGTAGAGGTCGCGAGCGAGGATGGCCTCGATCAAGAGGGGGCCGAGACCCGGCCAGCTCATCACTACCTCGACGATCAGCGATCCACTCAAGAACGCGCCCACGCTGAAACCGAAAAGCGAAATCAGGGGATTCGCGGCGGCCCGCAGCGCGTACCGATAAAGAAGTGTGCGACGCGAAAGCCCGTGAGCGGCGGCAACTCGAAGGAAAGGTGCATCAAGCTGTTCGACCACAGCGGCTCGGATATGGCGGATGAGAATGGGCAGAGCCGAAAACACCAGAGTTGCGACCGGCAGAATCATGTGCGCCGCCACGTCGCGGGTTTTTTGTAACAGCGACAGGCTGTCATAGCCGAGAGAAACGATTCCCCCGGTCGGAAACCATCCGGTTCGCACAGCGAGGATGAGGAACCCCAGAGCTAAGACCAGGTCGGGAGTCGCCAGAAGACCCGCTGTGGTCCAAGTCAGCGCGCGATCCGGAAGCTTTCCGGCATGCGTGGCGCTCCAGATTCCCAGTGGAAGCGCGAGGAGCCAGGCAATCAGCGTGGCGGTGGTGGTGAGCAGAAGAGTGTTTCGTGCACGCACCCACAGCAGCGGCGCTACCGGGCTGTTGTAGGCGAAGGAGAATCCCATCTCGCCGTGCGCGACGGAGTTCATCCATCGGACGTAGCGAATCGGGAGTGAGCCGTTGAGTTGATGCTGGGCGCGCAATGCGGCGACCGTGCCCGAAGAGATTTGCGGATTCAGGCGCATTTCATCGAAATAATTTCCTGGAGCGAGAGTTGAGAACAAGAACGCCAGAAGGGATGCGCCGAAAAGAAGCAGGAGCGCCTGCATCGAGCGGTGCAAGAAGAAGCGCATCACCCTACCTGCAAGTCTTGCGACGCGGAGAATGGTTTCGGGACGGCGGCGAGTAGCCTGCGGGTGATTTCCTGCTGCGGTGCGCGCAACACAGTATCTGCGTCGCCGAGTTCCGCGATTCGGCCATGCTCCATCACCGCGATTTTGCCCGCTAGATGCGCGGCCATGGCGAGGTCATGGGTAATAAAGAGATAGGTTAAGCCAAGCGAGGACTGCAAATCCATCAGGAGGTTGGCGATCTGCGACTGTGCTGAGCAACCCAGCGCGGAAAGCGCCTCGTCCAGAATGAGCAGTTTGGGTCCCAGCGAGAGAGCGCGAGCGATCGCCAGTCTTTGCCGCTGGCCTCCGCTGAATTCGTCAGGTCGTTGGCCGAGTTTTTCAGCAGGGATGGCCACGCGTTGGAGCAAAGCGCGGGCTCGGTCGGCAGCTTCGCTTTTGGCACATCGCCGTTGTATGAGTAACGGCTCCGTCAGAATTTCGAGCGCGGTCCAGCGCGGATTCAGCGAGTTCGCAGGATCCTGAAAGATTAGCTGAATCTGAGGCCGAACCAGCCGTAGTTGCCTCTCGTCAAGGGCCGCGATATTTTGCCCTTCGAAAAAAATCTCGCCCGAGCTAGGACGTTCGAGGCACGCGATGCACTGTGCCAGGGTGCTTTTTCCCGATCCCGATTCTCCGACCAGCGCTAGGGTTTGCTGCGGAGCGATGGAAAGAGAAACCCCCGACACAGCCGACACATCTCCCGCAGCGTTTTTTGTTTTGTGCCGCTTGGTGACCTCGTTCAGCCGCAGCAGAGGTTCCTCGCTCATAAGCCTCGGAATCAATCAACCGCCGTACTTAAAGCATGAGACGTTGTGGGCCGCGCTCGTCGGAACCAACGCTGGTTCGCGCTTCGTGCACAAATCAAATTTGTCCGGACAACGCGGCTCGAACCGGCAGCCTTGCGTCCGCGTCGGTATATTCGAGACATCTCCGGGGACGACCGGCAGCGTCTGCCGGCGATTCGCGCCTCGCGTCTCGGCCAATGCTGACGCACATCGTAAGAGCGCGCGAGTGTAGGGGTGTTGAGGTGCATTGAGTACGTGCTCGGTGGGCCCGATTTCGACAATCCGTCCGGCGTAGAGAACTAGAATACGATCCGCAAATCCGGCGAGCAGAGCGGGATTGTGAGTGATCAGGATCATGGACAGGTTCAGCTCTTGGCGAAGGGCGCGGAAGAGCGCAAGTATTTCCTGCTGTGTGGTGGTATCAAGAGAGGCCGTTGGCTCGTCAGCGATGATTAGAGAAGGCCCACACGCAATCGCCTGAGCGATCAGAACTCGCTGCCGCTGCCCTCCACTCAATTCGTGCGGATAGGAGTTGGCAACGCGCTCGGACTCTGCCGGGAAAACCATCGACAGAAGTTGCAGTGTCTTCTCGGGGAGGGCGCTTCGGTTGACCGAAGCATGCGCCGCCAGGACATCACTGACTTGTTCCGCAACCCGCAGCGTGGGATGAAGTCCGAGCAAAGGTTCCTGAAAAATAGTCGCCAGGCGCCGTCCCCGGACATGTTGCAGACTTCGAGATGTCGCGCGAACGAGTTCCTGCCCCTCGAACCAGACTTCGCCGTGGATTTGTGCGTTCACTGGAAGAAACCGCGGCAATGCCGCAGCGAGTGTGCTCTTCCCCGAACCCGATTCTCCTAGCACACCCAGTGTCTCTCCGGACTCCAGCTGAAACGTTATGTGCGTGAGTGCTTGCAGGCTATCCGCTGCCCGCGAAGAATAAGTCACTCGTAAATCCTGGACTTCCAGAAGGGTTGTCATTCCGGGAATAGCGTGTGCGAACTCGTCCCACGCTGGATCCGTACCTATGTTCGTTCACGAAGCCGGGGCGGACAAGACGCACGGCAGTCCTTAGCGCTCGACTGGTAATTGCGGTTCGCGACTACTGCTTGTTAGAGTTGTACTCGATCGCCAGGAAACTCGGCGTGAACCTTAAGAAAAATGATCCAGTTGCTCTCCATCATCGCGCTGGGTTTCTTTCTCGGCATGCGTCATGCGACTGACCCGGACCACGTACTCGCCGTGACCACCATCGTCAGCCGCCAGAGAAGCATCCACCACGCCGCCTTGATCGGAATCCTTTGGGGGCTCGGCCACACCATCACTATCCTCACCGTCGGCTCAGCCATCATTCTGTTCGGTTTGATCATCCCGCCGAGAGTCGGCCTAACTATGGAATTGTCCGTCGGACTGATGTTGATCCTTCTTGGACTCCTGAACTTGTCCGGAATCATGCGCTGGGTCACCGAAACGTTTACGCCTTCAGGCCCGGGCTACTCGCACCCCCACGAGCACGGTGATTTCATTCATGACCACCCGCACAATCACGCTCCAGAAACGCACGGCCACTCGGATGACGCCACCCCACTCGGCTGGATGGATCGCACCTTCGGCCGTCTCGGTTTCTATCAGATCGTCCGGCCGCTCGCCGTCGGCATCGTCCACGGCCTCGCCGGATCGGCTGCCGTCGCCCTCTTGGTGCTAACCACGATCCGGGTTTCCTCCTGGGCCGTCTTATATCTCCTGGTTTTCGGACTCGGCACCGTCGCAGGCATGATGCTGATCACGGTGGCAATCGCGTTGCCGTTCAGATTCTCCGAGGGCCGCTTCGCCCACCTCAATCGTGGCCTTGGACTGGTCTCAGGGCTCGCCAGCCTGGCCTTCGGTCTTTTCATCGTCTACAAAATGGGTTTCATCAGCGGGCTTTTCAGCAGCCATCCGAGTTGGATCCCACACTGATTACCGTCTGGTTGACGTCGGGAACCTGCGACCGTCCGTCGGTTCGGTCGGATGTCCAGGTGTGGGCGTGCCGGGCACGACCGCGCTGAGCGTTGCGGAAATCAATGATCGCCTGATGGGCTGTGCCAAGTTGATCGGTCTCCCCGTGGAGTCGGATACGTCTTCAGGCGAATGGCCATATCTTCATCGATGCGCTCGCGCAGCGTGGCAACGCGACATGGAAATCGAGCGCTGCGCGTTGCACAGCCCGATGGAGCAGCGAGTTCTCAGAAAGTACTATTAACTAATTGGATGCAGGCTATCCTAAACGATTACTCCTGATTTTTCCATGTGACAGAATCGCAACCCTAGTCGACAGCTACCAGTGCAATTTGATCCGGTCCAGTGAGGTCTTGCCCTGTCTCACTTTGCGTCCTGCCGACCTTCAGTTGCTCTGAGCTTGAATAAGGAAACCCAGCCGTGAAAAATTTCGCATCGGTACGCACCAGCCCCTTAATTCTTCTGGCACGGACATCCGTCCTGATAGCCGGCATTCTGGCCCAGAGTCTGGCGGTTGCAGCGCCCGGAGATCACATCGAACTCGGGCGGCGAGTGCACGCCACGCGCGCGGGCGATACAAGGCCAGGTCGAACTACGTCTTCAGGCAAATCGCAACCGGTGTCTTCCGTCGCCGCTGACGCGAAGGATGCAAAAGAATCAGCTGCGGAGAACTCCTCGACAGCCGCTCCCGCACAGGGCATCCAGCAAGCCCCCAAAATTTGGTTAGATGTGCCAAAACGCCTGGTGACCACTTTCAATGTGCGTGCCGGTGGAACTGCGACTGGCTCCTCGGGTTTTGCAGCAGCCAATTTCGCGCAGAACAACGCTGTTGCTCTGCTGCTTGGCGCAGGACAAGCGCAGCCGTTGTCGATGGTAAAGGGTTACTTTTTTGAGAGTGGAGTCGAAGATCTCGTGGTCGGTTATGCGACTTCGATGGGCGGCGCTCTCGCGCTGTATCGGGGAAATCTGGATGCTTTTGCCCCGCAAAGCGAGGCCTCATTCCAAGCCATTGCGCGCGGGGAATTTCCGCCACCGTTTCTGCCGACAGCCCAGGTATTCACCGTACCTGTCAGGCCTGATTTCATCGTCGCCGGCGATTTCACCGGCAACGGCCACAAGGACTTGATGGTGGCGGCCAAAGGCGGAAACAAATTGTATCTCTTCGCCTCAGATGGCAAAGGCAATTTTGCGGCGCCGCAAATCGTTTCCCTTTCCAGCGGTGTGACCACCTTGGCGGCGGGAGAATTTGGCAATTCGGCGCAGGGTTCGAGACTGCTCGTGGGGACATCCAGCCCAGCAGGCGTAAATGCACTGTCAGTTTTCGCCAGAGCGGATAGCGGACTGTCAACGCTCGGTTCTTATCCATTGCGCGATCCGGTTTCAACCATTGAATTCAGCGATTTTGGCGGCAGCGGCCCGGACGCGGCATTCCTTTCGGGCGGCCAGGTATTCATTCTGCGCTCTTCCACGATGCAGGTGGCGGCGGTTTCTGTGCCTGCGTCCGCCACTGCCATGGCCGTCGGTTCATTTATTTATGACCGCAATGGCAGTGCGCAAATCGCATTGCTGGGCACCGACGGAAGCGTCCAGATCGCCGTCCGCAATGATTTTGATCCCCGTCCTTACACCGTCGATGAAATTAAAGTAAGGCGGGCTGCACGACGCCTTGGGCAGCCGGATCCGCTGGCGCCAGCCCAATCCTTCCCGAATGGATGGAAGATTGTAGACAGCTTGCCTTCGGTGGCCGCCGTTACCGCCGGCCAGACTCCTGTATTCTTCCGCACGCGCGTCTCCAGCAACGCCGCGGATGACATCATGTGGCTCAGCCCCACAACGGGACAGATGGTAGTGATTTCCCATCCCGACGTGCCGCTCGGAGCCAGCACATTTCTTCCCGGACAAATTTCGCTAAAGCCCTACTCCGGATCGCCGGTCAATGCCTTCCCCATGCGCACCAATGTGGACGGCCGTCCGGGAATCATGGCGCTGCATCAAGGCGAGGTTCTGCCTGTGATGGTGATGCCGATCCCGGACCCTACGTTCATCGTGAATACGACGAATGACACATTGAGCGCAGGCGCTTGCCTGGCAGCAACGCCTGGGCAGTGCAGCTTGCGCGAGGCGAT